>Ga0226835_1001181_pt1 | contig 15956 bp, 12 predicted proteins | sample LAC_MetaG_1_FD_163627 | JGI IMG/M metagenome (GOLD analysis project Ga0226835, IMG submission 163627) | Anaerobic ammonium oxidizing microbial communities from anammox membrane bioreactor (MBR) in UC Berkley, California, United States -... | ecosystem: Engineered > Bioreactor > Anaerobic >...
CCTTTGCCTCTGGTTGCTGCAGCACAACAACCATCGGCCGGGAGGCCGCGCGCACTGGCGCATTCCTCTAAATCAACGCAGAACAAACACTTGCGAGCAGATCCACCGGCGGGAGTTCACGGCGTTGCGTGCCACCGACTTCGACTGCTCTGAGTCGAAGTCGGTGTCCTCGCTCCCGACGCCGAACGCCGGAAGCGCCGACTTCGCAAAGCCGAAGTCTGTGGCACGAAACTCGGTGCCACCCAGCCGTGGAGCGGCAGGGGTTCGTCTGGGTCCGGTGCGCGTGCGGGCGCGGGGTTCGCGCGTGCTGAGGGCGTGTTCGCGGGGGCGGGCGCAGGGTTCGCGCGTGCGGGGGGCCTGTTCGGCAGCGCGAACCTTTCCTTCGCCAGCGCGAACCTTCCGTTCGCGCGCGCGAAGATCGTGTTCGCGCTCGGGAACATCGTCTTCGCGCTGCGGGAGCGGGGGTTCCGTGCGCAGGGCCTGCGCGTCCGGCGGGTCGCGGGGCCGCTGAAGGCCCGCCACGCCCACTCCGCCTCATCCCCTTCGCGTTCTTTGCGCCCTTCGCGTTGCAATCCTGAGATGAACGCGAAGTCCGCGAAGGGCGCGAAGGGGACGGTTCCGACCATCCATCCCCCCTCCGCGCCCTCCGCGTTCCTCTCCGCGTTCTCCGCGTTCTTCCCGGTATCGTGTCCCGGTGAGCGATGCGGCGTCCGGCGGCGGCGGCGGGCAGGTGCGGCTGTTGTCGTACGCGGTGCCGTGCGCCGCGTGCGGGTACGACCTGGTCGGTCTGCCGGTGGACGGCGTGTGCCCGGAGTGCTCGCTGTCGGTGCTGGCGTCGATGGTGCGGTACGGGCGTCGCCACGCCGGGCCGCTGCGGCGTGTGGATGTGGCCGAGTGCGTCGCGTGCGGGTACGACCTGCGCGGGCTGCGCGTGGACGCGGTCTGCCCCGAATGCGGCACGCCGATCGAGCGGTCGATGCGGGGTGCGCTGCTGCGCAACGCGCCGATCGCGCACCTGCGGCGGCTTTCGGCGGCCGGCTCGAACCTGAGCGCACTGGTGTGGATTGCGCTGGTATCGTGGTGCTTCCCGCCGCTGTGGGTGTTGGCGGCGTGGTGCTGGGGCGTCGGGTGGTGGGGGGTGCTGCGGGCGGACCCGGAGTTGGGAGGCCATGCGCCGGGCGAACGCTGGCGCATCGTCGCACGCCTGCTGGTGCCGACGGTGCTCATCGCCGTCGCCGTCGCCGTGGTTTCGAAGGTCGTGTCGCCGATGAGCGCGGGCGTAGGCGTGTCATGGGCGGACATGACGGTCGCGTTGGCGGTCGTCGCCGGTGTAGCGCAGCACGAGACCAGCCTGCTGTTCATTCGCGCGTTCGCCCGCCGCGTGCCCGATCGGACGCTGCGGGCGCGGGCGGGATGGCTGCTGTGGGTCGGCCCGATCCCGGCGGCGGTCTGGCTGGGGCGCGAGGCGGCGGCCCGGCTGGGCGTGCCGGTGTCGGTGCGCGTGGACGGAGTGATCACGCCCGGGGTGATCATCCTGTTCGTGGTGTGGATGATCGGGTACCTCGCGCTGACATCGCGCCTGGGGGCGGTGCTGAGCGAGGAGTACGTGTACGCGAGCGGGGCGCGGCGAGCGCGGGACGACCGGGGGGAGTGAACGCGGGGAAGAACGCGGAGGGCGCAGGGGGACGGGGCGGCCTGGATGGGGTCAATCGGTCTCCTCGCACCCTTCGCGTTCTTCGCGTTGACATCCGGGCATGAACGCGAAGGGCGCAAAGAGCGCGAAGGGGTCGGGTCAGGCCCCGAGTTCCCCCTCCGCGTTCTCCCCCGCGTTCGGCCGTTCAACCGCCGGAGTCGCCGGCCGGTACAGTTCTCGCATGTGCCCTGTTGATCCGTCGATGCTGCGGCCGGTGGAGGCGGGACGGCCCGTCGAGGGGGGTCGGGCGTGCGCCAAGTGCGGGTACGACCTGCGCGGGCTGTTCGTGGGCGGGGTGTGCCCGGAGTGCGGGACGATCATCGGGCAGGCGGGGAGCAAGGCGGCCGTGCGCGACTCGCTCACGCTCGCGCCGCTGCCGTACCTGCGGCGGCTGACGTGGGTGTGCGTGGGGCTGGCGGCGCTCGGTCCGCTCAACGGGGTGGCGTTTTTCATCGCGGGTGCCACGCGCGCGGCGTGGCCCGAGGCGCTGCTGACGGCGGTCGGGCTGGCGTGGGCGTGGGTCGTGTGGCGGGTCGCGCAGCCCAAGCCGCACCGGGCGGGGCTGACGGAGCCGCCCGAGAAGGAGATGGTCCGCGTGCGGCGCGCGGCGCGGCTGACGCAGTGCGCGTGGCCCGCGGCGGCCGCACTCAAGACGATCGCGGCGGGGATGGCGGGCGCGGGGGCGCCCACGGCGGCCGTGCTGCCGTTCCTGATTCTCGCGGGGCTGCTGACGCTGGTCGGGTTCATGGGGTTCGTGCCGCTGTCGCTCTGGCTCGCGGACCTGGCGGACTGGGCGATGGACACGTCGCTGGGCGACCGATTGCGCGTTGTGGCGTGGCTCATCGCGTTCGGCGGTTCGATCGCCACGGTCGCGTGGAGCGGGGCGGCGATCGCGGCGGCGGTGGGGGGGCTTGTGGGTCCGTTCGCCATCGTCGGGTACTTCGCGACGATCGCCGTGCTGGGCGCGCTGATCCTGTTCATGGTCTCGCAGTTGCAGTTCCTGAACATGGTGCGGTGGGCGCGGCAGAACGCGACGGCCGGGATGGACCGCGACCTGCGCGTGGCGATCCGCAAGGCGAAGCGGTTCGAGGGCGTGGGGCCGAAGGCGACCGCCGACGCCCCGATCCCCGCGAGCGCAGGGGCGCACCTCGGGCCGTTCAGCCCGTGCCCGGACTGCGGGTACGAGCAGGAGGGCCTGCCGCCGGGTGCGCCGTGCCCGGAGTGCGGGCGTGAGCCGGAGGGCGGGCCGGGGCGGGGGATCGTGATGCGGCCGATGAAGCGTGATCCAATTCTGGACCAGTCGATCCCGCTGAGCGAGAGGCCGGCGGAGGAGGCTTGAGGAACGGGGCTTGAGGTTTGGGGGGTGGGGTTGGGGAGAGTGGCGGGGGAGGGCGGGCGAACGAACAATCCGGCATGGATGGGCTGCCCCGCGGGGCGAAGGTGCTGGTGGCGATGTCGGGCGGCGTGGACTCATCCGTGGCCGCGGCGATGCTGGTGCGCGCCGGGTGCGAGGTGGTCGGGTGCTTCATGCGGCTGGGGACGCCGGGCGAGCGGGCGGAGGGAATGGAGCGGTGGGACGAGCGGGGCGAGGCGTGCGCGCCGAACCGCGAGCGGCGGCAGGGGTGCTGCTCGGTGAACGACGCGGCGGATGCGCGGCTGGTGGCGGCGGAACTCGGCATCCCGTTCTACGTCTGCAACTTCGCGCGCGAGTTCGGGCGCGTGATCGACTACTTCGTGGACGAGTACGCCAGCGGTCGGACGCCGAACCCGTGCGTGCGGTGCAACGACTGGCTGAAGTTCGGTCGGCTGCACGAGTACGCGCGGCAGATCGGGGCGTCGCACATCGCGTCGGGGCACTACGCGCGCGTGGAGGAGGGGGGGGGCGGCGGACGGTGGGGGCACGCGGGGCCGCGGCTGCTGCGGGGCGTCGACGGCGGCAAGGACCAGTCATACGTGCTGTTCGGCTCGCCGAGAGAGCGGCTGGGCGAGATGCTGCTGCCGGTGGGGGGGATGCCCAAGCGCGAGGTGCGGGCGTCGGCGGAGCGGTTCGGGCTGCCGGTCTTCGACAAGCCGGACAGCCAGGAGATCTGCTTCGTGCCGGACGGGGACTACGCCGCGCTGGTGGAGTCGCGGCGTCCGGGGTCGGCGTCGCCGGGGCGGATCGTGGATGAGTCGGGCAACACGGTCGGCGAGCACGCCGGCCAGCACCGGTACACGGTCGGGCAACGGCGCGGTGTGGGCGTCGCGCTGGGGCACGCGATCTACGTCATCGGGCGCGACGCGGAGACGAACACGGTGGTGGTCGGCTCGCGAGAGCGGCTGCTGGCGGTGGGTTGCGAGGCCGGACAGGTGAACTGGCTGACAGCACGCGGGCCGTTTGTGGAGTGGAGGGCGTGCCTGGCGCGGTGCCGGTACAACAGCGAGCCGGTCCCGGGCCGGTGCCGGCTGCTTCGTGACAGGCTCGAAGTTCGCTTCGATGAACCGCTGGCGGCGGTGGCTCCGGGACAGGCGGTGGTCGTCTACGACGCCCGGGAACCCGACTGGGTTCTTGGCGGTGGGTGGATTGATCGGGGGGTATTCGGGGCATCATCTGCCTGAGCGTTGCTCACAGCAACGGATTCCCATTCGGCTCGACCGCGGGAAAAACGGCAGAGGATACCCCTTTCAGTCCGAGCGAAGATCCTGTACACTGGTTGAATCCCCTCCCGGGGGAAAGCCGTCGTCTTGGAGACGGGGCATGGGTTCCGAATAGGCCACACATGCGGGGGTTTCGGCGTGCAGCAGGGAGCAGGGACGGATCTGGCGTACGACGTTGCGATCATCGGCGGCGGGCCGGCGGGTTCGACTGCGGGGTCCGTGCTGAAGAAGTACAACCCTGGGCTTCGTGTCGGAATCTTCGAGAAGGAGAGGTTCCCGCGCGAGCACGTCGGGGAGAGTCTGCTGCCGGCGATCTCCCCGATCCTGAACGAGCTGGGGGCATGGGACAAGATCGAGGCGGCGAACTTTCCGATCAAGGTCGGCGCGACGTACCGCTGGGGCCAGAACAACCAGTTGTGGGATTTCGAGTTTCTGCCGCTCGGGACCTTCAAGGATGAGCCTCGCCCCGCGAAGTTCGAGGGCCAGCGGAAGATCACGGCGTTCCAGGTCGAAAGATCGCGCTACGACGACATTCTGCTCCGGCACGCGGGGGAGTTCGGGTGCGAGATTCACGAGGAGACGATGGTTCGGGCCGTCGAGCGTGACGGCGATCGTGTGACGGGGCTGCGGCTTGGCGATGGAGGGCGCGTGACGGCGCGGTACTACATCGACGGCTCCGGGTACAACGGGACGCTGCGGCGGGGCATGGGGATCGGTCGCACGATCCCGACGCACCTGATGAACGTGGCCATCTGGGACTACTGGGAGAACGCGGACTGGGCGGTGGAGATCGGTGTAGGCGGGACGCGGATCCAGATCCTCAGCGTCGGGTGTGGGTGGATCTGGTTCATCCCCATCGGACCGACGCGGACGTCGCTGGGGTTCGTCTGCCCCGTCGAGTACTACAAGACGTGCGGGAAGACGCCGGCGGAACTCTACGAGTGGGCGGTCAACGAGGAGCCCCGGGTGCGCGCGCTGACAAGGAACGGCAGGCCGGAGGGCAACGTCCGCACGACGAGCGACTGGTCGTACATCTCGGATCGTTTGGTCGGCGAGAACTGGTTCCTGGTCGGGGAGTCCGCCGGCTTCGCCGACCCGATCCTCTCCGGCGGCGTGACGCTGGCGCACACGAGCGCCCGCGAGGCGGCGTACTCGATCCTCGAGTTCGACCGCGGCGAACTGGATCCGAACTGGCTCCGCGCCAACTACGAGGACCGCCAGAAGAAGCGGGTGATGCAGTACATCCGGTTCGCCGAGTTCTGGTACCTGGCGAACGGTTGCTTCACGGACCTTGAGGACCATTGCGCCCGGCTCGCGCGCGAGTCGGGTCTGAAGTTCACGCCGCGCGAGGCGTTCCGGTGGCTGAGTTTCGGCGGGCTTGCGCACGAGGACTTTCTCTTCCCCGGCGTCGGCGGGCTGGACCTTCTTGCGGTCAAGGAAGTGACCCGCTTGTTCACCAGCGAGGAGGGGGGGGACGATTCGAATCACTGGGAGATCAACAGGCACAACGTCTTCCGGCTCAACCTGACCGACGCCCGAAAGGGCCACATGCCCGTCTATCACCGGGGTCGCATCACGCGTGCGGAGGCCTACTTCCGCGGAGGCCAGCTGCTTCCCGCGGTCGGCCTCTACGGGTTGATGATGGGTATGCTCAAGGACTCGCCGGACATGTCCACCATCGCCGCTCGCCTGAACGAGTATGCGCGGCGCGGGGGCAGGATGGGGGAACTCGCGGGAACACACCTGGTCGTACAAGCCGCCGCGACCCTCGAGGCCATGCTCCTCGAAGGGTGGGTCGTCGGGAAGATCGACCCGAAGCGACCGCGAATGAAGTACACGCCGTTGTCGTCGGGCGCCAGCAACTTCCACCCCAACAACGACAACGTCGTCGAGGAGCCGGCGCCGAGGGAGAAGCCGTCACACTCCAAGCCGCGAGATGGGGTCATCCTCGGATCTTCCGCGGGCGCGGCTTCAAGCCCGAACGGCGGACCACCAGCAGGTGGTTGAATCCTCGCAGGTGCGAACCGGCACGTTGGGCCGCCTGAGTTCGGCCCGTGTTCGACAGGTCCGAGTTGCGGCGTGCCACCGCGATCCAGTCCACGGGCTCGAACCGTTGCCGGAGCAGCGACCACAACTCCGCGCCGATCGGGAGCAGGCGGCCCTCGGCCCGTGAATCGCTGACGTAGACCGCCGCGTACCGACCGGGGCGCAGCACCCGATGCGCCTCGGCGAAGACATGGCGCATCGCGCCGTAGTAGGCGCGTCCGGCGTCCTCGCCTCCGGCGTCGAGGCGTCCGATGCAGGCGGGGTCATCGGAATACCGCAGGTGCGTGGAGTAGGGCGGATCCACGAACACGAAATCGACGCTCGCATCGTCGATCGGCAGGCGGCGGGCGTCGGCGCGCCGAATGTCGTTGCGGCTCGGGGCGAGGTCGAAGCCGAGGCCGACGCGCCCGAGGTCGGAGGCGACGTCGAGCGTGGTGCCCGAGCCGCACATCGGGTCGAGGACCGTTTCGCCCGGGGCGGTGAATCGCTGGAGGAGTTGCCAGACGACCCAGGAGGGTGTCGCGCCCTCGTAGTTGGGGTCGCCCTGGACGCCGCCGGGGGCCTTGGTGCGCACGACGCGGCCGCCGGGGGTCTCCTCGTAGTCGAGATAGTGCTGGCTGGGGAACTCCCAGAGGGTGGTGGTGAAGAGGCGCAGGACGGGCTTGCGGAAGGTGGTTCCGCGCTGGCGGGAAGGCGTGACCTTGGGTCCGTGCCGGCCGGTCATGGGACCTCCGTCATCCGAGCGCTTTGGTGAGGGCGTCGAGCAGGCGCGACCGCGCTTCCGCGAGAGGCGCGGCGACGCGGGCGCCCGCGGGGCGGGGGGGCCCCCCCCCCCCCAGCGAGCGTGAGAGTTCATTGACGTCGATCGCGGCCGGGCCGTCCTTGCTGCGAAGGCTGATCTTGGTGAGGGGGGGCTTGCCTTGTGTGCCGTCGGAGACCTCGGTGAGCACGGCGGCGGCGACGACCGTCCGCACGGCGAGCACCTTGTCGGCGAACCCGCCCGAGTCCGTCGCGTCGGCCTTGGCGCGGTGGAAGTCCTCCATGCGGAGCGACATCAGCGCGATGCGGTCGTTCGCGTGGAACTCGAGCGAGGACAGAGCCGTCGCGAGCAGCCGGAACCGCCCCGGCTCGTCCTGCTGCTCGACGACGCGGAACAAGTCGACGTGATCCGCGCCCGCCTCGATCAGGTCCGCGGCGAGGCGCATGACCGGCGGGCGGACGTTCGAGTAGCGGAACCATCCCGTGTCGGTGGCGAGGCCCAGGTAGAGCGGCGTCGCCACCTCGCGCGGCAGACGCGACGGAGACGGCAGGCCGAGCAGCGAGCAGCAGACATCCGCGACGGGCTGGCAGGCGGCCGCGGCGGAGGTGTCGAGCAGGCGCATGGCGGCGATGTCGCCGTCGCCGTGCAGGTGGTGGTCGATGACGAGCGTGCGCTCCGCGCGGGCGGCGAGCCACGCGCGCAGGCCGTCCAACTGCGACCACGAGCCGGTGTCGAGCAGGACGACGCCGTCCGGATCGGCGTCCGCGGGCAGGCCGTCGCGTTCGATGGATCGGACGGGCGTCTCGCCCGCGATCTCGGGGAGCCACAACGGCAGAGCGCCGAGGTACCAGACCTCGGTCCGCTTGCCGAGCGAATGCAGCGTCCGCGCGAGCGAGAGCGTGGAGCCGACCGCGTCGCCGTCGGGCTTCGTGTGGGTGGTGACGACGACGAAGGTGCGATCCGCGAGCCATCGTGCCGCGCCGGCGGCGTCGGTGTTCGCGGTCCACGGGTGCGTCTCGTCGCGCGGGTCGGTCATGCGTGTGATCCTGCGGCGGCCTGGGGTGAGGAGACTCGGGCGACAACGTCGCGCACGCGGTCGCAGTCGCGGTGCATCTGGGCGATGAGGGCGTGAACAGTGTCGAAACGCAGCTGCTCGCGCACCCAGCCGACGAGGGCGAGGCGGATGTTCCACCCGTACTCCGGCAGGCCCGCGATGCACGGGCCGTCGCCGACGGGCGCATCGAGCAGGTAGGCCTCGACGGCGCGCGCGTTGCCGGCGAACATCGGCTTGGTGCCGACGCTGACGGCCGCGGCGAACGAGCGGCCGTCGTCGAGGAACGCAACACCGGCGTACACGCCGTCCGTCGGCGGCAGGCAGGGGGTGTCGAGATTCGCTGTCGGAAAGCCGAGATTCCGGCCGCGGCGGTCGCCCCGAACGACACGGCCCGTCAGCTCGTGCGGGCGTGTCAGCACGGCCCAGGCATCGCGGACCCGTCCCCGCTGCACCAGCCATCGGGCGATGGTGCTGGAGGCCGTGACGACAGACTGGTCGTTGAGTGCGACGGCGACGGGCGGGACGACATCGACGGCGAACCCGTGCCGACGGCCGAGCGCGGCGAGCACCGAGTTGTCGCCGGCGCGACCCTTGCCGAACCGGAAGTCAGGCCCCTCGACGAAGGCGATCGGGGCAAGGCGGGCGACGATCGACGCGACGAACGCGTCGGGCGGTTGGGCCAGCAGTTCGGCGGTCGGCTCGAGTCGCTCGACGCGGTCCGCGCCGGCCTCGCGCAGCAGGTCGGCGCGCCGCTCGAACGAACCGAGTCGCGGCGGGGCAGCATCCGGGCGAAGTCGCGTCGCGGGGTGCGGATCGAACGCCAGCACGACGACCTCCGCGTCGGCGTGCTGATCGGCGACGGCACGCGCACGGGCGAGCAGCGCGGCGTGGCCGGCGTGGACGCCGTCGAACGTGCCGACACTGACGACCGAGCGGGGCATAAGGGGTGAGCGTAGGCGCGATCGTGGCGTGCGATCGGCAACGCACGGAGTACGACTCCCGCACCGGCTCGTCCGGCACTGACCGGGGCGTCCGTATACTCCCCCGCCCCCGATCCCGCGATCGTGCGGGCGCACTCGCACGCCTGCGTCTGGACCCACGCGATGTCGATCTTCCGCCGCAAGTCCGCCCCCGCTCCCGTCGCCGAGCCGCCGCCCCCGTCGGGGGGCGACGAGCGTACGTACCAACTCGGCCTGGACCTTCTGGAGCGTGCCCGCGGGCACCGGGCGGGGCTGCTCTCGGCGAGGTTCTACTCGGACAAACTGATGGACTGGTCGATGCGCGACCGGGACTTCAAGGTGCAGTTGTTCCGATTCGTTGACGCCTTCCCGATGCTGCGGACGCCCGAGGCGGTGCACGATCACCTGGTGGACTATCTGTCGCAGCCGGGGGTGAGGTTGCCGCCGGGGATGGACCTCGGCTTGCGGGCGGGGGGCGTGGCGAAGGGGCTGCTGACCTCGACCGTCTCGTCGCAGATCAAGGGGATGGCGTCGAAGTTCATCGCGGGGACGGACGCGGCGAGCGCGCTGCCGGGGCTGCGCGACCTCTGGAAGGACGGCATCGCGTTCAGCGTGGACCTGCTGGGCGAGGCCTGCGTGTCGGACGCGGAGGCGGACGCCTACCGCGGCAAGTACCTCGACCTGGTGACGAACCTGCCGGGCGAGGTGGCGTCGTGGAAACCGAACGCCGCGCTGGAGAGCGACCACCTCGGCGGCATCCCGCGCACGAACGTCTCGATCAAGATCAGTTCGCTGAGCGCCAAGTGCGATCCGATCGACACGGAGGGCGCGATCCGGGACCTGATGACGCGGATCGTCCCCATCCTTGAAGCGGCCCGGGACCGCGGCGTGCTCATCAACTTCGACATGGAGCAGCACTCGCTCAAGGACCTGACGATCGAGTTGTTCATGCGGTGCTGCGAGGCGGTGGAGTTCCACGCGGGCCTCGCCATGCAGGCGTACCTCAAGAGCGGCGTCGAGGACGCCCGGCGAGTCTGCGACTGGGCGAAACGGACCGGGCGTGTCGTCACCGTGCGGCTCGTCAAGGGGGCGTACTGGGACTACGAGACGATCCACGCGGAGCAGCAGGGGTGGCCGTGCCCGGTGTGGAACGAGAAGTGGCAGACGGATCGCTGCTTCGAGGAGATGACGGCGGTCTTCCTGGACGCGTGCCCGCGCGGGGAGAGTGGGCAGCGGACAGTGGACAGTGGACAGTTGGGGCCGACGCGGCTCGCGGCGGGCGCGGGGGGGGTGAAGATTGCGCTCGGGTCGCACAATGTGCGGTCGATCGCGTGCGCCATCGCGGGGCTGGAGCGGCGATCGCTGCCGCGCAGCGCGATCGAACTCCAGATGCTGCACGGGATGGCGGACCAGTTGAAGCACGCCGCCGCGGAGACGGGGCTGCGCATCCGGGAGTACGTGCCAGTCGGCGAGATGATCCCCGGCATGGCGTACCTCGTGCGCCGGCTGCTGGAGAACACGTCGAACGAGTCGTGGCTGAAGGCCGGATTCCTGGACAACGCGGACCCGCGGACGCTGCTGCGAGCGCCGGCTCCGACGCTGAACGGCGAGGCCGGGCCGAAGCCGAGCCGCGACCTGTTCGAGGTCTCCGCCGAGCGGCATCGCCTGTCGCACGCCGAGCCGGGCGTGGGCGACGGCAAGCCTTTCGTGAACGAGCCTCTGCGGGACTTCTCGCGGCGTTCGGTGCGAGAGACGTTCGCGTCCGCGGTGGCCGGGGCGAGCGTGCCGCGGGTGGCGAACGACCGCACGCCCGCCGACGCGGCCCGCATGGTGGAGGCGGCGCATCGCGCCTTCCCGGCCTGGCGCGACGCGGGCCCGACGCTGCGGGCGGGCGTGCTGATGCACGCGGCGGCGGCGATGCGGGCGCGGCGCGACGAACTGTCCGGCATCGTCATCAAGGAGAACGGCAAATGCTGGCGCGACGCGGACGCCGACGTGGCGGAGGCGATCGACTTCTGCGAGTACTACGCCCGCGAGGCGGTGCGGCTCTTCAGGCGCGAGCGAATCGGCCGGTTCATCGGGGAACTTGACGAGCAGTGGTATCAGCCGCGGGGCGTGGCGGCGGTCATCAGCCCATGGAACTTCCCGCTGGCGATCGCGTGCGGCATGGCGACGGCCGCGCTCGTGACGGGCAACACGGTGGTCCTGAAGCCGGCGGAGCAGACGCCGGGCGTCGCGAAGGTCCTGTGCGATGTGCTGTGGCGCGCGATGGAGGATGCGGGCGTGCGCCGTGCGGGCGTCGATCCGGCGCACGTGCTGCACTTCTGCCCTGCGCCGGGCGAGACCACCGGGGCCGCGCTGGTGCGAGATCCGCGCGTGGCGGTGATCGCGTTCACGGGGTCGAAGGCGGTGGGGCTGGACATTATCCGGGCCGCGGGCGTGACGCCGGAGGAGCAGCCGTTCGTGAAGCGCGTGGTCTGCGAGATGGGCGGCAAGAACGCGATCATCATCGACACCTCGGCGGACCTGGACGAGGCCGTGCTGGGTGTGCGCCACTCCGCGTTCGGGTTCCAGGGGCAGAAGTGCTCGGCGTGCTCGCGGTGCGTCGTCGTCGATCCGGATGGGCCGGACGGGACGGCGACGCGGACCTTCGTCACGCGGCTGGTCGAGGCGACACGCTCGCTGGTCATCGGCGACCCGACCCGACCCGGCACGGACGTCGGGCCGGTGATCGACGAGGAGTCGGCGCAGCGCATCCGCCGCTCCATCGAGACCGCCCGGGGCGAGGGCTGCCGCGAGGAACTGGCGATGGATGCGCCGTTGCCTGGGGGCGCAGCAGGTGGAACAGGCGGGACGCCTGTTTCGCCGGGCGGGGTGGTGCCGGCGCACTACGTCGGCCCGCACGTCTTCAGCCGCGTCGAGTCTCGCCACACCATCGCCCGCGAGGAGATCTTCGGGCCGGTGCTGGCGGTGATGCACGCGCGGACGTTCGACGAGGCGCTGGCGATCGCCAACGACCACCCGTACAAACTCACGGGCGGCGTGTTCAGCCGCAAGCCGGCGCACCTCGAGAAGGCCAAGCGGGAGTTCCGCGTGGGGAACCTGTACCTGAACCGGGGATGCACGGGTGCGTTGGTCGCCCGCCAGCCCTTCGGCGGCTTCGGCATGAGCGGCGTCGGCTCGAAGGCGGGCGGGCGGGACTACCTGCTCCAGTTCGTGGAGCCGCGGGCGACGTGCGAGAACACGATGCGCCGAGGGTTCGCGCCGGAGTTGTGAAATCACTTCGCCGTCGCGCCGGTTCCGCACTCGGGGCACGGGTCGTCCGTGCCAAGCTCTCTCCGCGAGTACCCGCACGCGGAGCACTGACCCCGCGATCGCCGGACCACGGGCAGGGAGAGCGTGACTCCGGGCAGGATCAGCAGCACGAAGGCCACGCTCCACAAGGGAACGCGCACGGCGTAGAAGCCCGCGCGGTCGGGGAGATTGGCGACAAACCACCACCGCACCGGCCCGCTCTCGCGTCCGAAGGTCCACCGATCACCCATGCCGAAGAAGCGGGTCGGGTGGTAGGTGCCGTAGATGCATCCGCGTCCGAGGCCGATCTGCACGGTCGGGCCGCCGCCCCCGGGCTGGGAGTTGTAGACGACCCCTCGTAAAGAGACTCACGGCCCACACGGCGGCGACCAACCCGCCCAGCAGGAGGCACGCCGGATTGAGCCGCGAGACTCGGGGCATGGCGCGGAGTTGTACAGGCGCGTCGAGCCGTCGTTCATCCCTGCGTGATGTACGCCTCCATGGCCCGGACGGTCACCATCAGGTCCTGATTCAGCGCGGCGTTGAGGTCGCCGATCGAGACCATGCCGACGGGGCGGTCGGTGTTCAGCACGGGTACGTGGCGGATGCGCCGTTCGCGCATCGTCCGCCGCACCTCGTCGAGGGGGGTCTGCGGCGTGCAACTGATGACGGCCCGGGTCATGATTTCGCCGACGGTGGTGGAGTCCGGCGGTTTGGCGACGGCCACAAGGCGGCGCATGACGTCGCGCTCGGTGACGATCCCGGCCATCCGTCCCGCCGGGTCCGTCACGACGAGCGCGCCGACGCGGCGGTCGCTCATCAGCCGGGCGGCCTCGCGGGCGGTGGCTTCGGGTTTGACGGTGACCACCGTCTCGACCCGGTCGTGCGAGTCGTCCCAGCGCTGCTTGGCATCCAGCAGGTTCGCGACGGTGTGCATGGCGATCTCCTTTCGCGTTCGGGCACGGGCGTCCCTGTCCCGCGGGCACGATCCGTGCGCCACGCTCCAGTATGCCGGGGCGGGCAGGCGCACGGAAGCACAATCCGGACGGAATGCGGGAAAATCGGCCGGACAGGGTCGCGCACCCTTCAGGACCAGCGTGTCAGGTGCCAGGTTTTCTTGCCCCGCCGCAACGCGAGGAACCGCCCATGGAGCAGGTCGGCGGGCGTCAGGGTGCGGTCGGGCGCAGCGGGGGCGCCGTTGACGGTGACCGAGGCCGCGGCGAGAAACTCGCGGGCCTCGCGCTTGCTCTTCGCCAAGCCGGTCTCGACGAGCAGGTCGAGCAGGGCGACGCCCCCCCCCGCCAGTCGGTCGCGCGGGTGGTCGCTGCTCGGTGCGCCGGCGAGGGCCTGTTCGAGTGTCTCGGGGGGGAGGCCGGCGATGTCGCCGGAGAAGAGGGCCTGCGACGCGCGCTCGGCAAGGTCCGCCTCGGTCGGGCCGTGCAGGCGCGCCGTGACGCGCTTCGCCAGCGTCCGCTGGGCCTCACGGGCGGCGGGGTTGCTCGCGTGCGCGGCGGCGAGGGCCTCGATCTCATCGCGCGGCAGGAACGTGAAGAGGCGCAGGAACCGGACGGCGTCGTCGTCGGACGCGTTGAGCCAGAACTGGTAGAAGGCGTATGGGCTGGTGCGTTCGGGGGTGAGCCAGACCGCGCCGGCCTCGGTCTTGCCGAACTTGCCGCCGTCGGAGCGTGTGACGAGGGGGCAGGTCAGGCCGAAGGTTTCGAGGGTGTGGTCGTGCGCCATGCGGCGGATCAGGTCCGCGCCCGAGACGATGTTGCCCCACTGGTCGGAGCCGCCCATCTGGAGCGTGACGCCGTGATGCTTGTAGAGATGCCAGAAGTCGTACGCCTGGAGGATCATGTAACTGAACTCGGTGTACGAGATGCCGTGGTCGCGGTTGTGGAGGCGCTCGCGGACGGATTCCTTCTGGATCATCATGTTGACGGAGAAGTGCTTGCCCACGTCGCGCAGCACGTCGAGGTAGCCCAGCCCGCAGAGCCAGTCGGCGTTGTTGACGATGACGGCGGCGTTGAAGCCTGAGAAGTCGAGCAGCGCCTCGAAGATGCGCCGCTGGCTGCTCACGTTCGCTTCGACCTGCTCGCGCGTCATCAACTGCCGCTCGGCGGACTTCCCCGACGGGTCGCCGATCAGCCCGGTGCCCCCCCCCATGACCACCACCGGCGTGTGCCCCGCCCGCTGGAGGTGCGCGAGCAGCGTGATCGGCACGAGGTTGCCGATCGTGAGCGAGTCGGCTGTGGGGTCGAACCCGGCGTAGGCGCGGCGAGCGCCGGCGGCGAGGTGGCGGCGCAGGCCCGCCTCGTCCGTGCACTGGTGGAGCAGGCCGCGCCAGGTGATCTCATCGATGAAGTCCGGTCGGGCGGTCATCGGGGCGAAGGGTACACCGGGTGGGCGGGCCGCACGGGCGCACCGCTTGACGCCTGGTCCCGTCAGGGGTACCGTCCGGCGTAGTTGCGAATCGGTCTCAGTTGTGCTCCGGGTGAACCCATGGACCAGAATCCTGTCTCTCCGCCCCCAAGCCGGCCGCCGGAAGGCACTGCGGTTCGACGCTGGGTGGCCCGCTTCGGGGTCGCGGGGCTGATCTTCTTCACGGTCAAGGGGCTGCTGTGGCTCATCATCCCGGCCCTGGCCGCGGCCGGTATCTTCAGGTCGGTGAGTTGAACGACGAAGGAGGGGCGAGCATGGAACGGGCCACGGACGTGATGGACCGGCTGAAGCGGGAAACGGCGGACCTGCACACCGCCGCGGAACGGCACCCGTTCCAGGCCTCGATGATCCGGGGCCTGCTGGGCCGCGAGGGGTACGCGGCGTACCTCGAACAGATTCTTCACGTGCACCGCGCTCTGGAAGATCGGCTGGCCTCTCTGCGGGCCGACGCGCGTGTGGCCGGGGTGGCCACGGACTGCCGCTTCAGGGCCGGGGTGATCGCGGATGACCTCGGTGTGCTCGGCGGGAGCGGCATGGACGCGTCGGCGACCCCCGGGACCGCGCGGCTGATCGAGGCGATCGACGCCGCGGGCGTGCCCGACCTGCTCGGGATGCTGTACGTCCTCGAGGGGAGCACCAACGGGGGGCGTTTCATCGCGCGGGCGGTGGGGAAGTCGCTGGGCCTCGGGCCGGGGCCGGGCCTTCGCTACCTCGATCCCTACGGCGACGAGCAACAGGCGAGGTGGGGGGCGTTCAAGGAAGACTTCCGCAAGGCGGCGTTCACGCAGGACGAGCAGGATCGCGCCGTCGAGGGGGCGAAGGCCATGTTCCGGGGGCTTATCGAGGTCTTCGACGACCTGGCGGCAGCGCACGAGATCGGGGCGTTGACCTGAACGAGCCGCGTGTGTGAGCGAGCGGCCGACGGCGAGCGGCGTCGGGCCGCTCCCTAGAGCATCTTGCATCATTTATCCGTGTATCCCGTCGCCGTGAAGTAGTTGGCGCACTCCAGCGGCGTGACGTCCCGGAACGCCTCTCCCGCGGCGCGGGCGAGGCCGGCGAGGGTGTCCGCCG
>Ga0226835_1001182_pt1 | contig 15952 bp, 10 predicted proteins | sample LAC_MetaG_1_FD_163627 | JGI IMG/M metagenome (GOLD analysis project Ga0226835, IMG submission 163627) | Anaerobic ammonium oxidizing microbial communities from anammox membrane bioreactor (MBR) in UC Berkley, California, United States -... | ecosystem: Engineered > Bioreactor > Anaerobic >...
CCAAGCCCCCGCCACTAGTCACCATTCCAAGGAGCCTGAGCAGATGAGCGCTGACGAGCGAATGACGGCAAACAGGAAGACCCTGCTCGAGATTCTTGCCGGCAAGTGCAGTACCGACGGTCCTAATCCGGTTGCCGAAGGGCTGAATTTCTACCGGCAGTCGGTGCCCACCCAGCCTCTGCACGGACTCTATTCGCCTTCCATGTGTGTCATCGCCCAGGGGGCCAAAGAGGTGCAGCTCGGCGACGAGCGCCTGCGTTACGACCCCAATCATTATTTGTTGACTTCTCTGGATGTGCCGGTGATCAGCCAGGTGGTTGAAGCTACGCCTGAAAAGCCTTATCTCGGTCTCAAGCTTGAGCTCGATCCGGGAATCATCACCTCTGTGAGCGTCGAGGCGGGTATTTCTCCGGCAAGGTCCGACTGCAGCGTCAAGTCCATGGCGGTGAGCCAGCTCGATGACGACCTGCTCGATGCTTTTGTCAGGTTGTTTCGTCTGATCGACAATCAAGCCGACTATCGTATGCTATCGCCCCTGGTGACCAGGGAGATCGTCTATCGGCTGCTCAAGAGCGATCAGGGACCGAGGCTCCAGCAGATGGCTGTCTTCGGCGGCAACACCAACAGGATCACCAGAGCGGTCCAGACATTGCGCTCGAAATACAACGAGAACCTCAGCATCGAAGAGCTCGCTCAGGATCTCGGCATGAGCGTGTCGAGCTTCCACCAGCATTTCAAGACCGCCACCTCGATGAGCCCCCTGCAGTTCCAGAAGCATCTGCGGTTGCAAGAAGCCCGGCGTCTACTCCTTACCGAGGACATGGACGCCAGCAGTGCGGCTGTGCGTGTGGGATACGACGATGCTTCGCAGTTTTCCCGCGAGTACAAACGGCTCTTCGGCGACCCGCCCATGCGCGATGTGACGCGCTTTCGCAAGCAAGCTGCTGCTGTGGGGGAGTAAAGCAGGGCATGATAGCGGATTCGAACCGAGCAGAGTCAGGGGACTCCTGATTCAGGCCGGGCGAGCATATAGGCGTAGGCACCATGAGGCAATCACTCTCAAGGCTGACGTAGGGATCCGGCATCAACGATATCATCAGCGGCAACGGAAACCTGGAGTTCAAGCATGTTTCGAAAGAGTTACCAGTCACTTTTCTCCAACTTATTAGCAACCAGCTCCATTTTTACTCTAAGCAGCATTTGATAGAGCATGGTGATATGACTCACAGGTCAAGTTTTTCGGAAAAATGATGATCTGACAGGCATCTCGCGACAAAAAGATGACTCTGAGATCAAGTTTTTTGGAAATAAAATGATCTGACAGGCATTTTTGTATGGAGGGCGTCGGTCTATTTTTCTGGGTCGACGCCTTCCCAGGTTTTTCTCTCGCGGTTGTTGACGTTGAGCGAGTCGCTGTAGAGCATGGTGCCGCCCATCCAGAAGTCGTGGGCTCCGGGCATGACGCGGACGACTGAGATTGCGTCGTAGCCGCCTTTTGGCGTGTCTATGTTTATGTCGAGTCGGGCATGGGTTCTTCCGGCTGCCAGGTCTTCCTGGTTGGTGGCTTTGACGGCGTTAAAGACCCGGATGCGCTCTTCCAGCGCCAGGGGCGATAGGAGCGCACCGACGCCGCGGCCGTCGCCTTGCTCGAGCTTGCTGGTCAGCGCCCGGATGTCTACCTGGTGACGGCTTTCGGGCAGTGCTTGCGCGCTTCCGGATCCGTTTGCATCGCAACGAGTAAGATTCTTGATGTCCACGCAGCCCGAATAGAGCGGCTTGCCGCCCATCAAGTTGCTGAGTCCGCCGGGCAGTAGGTCGATTTCTTCATAGGTCCGCCCGTCATGGGCGCCGGTGCGGGCTCTTATCTGGAGCGCCGGAACCGACGGGGCGGCTTCCCGGTTCTTCTGATTCTGCTCCCTGATGAGCTGGAGCGTGTCGAGGCGATCCTCGGTGAACAAACCGCTCATGTATAGACCGACTCCGGAAGCGTCTCCTTTCTGAAGCTGTTCTGTCAGAGCAGCGATTTCTGGTTGACCCATGAGTTTTTTTCTCCGGCGGGCGATTTATGCCAATGTACTCCATTCTTTCGATTCAGTAAGTGGGAGAACCACGCCGCGGACATACGTGGATCTCCCAGCGGCTCTGTCAAGGAAGTCGCGCCTCTGTTTATACAACCTCTGGCGGGCGTCCGGTCTGATATTGACACAAGTCAGTCACAGGAAATTGGTATGTTGGCTTCGTCCTTGATCTGCAGAACTTCGACCGATACAAGGTGGACCATGGACCTTACGGTCAGGGAGTCGGTCCAACGCCGGGACCGTGGTCGGTCAGCCGGGAGTGCCGGTGTCCGCTCTGGCGGATTTCTGGTCCAGGATGGTGCGCACAGCGACTAGGGGCGCTTCTGTATTGTCAAGTCAATAGTGTGTCCATGACGCGATGGAGCATGCAACGCTTTCGGCAGTCGGAGGACTGACTTTTAACAAAGCCGTATTGCCCGAGGTGTTACTATCTAGCGGTTCTGTAGCGAGGGTTTTTCTATGACTTCTATGAGTCGTTTGACCGGGAGCCTGCTTGCTCTTTGTTTTGCTTGCTCGAGTTTTTTCAGCCCCTCTGCGCTGGCGATTACCGGCAAGGAAGCAGACGCGAAGCTGGCGAAAATGGTCGCTGATATCACGACCACGCAGCAGGACACCGACGACTATGAAAAGCTGCAGTCCCTCAATGACGAGATGCTGAAATATCTCAAGACGGTCGCCGTGCAGCCGGCAGTCATGAGCGATCCACTGAAAGCTGCGGTAAAGAACGGGCTTTCCGTCCTCACATCGGACGATAAGAAAATCCGGTGCTATTCCTGGGACACTCTCACTGGTGGCACGATGCATTTTTTCTATTCGCTCATCGCATACGACGCAGGCAACAACAAGCTCAAGACTCTGGTGCTCAATCCCACCGGCGAAGAGGGCGACCCGGGCTCGACCTTCGAGGACCTCGATACGGTCAAGACCAGTGACGGCAAGACAGTATACCTGGTGCGCGATCTTTTCATCGGCTCGGGAATGAGTCATGGCAGAACGATAAGCGCTTATGTCATCGCCAACGGCAAATTGACCAAGTATCCGTTTTTCCAAACCAAGAAGCGAATTCTCAATGCGATTACCTTCGCCTTCGGTGAGTACGATGAGCGGGCTTGCTTCGAGCTGTCCAAGGATAAGATGACGCTGAAGGTGCCTCTGATCAAGGAGCCTCCGGAGGATTCGCCGAGCTCCGGCATCGTCACCGGCAAGTATCTGACCTATTCCTTCAACGGCTCGAAATACGTCTATCAAACCAAGTAGACGAGCGCGAGCCGACCGGGGCGAGAGCCGGCGCCGACAAGCCGGGCGGGTGTGGTGAGAGCCGACAAGCCTGGCGGGTGTGGTGAGAGCCGACAAGCCGGGCTAGCAAGCCGGTACCAGCGAGCCGGTCGCGAGGCTATCCGCCGGCTGATTCGGATTTGAGGTGCTCGTCTGGCTTCTGGAAGAGGACGACTCCGAGGACCGACATCAGGCTGAGCACCACCAGCAACCCGAATGGTGCCCTGAAGGTTCCGGTGTGATGCACCAGGATGCCGGTCACCGCCGGTGCCAGAATGCCTGCCATGGCGAAGCAGCAGTTCATGATACCCTGGCTGGTGGCAGCCCGGTCTTTGGCGAGGTCGCAGTTGAGAGCGTAAAAGGCGGCATTGGGCATGAGCCCGAAGCCCACTCCGAGAGAGATGGACGTGATCGCGATGGTGAGGTCGCTGGTCATCATCACCGGCACGAAGCTGATGGCAGAGAGGAGCTGGCAGATCCAGATCATGTGCGAGCGAGCTTTGCGGGCACTGCCGGTCTTGTGCCAGAGCCAGTCTGAGAGAAATCCCGCCAGAGCAAGCAAGATGCCGGCGGTGAGCCAGGGGGCGATGAGGAAGACGCCGACCTGTTTGAGCTTAAGGTGATATGTCCCCTCGAGAAAGCCCGGCAGCCAGGTGAGCGCGAAAAACAACACATAGCCGAAGGAGAAGAACGCCAGGTTGTTGGCAAGTAGGGACGGATTGGTGAGCATGAATTTCCAGGTGGTGGTGCCGTCCTGTCTTTCCTGGCTCCTGATTTCTTGAATGGAGCGATTGCGGTCCACTAGCCTGCCTTCGCGAATATGCTTGAGCTCGGCTTCGTTGACGAAGGAGCTGGCCTCCGGGTAGTCGCGAAAGACTACCAGCCAGACCGCTGCCCATACAATACCGAGCAATCCCAGAACGACGAACATCGCTTTCCAGCCCAGGTGGAAAATCAGAGCCGTTATCAAGGGAGCTCCGATGACCGAAGCCAGGGGCACCGCCGCCAGACCCAGCGCTGTCGAGCGCCCGCGCTCCGAAATCGGTAACCAGTCGGCAACCACCCTGGTCAGGGCGGGAAAGTGCGGGCCTTCCGCAACTCCCAGCAAGGTCCGGAGCAGGAACAGGATCCAGAAGCCGCTTGCCAGCCCCATCATGGCGGTGCACGCCGACCAGAGCAAGGCTGCCGCCGCCCAGATCCGGTGCGAGCCCCATTTGTCCACGATAATGCCCCCGGCAACGGTCATGATCATGTAGCCGATACCGAATGCGGAGGCGACGAAGCCGAAGTCCTGGTCGTTGAGCCCGAACTCGCCCTTAATGGCGGTGATGGCGTAGGAAATTGCCGAGCGGTCGAGATAATTGACCATGGTGATGAAAAAAACGAGGCCGAGCACGACCCAGCGAAAGCTCGTTTCTTTCTTGTCGGACACCGCAATATCACTCCTGCCGTGGCTGAGTCGTCTATTCTATAGCAGTTGACCGGACCGGTGTAAGGGGTGTGGCGAATACGTATTCCTTTCTGCCTCCAGCTGTTATAGGATCCTGATCCCCTTCGAGACTTCGAAATCGATGCACAATCAGCTGCCTCTGCCCAGCGTGTCCCTTATCGACGCTGCGCTTGCCTACATAGACGCATACTGGAGCAAGATCATCAGGCACAACCCCGAGGACAGGCAGACCCTCATCGGACTGCCGCATCCGTATCTGGTCCCCGGTCACGGCGAGATGTTCCAGGAGATGTACTACTGGGACAGCTATTTCATGTCGCTCGGTCTGCTCGACACGGAGTACGAGGACATGATCGTCGGCATGACTCACAACCTCGCGCATCTTTTCAGGCGCTTCGGGCTGATACCCAATGGCAGTCGCTATTATTTCCTGTCGCGCAGTCAGCCGCCTTTTTTCACCAGGATGATCAAACTGGCTTTCGATGTTTTCAAAAAGTCGGACGAGAACCAGGCTCTGAGCTTCCTGAAGGAGATGATTCTCCTTGCCGAAGCCGAGCAGGAGAACGTCTGGCTCGGCAGGGAGCAGCCTCACCATCGCTTGATGGAGTTCGGGCTGTCTCGATATTTCGATATCAATTTTCTCGATATGCTCGCCTCCTGCGAGAGCGGCTGGGACCATTCCACTCGCTGCGAAGATCGATGGATGCATCATTTGCCGGTGGATCTCAACTCGATTCTTTACGCCAGGGAGATCGATCTCTCCGAAGTGTTCGCTCTGCTTGGCGACACCGAGCGCTCCGAGTCATGGAAGGAGCGTGCTGAGGAGCGAGCCGAGACAATGCGAGAGAAGATGTGGCGCGAAGGCTGCGGTTACTTCTTCGACTACGATCTCGAGAAACAATGCAACGATACCAATCCGAGCCTTGCCGGGTTCTTCCCGCTCTGGGCGGGTCTCGCTACAGTGGAGCAAGCCGAGCGCATGGTCGAATCCTGGTTGCCGCGATTCGAGCACGACGGCGGACTGGTCACCACTCTCGATCAGCAAGCAGGCAGGCAATGGGCTTTCCCCAATGGCTGGGCGCCCCTGCAGTGGCTGGTGGTGGAGGGTCTCGACCGCTATGGCTACAGCCAGGACGCCAATCGCATCCGGGCGAAGTGGATCACCAATTGCGCCACCATTTTCGACCGTACCGGTGCAATGTGGGAGAAGTACAACGTGGTGACACCGGAACTGGTGCCCGAGGGAGGGCTGTACGGATCGGTTGCCGGCTTCGGCTGGAGCAATGCCGTCTTCGTCGATTTCGTGAGAAAGCTCAGCGGGCACGTGGCTATGCCTGCCGAGGAAGCCGTCTCTTTGCAGGCTGGAATCAGTCGGAGCCAATCGATCGAGTTGACTTAATGTCCTTGTGTCTTCGAGTCATGCTCGTCAGATTCGATTTTACGCTTCGATTCTTCGAGTAATTTTGATACCACATCACGATTGAGCTCGGCATTTTTCAGCAATGCTCTTGCGTCCGGCAGTTTCCTGAGAATCTCGATGGCTCTGTCATATTCTTTTCTCGATTCTTCGAGCCGATCTTTGGATCTAAGAAAGCTTCCCATGTCCAGATGATTTCTTGCTCCATCGATCGAGTCGGTCTTTTTCAGTAGTGCGGTTTCATCGATGCGGGCACGAAGTCTCTTCTCTATCTCTCGTGCCGAAGGAGACTTCGAAGCGCATGGAGGGTGCAGGACATCGGTAGTATTTGCTTGCTTCTTGAGTGGTTGACCCGACGGTTCCTGGATATTCTTGGGATCGATGAAGAAACCGCCGTTGTCCATTGGCGGAGTGACTCTGGGACCCCAGTCGATCTGCGGAAGCTGAGCGGCCGCCTCCTGAGATAGCGGACCCAAGAGAGCGACCAATGCTGTGGCGACGGCGCCGCTTACCGTTTTCAAAATCCGCCTGGCGTGTAGTCTGGCTGCTCGAAAGGCTTGCGGGCAGTTGTCCAGAATAACCGTCCCGTCAGGTCTTCGGCGGAGATTGAGGCATACTCTTCCTCCGGCGCGGCTCTCGAGAAACTCTTCGGCTTCCTTCTTGCTCATGGAAGAGATGTTATAGACATTGAGCGAGCACATGTGACAGAAGCGCTCGCGCTCGTCGCCCACCATCAGATCCCAGTTGGCCGGGCAGGGTGAGGTTATCTCGAGGTCGTCCAGTATGCTTTTGTCTTTCATGAATTGCGCAGGCACCCGTTGAAAATCAATCAGGGATGTACCAGATATTATGCACTGGCCTGTTGAGTTCAAACAGGACGGCTGCAGATGCTCTCTCTCAGGTTTCTTACTTGCATATAACCAGAAGGCCGATGTTCAAGCTCATGGTGAGCTTATACAATACCCGGACCCGGCGAGAGAAAGGAGTGGGAGCGTTGCGAAGATCGACCATGAGACCAGGTGGACTGGTTGCATCCTTGCTGGTTCTGTCGGTGCTGGCGCTGCCTGTGCTGGCTCTTGCCGGCTGCTCGTCCGGCGAGGAGACCAGATCCCTTGCGGTCGACCGGATTTCGGAGAGCGAAATCCAGTCCATGGGCTATCTGGAGCTCAACGAAGACCAGCCGGGAGAGTGCTTTAACATAGGCAATTACCTGGTTCCCGGAAAATTCAATGTGGTGTTCCTCTATAGCCCATACGATGAGCAGAGCATGAGCATCAAGCAGCAGTTGCCTTATCTGGCGGAAGCCAGGGACGACCTGGCGATTCGTACAGTCAATGTCAATCGCCCGAATGTGCAGGGTATCGATTGGAAGTCACCGATCGTCCAGGTAGAGGGGCTGAATTCGCTGCCCTATATTCGGATCTTCGACCCATCCCTGAGTATGCGGGCTCACGGAAGGCCAGCCCGCGAGCAGCTCATGCAGTGGCTCGGCGAGATCGGGCGCTGAGATGGGGCGCTGAGCGAGCCCCCTTTCGGACCCCGGGGCGCCGGCGCCGTCACGTTGTGGTTATTCGAACAGGCTAAATTTACAGTAGTCCATTACCACAAGCGTTGCTTTTGCCATGACGTCTCCTTCGCCTTCAGCTCCGGAAGGTGCGGTGGGAGCAGTTTCTAAAGGCCATGAACAGAAGGCCGAACTCCCATCGCTCTCTCTGCTGGAAATTCAGTCACCGTCTCTGTCAGGTACCGGAGACAGGGTCGACAGCCTGTCGCACGAGGCGTCCACGGCTTTCAAGGCTCAGTCCGAAGAACGTCAATTCACAGGAAAGGCATCTTCCGAGCAGTTCGTCACCGGCATGGACCCGCACGGACTGACAGAGCACACGACGACATTCAGAGACGGCGCCTCCGTCGAGTTTGCCTATCAGCTCCCCCGGGAGCTCAAGACCGAGGACGGCTCGAGCACCAAATTCGAGTGGGAGGGCGGCAAGCTCAAGGGCATCCAGCTCCAGGACGGCTCCCGATGGCAGCTCGCAGACGGTAAATGGCAGCATTCGGACCCGTCGGGGCAGGTGGATGGCACGGCCGACGGCCTGCGTTTCGTCAATGGCGGCTCCACCGCCACCATCAAGGGTCCCATCACCGAAGCCACGATCAGGCAGTTGACCGCCGGCTATCTGGCGCCGCCTGAGCTTCCGGGCGAAAGACCGGCGAGCATGGAAGCGCCGGCGAAGGCGCCACAGCAATTGAGCGTGGCTGACCGCGCGGCAGACCAGCCGGCCGAGGTAGCCCCGGCCGGTGAGACCCGCACCGTCGCCGATCGCGTCACCCAGCCCGTTGCCGAGCTCTCCCTGGCGCCCGAGACCCTGACAGCGGCGGTTAACGCCCTGCGCCGCAACATCGGCTCCCGGGATACCCGGGCGGTGGAGGCGACCCTGAGATCGATACCAGAGCAGGACAAAGAGCAGTTCGAGAAGCTCTTCAAAGACTCCACCAACCGCGACCTGAGATCCGACCTTCGCAGAGCCGGTATGGATTCCGCCGTCTTCCTGCTCGAGCCCCGGCAGGAGACCAGAGACGCAGCCTGGCTGCAGAGAAATCTCGACAGCCTGTCGAGGCTGGGCCGCGGCAGCACCGAGCGGGCTCTGGTCGAGCACAATGTCCGGGTCAGCCTGCGGGGTATGAGCGAGCCCGAGCGCCAGGCTTTGAGCCAGGAGCTTCAGCAGAAGACCGGACGGAATCTCGAGCAGACGATATCCGGAAGCGGTCTCTCGGCTCCTTCGAAAGAAATCGCCCTGCTCTATGCCAAACACGGAAACAACCTGAGCCCGGAGCAGTTGCGTCAGGTCGCCGATATCGCTCTTGGTGCCAATGTCAGCGACGAGCAGAAGCTACTCATGTTCAAAGAGGCTTTCGCCGGCGACTCGGACGCTGCAAAGCAAGCGCGCCGGCATTTTTCGGGCGCTAACGGCGAGGGCGAAGCCCGGCTGCGCGAGGCTTTCTCGAGCAACGACTTCCGCCAGGCGTCTGATTATGCCCGGTTCGGCCGCCTGGACACGGCTACTTTCATCGATCTTCAACGCAGCTCCATCGCGGACAACACAAAGGGTGTGGAGCTGGTACTGCACATGATGACTCCGCAACAGCGCCAGCAGTTCGAGCAGGGGCAGCGTCTGGCCCTGTCCGGCAAGACCGAGGGTGGCACTGCCGCGGAGACGGAGTCTCTGCGGTATTACCAGCGCGTGCACGAGTCCCTGGTCCGGGCTTCATCCATGAGCTCGAGCTGGGATTCTACTCGCCAGCGCACCGTCACCAACTGGGAAGACATCGCCGCCCATGGCGAGCAGACCCTGGTCGGCAGAATTGCCACCGCTTCCGGGCGAAACCAGGTGATCAACGCGATTAAAGGATTTACCCCCAGAGACCAGGAGCTCATGCGCAATCCGGAATATCGCAAGCAGGTCTGGGATCTGATCGGCGGACCTCCGGGAACGGATGAGAGCAAGGTCTCTTCGAATTCGAAGCTGAGCAGCATCGAGACCGAAGCCGCCCGGGAGCAGATGACCAAGATCTTCCCCGGCGACCTGCCTCCCGAGGCATCCCTTGCCGCGCGCCACCCGACCCTGGCCGAGGCTGCTGACGATTATGTCAAGTTCGGGAAGAACGAGCCTTTCAGACCGCATGGCCCGAGCTTCACTTTCGAGGCGCTCATGCGTGCCAGACCCGAAGACTACGCCGCTCTCCCGGGAGATCGCCGGCGGATGCTGGACGCTCGAATTGATCTTATGCCGGAAGGCGCTCGTGAAGCGGCCCGGGCGATGCTCACCAGGCTCCAATCGGGACAGGATGTCGGCGCCGGCGCGCCCGAGCAGGTCTATCTATCGCGCCTGCAGGGGGCATCGCCCCAGTCCATCGCCGAGTCGATAGTCAAACTTCCGGAGCCGGCACGCAAAGACCCCCGCCTGGAGCAAGCCGCCCGCTTCGCCTTCGGCGATGGTTTCGAGAAATATGGCAGGTCTGTTCTGGATGGTCGTGGTATCAGCGCCGAGCATTTGCTCGAGATGAATACCAGCAAAGGTCTTCTCTGGAACAGTGTCGATCAGGCATCTTATTTCAAGGGCTTGAAGCTCATCCCTGCCGACCAGCGCGAGAACATCATCGACAATGCCGACCGAGCCGAGAACAGCGACCCGCAGGCGCAAGCCTTCCTGGACAGCACATTCCGCGGGCTCACCCGCGAGCAGCGTGAGGTCGCTATCAATGTCCTCCGGCGTCCCAATCAGGAGTTCACTCTTGTCGACCAGATCCGGGCCCGGTCTCTGGGTGCCACCATCGATCAACAGCAGCTTATCGACAATTTCTCCAGACTTCCTGCCGGGGAGAGACTGGCAGCAATCAACGATTATGGCAGGTCTTACAACAAGTTTCTGCCCGATGAGCTTGCCAAAAACGGCGACGAGAATCAGCGCCGCCAGGTCGAGCTGAGCCTGCCAATGTCCCGGGGCGATCTCGAGCGCTCCTTCAGGGACTCCGTGCGCGATGCCGGCGTAGGGCTCTATGGGCACACCGCTGTCAGCGAGATCTCGATAGGCGAGGCTCAGAATCAATTCCAAACTCAGCTCATCGAGAATCTGCCACCAGAAAAACGGCAGGAGATGGGTGAGAAGATCGATCAGGCTTTCCAGAAGTATGTGAAGGCGCTTCGGGAGAACAGCGAAGCCAAAGACCAGTACGCGCGGGATCTGTCCGATACCATAATGCTCGCCGCAGGCTTAGCCGCCGGCGGGTTGCCGGTGGGCACCACCCTCGCACGCGTGGCTCTGACTACTGCTACGGCAGTCGCCGCCCGCAGTGGCACCCAGCATCTGATCAAGGGCGATCTCAGCCGGGGCGACATCACTGAAGCCGCCATACTTGGTGTCGTGGACGGTGCGACCCTTGCTCGCGGCAGCGCTTTCAAAGGCATCTTCCAGAAGAGCGTCGGCAACGTCCTCGAACGTCACGGAGCCTCTGGTGCCGAGTCTGTGGTGCGCTCGGTGGAGTCCGGCTTCGAGAGCTATATCAAGCGAGGCGAGGTGGCTCGTCCCGAATTCCAGGCTCACCTGACGGATACGCTTCGCAAGACCGGGGTCCGGGATCCGGAAGCAGCCGCGAAAGAGATCATGGACTCATTTCGCAAAGAATCCATGATGCCCAGGTTGAATGCAGCCTTCGGCGAGATGCCTGGATCTCAAGAGGTGGCGCAGAATCTCATGAAATATGGACGCAAGGACTCGCTTCAATCCGCCGTCGAGCGAGGCTTGATCAGTAAGGAGCAGGCTGACAGACTGAATCGGACGGCCCTGGAAAGACTGACGGGCTTTGCGGAAAACCCCGCCACCAGGGCGAGAGATCTCGACGACATGAGGCGGCTTTCGGATAATCTTCGCTTTATCACGGAAGGCACCACCGGTCCCGAGCATACCCGAGCCTTTGCCGATCTGGTTCTCATGGCCGGCCGCCGGGATCTCCCGATCCCCTTCGAGGCTCTTCGCGGCGCCGAGCCGCGGGTCCTTGGCTTCTATCGCGACCAGATGAGCGGGGTGGCGAACAGGTTCTCCAGACCCGGCGCTGATGCCGTAGCCGGTACCAGATATGAATATGCCATGCAGCGCGAGATCATGGATGCCATCGCGAAGTCTAACAATCCCGAGCTCAAGAACTGGGTGTTCGTGCCCGGCACCAAAGGCTCCACCGCCGACCACGCCGGACTCGACGGCGCCCTGATCAACATCAAAGATGGACGGATATTGCCGGTCGACCTCAAGAACTATAATCCCACCGGTGGATGGGAAAGGAGCGATCGATTCGCGACTCATATCCCGGGAAGTTCGCCGGGAATCAATTTCGATCATCGCTCCAACTATGATATCGGGACAGGCAGACTGGTAGATGGTGTCAGACCTTCCAGCGATGCTGTGGAAAATCATCTGATCAACCTTGTAAGAAACAGACCAGCCTCGATGATCAGACCTGACACCTTCGCCGAGCTCAATCCGGCAAGCAGGATTCATTTCCCGAGCCTCAGTGATGCTCCGGCGCCCGGGGATCTTGCCGGTCTGGAGGCACAGGCCGCTAGAATAAGAGAGTTTGTGCGGCAGGCAGAGCAGGGTGGAAGCAACGCGAACCTGACTCTATTGCGTGAGCGGCTGGTCAACCCGCGGAACGGAAACGGCGGATTGCGCTTTGTCGAAAGGGAGATCGCTGCTCTGAGGGGAGCGCAGCCTGTGGTTCCGCAGGTGAGCGAAGTTCAGCGCTTGCGCTCCATCGATCCCACCGTCACCGAGGCGGAAGCGAAGGGTATCGCGTCCCTGAGACAGCAGCTATCGGCCGGTCGCACTGCCGGCGAGCTGCCTGACGACCGGGCTCTTATCAGTGCTCAGCGAGCTTTCGACAGGCTCAGGATCAAGCCGGCCGAGGGCGATCTGGCAGCCCTGGCGCTAGCAAGGACGCCGGAGGACTTCGAGCGGGTCGCAAGGGACAGCATGGTCAACCGAATGACCGAAGTCATCAGCAAGCTCGCCACGAGCCAGAAGCCCGGCGATGCCGGCCTGGCTCAATGGGCGGAGCTCTTCTTCAACAGGCAGACCGGCGAGATCGACAGGGACATACTTACCGAAGTCGCTCGCGATCAACACGAGAGGCAGAATCTGCGCGAAGTGCTGAATCGGCTGTATCAATCTTATCCGGAGAAGACCCGCAAGGCGCTGGTCGACCGTGCCGTGGATCGGATCGCGACCGTTCATTGATTCGTTGATGACGCGGTGGCGCCATCAACAAATCATGTTTTCACGCCGAAAGGCGTGCGGCGGTTTTGCGATCCGTGCCGATGCTCACGAGCTCCGGCTCGCGTTCGATTTCAGCTTCGAGGTCGAGTTCGCATTCGGGCTCGGCGCTTGCAACGGATTGCTTGTTGAATCTTTCGTCCAGCCTCTCGTGAGGGATCACGTTGACGTTGCTGATCAGACCGAGGGCGTTCAAGAAGCGGATTATGTGCCAGGACAAATCGAACTCGAAGGGTTTGATACCGGATTGTGCCGAGCCGGGTGCGGCGTGGTGATTGTTGTGCCAGCCTTCGCCCAGGGCGAGCAGTCCGACCCACCAGACGTTGACGCTGTCTTCGTTGGTGCGGTAGTTCTGATAGCCTAGCGCCGGAATATGGCAGAAGAGGTTCAACATGAGCGGGATCTGCAAGACAGCCAGTCCGGCAAGAAGACTTGCAAGCGCGGGTATCCAGCCGAAGAAGGCAAAGATCGCCAGACGCACCGAGAAGTTGAGGGCGAAATTCAGAGCGTGAGCCCGGTTCCAATTGCCGCCTTGCTCCAGGAATCTATAAACAGGATCCGAGATCAGGTCTTTCGCCTGGGTGGACGGGTCGATGTGGGACTGGTAGGTCGGTCGCATCAGCCAGCCGAAGTGCGCGTGGGCGATACCGAAGCGCGGGGAGTGCGGATCGAGCTCGGTATCCGTGTGTCTGTGGTGGGCGCGGTGAATGGTCGCCCACCAGATTGGCGAGCCCTCGAAGGCCAGATAGCCCGGCAGGACCAGGAAATACTCGACGATTTTGGGGCAACGAAAGGTCCGGTGGGACAGCAGCCTGTGATAGCCGATGGTTACGCCGAGACCGTGCCAGATATAGAAGAGTACGAAGAGTATTGCAAATTCAATCATTTCTGCCTCTCTCTGCCTTTTTCGTGCCTTTTAAAAGGAACCGCTCCAGTTGATGTAGTTATCATAATCGATTTTGTAGTCGCGTGAATACAATTTGTAGTTATGCGACGAAGTTGTTCGGTAACCATGAATATTGTTGCCTTTCGGAATATACCAGGTACTTTTTCGTTATCTGAGCTGCCCTACCTTTTTCTTGGTCTTGTTAACTGCCAGCTCTTCCGGCGTCTCGCTTGTCTCTTCGACGCCTTCAGGAGCGCCCTCTATCCTGGCGCCGGGGTGCGCGAACTCCCGGTCCATGCTCAGGTGGTCCTCGACGGTGGCTCTGGCGGTGGTTCCGAGGATGAAATCGGCGAAGGGGAAGACGACGTTGAAGTTTTTGTTCGGGTACCGGTGATGCAGCCAGTGATACCTGGCCAGATACTTGTACACGGGCCAGTGACTGAATCCCTTGCCTTCGGGCTTGTGCATCTCGAGATGGAGCTTGTTCCAGATCCAGTGATGAAGAGTAGCCGTGCAGACGAAAATCAGGGCGCCCTTCCAGGAAATAAGCGCCAGCGGGATGGCGATGGGAAGAGCCTTGACGGGAGCTTTCCTCACGGTCAGGCGAATCTCTCTGTCTTCACCATCGGGCACCGGCTCGTCGCTGAAAATCTTCAGATAATGCATGTGGTGAAAGATTGCATGCGCCTCAAAAGTCTTTTTGAAGCGCGGAAGGCTCTGCTTGTGCATGAGCCGGCTGTGAACCTGATGCTCGATGAAGGACATCAGCATTGCAGAGAAGATGAACCAACCGACTATCTCTAGAATGAGCATATTGGCTCCTTTTCGTCTTGCGAATCATAGAGCTAATCAAGAGCTGACAAAATGAAGTCACTCTCATAATGATCCGCCGGTAATCTTTATATAGCGTTGCGGGAGTTTTTACGATGATGAGCAGGTGCCGGTCTGGAGGACTTGCCCTTGAATCTGGGTGGTCTTCTCTTCTGCTGGCGCTTTGGCTCCGGTCTATTGTCCGGGCGGTCTCCGAGTTGGCGCCCGACCACACGCTCGATGCCTCTGACCAGATGTCTTTGCTGACTGGATATGAAGGTCAGCGCCGTTCCGGTGCGTCCTGCCCGGCCGGTCCTGCCGATTCTGTGCACATAGTCTTCGGCGGAGTCGGGCAGATCGTAGTTGATGACATGGCTGATCTCCGGCACATCGAGACCGCGCGCGGCAATGTCGGTGGCCACCAGAACCGAGAACTTGCCGTCCCGGTAGCGAGCCAGGGTTCTTTCCCGCTGGTTCTGCGAGATGCTTCCGTGAATCTCTTCCGCTCTGACATTAGCGGCATTGAGCTTCTTGCGGATCTTGGCTGCCCGGAATCTCGTGCGGGTGAAGACCAGGACGGATTTCACTTCCGGCTGGTTCTCCAGCAGATCCAGCAAGAGGGCCTCCTTGTCGAGCTCATCGACATAGAAGACTTTCTGCTCGATACTCGCCGGCTCGAGCTGTCTGGTGTTCACCCTTATATTTTTGGGATCGCGGAGGAACTCGGACGCGGCCTGCTCGATGCCTTTACTGATTGTGGCGGAGAACATAAGGGTCTGTCTTTGCTCCGGGACCTTTTTGACGATCTGGCGCACCTGGGGCATGAAGCCCATGTCCAGCATTCTGTCAGCTTCGTCGAGGACGAGCATCTCGATCATCGAGAGGTCGGCGGTACCGCGGGTGATATGGTCGAACAAACGTCCGGGAGTGGCGACAATCACGTCGACACCGCGGTTCAATGCTTGAATCTGCCGACCGTAGCCTGTGCCACCATATATGCAGACCGTTCGCAGCCCGGAGCCGCATGAGAAGCGCTCGAACTGGCTTTCGACCTGCAATGCCAGCTCGCGAGTGGGCACCAGTATCAGTGTCTTAGGCTTGCGGCGTTTTTCCGCTTTGCCTTTGCTGCGCTCGTGAATGATCGGCAGGGCGTAGGCCGCTGTTTTGCCGGAGCCTGTCTCGGCAGAAGCCATGACGTCGCGACCGCCGAGA
>Ga0226835_1001183_pt1 | contig 15939 bp, 14 predicted proteins | sample LAC_MetaG_1_FD_163627 | JGI IMG/M metagenome (GOLD analysis project Ga0226835, IMG submission 163627) | Anaerobic ammonium oxidizing microbial communities from anammox membrane bioreactor (MBR) in UC Berkley, California, United States -... | ecosystem: Engineered > Bioreactor > Anaerobic >...
TTTTGTACGGCTTCTGAGTTATACTTTGACATGGCAGAACCTCGTCAAGGATTGGGTTGATCCTAAATTTTTACCGCAGGTTCTGCCGTTTTTCATCAGTAATTTCCTACAACTTTTGAGTGGACACGATCAGAAATATAGGGTAGACATCATCTTCAGAATGTAGTAGACTATTTTAACCCCACACCGGCTTGTATTACCTGACATTCACGTTCAAATGGAGGAAGGAAAATGAAACGCCCGATATACGTTCTATTTGTTGTACTGCTTCTGGCTAGCCTGACGCTTGCTGCTTGCGGCGGCGCGGCGAAGCAAAAAGTTCGTGTGGCCACAGACGCTACCTGGCCGCCATTTGAAAGCGTAGATGAATCTACCAAGCAGATCGTTGGTTTCGATATTGACCTGATGAACGCCATCGCCGCGAAGGCTGGTTTGGAGATCGAATACAACAATGTGCCCTGGGACTCTCTGCTGGCAGGCATGGCGCAGTGTCAATATGACGCCTCCATCTCTGCCATGACCATTACCCCGGAGCGCGCCCAACAGTTCGCCTTCTCCGACCCGTATTTTGCCGCAGGTCAGGTGGTGACGGTGCGCAGCGACAACACCGACATTCAGAGCAAAGATGATCTCTCCGGCAAGACCGTCGGCGTTCAACTCGGCACGACTGGCGACATTGAAGCTCAGAAGATCCCCGGAGTCAATCTAAAATCCTACGATGACATTGGTCTGGCGTTCCAGGACCTGATCAACGGACAGATTGACGCAGTCATCGCAGATAACCCTCTAGCGCTGGGCTACATCGGCCAGAACCCAGGCAAACTCAAGACCGTGGGCGAAGTGTTCACCGATGAGTTCTACGGCATCGCAGTATGCAAGACCAACACGGAACTGTTGGCCAAGATTAACAAAGCCCTGGCGGAAGTAAAAGCCGAAGGCAAAATTGACGAATTGACCGCCAAGTGGATCACCAGCGGTCAATAGACCGTTCAAACTGAAGACTCTGCGAGGCCAGGGGAGGCCTCGCAGAGTTTAACCGTATAGATCGCATCTTTCTGGATGAATTGGGATGGCTGATGGAAAGCAAAGCGAAAGATCCTCCTGTTGAAGCCACTAAAGCTCGCCTGATCCCGGCTGAAATTGGCTCCCGCGTTGACGCCTGGTGGGGGTTGTTCATTGCCGTGGTGATCCTGACGGTCGTGTTGGTAACCACCTCGCCAGATCCATATCGAAAAATCCTGGTTTTCGTTACCGATGGCATTTTGGTGACAATCTGGGTCACCGTGGCTGCATTTGCTCTCACCCTGGTTTTTGGTTTGTTCGGCGGTCTGGGGCGTTTGTCGAAAAATCCGATTATCTTTGGTATTTCCAGTCTATATGTGGAATTAGTGCGGGGCATTCCACTGCTGGTGCAGTTGATCTGGTGGTATTTTGCTTTCCCGGTGGTGTTGCAAAGTTTTGGCCGCAGCATTGGCAACGCGGCATTGGCTTCTTATCAGGCGAATGCGATTGCCATGTCCATTTTGGGTTTAACTTTTTGTTACGGCGCGTATATGAGCGAGATCTACCGCGCCGGCATCCAAAGCATACCCAAAGGTCAGATGGAGGCAGCGCTCAGCCTGGGGATGAATTACGTCCAGGCTATGCGCTATGTGATTTTGCCACAGGCCATCCGGGTCATTTTGCCGCCCGTGGGCAATGAGTTCATCGCCTTGTTGAAAGATTCTTCGCTGGTCAGCGCGGTGGCAGTCGCCGATCTGACCCGCCGCGGCAGAGAATTCATGTCGCAGAACTTCAACCCGATCGAGACCTGGACAATGGTGGCGCTGATCTATCTGGTCATGACGTTGTTTTCCTCACGCGTGGCCTCCTATATCGAGCGCAAAGTGAAGGTCGCAGAGCGGTAAGGAGTTGTAATGATTGAAGGCAAATCAGGCCGAGAAAGCACGCTGATGATCGCAGAGGCGTGCTTTATTCGTTAGAGAAGACGAACAGGCGATAGATATGGCAATATTTCCAACCGAACAATGGCTCGTCGCTCTGATGGAAAAGCTGAACAATGACGAACGCTATGCTCAAATCGCGCGTCAATGGGAAGGCGATATGGTTTTTATCATCCAGCCGGGTCAAAATTTGGCCGAAGAAATCCGCTGGTATTTCGATTTGTGGCACGGCAAATGCCGCGCTGCATACGTGTTGCGCAAAGATCAAGAAGTGAAACCGACTTTTACCTTGCGTGCCCCTTACGATCAATATGTGCGCTTGTTGAAAGGCGAGGTTGAACCCATGCAGGCGTTACTGACGCGTAAAATTGGCGTGCAGGGCAATATGGCGGTGTTGATGCGCAACGTGCCTACCGTATTGGATTTTGTGCGCTGCTGCCGCGAAGTCACCGATCGTTACGTGTAATCTATCGCCTGAGGGCGAGCAAGCAGTTGGCTTTTTCAGGGAATGACGATGCCGCGTCTACGTGAGCTGGGCTTGCGCGTGGGAGAGCTAACGCCGGGGAGTTGGAACGCAATCACCGACGTGCCGGATGTGCTGGTCGGTCATCGAAGCGTTGTCTTTGGCGAGGGGGCGTTGCAGCCTGGTTTTGGCCCGGCGCGCACCGGCGTGACCGTCATCTTGCCGCATTCGGGTAATCTCTATTTGGAGAAAGTCCCGGCGGCGGTGCACACGCTGAACGGTTACGGCAAGGCGGCGGGTTTTGAACAGGTGCGCGAATTGGGCGTGCTCGAAGCGCCTATTGCCTTCACCAACACCCTGAATGTAGGTCTGACGTTGGATGCTCTGGTTCAATATATGATCCGCCAAAATCCGCAAATTGGCATGCGCAGCGATAGCGCCAGCGTCAACATCGTGGTTGGTGAAACCAATGATAGCTATCTGAACGATATTCAAGGCCGTCACGTGCGGGCTGAAGATGTCTGGGTGGTGTTGGAGAACGCCCGCGGCGGCGCGGTGAGCGAAGGGAATGTGGGCGCGGGTACAGGGACGGTTTGTTATGGATGGAAAGGCGGGATTGGAACGTCCAGCCGTGTCTTGCCGCCCGTTTTGGGCGGCTTTACGCTGGGCGCGTTGGTTCAATCCAATTTCGGCAGCCGGCAAGACCTGACCATCTTGGGCGCGCCGGTCGGCAAACAGCTCAATCTGCCCGCTGACCCGCCGCAATCGCCGCCGGGTTCTATCATGATCGCCCTGGCGACGGATGCGCCGCTGTCTTCTCGGCAACTTCAACGCCTGTGCGCAAGAGCCGCCATTGGCTTAGGGCGCACCGGGGCGCATATGCAGCATGGCAGCGGCGACTTCGTCATCGCTTTTAGCGTGGCGCATCGCATTCCGCATCATGCCGCAGAATTGATCGCCTTACGACCTGCCCTGGCAGACGAGGGGAAGGTCATGAATGGTTTGTTTCAGGCAGTCATTGAATGCGTCGAAGAGGCGGTGTTGAATTCCCTGTTTTGCGCCGAGACTCTGGTTGGTCGGGATGGTCACATCGCTTATGCGTTGCCGGTGGACGAGGCACTGCGCCTGATCCAACGCGATTAAGGGAAGAAATGGACAAAATTTTCATCCGGGGTTTACGAGCGCGGGGCGTGATTGGCGTTTATGATTGGGAGCGCGAAAAACCACAAGAGATCGTCATGGATGTGACTCTGTTTGCCGATTTAGAAGCCGCTGGCGAGTCCGATGATCTCGGTCAGAGCATAGACTATTCTGCGCTGGCAGAACGGTTGTTGGCTCATGCCGAGACGGCAGAGCGCCTCACCGTAGAGGCATTGGCGCGTGATCTGGCTCGTATTTGTTTGGAAGCGCCTGGTGTTGTTAAAGCGGTGGTGAGGGTGGAAAAGCCCGCCGCTGTGCCTTTCGCCCAATCGGTGGGTGTGGAGATCGAGCGAGTCGCCGGTTCGTTTCCTAAGAATGCGGAAGTTTAGATGCTGCCGCGGAATAGAGGACTATTTCTGGTCGGGCTGGCGACTGTATGCTTGCTGACAGCGCTGTTTTCTGTGGGTTGTTTACCCAGCGCCTCGAACCGGCCTGATGCTTCCATCTTGACCCAACGCCTGGATGCGTTGATCCCTGCTCGTATGCGCGCCACAGGCACGCCGGGGGTGGCGGTAGCTCTGATCCATGGCGGGGAAGTGGTGTGGTCAAAAGGTTATGGCGTCGCAGATCTTTCCAGCGGCAAACCCGTGACGCCAGATAGCGTCTTTGGCGTGGCTTCGATCTCCAAAACGGCGACCGCCTGGGGCGTGATGAAGCTGGTCGAAAGCGGACGAGTTGATTTGGACGCGCCAGTGGAAGATTATTTGACCCGTTGGCGCGTACCCGGCGATGATGGCGGTCAGGTCACGATCCGACGCTTGCTCAGCCATAGCGCGGGTTTAAACACGCCAGAATACCTGGGGCGCTTGCCTGGGGAAACATTGCCTCGCATTGAAGACGTGCTGACCTTCGGTTCCGGAAAGGCTGGCGGGGTGCGGCTGGAGCGGACGCCGGGCAGCCGTTTCGCCTACTCGGACGGGGGTTACTTGATCTTGCAACTGCTGATCGAAGAAGTCAGCGGCGAAGATTTCAGCCAATATATGCAGCGCGAAATATTGACGCCTCTGGGAATGTCCGCCAGCAGCTTTCAATGGCGCCCGGATATTCAATCACAAATCGTCACCAGCTATAGCGAAACCGGAAAGCCCTTTCCCCATTATCTATTTATCGAGAAGGCGCCGGCTGGTCTATATACCACCGCGCCGGATCTGGCAAGGTTGGTCGCGGCAGGGATGAAGGGGTCAGATGGGCAACCGCCCGGCCGAGGTATTCTACAACCCGCCACCGTAGAGCAAATGATGACCCCGGCAATTGAGATCCGCGGCTTTGAGCGCTTGATCTACGCGCAAGGGTATGGATTGGGATATTTTATCGAGACTTTGCCCGATGGCCGTCGCCTGGTTTCGCACATGGGCGGAAATTTGAATGGCGTGACCGAGTTTGCCGCCATTCCTGCCAGCGGCGAGGGCATCATTGTGCTGACCACCAGCATCGCCGGCCATGAACTGTTCGCGGATGTGCTGCATGCCTGGACAGACTGGCTGGGCAGTGGAGATGTGACGTTGCCGCGGGCGATCCGCTTTGCCCGGCGGGTTCTTTTCTCCGCCGCAGCAGTGTTTGGCCTGGTCGCGGCGCTGATTCTCATCCGGCTTGCGGCGGCGCTGCGGCGCAGCAAACGCGTTTGGGGTTTGCCTGACAATCGCCTCGCCTGGCTGCGGAAAACCCTGGCGGCGGGCTTATTAATGACCGGCGTTCTACTCTTCGTGGGGGTAGTTTATCCCTATCTGCATATTTCCATGCCTAGCGCAGCGCTTCTCTTCACCACCAATGGGGTGGGGCTGTGTCTGGCGGCGTTGAGCTGGCAGTTCACTAAAGCGCGTTCAACGTCCTGATACGCCGATGATCAGGGCGATGGCGTTGGAACGACAGGCACGGCGGCTGCCTCTCCGCTGAAATCCACCAACTCGGCGAACACCCAGCCGGTCTTTCCATCCATTTCGATTTGCCACCAGTCTCCCTCCTGGTTTTTCCCAACGACTCGAGCCATCTGCTTCGGGGTGAGCGCGGCGATGATCTCATACATTGTAGAAGGCCCGCTGCGTACATTGACCAGATCAATCCCGGGTTTGACAGAGAGTTGCGGCGCGTCGGATGGCAGGGCCGGCTGTAGGGTAGCCAGGGTGGGCAGATCGGGGCTATTCAGATCAAAGACTTCCGCTGGCATGGCGTTGTCGAATTCGATGAAATTGAACACAATCTCTGAATTCGGTGTTGTGCTGCTTTCTTTGCCATAGTTCTGTTGCCGTAAGATGACGCCGGTCTGTGTATCCACCCAAAAGCGATCTATGAGCTGACCCGGCGCACGGCCCCATTCGACGACATACGTCTGACGTCCGGCGAGGGCTTCCTTGCCGGTCAGACGGTATTCGCCGCCTCGCTGCGCCAACCCCGCAGGAAAGATCAGGTCGCTGACAGGGGTGCCCAACATTCCTCCAAGCGGGTGGAGATACACGGTATCCGAAGGAACATCCGGCGGGTTAAACGGTTGGTTCAGGTTAGCTGGCAATGGCTGCGCTGGTTCCGAGTTCCAGCGCGCATTTATCCCGTCGCTGATGAAAATATGGGTGGGCGCGCTCTGCGGCGGGGCGACGATTACTTTGGCTTGATTGGGTTGTTCGATCCAGATTTGGGCTATGGTGATTTGCGCCTCCGCTGTCACACCTGGCGGAGGGTAAAGCGTTACGGTTGCGCTGCCTCGCAGCGATTTCCATCGGTTGTGGCTGCTCAGCAATAATTGTTGGATGGCTGTATCGCCGCTCAGCTCTGGAGGAAGTATGGGCGTTGGCATTGGCGTGAAAATAGATGCTGGCGCACATGAAACCAGAACGATTGAAAGAATGACTGTGAGTAATGTTTTTGCTTTCATATTTTCTCTCGTGTCTCGATTAGAAGACAAACGCCTAACGAATCTGTCGAAAAATCCCTTTTCGCGGAGCGAAACCGCTCTCCGGCAGGCCGTCAGACTGCGTTTGGGGGCATCCATCCGCCCAGCAGGGACTTACTTGCCCCTGATTCGGCGATTATCGCGCCCCGAAGATACGAATTTTGCCGATGTTATATACCATCGCAAACAACCTCCATATGTACATCCACCTTTCGTTTGCTGCGAAGGGTAAATTTGTTCATACGTTTGTGGATACAGATTTTCGCAAACACCGGCTCGACAGCCAGGGCCAGTCCGGGTAAGCCGTCGGTCACCAGGTTGATCCACAGGATTTGCAGCGAGGTGAGCGGTAAGGGCATGCCGATGAACGGCATTATCGCGTGCAGCAGATCAAGTATCTCAAAAGGAAAGCCGCCAAGTTTGGCTTACAACTCGAGCCGATTATGGCTGTTTCTTAGGACGCTTTGTTCGACGCCGTTCATTTCACTCAGAACCAACATATACATCACAGAAACAACAATCTCGAAAGCCCAAACGATAATAAACATTGTGTCCTGCTGGAGAAGAAGCCAATACTGCCGATTTGTAGCCAAGTTCTTTTGCTGTTTCCAGGGCGGCTATTGTGATTTCAGCGCCATAACCATGACCCCTTGCTGATGGAATGGTCGCTACATGGAAAATCCCCGCAACGCCGTTTGCGAAAAACAGGCGCACACACGTTGTCGGTTTTTCATCAACCATTCCAACAAACAGTTTCCATGGCAATTGAGACTCAAACCCTGTGCTCTTAAACAATTCAAAATATGCGTTGATAACCGAATCAGATAGACCAAAGCCTTCTTTGCCAGGAATTATCCATTGGGATAATTGTTCTACGTTTGATACTTGTATAATTTTATGCGGGCTGTCATCTTTTTTTGTGTTTTCAAACTTTTCCAAATCAAGGAACATTCCTAGGCTTCTAAAAGCCAGTTTGAATCCTTTGGACTCCAATACTTTCGACAGGTTTATTGGCTCACAGGCAGGAGTAACAAACCAAGTCATTGGGAGTTTACTTCTTGATGCGAAAAAAGATACAATTTCATCTACTCTTTTCTCAACATTGTCAGGAGAAAAATGCGCGTCATAAACAGCGTTGTAAAAAACATCGTAACTTGATTGCATACCACGCCAATCGGTTTCTTCTGTAACCTGGATGCCAGGCATATAGGAATACATCAACGGGAGTTGAGCATTCATGGTCGCAATCAGGGAAGTAACAATTTTATCTATTTCATTCTCCCATCTTCAAATTGGGTTTTGTAACCCATCGCGCAATTGACTTGCGAGACTAGCCAACTCCTCCAACTCGGATTCATTCAGACTCGACCACGGCGCGAAGAAAAGACGTTCCGTCTCCGCTTCGACCTCCGCCCGCACCTGCTTTCCCGCTGATGTGATTTGGTACACGCCCGAACCTTCCTCCACCCACCCGCGCCCGACGAGCTCCCTCACATCCTCGGCATGGACTTCGCGCGTCACGCCGCGCCTGCTGGTTTTATCGTGCAAGTCATTGAAGGTCAGCGCTTCGCCGCGCGAAAGGAAGTCGAGCAAATCCCACGCGTGACCTTCGACTCGATGTGTCCTCCAGGTCTCAATGTAGCAGTCGTCGCGGTGTCCCTCCAGTTCCAGGCAGTGAGCGACAAAGCCCGCCAGCGACTCTATCATTCCCATTCGCCGATACAATTCCCGTTTGTGCGTCAAAATAAAATGCGACGGCGGTTCGGGCATTCCAAACGATGCATCCGACAGGCGGGCAAGAAGATTGACCAATCTCTCCAATGCCTCTTCGGGCATGGGACGCAGGGGGGCAATGCCATCGTTTGCCGCGCGGAAGGGGCGCGTCGCGGCGATCATTCCCCTCTCAGTGGCTTGATAACTTTCCCGACCAGCGGATGTTAAATATCCGTCTCGAATTGCGGAAGAGAAACGCGCCTCATTCGCCCGTGAAAGCCCGTATGGAAATATCCGCATGTATTGTGCGATGGTGAACGGTTCCGCGCCGAATAGCCAGATTGCCGCCACCCACGTGAAATAATCTGGCGGAAGCGACAGTTCCGCGGCGATTTTGTCCATGGCGGGATAGGCGTAGTCGTCGCCCAAAATTTCCGAACTTTCTTCGAGCGCAGACCAAGAGGATTTTACGGACATAAGAACCTCCATAAATATTTGGATGCGAGACAGCCGCCGAATGGTTTGCGTTACTGGCGGTGGGGCGGGCGGCGGAACGCCGTCCGACTGGGAAAATGCTGAGGCGTAGAAAAATGCTTGGAATCGCGCCAGAATCCCCAGCGTCGGGTGCACGCTTTGTTGGGCCGCGTTTTAAGAACCTTGATTTGAGTTTCGCTTTTTCATAAACATAAAAAGTACAACAATGCTTATTAACATCAAACATAGACCACCAACAAATACCCAACTACCCCAAGTTGTCCAATTGTAATCCTGCGAAGATAGAATTGAAGCAATTAGGATTAATAAGATTGAAAACCCTTGCGACTGGAGAATGAGAGTTGCGGCACTCCATCGCTTATCAAAGGCTATTCCAAGTCCGACAAGTCCAGGAAGTGCAAACATTGCGCCCATAACCCGTGCGGTTAACGGAGTTAATTTCCAGAACCATAGACTAATCATCGTACTTGGTTGTGTAAATAGAAACAAGCTAATGATTAGTGTGACTGTGCCAAATAATCCCATAATCAGACGAGCCATATATGGGATTATCGTGTCGGTATCGTCTAAATTCCCTGTATCTTGATGGCGATTGCGAAGCCACACAAACGAGACGATAAAGGGTGTAGTGAAATACAAACCAGTCCATGCAAAAAATGAAACATGACTATGGTTAAATTTATCCCAATGCAAGATAGTAGCTATTCCTAATAGAGATGCGAAAGCTATTACAGGTAAGAAACCTACCTTGACTTGATGCCATTGTTTGCTCCGCAATACCCCTGCAAAGAAGTATATTCCGCCTGCGTATGCAGAGCCTAACATCATGGCGGACATTGATGGCTGGATTTTCCAAGCGAATAACATTTCTGTCTGATAGGGGAATATGAACAAAATAACAAAGGCTACTACAAGAAATGGAATAACTAATGCTGCAATCCAACGGGTTTCCAATAAAATTTGGTTATCAAGATGATTTATTTTCATATTTTCCTTCTTGTTAAGATATTATGCGTTTAGCAGCCCAACGGCCTGCGCTTCACCTGCGCCGCGAAGCGCAGCGGAGCGGCGTCAGGTGGAAGCGCGTGTTAGCCTGCCTGTTCGTGCAAGGCAAGTACCAGTTGGATTGGTTTAGCTGACATTGTAGTTTCGACAGGTAGTGTTTCGTAACCAGGTTTTATCAACAAGGCTTCTTCCATCGCATTTCTTAGATTCTCGGTTGAGCCTACGTGATAAAAATGTGTAAAAGTTCTTTCCACCAGCCCATCCCAGTAACGGCCAAGATGTTCGTTCAGGCGGTACTTATTTTCCTTCCACATAGATAATGCAAAACCACAAGGTAAGTTTTGGGCAAGTCTTGCTAGTTCTGCCGCATCATTTTCTGACCATTGCTGATAGTAATCTGTATGTCTGCCTATATACGGGGGGTCAAGGTAAACAAAATCATCTGCTGTTACATTCTCAAGACATTCTCGCCAATCTCCAACGCGGAATTCCCAATCCTTGCCCTGCATTATTTTCCGTATTTGGGAAATCTGATTGACTATCTTGGTCACGTATGCCTGACGAAAACGGTCTGGTTTACGGCAAAATGGGACGTTGAACTCACCTTTGCTGTTGAAACGCATCACCCCATTGAAACACGATCTATTCAGAAAAATAAAATCTAAAGGATTACCAGTTTGGTTGAAACGCTCTCGAACTAGATAATAATACTCTTCCCCATTCGACAACAGTTTTTTACCTTCTGCCGAAAGGTATGCCCTGACTTCTTCAGACGATAAACTCCCATCGTAAATCATTTGGTACAGTCTGATGATATGAGGATTAATGTCATTTACTAAAGCACGTTCTGGCTGAACATTGAACAAAACCACACCTGATCCCAAAAACGGCTCGATCCATCGGCCCTTCCCACTCCAAGAAATGTTGCTCAAAATGAATTTAACAAGCTTGGTCTTAATCCCCTGACATTTTATCGGGGGAACAATCACATGTTTCGTAACCCGTGGCAAGCTTTGAGTAATCACTTTGCTAACCCTTTGTATTTTAGATAACTACGCAGGTTGGTGTAAGGAGGTCGCTTAAGTTCTGCCGCTCTTGCCATATCTTTGGTCAAATAATACATCCAGTAATCATCGAAAACATCTTCCCCTAGTGATGCAAACGGACCAGAGCCGCTTATAAGTTTATCAATCTCTGTAACTGAGCCAATATTCTTGGTGTTTCCACTACCAGGGCGGTCAGACGCAATGCGATACTTCTCCTGAGCGAAGAACTGAAAATCTCTGATTACAGATGTGATGCGTTCAAGTTCCTCAAGATTATATCTTCTTCGTTCGTCAATCAAGCCATCTGTCTTTGAATAAATTACGCCAAGAACAAAATGGCCGCTGTAAGAACCGTAAGGAAAAGTGATGTTTTTTGTACTGTTCCTTTCTCGGAAATACCCTGTAAAGGCACCAAGTGTCATACCATTCACACGATTACCATCAACCCTGTAGGTACTCTTCAAGTCGAGTGCAAAACGATGACCTTCGTCGTCAACAAAGCTTATGTCTGGATAAAAGTTCTGTTGTTCTGACAACACCATTTTCAAGCCATGCTTTTCAGCAAATCGTGCAAGTTCGGGGAATAACAAAAGTTCCATAATCTTTGAGATGACTTTTGTGTCCACCGAAATAGTATAGATGTTCTTGGCTATGTCAATGAAACCCTTAATGATCCAATCGCCGTTCGGCGTGGAAACTGCCGAATTGAACGTCGCGACTTCAGCCTGAAGGACGGCCAAAAATTGCTTTCTATCCATTGCTGTATTGTACCACTTCGGATTTTCTAATGACGAAGGCAGGCTAACTATGGATTAGCCTGCCACGGCCTAATCCCTTATAGACTGCCGCCGTATAACATCCTATTGGCGTTTGGAGATTATACAGTTTTATGTTAAAATTACTTATATAACAAAAGTATATCACCCTATTTGCCGTCATGCCGTCATGCCGTCATGTCGACATGCCCCCTCAAAAGTGTTTGTAACATCAGCGGTTGGTGATTTTGGAAAATCAGCCGAAGAAATATGAATTTCTAATCGTCATTGGCTTTACCAATTCAAACCCGAGCCGCTCAACGGGAGGGCAGCCAACATACCTGGCCAGGATTTGTAGCCCCGCACTGTGCGGCTGCGCATTTTCATCCGTCCAATGACCTGCTCCGTAGCATTGTTTGTCCAAGGAACATCCTTGTTCCAGTCAAACACCCGGTAAGAAGCCCAATGTTCGCTCAGGCGGACGAGCAAAGCCCACAATTGGCTAAATGGCGAGAGCGGATGGCTGGTCAGCGATGAGATCAAGATTGATCTGGAGCTGGAGCCTGTCAAACAACCCGAAGCAGTGGCTGCTTGAGGTAGCTTGAGGTCAAGAATGGCGCGACGTTGACGGGCGTTTGTAACTGTAGTAAGCTATAAACGACGGTGGTATTTTGCCCTGGCAACAGCCACATAGCAGCGTGATGCAAAAGGTTGGGTTGGCTTATGCAAATAGTCCGTGACATTTTAGAGACACTGCCGGAGGGCGAAGTGCTGGATGTGCGCATTGGCCTGCACTGGATCGCTGTAGTGATGGAGGTGGGCGGCGTTCAGCGTTGTGGTCTGGCATCTACCCTGTCCGGCGGACATCATCATGATCGCGTAGAAGCGGATGTGCCGCAAGCCGGGCATCTGGAAACTTTGGGCAGCCGCCAATTGGCGGAGATGGCTTTAAGCTGCAACCTGACCCAGGCAAGCATCGGGATCGCAGCCATCAACGCCTTGCTGCCGCCCTGCCCACAGCTTTGGTTCGAAGCCAACGCAGAAGATACGATTGCGGAGCATGGACAGGGAAAGCGCGTGGTTTTGGTGGGGCGCTTTCCATTCACAGAGCGATTACGCCAGAGGGTGAACGAACTACTGGTTTTGGAACAAAATCCGGGGCCGGGTGATTTACCGGCCTCGGCGGCGCCGGAGGTCCTGCCCAAAGCAGACGTGATCGCCATCACCGGCATGACCTTTGCCAATCATACGCTGGAAGGGCTATTGGCGTTGCGTCCCCCGCATGCCAAAGTGATTATTTTAGGCCCCAGCACGCCGCTCAGTCCAGTGCTATTTGATTATGGGGTGGATATTCTCTCCGGTGCAGTGGTAACCGCCATCGAGCCAGTGCTGCGGACGGTTTCCCAGGGTGGGGATTTTCGGCAGGTGCACCGCGCCGGCGTGCGCCTGGTGAACATACAGCGGTCAAATATGAACGACCATTGATCTTCAGATAATTTGATTATGAACGTCCCGCAGGTTTCTGAGTAGGGGAATCTGCGGGACGTTCTGCACCGACGAGATAAACCAATTTCGGTGAATATCATTAGGAGGTTTGTCTGCTTATCTCCTCCGTTGTCGCACCCATTTGAAAAGCTCAACCGCCAGAAAGATGACGACGCTAAAACCCAGGCTGATCAGCAGATCCTGCAGGCTGAGCGGAGTAGTAGAAAAAGCCCGGTTCAGGAAAGGCGTGTAAATCACGGCTATTTGCAAGGCAAATGTCAACAATATGGAGCCCAGCATCGCTTTATTAGAGAGCAAGCCGATTTGAAACAGGGTGTCCCTGTTAGAACGTGTGGCGAGAGCATTGCCCATCTGAGCCAGGGTGAGAGTAGTAAAGATAACTGTTTGCCATACTGCTGGAGAAGTGGCCGGATCCATCTGGTAATACAGATAGCCTGCCCCCAGTGAAACCAATCCCATCAAAAGACCAATCCATAAAATGTCGCGCGCCATGCCGCGCCCGAAAATGTTTTCGCGCGGCGGGTAGGGGGGATGCCGCATGACGTCGCGCTCAGCCGGCTCGACAGCCAGGGCCAGTCCGGGTAAGCCGTCGGTCACCAGGTTGATCCACAGGATTTGCAGCGAGGTGAGCGGTAAGGGCATGCCGATGAACGGCGCAAGCAGCATCACCCAGATTTCTCCGGCATTTGAGGTGAGGGTGTACTTGATAAATTTGCGGATATTGTCATAAATCCGTCGGCCTTCTTTCACGGCGGCGACGATTGTGGCAAAGTTATCGTCCAACAGGATCATGTCGGCGGCCTCTTTGGAGACATCTGTGCCGGTAATCCCCATGGCGATGCCGATTTCTGCCTTCTTAAGTGCCGGTGCGTCGTTGACTCCATCGCCGGTCATGGCGACAATATGGCCGCGATCCTGTAGCGCTTGAATCAGTTTGAGCTTGTGCTCGGGCGAGACGCGGGCGTAAACTGACACTTCTTCTACCACCGCGCGCACTTGTTCGACCGTCATCTGATCCAGATCGCGGCCTGTGAGCGTTTTCTTACTCTCGGCGATGCCCAGCTCTGTGGCGATATAAGCCGCGGTCAATGGGTGATCGCCCGTGATCATCAGCGGGCGAATCCCGGCCGCCTTGGCTTCGCGCACGGCATCCTGTACCTCGGGTCGGGCCGGGTCTATCATTCCCACCAAGCCGATCAGGATCAAATTGCTTTCCAGCGGTTCGGGCGTGTTGCTCTGGCGATAAGCAACGCCCAACACGCGCATACCCTTCTGAGCCAGTTCGTTGTTCGCCTTCAGGATGCGCTCGCGCCAGGTTTCGTCCAATACTTCTGCTTGCCCTTCCCACCAGACGCGGTCAGATACCTCCAGCAAACCGTCCACAGCGCCCTTGGTAACCACCAGGTAATGATCGGGCTCAAAAAAGTCTGGGCGGTGATCCTGATAAGGGTTGAGTACTGCGGGCACCAGCTCTGGAATGGGGCGGTGGACGGTGGTCATGCGCTTGCGCTCCGAATCGAATGGCAGCTCAGCCACCCGCGGAAAAGCCCGATCTAGCTCAGTTTTCCACAGCCCTGCCCTGGCGCTGGCGATCACCAGAGCGCCTTCGGTAGGATCCCCAACGCTGGAAAATGTCCCTGGTTCACCTGCGACTGCCTCAAGCACGGCGTCGTTGCACAAGGCGCCTCCAGCGAGCGTGAAAACGATCGCCGGGCTCTCTTGAAAGAGCATCTCCACCGGATCCTCCCGGCTGACAGTCGGGCTAAAGCTACGCAAACGCTCTTCTATATTGAACGTATGCTCCGCTACGTCCACAATGGTTACGGTCATACGATTTTGGGTGAGCGTGCCAGTTTTATCGGAGCAGATGACAGTGACCGAGCCCAGCGTCTCTACAGCAGGCAGTTTGCGGATCAGAGCATTGCGCTTGAGCATGCGCTGTGCGCCGAGCGCCAGCGCGATGGTGACCACGGCTGGCAGCCCTTCGGGTACTGCCGCCACTGCCATGGCAACCGAGACGCGGAACATCTCGATCCAATCCTCGCCGCGCAGCAATCCCAGGACAAAGACGATCGCTACTAGCACCAGCGCCGCCAGCGCCAATCCGCGCGCAAGCTGTTCAAGCCGGCGTTGAAGAGGCGTCTTTTCGACGCCCACCGACTGGAGCATGTCGGCGATTTTGCCCAATTGGGTATTCATGCCTGTTTCAGTTACCAAAGCTACGCCGCGCCCATAGGTGACTACCGTGCCCATATAAAGGGTGTTGATTCGGTCGCCCAGCGGAAGATTTTCCTCAGCCAGGGGCGCCGCGTCCTTCTCAACCGGCTCGGATTCGCCGGTCAGCACTGCTTCTTGGGCACGTAGGTTGACTGCTTCCAGCAGCCGGGCATCAGCAGGGATGCTGTTTCCAGTTTCCAGCAGGATAATATCCCCCGGAACCAGCTCTTGAGCGGTAATTTCCTGCAACTGTCCATCGCGCCGGACGCGCACATGAGGAACGGCCATGCGTTTAAGGGCTGCCATGGCCTGCTCAGCGCGGTATTCCTGGGTAAAGCCGAGGAAGGCATTGAGAACGACGATGATCATGATCACCAGCGCATCGGTGGTTTCCCCCAGGATAACGGACACAACTGCTGAAATCATCAGCATCACGACCATGATGCCTGTAAACTGCTCCAGCAATATTGCCCAGGGACTGATTGTTCCGCGTTCTACCAGCTCGTTCGGACCATATTCCTTGAGCCGCCGGGCGGCCTCTGCGGTCGTTAATCCATTCTCAGGATCACTGTTGAGTTTCTGGACGGCTTCCAGCGCATCCAACTTATACCAATCGGTCAATTTTCCTCTCCATTTGATCTTAAAATTTCTTGCCGTTAAATTCAGGCTGCTGCGCTACAACAGCCGCAATGATTTTTCTACCAGCATCGTA
>Ga0226835_1001184_pt1 | contig 15936 bp, 11 predicted proteins | sample LAC_MetaG_1_FD_163627 | JGI IMG/M metagenome (GOLD analysis project Ga0226835, IMG submission 163627) | Anaerobic ammonium oxidizing microbial communities from anammox membrane bioreactor (MBR) in UC Berkley, California, United States -... | ecosystem: Engineered > Bioreactor > Anaerobic >...
GAACGAGTTCTGCTTCCGGTTTATACGTCGCGAGAAGGAGCCATCATTGAGCGAAAGCCTACTCAGGGCCTGCGTCTTCGCGCTTCCGATGACGTACTCTGAGCTGAGGTGAACAGGCAGTTTCGAATGGGTCCAGAACCTCCAGAACCATTACTGGGATCTGGAGAGAGTTCGAGACGAGCTCGAGAAAGTGATGGTTCGTGCTTACAGTCAGGTGAGTGCCAGGAGCCGGGAATACCATAACAGCTACCGGGAAGCTGCCTATATCATCGCCCTGGATCGAGTCGGTCGAGCCATGGAGCTGAGAGGCGGCGTCTGAACCCGAGCAGGCGTTTGCAAATCTTGTAACAGCCAGGCTCGCGCCAGTTGCGAGAATCTTGACTGTGCCGGGCTTGTGGCGTTTTCAAGATGTATCGATATTGCGAATGCGTCCGTAAAGGCTTGTCCTTGCGGGAATCTTTCATGATGTCATGAGCGGCTCGCGCAAGCCGGCTCGATTCACAAATTGAAATTAACAGTTTCAAAGATGTAATCATCGAATCCTGAACGTTATGTACTAAGAGTCTTCATTTCTGATTTCAGAGGGTTACTCTCGACCAATCCTCTTCTCATACCCCTACCACACCGAGCATCCAGGACCGATTACTCGCAGCCTCTAGCTGTTCCAAGGGGTCCTGATTGCCTGTCTCTTCCCGCCCTCGTCAGGCTGCATATAGTGCCGCCCCGACGAGCTCAACTGCCCCGAGGGCAGTAACGTCAACATAAAAACTCGAGGATCGCCATGATAAGGAGATTCATTGGGAAATTCATCGCCTGGTACAGGAGCGAATACTCCGCCCAGACGATCGTCCAGCTTTCGGCTCTGCTTCTTGCGGCAGCTGTCTTTGTGGGCCTCACCGTCGGTGGCGCTTTCAACAAAGAGCCCGTTTTCCTTCCTGCAAAAGAATATCAACACCTGACCCTGATGAAGTCCGAGGAGCTCGAGCAGAAGCTTCGCCAGGGCTCCACTGAAGTGACCGAGCTGGTTTTCTTCATGGAGTCCAAGAGCGTCGCCGTGCTCGGCCCGGGCTTCGAGCAGGAGCGTCTGGTCTACCAGGCGGATGTCGATGAGATCAGACGTCTGGCCACGGAAAAGAAAATTCCGTTCACCGAGCGTCCGGGTACGCGTCTGAGCGATTTCGGCTCTACCATCAAAGGCTGGTGGTGGGTCGGGCTCATGACCCTTGTAGTCGCGACCGGCTTTTTCCTGTTCAAGCGTCGAAGCGAGGAAATGCCCAACCGCATCACGACATTCTTCATGGTCGGCAAGGCTCGTGTCGACGGTTTTATCGAGGCGAGAAAGCTCAAGAAGAGCCAGTTCTATCTCTGGGGACTGGGAGTCCTGGCGGTGGTCATCGCCAGCCTGCTGGCCGTGCATGCCATCGTCTCGCCGCCTGTGAGGCAGCTCCCCGCTGAGTACAGTCGGGTTCAGAAGAGCACCCCCTGGCAGGTAGAGCGTTATCTGCGGCAGTCGTCCGAGGCATTCGAGCGAGCTGTGGTCATCGATGAGCTCAACGCTGTCTATGTCGTGCTCAAGGGCCAGCCCAAGGCGGATGCCGCCGACGACAAGCCCACGGCATTCGGTCGAATCGTTCTTCCCGACCCGAACAGCGCAAGCGAGGTCGCCGAAGCTCAGAGCCTGATCTCGACCTTGTCTTCGACAACTGTCTCCACCAAGCACGTGGAGGTCGAGCTCAACGACAACATCTTCGCGAAGATGACCGGTTTCTGGAGCTGGCTCTTCATCGTGCTGGGTGTCTTCACCTGTGTATGGCTCATGGGTGTAATGCTCAACTGGGACCGCTGGCGCCAGGAGGAAGGCATCGCGCCGGCCAAGCGCAACGGAGCCGTCCCTGCCGCTGGCCCCGCCAACTATGCTGTAGGTGGAGCAGTGGAAGTCCGGGAGGAGGACAAGAAGACCTTCAAGGACGTGGCAGGTTGCCAGGAAGCCATCGACGAGCTACGCGTGGTGGAGAAGAAAATCCGCCGCCCGAGGCTCTACAAGGCATTCGGTGCTCCGGTCCCGTCCGGCGTCCTGCTCTACGGACCTCCGGGTACCGGCAAGACCCTGCTTGCTCGAGCTCTCTCGGGCGAGATCGGCGGTCACTTCGAGGCCCTCTCGGGCTCGCAGTTTGTCGAAATGTATGTGGGCGTAGGCGCCAAGCGTGTTCGCGAGGCTTACACCCGTGCCCGGGCGGCAGCTCGCAAGAGCGGTCGCATCTCGATCATCTTCATCGACGAAATCGACGCCATCGCCAAGAAAAGAGGCGGCGGCGCAGAGAGCGGCGGTGACAAAGAGTACGAGCAGACCCTCAACGAGCTGCTCGTGCAGATGAACGGCTTCGGCAACCACGGTCTGGTTCTCACCATGGCCGCCACCAACCGGCTCGACATCCTGGACGAGGCGATTCTGCGTCCGGGTCGTTTCGACGTCAAGGTCCAGGTGCCCAAGCCCGACAAGAAGGGCCGGGCGCAGATCTACAACGTCTACCTGCGCAAGCTCAAAATCGTCCTCAACGCCGAAGGCGAAGAGGCGCGCACCGCGGCTTACGAGAAGCTGCTCGACGATCTGGCGCGGCGGAGCCACGACTTCTCCGGAGCCGAAATCGAAGGTGCCATCAAAAATGGTGCCACCATCGCGGTCGAGCGTCAGTTCGGTGAAGTCACCGACGACATCACCGACGAGCAGTTCGAAGAGTACCAGTCCATGGCGATCATCACCGTCAACGACCTCAACGAGGGCGTGGACAAGATGGCTTACGGCACCCAGATCAAGTCCCGCGTCCGCACGGACAAGGAGCGCTGGGCCACCGCCATCCACGAGTGTGGTCACGCCACGGTGCCGACGGTGCTGGGCGGCGATCCGGTGAACCGGATCACCATCGTCATGACCGACAAGTCGCTCGGTCTGATGGACAGCTCTCCTGAAGAAGGCGAGCGTTACGACTGGACCGATGCGCAGTTCCTCATCCGGCTGCAGATGATGCTTGCCGGTCGTGCTGCCGAGAAAGTCATCCTCGGCAAGATCTCCACCGGCGCCAGCAACGACTTCGAGCGCGCCAGCGCCCTGGCTCGGCAGATGGTCGGATTCTACGGCATGTCCAAGGAATTCGGCGTCAAGTCGCTGCCGCTGGATCGGCATGGCTTCCCGGTTAGCAACATCGGCGAGATCATGCTCGACAAGTTCAACGCCACCTGGGGCAAGCTCATCGACGACATGGAAGCGGCTACCGATGCCATCATCGCGAAGCACCGCCCCCAGATCGAAGCCTGCGCCAAGGTCCTCTACGAAGAGGAAACCCTGACCGGCGACGATTTCCGTCGCATCTGGCGGGAAGCAACTCCGCCTGCAGCCGATGAAGGCGATGCCGCGGCTCCTGCCGACGACACTCAAGCCTGAGGAGCATGACATGACAGCCAGGAAAATTCTGCAACTCCTTGTGCCGGAGCCCGGCGAGCCGCTCTGCAGCGGTCAGGAGTTCGTCGCCTGCTGCGGTCAGCACGTCTATCTCAGTCACTACCACACGGTGGTGACGGTCAAGAACGTGAAGCCGCGTGCCTTTTTCGGCGGCGCTCCCATGGCTCTGGCCTGCTCGGTGGCTATCAGCGGCCGCACCTACGAGTCGCAGCAGTTCGACGTCACCCACGATGACATCGGCAAGACCCTGTTCTGTGCCGGTTTCCCGTGCCTGACCATTACCGGTGTCGACGAGGAGGCCGGGGAGGTGACATTCACAATCTCGGAAATCGTCGAGCCCTGCGACCCCGATAGCTGTCCCTGGTAATTCTCCGGACAGTATCCTGTCTCCCGCTGCTGCTCTCATCGCTCTCGATCGAGGGCAGCAGCGGCGGGACTTTTCTCGAAATCGCTCCGGGACCCAAGCCCGCCTCGCGATTTCGTTTTCTGTGAGAGACAACTAAAAGGGATAGTAGCTAGCCGGAGCGCCAAATTCGCCAGTGAAACGAAGCTTCCTTGTACGTGATTTCTTTTGAGAAATAATTTTCGGTGGTTTTTGATTCCTCGAAAGAAATCATTTGGCGTTTTGATATCGTTTGAGAAATCAAACAGACTTGGATGTGCTGATTTCGAGGCACAAAGATACAGGTCGAGATAAGCGAGATCAGTCACGGGGAAAGTCGTATTGAGCAGACGAGCCATGCCTTTGATCGCTCTATCCGGGGCTCTACTTGGGGGTGCTCTCGGGAGCGTCCTTCCCGGTCATGCTTACAATGTCACTCTCGAGACTACAGGGACCGCTACTGTCGGCCGGTCTTTGCAGGAGTACGAGGCGAATGTCCTTGCCAGGGTGGCGGCGCTTTCCGGAAGAGAGAAGGTGCCGGATCAAGCAAGAGGAACGATTACAGTCAATCAAGACGGTGTCGTGGTAGCGGTCGATGTGACAGGCACTCCCGGCGCAGCCATGGTCAGGAAGCTGAAAGCCGCTCGCTTCGCAAAAATACCCAGTCTGGAGAGCAGCGGTACTATCAAGCTCGATTTTTCCATTGCCGAGCTTGCTTCGCCTCCCTACAGCCGCGAGGCAGTTGCCATGCGCGGCGACGACTTGGTCATGAGCAATGAGAAGCCGGCCGCCATCGCTGCTACGAGGACCCACCTGATTTCGAGCAGTCAGGCTCTGCCGGTGCCCTATAGCGAGGCGGATCGCAATTTCGATCGGGAAATCGTCTCGCTCTACAAGCAGCTTCCCTCCTTTGTGCTGGAAGCGCGGAGGCATAGAAGAAGCAACGATGTCTCTGAGGAGCAGCTTCAGATGGAGCTCCTGAGATGTCGCAAACAGAAGAACTGGCCTGGTGCGTGCAATATCCTCCTGATCATGCTCAAAGCGCCGGTGGAGAAATCGAAGCTGGGCAGAGTCAAAGAATGGCTCGAGATACTGGAGGATATGTCTGGCAAGCTCGACGAGGGCGGCAAGCGCACGGTGATCCTCGCTTTGATAGAGCTTGCCGCTCACTGCTCGCATCGTCCCGAGAGCGTAGTCGGGAGGGAGCTTCTCTTGCGACAGGCAGAAGTGCTTCTGAATCGCGACTCGAATGACGAGGCCTCTATCCATCTAACACTTTCAAAGGAACTAGCCAGTCACTACCAGCGCGCGCGAAATCAGGAGCAGGAGCGCAAAGCCAATCTCGACGTCCTCAAGTACACCCAGGCGGTGAATCCTGTCGACACCCGTGCTGCAGTTCGGGCCTACCAGACGGTGCTGGGCGATCGGATTAGTGCCGGTGACCAGAGCGCTGCAAGAGAAACCCTGGATGAATACAGGGTCTTCGTCGAAAAGCGTCTGGGCTCTGAAAGCCTCGAACTGATACCGGTAATAGTATCGTCGCTGCAGGTTGAAACTGACGAAGAGAATCGCAATGCGTCGATCGCCTCAATCGCCAAGCTGGTTGATGCGTATCGACCGACGCCGGTTTTCGATATTCTAGGAGACAGGCGGGATGAGTCCGAGCGTAATGCAGTGACGTCCCTGCGAACAGGCTCGGATTATCGGGGGTCCGTTTCGCCTTCTCTTGGCCCTGACGAAGCATTAGCCCTGGCACGGCTCGCTTATAAGCTTCAATTAAGGACCCGTGGCTTCGACCAGGGGGTTTTTTCGAATCTCTGCCGGGTGCTCGATTCCCAGGGCAAGTTCGAGCAGATCGTCACTTTCTATCGGGAGACCGTTGCTTTCTTCGAAGTCAGGGCCTCGGACAGCGAGCTCGGAAGCTATCTTCCTTATCTGAGCCGCGGCTATGCTTCCGCTCTGAAGAAGATTGGGGCCGATGAAACTGCTGACAGTGTCATGCAAATGCTCAAGGAAGCGGAAGCGAAGCGGGAAAAGGCTTCCATAGAGCGGGCGGAAGCAAGACTGGCCGGATTCGAAAAGGCTACAATCGATCCCCTGCAATTGCTCGATTCCAGGCTTTCGCTCATTCGTCTCTATCGAGGACGCGATGAGAAGAAGATCGTCTCCCAACTCGAAAAGATGTCCCAGGACTTGAGGCGGGCTCCGGCGGAGGCGACTCGTCCCGGTCTTGATGTTCACCTGATTCTAAGTCTCCGGGGCGAACACGCCCTGAACAGCGATCGTGTTTTCGAAAAGCCCCTGGTCTATTTGTTTCGCACCTTGAACGAGCGCCTTCCTGGAGGGATTTCTCCCCAGGCCATGCAAATGCTGCGTTTTCCTCGATTCAGGTCGACTTCAGCCTCCAATTTTGATGCTGTGCTGAATGCTCTTGGTGTCCGGGAAAGCTCTGCCGGACAGTAACCTTAGGGGCTGTGCGGGCCGTCCGGATGTCAGGAGAGCGTAATTCGCTCAAGTGTAATCGCCCCGCCCGCCATGGGTTTCGGGACCAGACCTGGACAGTGCTCTTGTTCTTCCGGGAAAGTAGCTAGTAACTTACATTGATCTATTCTTTGAACTTCAAACGAACCAAAACTCCTTAATCAATCCCGAGATCTGCACTGACAAACAACTATTACTAGCGACTCAGCCATGGGGCGGGTTGCGCAGCAGTGGCCGGGAACAACCTGAAACCTTTTCACTATGATGAAACGAGGTCATTCCAATGGGAATCAATTCACCTGGCTCGACCCGGGAAAAGCGCATGCGATTGCGCGATCTTGGCGTCGAGATTGGCATTTATCCTACTGGGACTTTCAACGCCATCACCGATGTAGAGGGCGTTCTGGTAGGACATGTCACCCTGCGCTCCGGCAAGGGTAAGCTGGTCGCCGGCAAGGGACCCGCGCGCACCGGGGTGACAGCCATCATTCCCCATGGTGGCGATATTTTCAGAGACAGGCCCAGCGCAGGCGCCTTTGTCCTCAACGGTAATGGAGAATTCACCGGGCTTTCCTGGCTCGCCGAATCTGGATGTCTGGAAGGACCGATTCTCCTGACCAACACACTTTCCGTGCCCAGGGTCGCCGACGGTGCCATCACCTGGATGCTCCATCGCTATCCCGAGCTCGGCATCACCGAAGACACCTATCTCCCGGTGGTAGGGGAGTGTGACGACAGCGCTCTCAACGACATCAGAGGGCGCCATGTGAAAGCTCATCATGCCGTGAAAGCTCTCGACAGGGCTTCATCGGGACCGGTGGCAGAAGGCGCCGTTGGCGCCGGCACCGGCATGATCAGCTTCCGCTTCAAAGCCGGCATCGGCACCAGCTCCCGCGTCCTGCCCGCCAAAGATGGCGGCTACAGTGTCGGTGTGCTGGTCAATAGCAACTTCGGTTCGCGGCATCAGCTGCGGATCGACGGCATAAATGTCGGCCGGGAGATCACCGATCTGCCGGTCAGCGAGTTCCGCGACGGCTCCATTTGCATTGTCGTCGCAACCGACGCTCCTCTCAGCTCGCTGCAGCTGGAGCGTCTTTCCCGGCGAGCGGCTATGGGTCTGGCTCGCACGGGTGCCACCGCCCAGAATGGCAGTGGCGATTTCGTGGTGGCGTTTTCAACGACGCGCCTGGTCAGGCGGAGTCCCGAGAAGCCGGTGTTGATGCTCCCCGAGCTCGACATCGAGAAAATCGATCCGCTCTTCGAGGCAGTCGCCGACGCAACGGAAGAAGCTGTGTTGAACAGCCTTCTGTCGGCCAGAACCACCATCGGCCGTGACAACAACATCGCTCATGCGCTGCCCATCGGGCGCTGCCTGAGCATTCTCAATCGTCATGGCAAAGGCATCTCAAACCAAAGAAACAGAACGGAGTAACTCATGATCACCCGCAGGATTCCCGCAGGAGCGATCATGATCGACTTGCCTGATGTCCGGCAGCCCGACGATTATTCGTGCGGCGCCGGGATACTCATGTCGATCGCCTGTTTTTACGGTGTGGGTCCGATGGAGATCGAGGACTTCAAGAAGGCACTCGGCACCAATCCCATCTACGGCACCTATCACCGCGACATCGCCCGCTACGCCAATGAGCTCGGGCTCAATGCCGAGGTCACCTGGGACATGAGCAAGCGGCGGCTCCAGTCGCTGCTTCGCCACCGGGTGCCGGTCATCCTCTCGATCCAGGCATGGGCCGACGATGAGGCGGTTTATCTCGACCCCGACCACAACAAGGACGGGCACTATGTCGGCGCTATCGGCTATGACCGGACCGACAATTTCTACTTCATGGATCCCAGCATCACGGCGCGGCGCGGCTTCCTTTCCTGGCCCGAGCTCGATCGGCGCTGGCATGAGGACGAAGGCTTCGAGGAAGCCGAGGTGCACAAGCATCTGGGCATCATCATCCGTCCCGGTCGCCGTCGTGGCGCTCAGCGTGCCTGGCGAATCGGATAACCCTTTCGATACAGGAGCAAGAAAATGAAATCGCAAGAAAAGGTGTTTTGCGACCTGTTCCATCGGAAGGGCGGAAGAATCGCTCTTTCGGGGCTGTACCGGGCTCGTCTCGGTCGCCGTGAGGGGCAGGGCATCTGGATTGTGGACGGATTCAAGGTCGTCAGAGACCTCTATCCGCCCTTTGTGATGGGTGGAAACGATCAGCGCTATCGTTTCAATCCCGATGACGACATCTGGATCGACAACCGGATCGGTGTCGAGGAGCTCGAATACACCATCGCTCACGAGCTCATCGAGCGCCGGCTCATGCTCGAGAAGGGCATGACCTACGATAAGGCTCACAACCAGGGGCTGGCTCTCGAGAAGGAAATGCGCGAAACCCATCGCCTCAGTGTCGAAAGACATGCGAAGCGGGTGGGCGGCAGCCTGCGCTCTTTCTACCGCATGCCCTGCGGGCGCAGCCGGGGTGGAGTGCGCGTCTTTATCGTCGATGGACCTCTGGTCCGGCGCGATCTAGACGGGGACTTCTGCTTCGGCGCCAACGATCTGGCTGCGGACTATGTCCCGGCTGGCGAGATCTGGCTCGATTCGGCGATGTCCTGCGAGCACGCTTATTATGCTCTCCTGCATCAGCGGGAGGAGCGCCGGCGTCTCGCTTCGGGAATGCCCTGGGACGATGCTTACGAGTCCGCTCTGGCGTTGCGAATCGCCGAGCAGAATCGTCAGGAGATTCTTGCTCTCCGGCACGAATCCCGGCTCCAGGAGGTCGCCTATGGCGTGCGCGAGCGCGGTGTCAAACGCGCTTGACGCGGATTTGTACGAAACAGCCGGGGTGAGTTTGTCATCACCCTTGCTGTTTCGTTTTCTGTCTTGGAAGACTACAGGATATAGTATTGCTCAGCAATAATTACTGTGGAGTATCGTAGAAGGAGGCTCAAGTTTTCAATCGGAGAGCACCGAAGAAGGACAGCTGCAGTTGGAAACAACTGCAGCTGTCCGGGTCGGGACATACAGACCTTCTGCCCTCAGCTCTTTGGTCCGCTCTTGGATTTCATGCGGATGTTGAGCATCTCGACGACGAAGGAGAAGGCCATCGCGAAGTAGATGTAGCCCTTCGGGATATGGAGACCGGCGCCCTCCCCGATGAGCACGAAGCCGATCAGGAGAAGGAAAGCCAGCGCCAGCATCTTGACGGTCGGATGCCGGTGCACGAAATCGCTTACCGGTCCGGCTGCAGCAATCATGACGCCGACCGCGATGACGATGGCGGCGACCATGACGATCATGTTGTTGACCATGCCGACGGCGGTGATCACAGAGTCGAGCGAGAAGACGATATCCAGGATCATGATCTGGATAATCGTTGCGCCGAAAGTCGCGGTGGCTACGGCTGCCTTGCCGTGCTCGCCGCCGCCTTCGGTCTTCTCGTGGATCTCCCTGACGCTCTTGTAGATCAGGAAAAGACCGCCGATAAGGAGAATGAGATCGCGCCCGGAGACTCCATGGTCGATTACCGGCACGCTGAACAGCGGCGCTGTCAGAGACATGATCAAAGACAGCGAGAAGAGGAGCGCGATCCTGGTGAGCATCGCTCCAGCAAGACCGACCCGTCGAGCCATTGGCTGCTGCTTTGCGGGCAGCTTGCCGACGAGGATCGAGATGAAGATGATGTTATCGATGCCAAGAACGATTTCGAGGGCTGTGAGCGTGGCAAGTGCGATCCACAGCTCCGGATTGGCGAGAAATTCCATATTCGGACTCTTTCGTGAATGCCTCGTATTCTTGAGAAGAAGACCCGGGAGGATCCGGTCGGGAAGACCGGGGCTCCAGGCGCGGAAGAGGCGATATCGTTGTTCTTCTGCTCAGATCGATGTTCTAGGAACGGGGGCGGCTCTTGAACTGATCCGCCAGCCATTGAAGTAGGGGTGGAAAGAACCGCCGGCAGGAGACGGCTGTCTCCTGCCGGCGGAAGAATATGAAGAACACGCTTCACCGGTACTGATCCCAATTCGGGCTCAGAACCAGTATTCCTGCATCGCTGTCAGGAAGTCCGCGGAGAGATCAGGCACATCGATATCTCCCAGCACCGCGTCGATGCCGCAGTACGGGCACAGGGCAGTGCTCTCACCATCCGTCCACTCCTTGATCTCGTCGCAGCGGAAGGTGGTGACGCAGTGGAAGCATCCGCACAGGTCACTGGACTCGACGGAGTCACGGTGATGCGAGCTGTAGCGGTGAGCGTCCTGCAGCGCTTCGGTTGAATAAGCCATTGGCTGTTATCTCCTCTCGAGCAGGTTGGTTGCCGAACCGGTTACTCCCAGGTGTGGGGACGGATGCACATGCAGTCCCAGAGCAGGCGCTGGCAACCGCCGCAGCGGTTCTTGTAGGCCGGCTCGCAGGTCGTGCAGATGTCGGAGTATTTCATTCCTCCCTTGAGGGTGTCACCGCAGGTGGGGCATGATTTCGCCGTCTCGACCGTGGTGCTCCCGGTCGGGTCGGCGCTGGACGAACGGTTCGTGGTTTCGTTGCACATAAGCACCTCTTCACTTGTTACGTCTGTGGTAGTAGCCACTACAGCAGGATTACCGCACGGCTACGCGCTTCTTCTCGAGTCTCTCCGGCGCCTCCGGTCATTGATTCAGCTTCAGCTCGAGTCCGATACGCAGCGCTGAGAGCGCTCGTCTTGCGGTCTATCCATGATTGAGATGGTGGGCTGGCTGTTGTATGCCGAATTGCATCAGAGAGAAAGAGAAGACCCCCTTTCCTACAAAACCTAGACAGTCAACTCAAGAAGTTTTTGATTTCGAAGAGTAAAAGAGAATGAAGAGTAGTTCACAGAATTCAAGACCACTGTCTGCGGATTCGTCCGGTGAATCCATGCTAATCGCTGTGTCACGGGGGACAACGATAGCTGTCAAGAGAAAGGGCCGCTAGCCTGAGTGGTTAGCGCAGCTGAGATAGACACGGCGAGAAGGGTAGAATCCCGGCTTGCCTACCGGGTGAGCGCGCGTCTGCTGATGCTGTTGTTATGACCGGTATCGAAGATCCTGGGAACGATTCCGTTTGGCCCCTGGCTCCAGATGACATGATTGTCGTGACCGGTGACGCCGATGGAGCCTATGGTCTCGAGAAAGACGCGATTGTCGTGACCCATGATGTTGATCGCCTGGCAGTAGCCGCGCACGGTGACCTGATTATTTCTGCCGGTTATGCTGATTCGCTGTCCGTTGCAGTCGATGACCCTGGTCTGATCGCGACCGGCTATGGTGATGTTGGCGCTGCCTCCAGAGCCGAGGACTCCATCGACGGTGCCGAGGGCAGTATCGATCCCGGCCCGGGCAAAATTGCCGATGGTGGCGCCGAGACCGCCAATGCTGACTCCGCCGGGGGTGACAGTGATACCGGTGTTCGCCCCGGGAGTACTGGCGCCTATCTGGATACCGCCGGGACCTATACCGATACCGGCATCTGCTCCTGGTGTATTACTGCCGATGTTGATCCCGCCGGGACCGATGCCTATGCCGGCATTGGCCCCCGGAGCCCCGGCGTAGATGCCGCCGGGACCTATGCCGACGCGGGACTGGGCTCCGGGTGTGTAGCTGTCGACCTTGATTGTGGAAGGCTCACCGGAGTTGATTCTGACCGTGTCCGTGGATGTGGGCGTGGACGAGACGATGGTTATGTTGCCTCCGCCGCCCCGGCTGGTGCCGCCAAGGCTTGCCGAAAGGCTGGCATCGTCTTGACGAGCGCTTCCATGAAGCGGTCCGGTTTTGCTTCTGGTCGCTGAATTTTGCATCGTCTCGAAACGGTCCAGGAGAGCCCGGGCTTTGAAGAGGTCTATTCGAGACCGGGTGAAGAATTCGATGGCTCGAGCGCGATCGCCGGATGTCGCCTGGCTGCTTGCTTTGCGAGCCAGGTCCAGGGCGTTTTCGGCGGCGGCTGCGACTGCGGTCTCGGAAGGACTCGCCGGCAGGGTCGTGCCAATGCTATCCCGGGCCGTGTTGAAATCGTTCTGGCTCCTTTCCTTCTCTGCTGTGGATAGAGGAAACTCCAGGCGGTTCTCGAAATCGGCCAGAGCCTGCCTGGTACCCTCGATTGCGCTTCTGGCCTCGAGTATCGGGCTCTGGCTTGCATTCTGACCCGGGCTCTGGGCCGGGGCCGGCAAACCCGCCGTCAGTAGAAGAGAAAGGCTTAAAAGGGAAAATATCTCTCTTGCGTGACGGAACATGCGCGGTTTTCTCCTCTGGAAAACATTGATTTTCTACCAATGTCCCGGGGGCGTCAAATTTGGTCGGGGCGCTAACTCGGGCGGGGATCTGGGCATATTTTCAATGATTACCATGCTGTAAGCTCGCGAATCTCAGGGTAGATATGCCGAAACGAGGTAAAAGGGGCAACCTGCTTATCCTTATCACCTGCGTAATTGCGGGTATCGTCCTCTTGCTCTTGTTCTTTGTCCTGGGCTATATGCGCATCGTCGGCTCCAGCATGGAGCAGAAGACGGCTATCGAAGCAGCGGCCCTCGCCGCGGCCCGGGACATCAGCCGTATCGTCATCGAGGTCCCGGAAATTGGCTTCGTAGGTATCTCGGATTCGGCGCCCAATGGGTCTGCTACTGCTGCCGCAGATGGTTTCGATCTGAGCGTTTGCAGCATCAATACTCTGATTGGAACCGCCCGGCTCGATCTGATCATCGCCGATCGGATGGATATCCCCGAGTGGGAAGAGCTTGCCAGGGCGGACCTTGCCAGGGCGGTGCAGGCCGGGATTCAGCTGGAGGCGGCTCTCGATGCGGCGGTTGCCCCGGGAGGCATGGGTGTCGACAAGGACGGACAGAGGGTGAGCCCTCATCAGAGCGCCGAGGCTGCTTATGTGCAGAATCAGATCCGCCTGACCGGCTCGTCCAGCTATGTCCCGGGAAGTCTCAGTCTGGAGATGGGGGTCCTCGGCGAGCCGACCAGAACGACGATTCCTCTGCCCAACCCCACCGGTGCCGATCCAAGCTTGAACAACAGCAACACAATAGGCGGATTCTACAGCTCCTACACCAATCTGCCTTTCAAGGGCGAGGACTTCGTTTTCGCCGGCATCGGGGACTCGGTAACTCTTGTAGAGCACAAGCGCTGGCGCCGGAGTCTCAATATTCTGCCCTATCAGTTTCGTTCCATAGTGAGAGCCCAGGCTGTTCAGGAGCTTCATGACGCCAAGGCGGGTGATCGCCAGGTCCAGGCTGTTGCCGCCGCGCAACCCGCCTCGGTGTTCGATCCCAGACCGTCTCCCGGAGCTCTCACTATAAGCTTTCCAGACGGCAGACCGGATGGTCCCGAGTCTCTGAACAGACCCCTCGATCTATACGGAGCCAATCTCAGCCAGGGCTCGGACAGCTCGGACTATTACTTCATTCAGGATGGCGACTTCCCCATAGCGATCAACAGCAGGGTGCAGTATGACGCCAACTGGCCCATCACCAGCGACCCCGACCGGCTTGCCTCGTCGGCCTGCAAGCTGGCTGTCTATGACTGGATCAAGCGCGCCGGTACGAGAGCCAATATAGATAGTCTCGTAGGCATGCACAATACGATCTTCAATCCGCAGGGGCCCGATGTTCCCTGGCCGCCGAGTAATCCGCAGGGCAATATCCCGGATGGAATCATTCATATCTACAAGTTCGATCGCGATGGTGTGGTGGTCTACCGGAGCAAGCCAATCAAGCCATATCCGTGGTACTGCGTGAGTGACAGGCAGAGTCTCATCGAGTGTTATGAAGCGATCACTAACGGCGCAAATGCTTTTTCCATTCAGCCTGTTCCATTGCAGATTATCCCCGGACTGGCGATACCGGCCGGCAAGGTGGAGTTCACGCCTCAGTACGACCTCTTCGTGAGGATCTATTCTCGCCGTCTCGGCAAGGCGGTGGGCGGCAAGCACGGCGGCGAGCCCATGGATAACGACAACGTCAGCTACGGCAATATCGAACCTCTCAAGCTTTCTCTGGAAGGCACCCGGGGTAGCGCCAGCTATCCCAGCCTCTCGCGCTGGTACATCGGCGCCAAGACCAAGAGCGCGTCAACCGGCATCGGCATCGGCGCCATCCCTACCCTGATGCCTCAAGATGACTTCGCTTTCAAGTGGGGGATCATCACTTCGAGCTCGACTGCAAGCCCCAATGTCGATCGGGCCGGCGGGCTCTATGAGAAATATGATGCTACAGGCAGTGGCTTGCGGCAGACTTATCAGCGGACCGGATCGGTAGCCGATATCCGCTTCCGCAGGCTGGTCAAGGCGACGGATCCGATTTCCGGAATTCTTGCTATTTTTGCCGGTCGTCAGGTCGGTTATGTCGGCGAGAAATAGACTCTGATCTTATGAGCGATGAGAATGCCAGTCTTGAGCTTCGTCCCGGCGAGGTGCTCGGCGATCAGTATCGAGTTCTGGCCGTCCTCGGAACCGGCGGCATGGCTGTGGTCTACAAGGCCGAGAGTCTCAAGCATGGAGGCGAGGTGGCGATCAAGACCCTGCGGGTGCGAGACCCCGAGGTGGAAGCCCGATTCGCGCACGAAGTGAGGGTGCACAGCCGTCTCGACCACGCCAATATCGTACGGGCACTGGATTGTCTGGTGGACGAGGCCTCATCGCGGACCTATTTCGTCATGGAGCTCTTCGACGGCGAGACGCTCAAGGATATCCTGCGCAGGCAGGGAGCGCCTGCAGACGGGCGGATTATCTACGAGATCTTGCGCCAGCTTACGGACGCCATCGATCATGCCCACAGGCAGGAGGTAATCCATCGCGATATCAAGCCAGCCAACGTGATCGTCTCTGTTCGGGAAGGAGCCATCGGCGTAAAAATCGTGGATTTCGGCATCGCCAGGATAGTCGAGGATATGCAGCGTCTGACCAGGGAAGGAACGGTGGTTGGCTCGGCTTTCTATATGAGCCCAGAGCAATGCATGGGCTTGGCGCCGGATCGACGTTCGGACGTGTATGGTCTGGCCTGTCTCGCCTACGAGCTCGCCACCGGTGTCCTGCCCTATCGTGACGGCGATATCACCAGGATTATGGAGCAGCATTGCGATCCGCATACCGCACCACCTTCGGTGACCGAGGCGCTGCCGATGTTCCCCGGAGCGAAGCAGTATGATGCCATGATCGAAAGGGGCATGCAGACCGATCCTGACGAGCGTTACCAGTCAATGGGAGAGTTCAGGAAGGGTCTGGATTTCTGGTATCGTTCGGTTGAGCCGGACAGGCTGGCGCCATCACTGGTAGCGCCAGATGCTGCTTCTTCCGGGAGCCCGAAGCCGGCTTCTGTAGCTGATCTGCCCGAGGGAGAAAGGGAGAACATACGCGATCTGGTGGGCGCCCAGCGCTCTGCTCAGATCGACGCTTTCTGGCGCCAGAGAGAAGAGCATGATGCCGGGGGTTCAAGCTCTTCCGGTTCCACGGGTTTCTTCGGTCTCTCCGGTTTTTCCGGAATGACCAGGGTGGTGATTCTCGGTATTCTGGGCATCGCGGTTCTGGCAGGCCTCTTGATGTTCGCCGCTCCCGCGCTGGAAAAGGTTTTCGCCTCGAGAGCCGCTATTCACGGAGCCGGCAATTCGAGCA
>Ga0226835_1001185_pt1 | contig 15881 bp, 13 predicted proteins | sample LAC_MetaG_1_FD_163627 | JGI IMG/M metagenome (GOLD analysis project Ga0226835, IMG submission 163627) | Anaerobic ammonium oxidizing microbial communities from anammox membrane bioreactor (MBR) in UC Berkley, California, United States -... | ecosystem: Engineered > Bioreactor > Anaerobic >...
CCAGCTCGCGAATATCGCTAAACAGCAGCGCCTGTTCGAACGCGATCGCGGCCTGGCTCGCCAGTGCGCGGCAGGTTTGCAGGTCGTCCTCGCCAAAGGCATGCATCGGGTCGTAATCGCGCAGCAGCGCCACGCCCAGCGTGCGCGTGTGGCTGAACACCGGCACGACGACCAGCTCGTGGATCCGCTCCAGGAAGCGCCTGCCGGGGAACGCCTGGCATGCCTCGTCGGCCGTGAGGCGCACGAGTTGGTGTTCATCGATCACAGGCCGCAGCAGCGGCGAGTCGAAATCCACACGATCGCCGCGCTTGCAGGATCGATCGTCTTCGGGCCAGATCGCCTGCACGACCCCGGAGCGCGTCTCGACGTGGAAATCGCAGATCGTCGTGCTGGCCGAGCGCGTCAGGTGTGTCATCTGCTCGGCGAAGCGCGAGAGAATCACGTCCAGGTCCAGCGTCGAGAGGATCGACTGGCTGGCGCTGTGGAGCGCGTCGAGCTGCTCAAGCCGCGCGGCCAGCTCGGCAGCCTGGGCGCGCTGCTGCTCATAGAGCCGGGCGTTCTCGAACGCGACCGCGGCCTGCTGGGCAAAGGGCAGCAACATGCGAATATGCTCATCGTTGAAATACTCTGGCGTGGCCGAATCCAGCGCGAACAACCCCACCACCTCGCCCCGCACCAGGATCGGCATCCCCAGCCAGCAGCGGATGTGAGCGGTCCCTGGCGTGTGCTTCCAAACCGGGCTGCGCGTGACATCCGGCACCAGCAGCGGCGTACCACGCCGGACGATCTGCCCGATGTACGGTGAGCCATCCAGGGAAAACCGCACCTGGCGAACCAGTTCCAAGGGGGTGCCGAAGGCATCGTGCCCGATGCAGTGCACAATCCGCGCCTCGTTGTCGCGGATCAGCATCACGTTAGCCGAGTCGTAAGGGACGATCCGGCGAGCCTGATCCAACAGCCGGGCGAGCATTTCGTCCAGGTCGAGCGTCGAGGCCAACACCGTGCCAATCTCGCGCAGGGTGTCGGCGATCTCGCGCTCGCGCCGCAGCCGGGTCTCGACCTGCTCGCGCTGTTTGGCCGCGCCAATGCTGGCGGCCATCGTCTGCAACGCGCTGGCTTCCTGCCGAGACCACTCGCGGGCCTCGCAGTGGTCGTGCAGCCCGACGAACCCCCACAGGCGCGCGTCAATGAAGATCGGCGCGGCCAGCAGCGAGCGGATCCCCCACCGTTCCAGGAACGGCGTGCGCAGCGCGGCCAGCGTTTCCGTGCTGCCGCTGATGATCTCATGCCGTTCCAGCAAGGCGTAGAGGTTTTCCAGGCCGTTGGCGCGCACCAGAATCGGATCAGGCCAGTCCGCCCCGGCCTCGCCGTCGCCATGGCGAGACCACAGGTTCTGCTGCACAAGCTGGATGTCGCTGCCGTCTGGCAACGGGATGATCTGGAAAATATACGCGTAATCGGTGTCGGATGCCTGCCCCAAGATCTGCAGGGCTTCGTTCACTACGCGCGCGTGGTCGCCCGGCTGCATCAAGCGCTGAGTAGCACGCGCAACGCCCTGCAGAAGCGTATCCTGGCGCCGCATCGCGTCTTCGGCGTGCTTCTGGCCGGTCATGTCGCGGGCAAAGATCGCAACCCGATCAACCTGTTGCCGGTTGTTGCGCAGCGGGTACATGGCGATCTCGAAAATGCGGCCGTCGCGCTCGTCCTCGAAGTGCTGTGGCTCGCCCGTTTCAAAGGCGCGTCGCAGCCGCACAGACCGTTCATTGACGCCGTCGTCAGGCAGCAAGAACTGGAACGAGCGCCCGGTCAACTCGGCGACTGTTGTATTCAGGTAGTGCGCGGCGGTTTCGTTGGCGACCAGAACTTTCCCCTCGCGATCCAGCAGCACTGCGGCGTACATCGGCGCGTTGAGCAGCGCGCGCACCATCTCATCGGAGTCAGCCCGGACCACTTCGCCGAGCTTTTCGCCGGTCACATCGCGCCCGACGGAGTGGATCTCCGTCACGTGCCCCGCGTCATTCTGCACGGGGTGGCTCTCCCAGCGCAGCCAGCGCCACCCGTGTACCGTCAGGATACGCAATTCGACCTCGACCCCCTGGTTGCCGGCGCGCAGGGCGCGGCGCGCGCTCATCGCAGTGGGGATATCGTCCGGGTGAACAAACGACAGGGCATTGCTCCCGGCCAGTTCCTCACGCGTGCGACCAAGCAGCCGGCAACAGGCGTCGTTGGCCGAAATAAAGCAGCCCTGCGGATCGACGCGCACAACCAGGTCGCGGCGCCGCTCATCCCGGCTGCGGCGCTCGTTCTTGTCCTGGGCGCCAACAGCGCGGACGACGACCAACAGCACGCGCTCGCCGCCCAGCGAGGCAGTGCCGATGCTCCATTCGGCAGTCATCTGGCGTGCGTGGCCCACCCGCAACGCCTCGCGCAGGTGGAGCTGCTGCCCGTCTTGCAGGGTCCGCAGCGCCTGCGTCATGCGCGACCGCCTGTCCGGAAAACACAGCTCTGGCAGGGTGCGCCGCTCCAGCGCATCGTGAGTCTGCTCGAAAAGCTCCTCGGCTGCGGTGTTGGCAAAGACAATCCGCAGCGTCTCGCTGTTCACCACCAGCAGCGGGGCAGGAAGGGCCCTCAAAAGCTCATCACCGACCTGCACCTTAACCATTCTACCGCCCCCACTCCGCAGCCCTGGCCGCCGGCTTGCCAGCGGGCCGCGCCGTCAGCACCCAGACCAGCCCGCCCACCAGAGCCAGCCCGATCAGGCTCGCCAGGCCGGACTCAGGGAACCATTCCGGGCGGCCTGCCAGCCAGGCCGGGCCGCTCAAGCGCAGCCCCAGCCCGTCTTCCAGGGCATAGGCGGCGATGTTCCACCCGGCATGCAGCGCCACCGGAAATACCAGCCGGCGATCGCTGCGCTCATACGCCGCGCCGAACACCACGCCCATCACCGTCAGAGCGATCAACGCTATGGGGATCAGACCGGCGGGCACGCCCTGATATAACAGATTCGGCAGATGAAACGCACCGAAGAGCGCCGCAGCGCCCCCCAGGCCGCGCACGCTCCCCAGACGGCCCACCAGCAGCGACTGGATGACTCCGCGGAAGGCCAGTTCCTCGACCCCGGCGACCAGCAACTGCTGCCCGGCCAGCAGGATCAAGAACCGGCCCACAGCCCGCTCCGGTCCGGCCAGCGACGCCCATCCCGCCGCCGCCAGCAGGCCATATACGGCGCCGACAGCCGCTGCTGCCCCCACCGCCCCCACCACACCCTGACGCAGCATCCCGCGATAGGGCGCTGCTCCAAGCGCCGCCAGCGGCCTGCGGTTGAGCCACCAAACCGCCAGCGCGCCCAGAGGCATCCCGGCAAAATAGGCCAGAAACGCCACCCACCCCAGCCCGTCGATCAGCATCACGGCAAGGCCGCTGAGCAGCAGCGCATAATAAGCAAAGAGCCAGGTCATGGACAAATGCTGGGCTTTAACTAGATGGCGGTCGAGAAAAACTGCGGTGCTCCGGTCCCGATATCATCAGTATACCCCGATTGGCGGCCATCACCACTGGTACAGCCTTCCCAACGGGCCGATCTGGGGCATGTAGTCGTTGGACTCCCTGGCTGTTCACGTTATATTCATAGGAAGGAAAGATTCATCGTGGCATCGCAGTTCCCCGTTGAGCTTTGCTGTCACCGCCACGCAGATCCAGACGGAAGGCGCAACATGAAAATCCAGTTCCTGTTCTGGGAAGAATGCCCATCACACCCCGACGCCTGGCGCCGCCTGCACGAGGTTCTCGATCAATTAGGAGTCCAGGCTGAGATTGAGCGCATCGAAATCACCAGCGAGGACGACGCGCAGCGCTGGCATTTTCCCGGCTCGCCGACCATTCTGGTTAACGGGCAGGACATCGATCCCCAGCCCCAGAGCGATGCCCGCCTGACGTGCCGGCTGTACATTCACGAGGACGGGCGCCCGTCGCCACTGCCATCTTACGCCACCATCCGCCGCGCGATTGAGGCCGCCCGCATCAGCGAAAGATAGGATGCATCAGGAAAGGATAGATACATGCTTGAGATCGGACAGACTGCACCCGACTTCACCCTGCCCGGCATCGACGGCCGGACATACCGCCTGCAAGATTTGCTGCACACTCACCGCGCCGTCGCCGTGATCTTTAGCTGCAACCATTGCCCATACGTCCAGGCGTGGGAAGACCGGATGATCGCGCTACAGCGCGAGTACGACCGGCGCGGTGTGGTCCTGGTGGCGATCAACCCCAACGACGCGACCCGCTACCCCGAAGACAGCTTCGAGGGCATGCAGCGCCGCGCGCAGGAAAGGGGTTTTAATTTCCTCTATCTGCACGACGAAAGCCAGGCCGTCGCCCATGCCTATGGGGCCGAGCGCACGCCGCACGTCTACCTGCTCGATAGCCAGGGCGTGCTGCGCTATCGCGGCGCGATCGACGACAACTACGAGCACCCCGAAGCGGTCCGGCACACCTACCTGCGCGACGCGATTGAGGCGGTGCTGTCGGGCACGACGCCGCCGGTCGAGACGACCCCGGCCGTCGGTTGTACAATCAAATGGCGGAGCTAGCCGGCGAGCGGCCTCGCCGGGCGGCGCGCACCGCCGTGCGATGAGTGTATACCTGTCCCAATCTGTCACACCGATAAGGAGCGTTCCCAGCATGAGCTACCAACACATTGTCGTGCCGGCTGAGGGGGAGAAGATCACCTGCCTGGGCGACCCGAAATGCGTGCCCGATCACCCGATCATCGCCTTCATCGAAGGCGACGGCATCGGGCGCGATATCATGAACGCGTCCCGGCGCATCTGGGACGCCGCCGTCGAGAAAGCCTACGGCGGCCAGCGTAAGATCGCCTGGATGGAGATCTACGCAGGCGAGAAAGCCGCCCGGCTGTACGATGGCGACTATATGCCGTCGGAGACGTTCGACGCCCTGCGCGAGTTCCTGGTCGGGATCAAAGGCCCCCTGACGACACCCGTCGGCGGCGGCTTTCGCAGCCTGAACGTCACGCTGCGCCAGGAGCTTGACCTCTACGCCTGCGTCCGCCCGGTCAAGTGGTACAGGGGCGTCCCCAGCCCGCTGCGCCACCCCGAAGACATCGACGTGGTGATCTTCCGCGAAAACACGGAGGACGTGTACGCGGGGATCGAGTACGCTGCCGGAACGCCCGAAAACGAAAAGCTGGCGCGCTTTCTGCGCGAGGAGCTGGGCGCGCAGTTCTTCGAGGGCAGCGGCCTGGGTGTCAAGCCCATCAGCGCCTTCGGGACCAAGCGCCTGATGCGTTTTGCCCTGCGCTACGCGCTGGAACGTGGCCGCACCAGCATCACGATCGTCCACAAGGGCAACATCCAGAAGTTCACCGAAGGCGCCTTCCGCAACTGGTGCTATGAGGTCGCCCGCGAGGAATTCCCTGAGCAGACCATCACCGAAGACGAGCTGTGGGATCAATACGGCGGCCAGGTGCCCGAAGGCAAGATCGTCATCAAGGATCGCATCGCAGACATCATGTTCCAGCATATGCTGTTGCGCCCGAAGGAGTTCGACGTGATCGTCACGCCGAACCTGAACGGCGACTATCTGAGCGATGCCGTCGCGGCAGAGGTTGGCGGCGTGGGCATCGCGCCCGGCGGCAACATCGGCGACCACGTCGCACTATTCGAGGCGACCCACGGCACCGCGCCCAAATACACCGATCTCGACAAAGTCAACCCCGGCTCGCTGATGTTCAGCGGCGTCACCATGCTGGAATTCCTCGGCTGGAACGAAGCCGCTGCGCTGATCACCACCGCCTACGAGAAGACGCTGGCGCAGAAGATCGTGACCTATGACTTCGCGCGGCAGATGCCGGACGCGACCGAGGTCAGCACCAGCATGTTCGCCACGACGGTGATCCGGAACATGGATGCCTGAGCGCGGGGCCGCCCTATCACGCCGCGCTGTATGAGGATGCCGGATCAGACAAGCGGGTGATATACGCACAATAAGGAGCGAGCAACGATGGAATACACCTATCTTGGACGCACGGGCTTGCAGGTCAGCCGCCTGTGCCTGGGGACGATGAACTTCGGCCCCTACACCACCGAGCCAGATTCATACGCCATCATGGACAAAGCCCTCGATCTGGGCATCAACTTCTTCGATACGGCCAACGTCTACGGGCGCAAACAGGGCGAGGGCATCACCGAGCAGATCATCGGGCGCTGGTGGGCGCAGGGCGGCGGCCGGCGCGAAAAGGTTGTGCTGGCGACCAAGGTCTACGGCAAGATGGGCGATTGGCCCAACGAGTCAAAGCTCTCGGCCCGGCACATCAAACAGGCCTGCGAAGGCAGCCTCAAGCGCCTGCAAACCGACTACATCGACCTCTACCAGATGCACCACATCGACCGCAACACGCCCTGGGAAGAGATCTGGCAGGCGATGGAACAGCTTGTGCAGGAAGGCAAGGTCATCTACGTCGGCAGCAGCAACTTCGCGGGCTGGCATATCGTCCAGGCCAACGAGCTTGCCAAACAGCGCCATTTCATGGGGCTGGTGTCCGAGCAGAGCCTCTACAACCTCGCCGCGCGCACCATCGAGCTGGAAGTGATCCCCGCCTGCCAGGCCTACGGCGTGGGCATCATCCCCTGGAGTCCGCTGTCGGGTGGGGTGCTGGCCGGCGCGCTGGCGAAAGCATCCGAAGGCCGCCGCACAGAAGGATGGGTCCAGGAACGGATCGAGAAGCTGCGCCCGCAGCTTGAGAAGTGGGAAGCGTGGTGCAAAGAGCGGGGCGAGCATCCCGCGGACGTCGCGCTGGCCTGGCTGCTACACCAGCCGGCGGTCACCGCGCCGATCATCGGCCCGCGCACGATGGAGCAGCTCACCGGCAGCCTGCGCGCGCTTGAGATCAAGCTGAGTGACGACGATCTCAAGGCCCTCGACGAGATCTGGCCCGGCCCCGGCGGCGCGGCGCCCGAAGCCTACGCCTGGTAAGGCAAAGGCAGCTAAAGACAGCGAGAGACGGCCACAGGCAGCCATAAAACAGCAAAAGCAGCGGGGAAGCGAGCGCACTTGACCCCGCTGCTTTTTTTCCGCTCCTGGCTGCTCTTCCCGTCAACGAACCGGCGTGTTTTCCTGGGAACCGCCGGGCGCGGACTCGCCGCCGGCGCGTGCCGCGCGACGCGCGCGCCATTCTTCGCGCAACATCACCACCGCCAGCAGCGCAACCCCGATCGAGATGCAGCTATCGGCCACGTTGAACACCGGAAAGCCCGGCACATGCAGAAAGTCGATCACGGCAAAATCGAGCCGCAGCCGGTCGATGACATTGCCCAGCGCCCCGCCCAACTGTAACCCCAGGGCGGTCCGCACCAGCCAGGCCCCGCGCGGAAGCTGGCGGTAGAAGTACAGGATCAACAGCGAGATGATGGCAGCGATCGCCAGGAAAACCTGGCCGCCGCCCGGAAAGATCCCGAACGCCGCGCCGGTATTGCGCACGTGGGTGATGCGGAAATAGGGCGCGATGACCTCTACCGGCATCCACGACTCGCCGCGCGCCAGATGCGCCACGACATACGCTTTGGTGGCCTGATCGACGGCGATCGTCAGACCGGCGACCCCGGCCAGAAACAGCCAGTGACGCAGCGATGTTCCGGGGGTCATCGGTCGGATGTGCCAGGCGTCACTCACCACTACATCCCGGCGATATAATCCCGCTGCTCAGCGCAGCGCAGGCAGAAGGGCGTATAGGGAATGGCTTCCAGGCGGGCGATGTCGATTTCGCGCCCACAGTTCTCGCAAATCCCATATGTGCCCGCTTCATAGCGTGCCAGCGCGTCGTGTACCTGACGCAGCCGGTCGCGGGCCGCCTGTAGCGCAGAGCGGTTGGCGGTCTGATCGAAGACGGCGGTGGCATCGTCGGCCTGGTGGTTGGTGTACCCCGTCCCCGGCTCGTCCATCTCGTCCGCGCTTTCCATCTCGATCACTTGCGCCTGCAGGTCGTCGCGCAGCGCGATGAGTTCGCTGTACAACTCATCCTTTGTGGTTACCATGCGTCTCAACCTCGTTTACCGTAGCTGCGCCGTGATCCCCACGGCACAACGACGATTGTACCGGACTCGCGCGCGGGGAGCCACTTCTGGCGATTCCGGGCACGAGTCCGGCTCAGGTTGTCAGACCCGGCGCACGCCGATCGTGACCGTCTCGCCGTCGAATTCGAAGGTGTCGCCGTGCGCGCCGTCCGCGGGCGCTCCCTCGACCAGCGCATCGGCCAGCGTCTCGGTCCGGATATAGTCGCGGTAGGCCTGGACCGCTGCGCGCAGGCGGTCGGTAGCCTGGTAGGTCACGGTGATGCGGTCGCTGATCTCGAAATCGGCGTCTTTGCGCAGCGTCTGGACACGGCGCACAAACTCGCGGGCCAGCCCTTCGCGCACCAGCTCGTCGGTGAGCCGGGTGGACAGAGCGGCCAGATAGCCGTAGTCTTCCGCCACAGCATAGCCTGGCGCCGCTTCCTGCTGCACCTCGACCTGATCGGGCGTGACGGTGTACGTCTGCCCGTCCACCTCGACGCTGATCGGCTCGCCGGCCAGCAGCGCTTTCGCCCAGCGATCAACCGCTTCGGGCGCACCCTCGCGCAGCGCCTTCTGCACCTTCGGGAAGTCGCCCTTCAGCGCGCGCCCCAACACCTGCGGCAGCGGGTTGAGCTTGTAGCTGACCATCTCCGCCCCAGACGCGGCGACGCGCACCTGTTTGACGTTCAATTCCTCGGCGATGGTGCTCTGCAGCGCCTCGACCACCGGACGCTCGGACTCGGCGCGCAGCACGAACACCGCTTCGGCCAGCGGCTGGCGCACCTTGAGGTTGGCGCTGTTGCGCGCGGCGTGCCCCAGGCTGACCAGCTTCTGCGCCAGGCGCATGTCGTCCATCAGCTTGCGGTCGATCAGCGCCACGTCCCATTGCGGCCACGTTGCCAGATGCACGCTTTCCGGCGCGCCGGGATCGACACGGGCAACCAGGTTGCGATACATCGCCTCGGCCAGGAACGGCATGGCCGGCGCCAGCAGTTTGCTGACCATCACCAGGCACTCGTGCAGTGTCTGGTAGGCGGCCAGCTTGTCGGTGTCGCTTTCGCTCTTCCAGAAGCGACGGCGCGAGCGGCGCAGATACCAGTTGCTCAGCCGGTCTACAAATTGCTCGATCGGGCGCGTGGCCGAGGGCACGTCGTATTCTTCATATGCCTGCGTCACCTCGCGGACGAGTGTGTGCAGCTCGCTCAGGATCCAGCGGTCGAGCAGATCGCGCCCGGCGACCGGTACGCGCGGCGCCGCCGGGTCGAAGCGATCGAGGTTGGCGTAGGTGACGAAAAAGCTGTAGACGTTCCACAGCGTCAGGTAGAAGTTGCGCACCACGTCGCCGACCAGCTCCACCGAGAACCGGCGCGGCTCGCCGGGCGGCCCGGCGGTGTACATGTACCAGCGAAATGCGTCCGCCCCGTACTTGTCCAGCACGCTCCACGGCTCGACGATGTTGCCCAGGCTCTTGGACATCTTGCGCCCCTGCTCGTCGAGAATGTGCCCCAGGCAGATCACATTCTTAAAGTCGGTCTGCCCGAAGAGCATCGTGCTGATGGCGTGCTGGCTGTAGAACCAGCCACGCGTCTGGTCCACCGCCTCGCAAATGAAGTCCGCCGGGAACTGATCCTTGAACATCTCCTGGTTCTGGAACGGATACCCCCACTGGGCAACCGGCATGGCGCCGCTGTCGAACCAGACATCGATCAGCTCCGGCACGCGGCGCATCGTCCCGCCGCACTGCGGACAGGGGAAGGTCACCTCGTCCACATACGGGCGGTGCAGATCCAGGTTGGACTGGTCCGCGCCCGATAGCTCGCTGAGTTCGGCCACGCTGCCGACACAGTGGCGGTGGTCGCAGTCCGGATTGTCGCAGGCCCACACCGGCAGCGGCGTGCCCCAATAGCGCTCGCGGCCCAAAGCCCAATCGCGCAGCTCGTCGAGGAAGTTGCCAAAGCGCCCATCGCGGATGTGCGCCGGGACCCAGTTGATCGTCTTATTCTGCTCGATCATCGCGTCGCGGTAGCGCGTCGTGGCGATGTACCACGTCGAGCGGGCGTAGTAGAGCAACGGCGTGTTGCAGCGCCAGCAGAACGGGTAATTGTGGACGTACTTCTCGACCTTGTACAGCAGGCCGCGCCCCTTCAACTCGTCTGTGATCAGCGGATCGGCGTCTTTGACCCACATCCCCGCCCAGGGCGTCACATCCGGGACAAACGCGCCCGTCTCATCGACGGTCAGCAGGACCGGCAGCCCATGCTCGCGGCCCACGTCCATGTCGTCCGCGCCGAACGCGGGCGCGATGTGGACGATGCCGGAGCCGTCTTCCATGCTGACGAAGTCGCCATGCACCACGTAGGCATAATCCTGCTCGACCGGCAGAAAGCGATAGAGCGGTTCGTAGTGCAGCCCCAGCAAGTCCTCGCCGCGCAGCGTCTCGACGACGCTGTACTGCTCGCGGTTGACCAGCGCCTTGTCCAGCAGCGCCTCGGCCAGGATCAGCCGCTCGGTGCCCTCGCCACTCGCCGCCGGCCCTTCGACGGTCACATACGTCGCGCGGCGGTTGACGGCCAGGGCCACATTACCGGGCAGCGTCCACGGCGTGGTTGTCCACACCAGGAAGAACGTGCCAGGCCGGTCCTTGAGCGGGAAGCGCACGAAGACGCTGGGATCGGCCACTTCCTCGTAGCCCTGCGCGACCTCGTGGCTGCTCAGCGGCGTGCCACAGCGCGCGCAGTAGGGCACAACCTTGAAGCCCTGGTACAGCAAGCCCTTGTCCCAGAACTGGCGCAGAATCCACCACACACTCTGGATGTACTCGTTCTTGTAGGTCACATAGGCGTTTTCGAGATCCACCCAGAAGGCGATCCGCTCGGTGAGCTGTTCCCACTCGCGGATGTAGCGGAAGACGCTTGCGCGGCATTTTTCGTTAAAGCGCGCGACGCCGTATTCCTCAATCTGGCGCTTGTGGGTGAAGCCCAGCTCTTTCTCGACCTCGATCTCGACCGGCAGGCCATGCGTATCCCATCCGCCCTTGCGCAGCACATACTTGCCGCGCATGGTGTGATAGCGCGGGAACATATCTTTGAAGGCTCGCGCCAGGACGTGATGCGTGCCGGGCCTGCCGTTGGCCGTGGGCGGACCCTCGTAGAACACCCAGCGCGGCGCGTCTTTGCGCTCGTCCATCGTGCGCTGGAAGATGTCGCGCTCGCGCCAGAATTCTAGCTGGCGCTTTTCGAGCGCGTCGATATCCACTCGTGGCGTGACCGGTTCGAACATCGTCCCTCCTTGACTGGAAACGGTTCGCTATCGTGCGAAATCGTAGCTCGCTCAGTACTCGTACACGCGAAAGATGGTCGGCCCTTCGTCTGGGGCGTAGCCCTCGGCGATAAAGACTTCCCACCCGTTGCCGCGCGCGGCGTTATCGGGGCGCCCACGGCAGCGCGCCACGCTGCGTACCTGGTCCGGCTGGGCGGAATCCGCCAGATCGGGGTTGGCCGGCGCGACGCTGTAGACACACGTCCCACCCGCCGCCTCGTAGAAGGCCGCAACCTCGCGCCCGGCCTGCTCGGTGCGATAGATCCGGTATGCCGCACCCCTGTCCGGTTTGACATGCTCGATCTCGACCGCGCCGTCCGGCACGGGGATACCGCTCCGGAACATCAGCCCGTACAGCGGCCCGGAGACCCGGCTGAGGATCAGCACCGCGACCCCCAGCGCCGCGACCATACCCAACAGCCCGGCCCACAGCGGAATCCGCAGCCCGCGCGTCGTCTCAGAATCCATCGTCTAATCTCCCCAGGCCTGCTCGATCTCGATCAGGGTCACTTCCCCCGGCTCGCCGTCGTCCCCGGCGATGGGCCGGACTGTGACGATCGCGTACTGCGTCAGGTTCAACCAAGACCGATCGAGCTGGCAGCGCGTGAACACATGCCCCTCGCGCAGCGGCTCCTGCCCTGGGCGCTCACTCACGCGGGCGTACTGGCGCTGACAGACCATCCCCTCGCGGGCGTGGTAGAACGCGTCCACCGCGTCGAGCGGCGCCTCGACCACATACTGCACCCGCTGCAACCCGTCATAGACGCGCTCGCGGCTGATCTCGCGCACGTCAGGATAGAGCGGGACGTCCAACGGGCGGTTGCGGCTCGCGCGCAGCGCCAGGTACCCCGCCGCGATGACCACGCCCAGCCCGATCAGCACGGCCAGTGCGGCCAGCGCCCAGCGCCGTCTCCGCGCGGTCGCGCCAGGGCCAGCGGGGGCATCACGCACGTCCATCGGTCAACTCTGCCTCGGCCAGTGACGCGGCAGTCGCCGTGCCGTCGATCACCTGTTGCGCCAACGCCAGATCGGCATCCAGCAGCGCCCGCAGCGGCGCGGCCTGCTCGCTGGCAAGCACCACGCGCCAGGCTTCCAGCGCCCCGGCCTGCCCGCGCAGCACCTCGACCTGCCCGGTGGCAGCCGCGCTCTGCCCCGTCCGCGCGTAGGCGCGCGCCAGCCACAGATGCGCCAGCAGGCGATAGCGGGCGTCCGGGATGCCCGCGCGGCGCGCGCGTTCCAGTGCCTCAATCGTCGCCGGCGCGTCCCCCTGGCGGTCGGCGATCATGCCCAGCGTGTACGCCGCCTGCCAGCCCGCCGGATCGCGGTCGAGGGCCTGCACGGCATAGGTGTGCGCCCGCTCAAGCTGACCCTGCTGAAGGTACAGCTCCGCCAGCCCCAGATAGCCCGCCGGGGCATCCGGCGCCAGCCTGACCACCTGCTCATAATCGCGCCGGGCGCGCTCCAGCGCGCCGTTGAGGCGGTGCAGCTCGGCGCGGAAGCGCAGATGCTCGGCGTCGCCCGGCTGCCCCTCGATCAGCCGGTCCATGACGGCGATCGCTTGCGGCAGCTCGTTACGGCGCAGGTGCCGCACGGCAGCCTGGTAGGTCATGCTGGTCGGGCCACGCCAGACGATGTAGCTGGCGGCGATCCAGCCCAGGCCGGCCCCACCGAAGAACACGCCGAAGTCCGGCGCCAGCACGCCAGCCGCCACCAGCGCCAGGCCCGGCCCAAACGCCAGCAGCACGCGTCCTCGCGCCGCACGCGGCACGCGGCTCCACAACGCCACACCCAACCCCGCCAGTACGAGCCAGAAGAGCGCAAGCTGCGCGGCGGGCAACCAGTCCGCCCCGGCATAGGCCATCTGAAGCGCCACGCCGGCGGCCAGCGCCAGCCCGGCCAGCGCCACCAGCCCGGCGAACCAGCGCGGACCAAACCAGCGCACCAGCGATCGCACCATCCCCACCTACTCCTCGCGACGCACACGAATGCGCCGCACGCGGCGCCGCCCATCGCCCGCAGCCAGATCGATCCGCATCCGGACCATCAGCGGCTCGCCGCCCATGGCTTCCCAAAAGCGCAGGCCGTCCGGGTTGCGCGTGGCGACCTGCAGCTCCACCCGGTCCACGCCGCGCCGCGCAAACCAGCGGTTGAGCGTGGTGACCAGCTCGCGCGCGATACCGCGCCCCCGCCAGGCCGGATCGACGAAGATATCCGCGATGAAGCCCGCATCCACCCGCTCGAAGAGGTCCGGGTGCAGGTCGACGATCGCGCCGAGCACGTAGCCGACAACCTCACCGTCCACCTCGGCGACCAGCGTCAGGGTAGACGGGTCGTTGCGCCGCTCGATCAGGCGCGCCGCGTACCGTTCCGCTGCGCCCTCGGTCGCGCCGGGCAGGCGCGGATCGAGCGCCACATGATAGTCGGTCAGCAGTTGCCACAGCCGCGCGATCGCGGCGGCGTCTCGCGGCTCGACCGGGCGAATCAGCGCAGTCGGCGAGGGTTTGTGCATCATCGATCCCATCCTGCAGGGCACACGCGCCCCAAAATCAAAACGCTCCCATCCAAACAAGGGACGGGAGCGCACGCTCTCGCGGTACCACCCTATTTCCCCACCCATGCGGGCAGAGCACTCTGCGGCCACCAACATGGCCCGGTCCGGATAACGGGGACCAACCCGGCACAGCTTACTGGCGCGGCGCGCGTTCAGCCTGCGGCTCAGGAAGGATTTTCCGCTTGGCCGCCGGACCTGGCTCGCACCACATCCAGGCTCGCTGACCGCCGGGACAAGCGTACTCGTTTCCGTCGTCGCCGTTATGCCGAGAGCATACCACAGCGCCGGGGCAGGGTCAAGGGGGCCGCGCCTACAGCAGCTCCGGGATCTGCTCCGGGTGCTCGGCCACCCGCACCCCGGCCTCGGCTAGGGCCTTGATCTTATCCTCGGCGGTGCCGCTGCCCCCCTCGACGATCGCCCCGGCGTGGCCCATGCGCCGGCCGGGGGGTGCCGTCCGCCCGGCAACGAACGCGACAACCGGCTTGGTCATTGACTGCGCGATGAAGGCCGCCGCCTTTTCCTCATCGGTGCCGCCGATCTCGCCAATGAGCACCACTTTCTCAGTCGCCGGGTCGTCCTCGAACATCTGCAACACGTCGATGAAGCTCGTGCCGTTGATCGGGTCGCCGCCGATGCCGACGCAGGTCGTCTGGCCGATGCCCGCCTGCGTCAGCGCATAGACCACCTCGTAGGTTAGCGTGCCGCTGCGCGAGACCACGCCCACGTTGCCCGGCGTGGCGATGTGGCCGGGCATGATGCCGACCTTCGCTTGCCCAGGCGTCAGCAGGCCGGGGCAGTTTGGCCCAACCAGCCGGCTACTACTCTGATCCAGCCGGGCGCGAACCTTCATCATGTCCAGCACAGGGATCCCCTCAGTAATGCACACGATCAGCTCGATCCCCGCGTCGATCGCCTCAAAGATCGCATCGGCGGCGAACGCGGCAGGGACGTAGATGACGCTGGCGTTGGCATCGGTCGCGTCGCGCGCGGCCTTGACCGTATCAAACACCGGTTTGCCCAGCACCCACTCGCCGCCTTTGCCGGGGGTCACGCCGCCGACCACGTTGGTCCCATACTCGATCATCTGCTCGGTGTGAAACAACCCTTCGCGTCCCGTGATGCCCTGCACCAGCAGCCGGGTGTTGCTATCAACCAGAATCGCCATGCTCTCGTCCCCTTACTTTCCGCGCGCGGCAGCAACCGCTTTCTGCGCCGCATCCGCCAGACTCGTCGCGCTAACCATGTTGGGCAGTGCTGCGTCGGCCATGATCTGGTGCGCTTCTTCCTCGTTCGTCCCCACCAGCCGGACCACCAGCGGCAAATCGATTTTGACCGTTTCCAGCGCCTCCAGGATGCCGCGAGCGACCTCGTCGGCGCGCGTGATGCCGCCAAAGATGTTGACCAGAATCGCTTTCACGTTCGGATCGCTGACGATGATCCGCAGCGCAGCGGCGACTTTGTCCGCCCGCGCGCCGCCGCCAATATCGAGGAAGTTCGCCGGCGAGCCGCCGAAGAGCTGCGTCATGTCCATGGTCGCCATTGCCAGCCCGGCGCCATTGACCATGCACCCGATCTCGCCGTCCAGCTTGACGTAGCTCAGGCCCGCAGCGCGAGCCTCGGTCTCGGCGGGCGGTTCGGCGCTGGTGTCGCGCATCTCGGCCAGGTCCGGATGGCGGAAGAGCGCGTTGTCGTCGATCGACATCTTGCCATCGACCGCCAGCAAATTGCCTTCGCCGTCGATGACCAGCGGGTTGATCTCGGCCAGTGTGGCGTCGCTTTCTACATAGCAGCGATACAGCGCCCGTGCAATGTGCATAAACTGCTTCCACAGATCGCGCGGCAGGTCAATTCCGTAAGCCAGGTTGCGAATCTGATAATCGCGCAGGCCGAGAAAAGGGTCCACATGCGCGCGGATGATCTTCTCCGGCGAGACGCGGTTAACC
>Ga0226835_1001186_pt1 | contig 15874 bp, 17 predicted proteins | sample LAC_MetaG_1_FD_163627 | JGI IMG/M metagenome (GOLD analysis project Ga0226835, IMG submission 163627) | Anaerobic ammonium oxidizing microbial communities from anammox membrane bioreactor (MBR) in UC Berkley, California, United States -... | ecosystem: Engineered > Bioreactor > Anaerobic >...
GGAGTTTCTTGAAAACATCTCCCGCGGGTCGGCTCCGCTATTATAGCTGTTCGAGTTGGTGGGCTACTCGTTCGAGCCGCTGGCGCGCTTCATCGGCGATCTGCCGTAAGGTGGAATTTTCGCTCAGCGCGCCCACCTGCAACATCATTGTAGGATCGGCAATGCGTACTAACGTCCCTCCGCTGGTAATCGCTTCTACAGTCACATTGCAAGGCAGCATCAGTCCTACGCGTGCGTCGGTGGATAGAGCGCGATGGGCAAGCGGTGGGTTACAGGCGCCAAGAATCGTGTAAGGACGGAAATCCTGGTCCAGTTTTTCCTTCAACGTCGCTTTGACGTCAATGCGTGTCAGCACGCCGAACCCCTCGCTCTTTAGCGCCGCAGCGACGCGTTCCAACGTCTCATCATAAGATAGATCCAAATGGATTTCAAAGCCCAAATCGTTGTTCATACTTGCCCTTTCACCGGGTGATTTCATCTGTGAGCTTAGATGCGGAACGGTGCAAAAGGTGACACAGTTATCTGGAAAGACGCTGAAGCTGAAATAAACAGAACGCCAGAACTAACCAGGCAACGACTTGCGCCAGACGAATCCCACCGGGCAGCAAGATGCTCTCTCCACGAAAGGCTTCCAGGAACAGCCGCGCCAGTGAGCTGGAGGCAAGAAAGATGAGAAAATAACGCCCGGCAGCCCAGCTTTGGAGATGGGGGCGGCCGGGCCAAAGAATGAGCAATATCCCAGCCGCTGCCAAACTTTCATAGATCTGCGTTGGATGCCGTTTAGCGTCCCAAAGTTCGATCCCCCACGGGACATGCGTCGGGGCGCCAAAGCCAGCGCCGGAGGCAAAATTGGATAGGTTGATGGCAATTGCAAGCACCGCCAGGAAGGGAGTGAGCGAATCCAGGACTGCCCAAAGCGGCAGCTTCTTGCGCTGTCCATAGACCATACTGGCTAATATCCCCGCCGCCGCGCCACCCAAGGGATCTAAGAGGCCCGGATTAAGCGACAGGGCGCTGAGCGGACTGGGGATAAAAGCCTGTGGGTAGCGGAGAATATAGGCTAGGCGGGCACCGATGACGCCAGCAATCAATGCAGTAAACACCAAATTATAAATATGGTTGGGGGAAACTTGGCGTTGGGGCGCGAACTTCTCTGCCAGCGAGAGGCCTAGCCAGACGCCGATGAGCAGAATCAGTCCAGGAAACTGGATCGCCAGAGGGCCGATCTGTAAAATGGGCAACATTAGGGCATCCCCTCGAATGGGCGTTCAATCAGTTGCTGGATTCGAATTCGCAGCAACGCCTCCGACATTGGTCCTCCAATCACCACTTCGCGGATGACACCGGCGCGGTCAATGAAAAAGGTGGTGGGCAAGGCGCGCAGCGCATAAAGCTTTGCGACAGCGCCTTGAGAATCATAGAGAATGGGAAAAGTCAGCCCCAGCTCTTCAGTAAAAGCGCGGGCTGCGGCAGCGTCGTCCTGATTGGTCGCATTGACGCCGAGTAGAACCAAACCCTGGGACTGGTACTCCGCATAAACGCGCTGCAAAGCGGGCATTTCTGCTCGACAAGGCTGGCACCAACTGGCCCAGAGATTGATGACCACCGGCTGACCGCGTAGATCGGACAGGCGAATCATGCTCCCATTTGCATCAACAAGGGAAAAGTCGGGCGCTTGAAAGCCTTTACGCGGCGTGGAGACACCGCTTTGCGAGAGACCACCGCTCGGGGCGCGGCTGAACCAGATCCACAAGACGCCAATCAACAACAAGGCGGTGATCCAGTATAATGAGTTGATGGTTCGTTGACTGTTCATTTGGAATTAGAGGGTCTCTCTTGAGCGTTGGCATTGTCATAAACAACCGTTCGCCCAAAGAATGAAATATCGCCACCGAGTTCACAGAGGCCACAGAGAGATTGTTTTTCAGACACAGCGTACGCGAAGACTTCCTTTCATCTGACTCTCTTGCTCTGTAGCTCAAATATCAATCCCATTGGTCATCAACACTGCACAAAGGGAGGATCTGAATTGGATTATATCGTAATTGCCCAGGCGATTGATCGCTTGCACTGGTTTATAGCGAGGCCAATTGCGCCCACGATTTCTATGGTATCATGAGCCAGGTTTATGAGAAGAACGACGCAACAATATCCGCCTCAGGCGATGTTCCGGTTGTCGCGGCGCATCCTGTGGTTGTTGATTCCCATCATTTGGGTCGCATGGGCGTGTGGTTTGCCGGCGAATTGGCTCCCCTTCTTGGCGACTGAAACTTCCGTTTCATCGGCAACCGGAACGGCTCACGTGCCCCTTTATCCGCCAGTGTATCCCGCTCCGGGGATGGGCACTCTTTCGACGGAGGGCGTTTATCCACCTGGAAGCGTAGCCAGTAATTATCCGGGTGCAGCGACTGAATCACCATCCATTTACCCAGGTGTCAGCATCGAGACGACGCCATCAATGATGCCAGGCGGTACGGCGACTGAACAAACGCCCTCGCCGACGTTCGATTCTCAGACAGGCAGTCGTACGGCAACTTCAGGGGGTATAACTCCTTACCCAGGGCTGAATCTGGCTACGAACGCTTATCCAGTATTGAACACGCCTTACCCTGGTTCGGTTGAAACCCAGGCGACGGGCGGAGCCGCCACTCCTACCGCCTCCAATGGCTTTCCGCTGATCGCTACGCCAACGCAAACCAGCCAATTTTTCCAACCCGCGTTGGCGACCCCCACGCCGGGCGCTCCGATAATCCTGGTCACAGCCACGCCCACCCCTTTCCTGACGCCGACGCCCAGCCCAACCGCTACCCCAACCATTACGCCCACGCCGCTGCCGCCGCCGCCCTGGGTGCGCGCCCCGCTGCGCGCCACCGATCCAGGCGTTGTTCGTCTGGCTTCGGGAAAGGTGCAGCTCATCGAATTTTTTGCTTTCTGGAGTGGGCCAAGCCAGGCGATGGCGCCGCTTATTCAGGGAATAGAGAACGAATACCGTGATCGAGTAAATTTTGTATTTCTGGATATTGATAACCCAGCGACGGAATATTTTAAACGCGAATTAGGTTTCCGTATGGAGCCCCATTTTTTTCTGTTAGATGCTCAAGGACGGATCTTGCGCCAATGGGTGGGATATGTCAGCGTAGCCGTCCTGCGGGATGCGCTTGAAGCAGCCCTGAACCCTTGACAATGCGGGGTAAGCGGATATAATTTCCCTGTGTATCCCCCCCACGGGGGAGGGGTATAGAAAGCAGGTGTGATGTGAAACACGAAAACGCTCATCGCCGTCTCAAGACGGCAGAAGGTCATTTGCGCGGTATTCAGCGTATGTTAGAGGAGGACGCCTATTGTATTGATGTGATTCGCCAAATCCAAGCGGTTCAGGCGGCGCTGAATAAAGTCAGCGCGCAGATCCTTGAAGAACATTTAAATTCGTGCCTGATCACTGCTATTCGCGGCGAAGAACCAGAGGAGCGCGAGCGCGTACTGAAAGAGATCATTGATGTGTTCGAAACCGCCACACGCACCTGATGCACGGCGTTAAGCAGCGTTTTCGCTCTTGTTTTATTGCTCTTTAGCTCACCAAAATCCTATTCTTAGTTAAAGGAGGTAGACTGTGACAACGGTAACCTATTCAATCCCAAACATTCATTGTGGTCATTGTGTGCATACGATCCAGAGCGAAGTCAGCGAACTGGCTGGTGTGCGTTCTGTGATCGCGAACCAAGAAACGCGGCAGGCGACGATTACCTTTGAGTCCCCCGCCACGGAGGAGCAAATCAAAGAGTTGCTTTCCTCGATTAATTATCCTGTGGCAAACTGAGTTTCGTGTAGTGTGGGGGAGACCCCACACTACGACTTTTTATAGGTGTTGCAAGCATGGCAGAGATAAAGCAAGTTACTTTACCCATCACCGGCATGACCTGCGCCAATTGCGTGGCGACGGTTGAGCGCAATTTGAAGAAGGTGGACGGTGTGCAAGTCGCTCTGGTGAATCTGTCATCGGAGCGGGCGACAGTTGAATATGACGCCAGCCGGGCGGGATTGGATGACTTAATTGGACGGGTGGAGCGCGCGGGTTATGGCGTGGCCATGGGCGAAGCCGACCTGGTGGTGCGCCGCCTGAGCGATGATAGTGACGCTCGCCGTCTGGAAAAAGCGCTAAAAGCGGTGGAAGGGGTGGTCGAAGCGCAGGTAAGCTTTGCAGCGGAGCGCGCCCGCGTTCGATACATCCCCACAATTGTCAGCCAGGCTGATTTGCGCAGAGCGATTGCCGCCAATGGATTTCAAGCTGTCGAAATCGGCGGCGAGGCGGAAGATGCTGAACGCCTGGCGCGCGAGGCAGAGATCGCCGCACAGCGTCATTATTTGATTGTCGGTATCTTGTTCACTGTACCGCTCTTTCTACTTTCGATGGGCCGCGATCTGGGTTTGTTGCCCATGCAGATTGCACACGCGTCATGGGTGCATTGGCTGATGTTTGCATTGGCGACCCCGGTGCAATTCTATGTTGGCTGGCAGTACTATGTTGGCGCATACAAGGCGCTGCGCAATGGCTCAGCCAACATGGACGTGCTGATTGCAATGGGCTCTTCTGCTGCGTATCTATATTCCATACCCGTCATGCTGGGCTGGATTGATGGGCATGTGTATTTCGAAACCGCGGCGGTGATTATTACTCTCATTAAGCTCGGCAAGTACCTGGAAGCAGGCGCCAAAGGACGCACCAGCGAGGCAATAAAAAAGTTAATGGGTTTGCGTCCAAAGACGGCGCACATCATTCGGGATGGAAGGGAGCAGGATGTTCCGGTAGAAGAGGTGCGCGTCGGCGACATTGTCATAGTTCGCCCAGGAGAGAAGGTCCCGGTGGATGGCGTGATCATCGAAGGCCGTTCGGCGTTAGATGAAGCGATGCTCACTGGCGAGTCACTGCCGGTGGAAAAGGGCCCGGGCGATACAGTGATCGGCGCGACATTAAATAAATACGGATTGCTCAAGTTTGAGGCAACCAAAGTGGGTAAAGAGACCGCACTGGCGCAAATCATCCGCCTGGTAGAGCAGGCGCAAGGCAGCAAAGCTCCTATTCAAAAATTGGCCGATCAGGTTTCGGCGGTTTTTGTGCCGGTGGTCATTGCTATTGCGCTGCTCACCTTTGCCACCTGGTATTGGATCGCCCCTGCTCCAGCCAATGGTGAAAGCGCTTTTACACGCGCTTTGATTAACATGGTAGCAGTTTTGGTCATTGCCTGCCCTTGCGCCATGGGGTTAGCCACGCCGACTGCGGTGATGGTGGGCGCAGGGAAAGGCGCCGAACTGGGTATATTGTTTAAATCCGGCGAAGCTTTAGAGCGAGCGGGCAAAGTCAACACAATTGTGCTGGACAAGACCGGTACAATCACACGCGGCCAACCGGCGGTTACGGATGTGGTTATCCTGGATGGCTCTCTCTCAGGGGGTGATCTATCGTCGAATATCGAGGCGCGCAAGGATGAATTGTTGCGCATCGCCGCCTCGGTGGAAAAGGGCAGCGAGCATCCTCTGGGCGAGGCGATTCTCGCCGAAGCCAACGAGCGTGGATTAGTGTTGCGCGAACCGCAAGGTTTTCGCGCTTTGACTGGCCACGGTGTGGAGGCAGAGGTGGAAGGACGCATGGTGCTGGTAGGCAATCTGCGCATGATCACGGAGCGTGGGCTGATGGTCAATGGCTTGCGACCCGAAGTTGAACGGTTGCAAAACGAAGCTAAAACTGCCATTCTCGTCAGCGTGGATGGCGCCGTGCGAGGTCTGATTGCGGTCGCAGATACCGTCAAGGAGGGTTCCGCCGAAGCGATCCAGATGCTGCATCAGATGGGATTAAAAGTGGTGATGATCACCGGAGACAACCAACAAACCGCTCAGGCGATCGCCCGCCAGGTGCAGGTAGATGAAGTTCTAGCGGAAGTGCTGCCCGGCGATAAAGCTGCCGAGGTAAAAAAGCTGCAAGCATCTGGTCAGATTGTGGCAATGGTGGGCGATGGCATTAACGACGCGCCGGCTTTGGCGCAGGCGGATTTGGGCATCGCTATTGGCACAGGCACGGATATCGCCATGGCCGCCGCTCCGGTGGTGTTGATGAGCGGCGATTTGCGCGGTGTGGCGCGAGCGATTGCTCTATCCCGGCGCACACTGCGCACTATCAAGCAAAATCTGTTTTGGGCGTTTTTCTACAATGTAATCCTCATCCCTGCTGCGGCTCTGGGGTTGCTCAACCCGATGCTGGCGGCAGGCGCGATGGCGTTTAGCAGCGTTTTTGTGGTCAGCAATAGCCTGCGATTGCGCAATTATCGGCTGGAGGACGCTACACCTGGAAAATAGCCTCCTTAGCGTTGGGATTGCATTGAGATTTGAAAATCAGGTGTTGCTGTCTAACGGTGGCTCTGCGGTGATTAAGACGCCAGACTCGGGTCGCAAGGCGGCGAGGCTGATGACAAAACCTATGAGCAGAACCATTGCGCCAGACAGGTAAGGTAAGTTCATGTGCAGGTCGTACACCAAACCTGCCCAAAGGGGACCTACGATGCGTCCCAGGCTGAGAAATGAGTTGTTTAACCCCATCGCCACGCCTTGTCCGCCTGAGGCGCGTTTGGAGATCAGCGCCGCCACGGATGGGTTAATCATGGCATTGCAGAAAATGAAAAAGCACGCGGTCAGTAAGACCTGTAGAAAATCAGATGCTTGTGTCATCAGCACGAATCCAATCGCTGATCCAATCATTCCCGCGCGAATCACCGTCACTTCTCCAAAGCGTCGGGTAGCCGGCCCGGTCATGACACCTTGCATGATTGCAGAGATGAGACCGATGATGGTGAGCGTCAAACCAACCCGATTGGGAGTGAACCCGTAACGATCCGCAGCATATAGACCAAAGATGCCTTCAAAGTTCGTTAAGCCAAAACTGAGCAAGAACGCCATCCAGAAAAGCACTCCGATTGGCCCCAGAAGGGCTTGCTTCATCTCTGCCAATTGTGGTTTGCGGCTAGGCGTCTGAAGAGGTTTTTCTGAGTGGGGCGGTTCGGGAAGCACCAGGAAGATTAACAATAAAGCAACCAGCGAGAGGCCAGCAGCTAAGAAGAAGGGTAGCGAGAGCGAGTTTTTCGCCAGCAAACCGCCCAATCCGGGACCCAGCACCATGCCAATGCCCATTGCAGCGCCGATGACGCCCATCCCACCGCTGCGCTTGTCTTTGACGGTAGTATCGGCGACGTAAGCCATTGCGGTGGGCAAGGTGGCTGAAGATAGAATGCCAGCCAGAGCGCGAGCGGCGAAAAGCATCCACAGCTCGCTGGATAGCCCGAAGAGTAATTGGGCGAGGGCGTTGCCCAATACCCCAAGCATCAGCACCGGCTTGCGTCCAATGCGATCGGAGTAACTACCCCAGATTGGCGCAAACACGAATTGTAAGATGCCATAAGTGGACATCAGCGCCCCTAAAGCGGCGCCGCTGGCGCCGAAGCTTTTGATATAAAAAGGCAGAATTGGAATGATCATGCCGAAGCCCAGCATGACCACAATCATGGTAAGGAACAGGATGATGAGGTTCTTGTTATTTTGCATGCCGCCTATTTTATCCCAAATGCTCTCACCAAACCTTAATGGCAATAGAATTTGATGCTATTGACCCCAGGCATGGAAACGTGTATCCTTAAACCATTATCCAAATATTTAAGGTAATTTTTCTGGCGCTCGCGCGTCTAAAGATAAGATACTGCGATGAAAAACTATACTCCCCATGCGATCACCCGGCGCGAATTTATTCAACTGGCAGCGCTTGGATTAGGCGGATTGGCTTTCAACAGATTGCGCCGTTCTTTGCCTCAAGTGGAATTTCCGCAGGCTGAACGGTTGGGGCGCGTGGCGGTGGGTATGGTGGAGCTTAAATTACACCCTGACCCCGACAGTCAAACTTTAGGCGTGTTGTATGAAGATGCTGTCGTCCCGTGGTTGAGAGAAGCTTCCGGCGCCAGACCTGCCTATATCTTCAACAACCAACGTTGGGTGGAGACGCCTCAAGGTTATATCTATGGCCCATATCTGCAACCCGTTTATAACCGCCCCAATAAGCCGGTGGAGGAACTTCCCCCCTCTTCACGCGGGGCGGGCATGTGGGCAGAGATCACCGTCCCTTATGCGGATGCGGTTTTGGATAAAGATGAGCCTTCATCCAACTCCTGGGTGGAGGCTAAGATGGAACAAGGGTTGCCGCTGAGGTTGTATTATGGGCAAACGTTTTGGGTGGATGCCATCCGCCAGAACAGTCAAGGCCGATTTTTTTATCGGGTGAACCCCAATTACTACGGCGGCGTGGATATGTTGTGGTCGGCGGCGGAGGCGTTTCGCCCGATTACCAGCGATGAATTGAAGCCCATTAGCCCGGAGGCGGAAAACAAGCGGATTGTGGTGGATGTGACCCATCAAACGCTCTCTTGTTTTGAAGGCGATAACGAAGTTTATTTCTGCCGCGTATCTACCGGCGCGAAGTATGATATGTACGGCAATGTAGTGGATAAATGGGCGACGCCCGTTGGACGGCATCGCATCACACGAAAATATATCTCTCTGCAAATGAGCGGCGGCACCACAGGCGCTGGCTATGACCTGCCGGGCATCGCATGGACCTCGATTTTCGCCACCGGCGGAGTAGCGATCCATGCCACCTTCTGGCACAATAACTATGGCGACCCCGTCTCTCACGGCTGCGTCAATTGCCTGCCTGAAGATGCCAAATGGGTGTTCCGCTGGTCTGCGCCCGAAGTGGTGTACGACCCTGGCATGGTAGATGTAACAGTGACCGGCCAGGAGAGCACTCGCGTCGAGGTGATCGAAGGATGAATCCTGTTTCTCTCCCCATTTCCCGGCGCGAATTTCTTAAAATCGCCGGTTTGGGATTAGGCGCTATTGCCTTGCCGGATTGGTTGTTCAAGAGACCGGCTTCTTTAGCTTTGCCAGATTTTCCTCAGGGACGGAAATTGGGGCGGGTGTTGGGTGGTAAGGTGGAAGTAAAAGCGCGCCCGGATGAAGAAAGCGCCACGGTGAAAGAACTATTTGAGGACAGCGTGGTGGAATGGGGCGCTGAAGTAGTGGGCTCGCGACCCCTCTGGTACACGCAGCGGTTTGTTGAAACGCCGTTGGGTTATATTTATGCGCCAAACTTGCAACCGGTGTGGTATCGGCCTAACACGCCGTTGACCGAGCTTCCGACTGAGGGAGGCATGTGGGTGGAGGTAACAGTGCCTTACGTTGACCTGATCCTGGCCAATCCTCCAGCGCGCTCCCCGTGGTTGAAATATACAACCACCCCGCGTTTATACTATAGCCAGATCATGTGGGTGGATCAGATCAAGACGGATGAACAGAACCAGGTGTGGTATCGGGTGTCGGATCGTTACGGCGGCTTCGGCGATTTCTTTTGGGCGGCAGGCGAGGCTTTCCGTCCAATTCAGCCAGAGGAATTGACGCCCATAAATCCTCAAGTTGAGGATAAATTAGTGCGTGTAGATGTGACTTACCAGACGCTTGCCTGCATGGAAGGCGACCATGAGGTGTACTTCTGCCGTGTATCCACCGGCCCAAAACTCAACTCGAAAGAGAAACCAGATGGCGTTTGGGCGACTCCACCGGGCAAGCACACTATCTGGCGCAAGTTGATCTCGGTGCATATGACGGGCGGCACAACTGGCGGCGGTTACGATTTACCCGGCATTGGTTGGACAACCTTGTTTGCCAGCAAGGGGATGGCAATCCATTCCACCTTTTGGCATAACAATTACGGCATTCCCCAATCCCATGGCTGCGTCAATTGCACGCCTGAGGACGCCCAGTGGATCTTTCGTTGGACCTTGCCAGAAGTGCCTATAGAGAGCGGCGACATCACTATTTCTGGACAGGGCAGCACGAAAGTATTGGTCGTGGAGACTTAAAAATCAAAATTTACCTACAAGGAGACCATTGATGGAATTAGCAAATATCGGTTTAGGGTTGGCTTTTCTGGCAGGGCTGGCGTCTTTTCTCTCGCCGTGCGTATTTTCTTTGGTGCCTGCTTATATTGGTTATCTGGGCGGACGAACCGTCGCTTCAGCCAGAGGTGGTAAGGGTGAACAATGGACGGCGTTTAGCCATGGTTTGGTGTTCGTCTTGGGCTTTAGCGTGATCTTCATCTCGTTAGGTCTGGCGACATCTGCGATTGGCAGCCTTTTATATGATGCACGGGTGTGGCTGGCGCGCATCGGCGGCGTCGTGGTGGTTATCTTTGGTCTGCACATGACCGGTATTTTTCGCATCCCGTTTCTTGAATATGACCTGCGCCCACAGTCTATGCCGGATCGCAATCGTGGGTATGTGGCTTCATTTCTGATGGGCGTCTTTTTCTCTGCAGGGTGGTCGCCGTGCGTGGGTCCGATCTTAGGCGCGATTTTGACTCTTTCGCTGAGCGGCGGCTCTCCTTTACAAGGGGTCGCGCTTCTTTCAGTCTATTCGGCTGGATTGGCAATCCCATTTTTGGTCGCTTCATTGCAAATCAGTTTGGTGACAACAGTCTTGCGGCGCTATGGCAAGATCATGCATTATGTTGAAATTGGCATGGGCGTGGTGTTGATCATTGTCGGGGTGATGCTCTTTACCGGCCGCTTTGAACGATTGGCTCAGCTTAGCGCCAACTTCTTTTCGATTTACGACGAGCTGGTTTTGGGTCGTTTGCTTTTGATTGCGCTGGCTGTATTGTCTCTTCTCGGATTGCTGCCAGCCTTCCTGGCGCATCGCAAGGGCCGCAGCTTTTGGACCTGGTGGTTATTTGGGGCGACGCTGTTTCCAGTCGCTTTGCCGATGGCGCTTTATTTGCGCCCTTCGACGCCAGAAGTCGCTGGCGAACTTTCTGCGGACGAGGCCAGCGAGTTCCAGGTCAGGTCAACGAGTTAGATTTTTGGGTTGTGGAACGAGCCGTTTGCAGGTCCGTAGATTGGTCAACGTCTGGTGAATTCGAAGCCTGCTGGATGGAGAATGATTGACAGGAGCGCACATTGGAAAAGACAAACGCATCGAGTAAAGGACTGGTGATGGTGGTGGTTGGCTTATGGGCGGGGGTGATCTTAGGCGCAATCATCATTGGTATCCTGGTCTTCACCGGGGTCATTCCGTTGCTGGGAAACAGCACCGCACAAGATAGCGGCGAAGCTCCGCTGGCTGCACTCGAGTCGGGCACGATGATCCCAGATATCGAAATGGCGAGTTTGAAAGGCGAGCCGATGCGCCCTTCCGATTATCGCGGCAAAGTCGTGTTGATGAACTTTTGGGCTACCTGGTGCGGGCCATGTATCCGAGAGATGCCCATGTTCCAGGAGTATCAAGATCGTTATCCGAACCTCGTTGTATTAGGCGTTGATGAAGAAGAAACCCCCGAAAAAGTCTCGCAATTTATCGAGCAAATGGGAATCACTTATACAATCGCGCTAGATCAGCGCGCAGAGATGGGGCGGGCGATGCGGGTGAGTTTTTTGCCCACTACTATTTTTGTGGATGAAAAAGGCGAAATACGCTTTCGTCATTATGGGATTATGAGCGAGGAACAATTGGTGTATTATCTTTCGACTTTGGGAGTAATTTCGGAATGATCACGGTGACGCTGTACTCGCGGAAAGATTGTCACCTGTGCGAGGATGCCAGGGCAGATCTAGACGCAGTTCAGGAGATGATCCCTCATCAATTGGTTGTAGTGGACATTGACAGCGACCCCAAGCTGCAACGCGAGTACGGTCTGGACATACCGGTCGTGGAGGTGGGGCCATTTCGCCTTAAAGCGCCGTTTACTGCCCAGGATCTGCGCATCACTCTGGCAGCAGCCCGCGACCGCGAACAGCACATCCACCAAGTAGAGAATTCCCCCCGGCTGGCTGAGGTGCGACAAACGGGGGTTTGGACGACAGCCGACCGCATCAATTATGCCCTCTCGCGCCATTATATGGCGTTGTTCAATTTCATGGTCTTCTTATACTTGGGTTTTGCGTTTTTAGCGCCTGTGCTGAGCAAAGCAGGTGTAGAAACCCCAGCCGCTTTTCTTTATAAAGCTTATAGCTTTGTTTGTCATCAATTGGGGTATCGTTCATTCTATCTTTTTGGAGAGCAGATGTACTACCCGCGGCAGGCGGCTGGAATGAGCGGCGTATTGACTTTTAGCCAGGCGACCGGCCTGGGTGAAAGCGGCAGCGCGACGGATGTCTTTGCGGCGCGGGCTTTCATTGGAAATGAGCAAGTGGGTTATAAGATCGCCTTGTGCCAGCGCGATATTGCCATATACGGCGGCATCTTGATCTTTGGCTTGTTATTTTCACTGACAGGCTTGCGCCTCAAATCCATCCCCTGGTATGTCTGGTTTGTCTTAGCTATTGTTCCTATCGGATTGGATGGATTCAGCCAGTTGTTGAGTCAGCCGCCGCTTAGTTTCCTACCTTTTCGCGAAAGCACACCCACTTTGCGCGTTTTGACCGGATTTATGTTCGGGTTTTTTACTGCCTGGTTTGGTTATCCCCTGGTAGAAGAGAGCATGGTGGAAATGCGCCAGATGACAACCGTGAAATTGGAGCGCCTGCGTCGGGCTGTTAAATGATCTATGCCATTTCATCAGCCAGATCGTATTCGATACTACACCTTCGATTTGCTGGACGAAGCGGGCGTGCTGAATGCCGCCATCACACGCCGCGGCGGCGTCAGCCCACAGCCGTGGGATTCGCTCAATGTGGGCGGCACTGTTGGAGATGATCCGGACCGCGTGTTGGAAAATCGGCGGCGTATGTTTCAAGCTTTGGGCAGGACAATCGAGAGCCTGTACGATGTTTGGCAGGTGCATGGGGCAGAAGTGGTTTGCGCCAGCGCGCCGCGCCGCCCGGATGAAGAGCACCGAAAAGCCGACATTATCCTGACCGATCAACCAGGGGTGACATTATTGATGCGTTTTGCAGACTGCGTCCCCATTTTTCTATTCGATCCGCTCAAGAAAGTGGTGGGACTGGTGCACGCTGGCTGGAAGGGCGTCGTGCAACAGACGGCTTTTTTTGCCATCCAGGCAATGCAACGCTCTTATGGCTCTTCCCCGGCGAATATCTTGGCGGCGATTGGGCCGTCCATCGGTCCGCATCATTATGAGGTCGGGCCAGAGGTGGTGGCGCAGGTGCAGCAAACATTTGGCGCGGACGCCTCGGAGTTGTTGCAACCTTCGCTCAATCAGAACGGCGGTGGACGCGCTTATTTAGACTTATGGAGCGCCAATCGCCTGATATTACAACGCGCTGGCGTGCGTCGGATTGAAATCGCAGGGATTTGTACCGCCTGCGCAGTGGAGGATTGGTATTCGCATCGCGCCGAACACGGTCGCACAGGGCGCTTTGGGGCGTTGATTGCGTTATAATCTGGGCGATGGGACGCGAACAATACCGCGCAATTGGAGCGAATTACCAGCGCGTGCTGGAGCAAATCGAGCGGGCGGCTTGCAGCGTTGGTCGCCGCCCCGAGGCGATCCGCCTGGTTGTGGTGACCAAAGGCCATCCGGTGGAAGCGGTCTTTGAAGCGCTTTCGGCGGGAATCAAGGTGTTTGGCGAGAATTACGCTGAAGAAGGCGTGCAAAAGATGTTGGCTGTTGGCGATCAACAAGCCGTTGAGTGGCATATGATCGGCCATGTGCAAAGCCGGAAAGCGAAACTAACGGCGCAATATTACGATTATATTCATTCCGTAGATAGCTTGAAACTTGCCGAACGACTGGAGCGATATGCTGCAGAATTTGGCCGCAGGGCACCGATTTTGCTGGAATGCAATGTCAGCGGCGAGGCGAGCAAGTTTGGCTGGCCAGCCTGGGACGAGGCGCGTTGGGGCGATTTATTGCCGTATTTTGAGCAAATTGCCGCCATGGATCATCTGGAAGTGCGCGGTCTGATGACTATGGCGCCGTTTTTCGACGAAGCGGAGCCGGCGCGGCCCTATTTTCGACGTTTGCGGCGGCTGCAAGAATTTCTGGCGCAGCGCCTGCCTAATGCCTCGTGGGACGAACTCTCAATGGGAATGAGCGGAGATTTCCCCGTTGCGGTTCAGGAGGGCGCTACCCTGGTGCGTGTTGGCACAGCAATCCTGGGACCTCGCCCAGACATCATCGAACTTTAATTGCAAGGATGCAGAATTGTTATGGCAACCATCGGTCAAATCATCCATATTGCTCTAAGAATTCTTTCTACACTGGTTTTTATTCAGGCAGTGTTATCTTTCTTCATGAGCCCTTATCATCCAGTGCGTCAAAAGATTGATCCGCTTGTAGAACCGCTGCTGGCGCCCATTCGCCGTGTGGTGCCGCCAGTTGGGATGGTTGATTTAAGCCCCTTGATCTTAATCGTTTTGATCCAAGTCGTGGACGCAATCGTGGTCAGTCTATTTCGATAACCCACAAAGGCAAATTTGTCTATTTGGCGAGGTGAAAGCGTGGAAACACGACAATTCCATTTACATAACGGTAAAAAAGGCGCAGCGATCGCGGTGCGCATCACCCCGCGCGCCAGCAAAAACGAAATCTCAGACATATTGGATGATGGAACGGTTAAGATCCGCCTGACCGCCTCAGCCAATGAAAGCAAAATTAACCAGGCGTTGGTTGATTTTTTAGCCAATATTCTGGAAATACCTGCGGCCAGCATAGAAATTGTTGCTGGCGCCGTGGGAAAAGATAAGCTGGTTTCAATTTTGGATTTAGACGCCGCGACGGTGCAGCAGCGGATTTTGAGAAAGATAAGTTAATCCGTCGTTGCATTGTTCCTTGCCAAATGACGATGTGGTTGTATATGGGGGAGGCGAGATTTGTATTTGATGCTTTCTGAGTATCTCTCCCTAGCGAAGACCATATTGGGCGGGATCCGGCAAAGGGGCGCCTGCAGCCGAGAGGCTGTAAAGCGCGTCAAAAGCCCTTTCTCGCAATTCGCCCGTGCTGGAGAAATACATCTGGAACAAAGGTAATACGGCGTTCTCATCGCCTCGTTCAGATAGATAGTAAATCGCAGCCAGCTTTTGATCTGGCGTGCCTTCTTTCAGCGCACGATAAAGCATTTCGAAAGCGGGTTTGCCAGGGGCAACGCCCATCCCGCGCTCTGCCGCAAAGGCGATTAACCAGGGGAGTTGCGTCAAGGCAGGCAGCCGTCTAGGCGTTCGTGGATTGGCTTCTTGAATTGCAGATAATACCTGGTGAGCGGCGTCTTGAACAACCCATTGAGAATCCTCGGCGCGTAATTTCTCCAGTATTTTGATCGCCCACGGCTGACGGATGCGCCCCAGGCCAAAAACCGCCGCGCGACGGACAGCCGGATCTTCCACGGCGCTGGCTTCTTCCAGGGTGGGATGTCCTTCTTCGGGATGATTGGCTAATCCCTCTGCAGCGGCTCTGCGTTGAATGTCGTCTCCCGAAATTAAAACCGAGGCTACAGCTTCTAAGCCGGCTTTATCGCCGATGGAAGTTAGCGCCAGGATCGCCGCTCGGTATATCGCCGGAGAGCGTTCGCTTAACAGTCGGATAATCTCCTGGGTGGATTTGGCGTCGCGCATCAGCCCTAAGCCCAGCGCAGCCAGTTGGCGTAGATTTTCATCAGGCGATGCAGCCATTTGGCGCAACAAAACCGCCACGCCACTCTTGCCGGATTGCGCCAGACCAATCGTCAGGCGCGCTTTAAGTGAAAGCGGCAGTCCATCTTTTTGCAGGCTTCCGGCCAGCCGCCGCATGGCGTTGGGGACCCAGGATAATCCCTCTGGGGCGATGCGCAACCATCGGCAAACTTCCAGCAAATTTTGTTGGGTTGGATCACCATCCGAGTCTGTTATGAAT
>Ga0226835_1001187_pt1 | contig 15858 bp, 11 predicted proteins | sample LAC_MetaG_1_FD_163627 | JGI IMG/M metagenome (GOLD analysis project Ga0226835, IMG submission 163627) | Anaerobic ammonium oxidizing microbial communities from anammox membrane bioreactor (MBR) in UC Berkley, California, United States -... | ecosystem: Engineered > Bioreactor > Anaerobic >...
ACGCTCAGAGCCGAGATTGCCGAGCTCAAGCAGATGAAGGCTTCCGTCTAGAGCACTCGAAAAGATAGCCGTCAGGCGATAGTCGCCGGGGTCCTCGATGAAAGAGATTCAGTCGGATAGACAAGAGGACGAGGCGGCGGATAAAGCAGCAGATCAAGCGGAGGATCAGGGCGAGTCGGAGTCCTTCTCCGATGAGTTCAAGAGACGTCTGCGCACCAGCACCGGCGCTATCATCAAGCCCAGGCACACACGCCGTCAGAAAGAGGCCGGCCAGGCTTCCTATCCGGCGGGCAACCCTGTTTATGACCCGGCCATAGCCGATCGCACAGTCAGACCGAACGAGATCCTCCGGGACGAGAGATTCTGGCAGGTGGCCAGGACCCTGACAGCATTCGTAGCCGGGTCCATCACCGACAAGTACGGCTACGGTCAGGCCAGAGACCTTTCCCAGACCCAGCTTCGCCAGCGCAAGGCGTCACGGATCAGACAGGCCCTCATCGAGCTCGGTCCCACCTTCGTGAAGCTCGGGCAGTTCCTCTCTGTCAGGCGTGACATCCTGCCGCCGGAGATGGCTGACGAGCTCGCCCAGCTCCAGGACAAAGTACCGCCCTTCGAGATAAGCAGGGTCAAAGAGATAATCGAGCGAGACCTGGGACGCAATCCCGAAACCCTTTTCGATCGTTTCGAAGATACGCCGGTGGCTTCGGCAAGCATCGGGCAGGTCCACAGGGCCTGGCTCAAGGACGGCACTGCCGTGGTGGTGAAAGTCCAGCGTCCGAACCTGGCTTCGCGCTTTTACCAGGACCTCGGCTATATGCGCCTGGTCACACGCATGGGCTCGGTGCTCAGACCCACGGGAGAGTGGGAGAGCTGGTTGAAATTATCAGACGAATTCGGCAGGACTCTCTTCTCGGAGATCAACTATTTGCAGGAAGGCAAGAATGCCGACCGCCTGCGTACCTTTTTGAAGGATCACCAGGATATCCGCATCCCGCGCGTGTTCTGGAAATATACAGGGAAGAGGGTTCTCACCCTGGAGTATATCCCTGGCATAAAAGTAGATCAGGTGGAAGAGCTCAGGGAGTCGGGTCTCGACCTGGTATCCATCGGCAACCGCCTGGTCGCCTGCTACCTGGACCAGGTGCTCTTGCACGGGTTCTTTCACGCCGATCCGCACGCCGGCAACATGGCCATCGATCATCATGGCAACATCGTCCTCTATGACTTCGGCATGATCGGCCGGATCACAGAGGCCCAGCGCAATGCCATTACCGGCTGTATAGCCGCGGTTATCAAGCGTGATATCGAAGAGCTTATCAAGCATCTGACCGACCTCGAGATTATCAGGCCCGATGCCAGCGTCGAGCCCATCAAGCGAGCGATCAAGCCTTTCATCGAGTACTACGCAGGCAAAGGAATCCGTGATCTGGACTTCGGAACCATCGAAGAGGATGTGGACGAAATCGCCACAGACCGCGCGCTGCGCATGCCTCCCACCCTGGCATATCTGATTCGCACTGGCTCATCCCTGGAAGGCATAGCCCGCACCCTGCACCCGAACTTCTCCTTCGTCGAAGCTGCCAAGCCCTCATTGAAGAAGTGGGTTCTCAACAAGCCCGAGCAAGCGGCGCAGGTTCTCAAGCTCCTGGGCTCCGCCGAGCAGATGTCCCTGAAAGCGGTCTGGCAGAGATTGACCAGGGTAAAGAAGGCGGCGGAGAGCCCTTTGCAATTCCTGGACAGCACCAATAATGACACCTTGATACCGGAGCGGATAAGTCCCGATCATCTACAAAAGCCGCTACCAGACCCGGATGAGGTCGCTGCGCTGAAAAGCAGGCTTAATCTTTTAGAAAACGAAATCGCCGACAAACGGAAAAATGGAGTAAATTTGTTAGTGCAGGCGCTCTGGTTTCTGTCCTTTGCGCTTTTGTACTTTGGTACCTCTTTGATTCCCGAATACCAATCCTATGCAAAATTTTTCTTGATTGGAAATGGTGTAATGGTGGCAAAAATATTAGGACACCTCGTAAGATCATCTAAACTTAGAGACGGATCTACTAAGGACTCATCGAGGAGGCAACGGAGATAGGCGATGCTTAAGTGGCGTGCGGCTGCACGAACTGATGCCGGTTGTCAGCGTCAGAGAAATGAAGACAACTTCTGGATGAGCCCAGATCAGCGGGTATTCGCGGTCGCGGACGGCATGGGCGGCGCCGTAGGAGGGTCGCGAGCCAGCAAGCTGGCGGTGGATGCCATCGAAAAGCAGTGGCGAGAAGCCCCTCCCCCCAAAGACGACCAGGACAAGATTCAAAAGTGGCTCGAAGAAGCCGTTCATAAGGCCAATCAAAGGGTCTGGAACGAAGCGGAGGAAGATGCCACGGTCCGCGGCATGGGTACCACGGTAGTGGTAGCTGTGCAGTGTGATGGCAATGTCCTCCAGATTGCCCATGTGGGTGACTCTCGTGCCTATCTACTCCGGGACGGCAAGCACCAGCTCCTCACCAACGACCATTCGGTCGTCCAGGAGATGGTCCGGGCCGGCAGGCTTACCGAAGAGCAAGCCCGCATTAACCCTTACAAAAATTTAATCACCCGCTGTCTCGGTCATGAGGAGCGAGTGGAGATCGACCACACCCCGGTGGAGCTCAAGCCCAGAGACTGGGTAGTCCTTTGCTCGGACGGTCTGCCGACGGTTCTGCGTGACGAGCAGATCGGCGAAGTCTGCAAGGACGGCGACGATCCGGACGATGTCTGCGAAGAGCTGGTCAAGCAGACCATCGATGGCGGCGCACCCGACAACGTTACCGTGGTAGCCATCAAGTACACGGAAGACTCCAACAATGGCGCCAGCTAGCCCAGAGTGTCATGCCCAGTGGTCAATGTGTCAGGTGCGGAGGAACGGTAGGCGGTAACGGAGTCTGCACCGTTTGCGGAAACAACGCTCTCTCAAGCCAAGGACCAGGTATGCAACAAGTTCCAGGACATCAAGCAGGAAGCGAGGGGCAAGCCTCGCGTCCGGCCTTCCTGTACAACAAGCTCACCAACGAGCGCTATCCTCTCAATCAATCAGTGAGCAAGATCGGCAGGGATCAGACCAATAATATATCCCTCACTCACGACCATTACATCTCCCGCCATCACGCCTGGGTTCTGCAGATGCAGGGGGGCTACTGGGTCGAGGACCTGGGCTCGACCAACGGCACGATGATCAACGGCGAGCTCCTCGGCGAGCGACGCCAGATCAACCCCGGCGACCGGCTGACAGTGGGCAAGACCGAGCTCGTATTCGTCGTGGAATAGTCCCATGACCAGGCCGTTCGAGAACTACAAGATCCTGGCCGAGCTCGGCCGGGGCGGCATGGGGATCGTATACAAAGCACAGGATCTGCGCTCGGACAAGATTGTCGCCATCAAGCAGCTCATCCTCGAGAATATCGATCCGAACAAGCACAAGGAGTTTCGCGAGCGCTTCCAGCGCGAGGCCGAAACAGTCCTCTCCCTGAAGCACAAAAATATCGTTTCGGTCCTGGACATCTCGAAAGAGATCGACAGCCATTACTACGTCATGGAAAACCTTGAAGGGCACAGCCTGCGCAAAGAGATCAGCCGGCGCGGCGGCAGGATAAAACCCAGGGCATACCTGGCCATCCTCGAGCAGATTGCTGAAGGTCTCTCCTACGCCCATACCCTGAATGTCGTGCACAGGGACGTCAAGCCGGACAATATCTTCATTCTCGATGACGGCAGCGTCAAGCTCACCGATTTCGGGATTGCCCGGGTAGCCGATCTGGAAGCCACCAATCTCACCAAGACCGGGGTGATGCTCGGCACCCTGGCCTATGTCTCTCCGGAGCAACTGCAGAACGCCAAGACCGTGGATCACCGGGCTGACATCTTCTCCCTGGGGGTGGTTACCTATGAGGCACTATCGGGGAGGCTCCCTTTCACCGGTGATGGTATCGCCGCCACTATCGTCAAGATCATGTCCCAGGAGGAAGTACCGCTTCATATAGTCATGCCCTCCATTCCAGCTGAGCTTTCCGCCTGCGTCACCCGGGCCCTGCGCAAGCGCCCCCGGGACCGCTATCGCTCGGTAGTGGAATTCGTTCGCGAGTTCCGCCTGGCTGTCGACCAGGTTCCGGAAGAGCAGGATGACCGGCATTTCGATATCCACTCCACAAGCGTCGACCTCTCCGTCGAAGAAATCATCACCAATGCCGATCCTCCGATCACCGAGCCTAATGCGATCGAGGAAGCGGAGAAGTCCACTGCCGAAACCGTCGCCGGAAGCAGAGACATATCGGGTCTCACGGGCAAGGTCTCCCTCGACCGGCAGGGAATCCTCAACGAAAAGAAAGCGAAGAAGTCCGTGACTTTCGATACCGGTGGCTCAGACGATAGCAAACAGGATAAGCGCCAACCCGCCGGTATGGCCGCCCGGCTCGCTCACGCAATGCCGGCCCCCATCTCCGCGGAGTACCGTCCGGTGAGAGCTGCTTACACCATCGATCGCACCGGCGATGATGGTCCCTTCGCCGAACCATCGGTAGTGGCATACCGCTCCGGTCGGATTGTCGTAGCCGACACAGCCAAACGGGTAGCGCATATCTTCTCCCATGATGGACGCTGGATCACCCGGTTGATTCAAAGACCGGAAGCCGAATCGAAAACCGGGGGCGGGCGCTTCACCAAGGTATCAGGTCTTGCTTTCGACGAGCGCGGCAGAATCTATGCCTGCGATTCCAGCGATCACTACATCAGGATATTCGACAGCCAGGGCACCTATCTCAAAGAATTCAAAAACATCCAGGGCAAAGACGGCGGACTTCAGGGGATCGCCATCGACTCCACAGGACTTCTCTATGTCTCCGATTCAGGCTCCGCCACTCTCCAGGTCTTCCAGTCGGATGTAGGTGTCTGGGTGCGAGCCATCGGAGCCAAGGGTACCGGCGAGGGGCAATTCCAGCTCCCCTCCGGTCTTGCCACCGATCGGCTCAACCGTGTCTATGTCGTGGATTACGGAACCTCGCGGGTGTCGATTTTCAACCGCTCGGGAACCCATATCAGGACCTTCGGGAGCAAAGGGCGGGAGCGCGGCATGTTCAATGTGCCAAGGGCTATAGCTGTCGATCGTCACGATCGTATCTTCGTTCTCGATTCTCTCAACCACCGCATTCAGGTCTTCGGTCCCTCGGGAGAATGGCTCTACAGTTTCGGCAGCCTGGGTCCCGGCCCCGAGCAATTCATCGGTCCCTCCGATTTATGCATCGACAACGAGAACAATCTCCTCTTCGTGGCAGACAAGGGCAATAAGCGAATTCAAGTTCTCGAGCTCACATTCAGATAGACATATAAATGGATATCCCGGAAGCAACTCCCTCTCTTATTCTAGCTTCGGCCTCTCCGCGCCGGGTAGCTCTGCTCACCACACTGGGGCTGCAATTCGAGGTGAGACCGAGCAGCGTGGACGAGACGATCCATACTCCCATGAGCCCGGAAGAGGCAGTCATAGAGCTCGCATGCTTGAAAGCCAGAGCCGTGGCCGCCGAGACGGATAGCGAAGCAGGCACTCTGATACTGGGCGCCGATACCATAGTGGCATATGCCGGTGAGCTTCTGGGAAAGCCCGGCGGTCCCGAGGAAGCCCGGCGCATGCTGCGGCTCCTTTCCGGCTCCTCCCATCAGGTTTTCACAGGCGTCTGCCTGGTTCTTCCCCCTGGCGGGGAAGTCTCGGCCTGCGAGGAGACGATCATCCATTTTCGAGAACTCTGCGATGAGGAGATCGATTCCTATATCGCAACCGGAGAGCCCCTGGACAAAGCAGGCGCTTATGCGCTCCAGGGAGCAGCGGCAGCTTTCGTCAGCAAACTGGTAGGATGCTATACCAATGTGATCGGGCTGCCAGTACCACTTACAGTATCACTTCTTCGCCAGGCCGGACTGCCGGTGCTTGGCACGACAAAGACAAATGACCGCTGAAGAACGGGAAATAGAATGGGAGATCATGGAGTCGACAGTCTTCAAGACGGCTCGCGAGAGTTTCCCGATCATGGACAGGCTTTCAGAAAAGCTCTCGGAAAGAGGTACTCTCGCTTCTCTAGTGCTCGGTTGGAACTGCCATCTCACCGAGATCACGGCGCTGGCGGTAAAGGCGCTTGCCGCAACAGGCTGCCGCCTGCTCATGAGCGAATGCAATCCTGCCACCAGCGAGGAGCAGTCCATCGACTACATGAGAGAATGCGGCGCTCTCGTCTTCACCGGCGAAAACGCCCGGAGCAAGGTTTTGGAAGCCGGACCCCAGGTCGTCTCGGACACGGGTTTCGACTTGCTTTCCGCTTATCTCGAAACCGGCGGAAGTGGATTGCTCGGCGCTTCGGAAATCACCACCAGCGGTATCCAGCGACTGCGCCGGCTCCGACAAGGAACAGATTTTCCCGTCATCAATCTGAACGATGGGATCATAAAATCCCGCATCGAGAATTTTCACGGTGTCGGAGGTGGTGTCGTCGAATCCCTTAGCCGACTCGTTCATCGCGACTGGGGCGGAGCCAGGGTAGCGGTTGTAGGCTATGGCATGGTGGGTCAGGGGGTGGCCAGTTATTTGAGACGCCTGGGCCCCCGGGTTCTAATTGTCGATAGCGACCCGGTGGCAAGGCTCCTGGCTCATTATGACGGCTATGAGATAGCCAGCCTGGACGAGGCCGCCCGGTGCGAGCTGGTGGTCACCGCCACCGGCCGGCGCGGATTGATCGGTGAGGACTTTTTCGCCAGGGCGGCCAATTCCCTAATACTGCTTAATGTAGGGCACTGGCCCGACGAAATAGACGTGAAGAAGTTGAAACAAATATGTAGCAAGGTCGAGGCGATCGGTCCCGATCTCGAGCGATTCACCCTCGCCGACCCGCTGCGATCCCTCTATCTCGCCTGCTCCGGAAACCCCGCAAACGTAGCTATGCTCACGGGTTCCATCGAGCCGACCCTGCTCCACCTGACCACTGAGATTCTTTCAATGGAGTTCATCTACCTCCACCACCGGAGCCTGGAAATGGGCGAAAACGCCCTTCCCCGGTCGATTGAAGAAGAGGTCAGCGAGCTCGCCCTCAGCCTAATTGGTATGATATGACCCTGTCGAATAAGAGGCGAAGGCAGGTAAATGCACAGAACTCATAATGGGCTAGTATCCAGACTGACAGCCGCCGTGGTCATAGCGGCCGTGCCCGGCATGGTCATGGCTGCCGACTCTCAGACGGACGGCTCCCTCAACGAGCTTTGGCGCAATGAGGGCGCAGCCCAGCAGCCTGCAAAAGAGAGCGCCGGCAACGACAATTTCAAGCTCTACCAGCCCGAGACCACCACGAATTCGAGCCCTGACAAACCGGAGACCACAAGCACAGTGGCACCGCTCTGCACCCTGGGCGAGCTCAAGAAGAGCGATTTCGTCAGCACCGGCGGATGGCCAGGGGTCGGTCCCTTCTCCCAGGACAAAGAGGACGACAATCAGCTCGTCGACGAGGCCAGAAATACGCTCAAATTTTCCACCACCGGTCAGGACATCACCGAAGCCGAGCTGACCATGGTCAATCAGCCTGCCGACAAGAACGACCTCCTCTCCCTTCAAATGAACGCCGACTTCCTCCTCGAGGCCCTGGGCGCTCATGATTCCCGTATTGCCGATTTCAACAATGCTTTCGAGAACAAGCAGGAGGATCTCAAGAGCGGCTCCATCAGCCTCAATGCCGGCACCTACGATGTTTCCATCGCCAGGGGGCGCACCACCGAGCAGACAGAGCCCGGAAGCGCCAGTTATGTAATCAAGGTCCGAAACTCCAGACCGGTTGTCGCCGAAAAACCGCCAGAGCCTGCCCCCACCACAAGCAGCGAACCGGAAAAGACCCCGGCTCCGAAATTTGTGGTCAGCGAACCGGCTAACAAGACGGAAAAGCCCTCAGCCCTGGACAAGCCGGTTACCCTGGCCATGAAATCACCAGCAACCGCCTCGGCGCCGAAAGCCGCGGAGAGCTCCGACACGGATGCCAACAGGAGCCGGCTCATAGCAGAATTCACCGACCTGATGCAGCGCTGGCAGATGGTCAAGAAAGCGACTGTCAAGAGCAGGCAGAGCACCAACCTCACCCAGATCCTGGGGGGCAAGGCTCTCAGCCTTCACACCCGGGCTGTCGGTACGCTCCTGAACAATCACATGTATTACGAAATCACGCCCAGGCGCCTGAAAGTGGAGAGTTTCAAAGAGATCACTCCAGGCACGAAATATCTCGTCAAAGCTCATATCGAAGAGAGAAGGCAGTTCGTGAACGCAGACACTATGAGTATTCAGCGGGACGACGAGCACTCTTACAATGTCGAGTACACCGTGGAGAAAGTTCGGGGATCCTGGCTGATCATCGATTTCTCGAAATAGCCGGAACCGCGGGCCACCAATAGCGATACTATAAAAGATGTCAGGGTCCGAGAATTAGACGTAGCGGCGTTCTTGACGTAAAATCAGATGATTCCAATCGGATGAAACGAGGCTATATATGATTCCTGTCAATGAACTCCCCATGACAATGAGTTTCTTGAGACCTTTCGCACGAGCCCTGTGCCTTCTGACCGCGCTGAGCTTCTGCCTGCCGATGCAGACTGGATTCGCACCCGAGGCACAGGCGCGGTCGGCAAGCAGCACAGCAGGAAAGCACAGCCTCCTGGCCAAGAAAGAGAAAGACTCGGGCGATTCCGAAGTATCCGCCAAGAAAGAGAAGACGAAGAAGGCAAAGAAGAAGGCTGACAAAGAAGAGCCGGTAGCAGAAGAAAAGGTAGCAGAAGACGAAGACAATGCGGCTCCGGATGAAGAGGATACTGCCAAAAAGCCTGGCAAGAAAAAACGCGGATTTTTCTTCGGGGGCAAAAACAAGAAAGACCAGGAGAGTGAAACCGAATCCAGGGATGAAGAGGAAGAGGTCGTCGAAGTCGACATAATAGAGAACAAGCCCGAGAAGAAAACCGCCGACAAAAAAGAAGAATCGGAAAAGAGCGCCGCCACCGGCGAGAAAGCACCCCGTCTGCTTCCGGACGCTGCCCTGATCAGCCTTCTCAAAGACGTCACCAAAGCCCTTCAGGAGCTCGATGAAGAAACCTCCGGCGTGGACCAGCCCGACGAAAAATTGATCGTCGAGCTGGCCCGGCAGATCCTGGAGAGCTCCCTCAGTGGAGACGAGATCACGGCAGATAGAGTTATCTCGCCGGAGAACAAGAAAGCCGCCACCACCACCATGACTGTCGAAGCCTGGTCGTCGGGAGCGGTGGAGATCTCCGATAGATTCAAGGGCTCAGTGGCTGCCGTCTGGGCCAAAAGAGTCGGTGGACTACTGAATGTCACCATTGCTGGTGACTGCCAGGACAAGAACCTCGAAGACGGAAGCAAGGTCGGCAAGTTCATAGTCGTTGTATCGGCCAAGTCACCGGTTCAGAAAGGCTTCGATATCCAGAGTCAGACCCAGGTGGACTTCTGGATCTGCGAGCTCGGCGATGTGGATGTTGATGCAGCCTGCATGAAGCCGGAGAAGAATGAATCCGATGAAAAGGACGCCGAAGCCGAAGGCAAGAACGACGAAGAAGCCGCCGACCAGACCGACGAGAACTCGGTAAAAAAAAAGTCCCTGATCGTCCTTGAGCCGATCCTCACGGACAGAAAGAGCAAGTACCTGGCCGAACTGGCTCTTTACAATGCCAGGCTGGAAGAGCTTGCCGTCCTGAGAGAACAGCAAGAGGCCGAGCAGAGAAAGTCCGAACAGAAAGAGTCCGAGCAGGAAAAGACCGAGCAAGCAAAAGTCGAGCAAAAGCAGGAAGAGAAGCCCGAACAAAAAGCCATCGAAAAGCCGAAGAACCTTTCTGTAGAGTCAGAATTCGCTCAGATCCAGGATCAGGAAGAAGCAGCCGCAAAGCCTGTCGTCGCCAAAAAAGAACCTGAGCAGAAAGACCCCGAGCAGAAAGAGCCTGAAAAGAAAGAACCTGAGCAGAAAGAGTCCGAGAAAGAAGAAACCGCCAGGGAAGAATCGGGACAGAAAGAAGTGGAAGCTCGCGAGCCTGAAAAGCAAGAGCCGGAAGAGAAAAAGGCTGATACTGAAGACCCGGAGAAAGCTATCGATGATACCGGCGAGACAACGGCGGTCAGGCACGGCTGGCAGGAAAAGGACGACATTCAGGCCGGCGCCGGCGGCGATAGTACCCGGATAACGAGCCAGGCACCGGGCCAGAATCTCACAAGAATCTCCTCGCTGCCCCTCACCCCTGCCTCGGCCAGAAGCCGATGGGAGAGCCCGGCACCAAGCATGATCGTCAGGGAGCCGAGCCTGGACGCCAGAGTGCTCATCCCCGAGCGGGCCATCGCCGGCAAGTTCCTGACAGTGGCAGTCCTGACCCGGAGCAATGAGCCCGAGAGAGCCGTGGAGTTGAGCTTCAACGGCGCCACCATGACCACGGACAATGCCGGTCAGGCGATGTTCATGGTACCGGAAGACGCCACCCCGGGCAGGACCCTGAACGTCTCCCTGTCCGCCAGACCCGAGCTGAATCCGGGAGTCATCGACGTATTGCAGCCTCTGACTCTCTCGAGCAACTCCGACTCGAGCAAGCGTCCATCCATAGACAGCACATCGAGGATTGCGACCTCCTCGAGACTGCTGGTAGTGAACGGGCACGACTTCGAGGGTCTGGCCAGACAAAATCGTGTGCTCGTCGATGGCGACAGCGAAGCACAGGTGGTGGCAGCATCACCGGTAGAGCTGCGAATCTCTCTTCCGGATGAACTGTCGGCCGGCAACCACACAGTCACTGTGGAGAGCCAGGGCATCAGGAGCAACAGCGCTCGTTTCGAGTATATAAAAGCGGAAGTGACAGCCGAGGAGAAGAAGAAGGAGATCAGCCGTTTCATAGTCACCGTCAAAGGGACCCAGAGCCCGGTGCACGTGAGGGTAATCAACCGTACGCCCGAAGTCGTGAAACTCAGCAAAGGCGACAGTATCATCGTCACCACCTCCGGGGGGAGCCACAATCACTACAGCCTCGGCGCCAAACGATTGAAGAAAGGCGACTACAAAATAGAAGCGAATATCGAGATGTGAGGGACAGAAGATGACCGACAGCCTGGCCAAATCCCCTCCACGATCGTTCTTGCGAGGCAAAGAGATCGAAAAGCTGATTCCCGGCGGAGTCAACAGCCCCTTTCGCTCCTTCACCGAAGTGGGCGGTCAGGCTATTTTCATGGACAGGGGTCGGGGCTCGCGGCTCTACGATATCGACGGCAACGAGTATATCGACTATGTCGGCGCCTGGGGACCGGCGATTCTTGGTCACGCGCCGGAGCCGGTAATCGAAGCTGTCTGTCGCACTCTCAAGAACGGACCGCTGTTCGGAGCGCCGCATGAGCTCGAGCTCGAGCTCGCCTCCCGAATCGTCTCCACAATCGACTCCATCGATATGGTGCGCTTCGTCAACTCCGGCACCGAGGCCGTCATGAGCTCTATCAGGCTGGCTCGTGGCTTCACAGGCAGGGATCTGATCGTCACATTCGAGGGATGCTATCACGGGCATAGCGACGCCACCCTGGCGAGCCGCTCCGGGCACCATTCCAGCGGTGTTCCGGAAGGCACCGCCCGGAACACCGTGAGCGCTCCCTTCAACGATCTCGACAGCCTGGACAACTTGCTGGAAAAACACCAGCAAGAGATCGCCGCGGTGATAATCGAGCCGGTGGCAGGCTCCATGGGCGTGGTTCCTCCGGACGAAGGTTATTTGCAGGGGCTGCAAGCGCTCTGCGCCAAGTACGGGGTTCTCTTGATCCTGGATGAGGTCCTCACCGGTTTCAGAGTCGCACATAAAGGCGCTCAGGGTCTCTACGGGATCACTCCGGACCTGACCTGTTACGGCAAAGCTCTGGGCGGTGGCATGCCCATAGGAGCTTACGGCGGGCGAAGGGAAATCATGGAGCATCTCTCGCCCGCAGGCAAGGTCTATCAAGCCGGCACATTCTCGGGCAACCCCGTCACCATGTCCGGTGGCATAGCCATCCTCGACCTGCTGGCCGATCCGGATGTGTACGAAGTGCTGGAGTCCAGAAGCAACCGGCTTTTCAAAGGTCTGAGCCGATGCATCGATGACCTCGGTGCACCGGTAAGTCTCGCTCGAGTCGGCTCGATGTTCGCGATTCACTTCACGGAACGGCGGATCCGCAATTTCGTCGACAGCAAGACCATCGACGAAAAGTCCTTCGCGCGGTTCTTCCATCTCGTCCTCGAAGGTGGAATCTACCTGCCCCCCACGGCCGTGGACGCAGCCTGCTTATCCAGCGCCCACAGCGAGGCCGATATAGACGAGACCGTAGAGAAGATGACAGCGGCACTGGCTGCTATCTACAACTGAGACAAGAGAGGTTGTTATAATGCAGGGCATGCACTGGCTAATTTCGCGAAGCGCGCACAGAGTCGACGGCAGGCATACCGCCCTGGCGCTCTGCCTGTCCTTCGGTCTGAGCATCTCGGCAGTTATGCCGGCAATAAGCCAGACCGCGGATCTCAGCGAGTTCGACGAGATGCTCGGCGCCGGCAAATATCAGGAAGCCGTTCCGGCTTTGACTGAAGCCGTCGACAAGGCGAGGCTGGAAAGCAAAGACCCCTACAAAATCGTCAGCCTGCTCGAGCGAATTGCCATAGCGGAGCGCCGCATGGCCAGATACAAAGACGCTGATACTCATCTGAAGATGGCTATGGGGATGATCCGCCAGAAGCCGTCCGATGCCGCTCAAGCCGAGAGTAAAGCAAGAATGCTCTTCAATCTCGCGGACCTGCTGGACGAGATGGGGCTCAGCCGGGAAGCGAGCTTCGTAGGCAAACAGGGTATCGAGGCGGTTCGCGCTCTGGAGCTGGCCGGCAGCCTTCCGTACCTGGAGACCGAGCTGCTCAACATCACCGCCAGGATCGAGATCCAGCAGGGCGAGCTCGAGCAAGCCGCCGATTCCCTCTCGGAAGCCGCCTATATGGCCGACTCGCTTTCCGACGAGCCCACCGAGGTAATGGTCCCGGCATCGATCATGGCCCGCTCCAAGGCTTATCTGAAAGGCAAGATCCTCGCCACCGAAGCGATGCTCAATCAAGTTACAGGCAAACTGGACAAAGCCAGAGCTCTCAATGCCAGAGCCGAGGAGCTTCTGATTGCGGCTGCCAGAAGCGAGATCAAGGATCATCGTTATGCCGGTCTTCATGCCCGCTTCAGCCGCGCGGTAAAAAAGGCAGGCGACGCCGATCCGACCGAGCCGTTCCTAGCCGAGATCGATAAGGATTTCGGCAGTGATAGCCTGGTCAAAGCTTCCGCACTGGATATAGTGGCACAGTACGAGCTCGACAAGTCCAGACTCAAAGAATCCAGGGCGCATCTCGAAAAGGCTCTATCCATCAGAGAAGCCCTCCTCCCGAAAAAAAGCATCGAGCGCCTTCTCAATCAGGTAGCCCTTTCGGAGCTCGATCTCAAGGAAGGCAAGCTCAAGGATGCTGCAACGAAAGCCATGGATGGCTATAACGGGCTCGAGACCTCGGCCGGTCCCCAGAGCCCGGCATTCGGCAAGGCGGCAGTGGCCCTGGCCAACATCTATATGAGCGCCGGTCAGTACAAATCGGTGGGTCCGGTGCTCACCCGGGCCTGGAGCATCCAGGGCAAGGTCTACGGTCCCGAGAGCCCCGAGGTGTTGGACGTGCTGGACGCCATGACCCGGCTCAATCTGCGCAGCAAGGACTACAAGAAGACCATCCAGCTCGGAGCACCGCTCACAGTCTCGATGGAAAAGCTCTACGGAGCCAGGAGCCCTCGACTGGTCCCGAGTCTCACCGCCACCGGCACCGCCTATGCCTACCTTCGCAAGTCCGACAAGGCCAGGCAAAACCTCTTGCGGGCCAAAACCATACTGGAAAGCGCCGGCAAGAAGAAGTCCACCGAATACGGAGAGGTCCTTGCCGGGCTCGGAATCAACGACACCCTGCAATACAAGTGGAAAACCGCCTCGGTCTATCTGAAAGACGCTATCGGTGTTTACAGCTCACTTTATGGCGAGAGTCATCCGAGCACCCTGGCCATGAAGAGCCTCTACAAGAGCATGGACACCAAAGCCCACAGCTCCCCGGTGCCGACGCACAATCTACTGCTCTACAAGAAATACACGCCCATGGCGCCGAATCAACGTTAGAAAGAAGCTCTCATCTTGAAGAGATCCGAGAAGGTCTCCCAGATCACCGAGAATTTGCCGCCGGAGGCTCCCTGCGTGAGACGCGGAAGGTGCTCGATGGGGATCTCGCCGACGCGATAACCGGCTCGTGAGGAGCGGATACAGAGCTCGGCATCGACAAAGGCAGACTCGGACCGGAGCTGGATTTGCTCGAGGATCTCGCGGCGGAAAAGCTTGATCGAGTTCACATCTTTGTGGCGGTTTCCATAGACCACGCGCAGCATGGCGTTATAGACCATGGACTGGATCTTGCGACGCATCGGATCGTTGCGATTCACCCGCCAGCCGATCACGAAATCGAATTGATCGAGGCCGCGAGCCATGGTGACCAGCTCTTTGGGGGCGTACTGATAATCACCCGGAAGAGAGAAGACGAAATCTTTGCGCCCTGCCAGATAGAGCTCTCTGATCGTGGCTCCGAATCCCTTGTTCGTCGGGTGATTGATCACCTGGATATTGGGATTGAGCTCGGCTTCGTCTTTGATCACCTTCAGGGTATCGTCCCGGCTGCCGTCATTGCAGACGATGATCTCGTAACTATCGCATAGTTCCGGCAGAAGACGACCGGCATCGCGAAGAAGCCTGCCGATGGTGTCCTCGTCGTTGTACGCCGGAATCACCAGCGACACAGACGAAATGCGCACCCGCTTTTCGGGATCGAGCTTAGCTGGTTGCTGTTGCGACCTGGTTAGACTTCCTGTCGGCATCTAGATCTGGCTCCTTGCTTGCTGTTTCTGCAGAACACGCTGAACGGCGACTATCGACGAACTCCTTCAGGCACTCGATCACGAAGTCGACTTCCTGATCGGTGAGCCCCGGATACATCGGCAGGCTGACTATCCTGTCCACGAGAGCTTCGGTATGAGGCAGGCTGCCTCTACTGTATCCCAGGTGGCGGTAGGCATTCTGCAGGTGGGCCGGGACCGGATAATGAATCAGGGCCTGCACGCCTTTATCCAGGAGACTGGCGATCAGATCATCCCGATTCTCGGTTTGGATCACGTACAGATGGTAGACATGGTGATTGTCGGGTAGGACGCGCGGCGTCTCGACATAGCCTGCCAGCCCCCGGTCGTAACGGGCGGCGATCTCGCGGCGGCGCTCGTTCCATTCGTCTATATAAGGTAGCTGGCAGGCCAGAATGGCAGCCTGGATCTCATCGAGACGGCTGTTCACTCCTTCGATATCGTGATAATAACGCTTGGACTGGCCGTAATTGCGCAGCATCAGGAGCTTCTGATGATTCTCCTTGCTATTGGTGCTCACGGCTCCGCCGTCGCCGAAAGCTCCGATATTCTTGCTGGGATAGAAGCTCCAGGCGCCGTAATCACCGATGGTGCCGGCCATCCGACCTTTGTAGCGAGCACCGGTGCACTGGGCGCAATCTTCCACGACCTTCAGACCATGCCTGGAGGCGATGGTCATAATCGTGTCCATATCCGCCATCTGTCCGTAGAGATGAACCGGAATGATCGCTCTGGTCTTCTCGGTGATCTTGCCTTCGATGTCGCTCTCGTCCATGACATAGCCGTCCGGGCGCACGTCCACGAAAACCGGCACGGCACCGGTCATGGCGATGGCGCAGATAG
>Ga0226835_1001188_pt1 | contig 15831 bp, 10 predicted proteins | sample LAC_MetaG_1_FD_163627 | JGI IMG/M metagenome (GOLD analysis project Ga0226835, IMG submission 163627) | Anaerobic ammonium oxidizing microbial communities from anammox membrane bioreactor (MBR) in UC Berkley, California, United States -... | ecosystem: Engineered > Bioreactor > Anaerobic >...
CGAACATTTCGATTTCTTGTCGCGTTATTTTGTTCTCCAACGTCCGCAGGGACGTTTTGTGTTCTTGTTGCTGCGAATTCCATTCGCCCGAAGGTTCTTGTGAATTCCATTCGCCCGTCCAACATCAGTTATAATTCCCCTGCATGGAACCGATAAATCCCTATATCGCCGGCAATCCGATTACGGGCGCGGAAATGTTTTTTGGGCGCCAAGACGTTTTTGTCTTTATTCAACAAGCGCTCATCGGCAAACACCGCGACAACGTGATTGTGCTGTACGGGCAGCGGCGCACGGGCAAAACCTCTGCGCTATATCAAATGCCGCGCCGCTTGGGTCCGCGTTACGTTTCCATCTTTATTGATTTGCACGGGTTGGCGCTTGAAGGGCTGGACGGCTTTTTGTGGGAGCTCGCCAATTCCATCGCGCGCGGTTTGCGCCGCGAGTATCGCATCGAACTGGCGCCGCTCGCGCGCGACGCCTTTCGCGCAAATCCGCGTCACGCGTTCGAAAATGAATTTTTGCCGCGCGTATGGGCTGCGCTCGGCGAACGCCATCTGCTGTTGATGCTCGACGAGGCGATTCGTTTGCAAGAACAGGTGCAGGCGCGCAAATTGGAACCCGAAACGTTCGCCTATTTGCGGTACCTGATGCAGCACTTTGAGCGCTTGAATTTTTTGTTTGCGCTCGGCGAAGGTCTTGAAAGCATGACCAAAGAGTACGCCTCGCTCTTTAGCGTCGGCTTGTACAAAAAAATTTCGTTTCTCGAACCCGCCGCCGCGCGCGCATTGATTACCCAGCCCGTCCAAGAATTTTTTCGCGTCCAAGATTCCGCCGTCGAACGTATTTTGGAAATCACGTCGGGGCATCCGTACTATACGCAATTATTGTGTCACAGCATTTTTAATCATTGGCAGCACACGCGCGCCGCCGAAATTGACGCGGCGGAAGTGGACGCGGTGGTGGATGAAACGGTCGAGCGCGGCCTCGCCGTTTTGAAACATGTGTGGGAAGAATCCACGCCCGCCGAAAAAGCGATTTTGGCGGGCGCCGCAGCCGCGATGGGCGAAGCGAGCGCCGCCAATCATCCGGTCACGCCCGAAGCGATTTCGCACGCGCTCAAACAGCGCCAAATTTTGGTCCCGTCCGAAGAACGCACGCAAGCGTATAAATCGCTGCTCGCGCGCGATGTTCTGGTCGGCGGCGAACAGTACGCGTTTGCCGTTGATTTGCAGCGCGTCTGGATTTTCAAATACGAGCGCCCCGAATGGGTGCGCGATGAAATCAAACCCGCGCTGCGAAAATGGGCGACGCCCCCGCCGCTGCCGCCGCCGCCGCGTTTTCTTTCGCCCGAAACGCCTACGCGGCGCGCGCCCGCGTCTTCGCGCGCGCGTCTTTGGTGGGGCGGCGGCATCGCGCTCGTCGTATTGCTCATGCTCGCGTTTTTACTTTTGCCGCGCCAATTTCGAGCGCCGTTCTTGGTGGCGTTCCAACCCACCGCGACAGCCACCGTCACCGCGCGCGCGCCCACCGCCTTGCCCACCAAGACGGCGACGCGTCCCTTGCCCACCGCCACCTCCACGCCGGCGCCGACGCAAACCGTCGCCAACGCCGACGGCGCGCCGACGCCTTTTCCCACGCCGACGACGGTCTTTGGCAGGGGCGTAAAAATTGTTTACACCAGCGGCGTTCCCGGTTGTTCCACGATTGGCTTGTTGGATTTGGACTCTAACGTCGAGCGCATTTTCAAACCCGAGCCGAATAATGAAGAACCCTCGTGGTCTCCGGACGGCGCCCAGTTTGTCGCCAGCACCGGCGATTGCGGCAACAAGGAATATTTCTTGACCATCTTTGACGCGGCGACGGGCGTTTCGCATCGGCTCGAAACAAATTGCGACAAGAACATTGACCCGTACTGGGGCAAAGACAATCGCATCTATTTCGCGTGCGGTTCGCGCAATGACAACGGCGAGCTATTTTCCATCAGTCCCGACGGCGCGGATTTGCACGCGCTGGGTATGAGCGCGCGCCGCCCCACGCTTTCGCCCAACGCGAATTTATTGGCATACATGCGCCAAGAGGATAATGTGTGGCGCATCTGGATTGCCGAGATTGACGATACGGGCAAGGTGGGCAACCTCAGACAACTTCCCTTTCCGCAAGTGTTGGGCGGCGTCTATGCGCGTCAACCGCGCTGGAACAGCGACGGCACGCGTCTATTTTTCAACATCACCGACCAATCGTCGTTGCAGGCGATTGCATTGGCGAGCGTTGAATTGGAAACCAATCAGACCAACGTTTCTTTTATCAACGCGGATAACAATACGCCGTTTGTGCGCCCGGTGTGCGGCAAAAATAATGTGTGCGTGGCGGGCGGCGCGAACGGCGGCTTGTGGCTGCTCAAAGACGAAGACGGCGCATTGATTCCGCAGCGTCAATTGACGTTTGGCGAAGAGTACGGCGCGGATATTTTTCCATGAACCATTCCAATCCATTCACCTACGGCAATCCCATCACCGACGCGGCGCGGTTTATCGGCCGCGCGCGGCAAATCGAGCAAGTGTTTAGCCGCTTGCGGAATGTCGAATTTGAATCGTCGTCGCTCGTCGGCGAACGGCGCGTCGGCAAAACCTCGCTGCTCTATCATCTCGCCGACGCGGCGGTGCAGCGCGCGCACGGTTTGGACCCGGCGCGCTATCATTTTTTGTACGTAGATTTGGCGCTGGTGGACGCGACGACGACGCCCGCGCGCTTGTGGCAATATCTTTTGGGGCGCTTGGAAACGTCGCTGCCCGCGCGGGCGTTTGAAGAACTCGACCGAACCGCATTGGACAATTTCGCGCTGGCGGAATTTTTTGACCGTCTCGGCGTGCAAGGACAATATGTGGTGCTGCTGCTCGACGAATTTGAAAACGTGACGCGCAACGCCAATTTTGGACCCGATTTTTTTTACGGCTTGCGTAGTCTGGCGATTCATCACAAACTCGCGCTGCTGACTTCGTCGCGTCGTGAACTCATCGAGCTCACTCATTCGGACGAAATACGTTCGTCGCCGTTTTTCAATATCTTTGCCAATATCAACGTCCGTTTATTTTCGCCCGACGAAGCGCGCGCGTTGATTGCCAACGCGTTGGCGGACGATGAGATTACGTTTAGCGCGTCCGAAACCGACGCGCTGTTGGATTACGCGGGCGCGCATCCGTACTTTATGCAAGTGGCGTGTCATTTTTTGTACGCTGCGTACGCGCAGCGCCATTCCGACGCGGCGCGCGAAATGTTTTGGCGCGGCGAATTTCGCAGACAAGCCGCGCCGCATCTGGCGGAATACTGGCGACACTCGGACGACAAGGAAAAAATTGTGCTGGCGGCATTGGCGTTAGCCGAAACGCCGCGCGGCTCGGCGCAAGGCGAATGGGACCTGTCCGCGCTGCGCGCGCTGCTCGCGCGTTCCGAACGCGTGCTGGCGCATTTGGACAAGCGCGGTTTGGTGCGCCGCCTCCAAGAACGGTATGCGTTATTCAGCGCGTTCTGGCGCGAATGGATTGTGAACGCGCTGCCCGAACAAACCTTTGAATTGGATACGGGCGGGACCATCCCCTTTGTCCAAGCGTTGCAAACCGCGCTGGCGCAGCCCGAATTGACCGAGTCGTTCGCGGAAACGGAATTGCCCGCGGGCCTTTCGCCGCGCGAACTCGAAGTGCTGCAATTGGTCGCATCGGGTTTGAGCGACGCGCAGGTGGCGCGCAAATTGGTGCTCAGCCCGCGCACGGTCAGCACGCATCTGCAATCCATCTATAACAAACTCGGCGTCAATTCGCGCGTCGCCGCCACGCGTTTTGCGCTGGAACATCGCCTCGTCAAAAATCCACCCAAAAAATAAAACGCCAAAGCGTTGAAAATTTTTGCGCGCGATGTCGGCGGCGCAATTTTCGAGCGTTCGCGCTACGTACTCGGAATACGTAATGAATACGTACTTTATCCGATGTATAGCGTTGTCCTTTGCGTTACAATGAGGACAATGAACGTTTTCTTCTCCTCCTTGCGTGGGGCGTTGCCAAGCAACGCCCCACGCAGTTTTTGCGGCGTAGAAGCAAAATGGCTGCGCGCGGCGCGGCGCGGCGATATGCGCGCGTTCAATCAATTGGTCGCGCGCCATCAGGCGCGCGCGTACCGCGTGGCGTTTCATCTGGTGCAGGATGCCGCCGCCGCCGCCAACATCACGCAAACCGCCATCGCCCATGCGCCAAACGCGCTGGGCGAGGTCGAGACCGAGACGTTTCAGGTGTGGCTGCTGCGCCAAATCACACAGCGCTGCGCCGCCTTTTTGCAATTGTGTCCGCCAATCGCCGCGCCGCGCACGCAGATTCAACGCGGCATGGAACTCTTGCCGTTTCCCGAACGCGTGACGGTGGTTTTGGCGGATTTGGAAAACTTGACGACAGCCGAGATTGCGCGCATTACGCGCGTCGACGCGACCGCGGCGCGGCAGCGCCTTCATCGCGCGCGCTGCGCGCTGCGCGATAGTTTATTGAATGAAGCAGCATAAAAAGATTGCCGTGAAATGGCTTTTTTCGATAGCGTTGGTGGCGTTTATCGGCGTGGCGTTTGCGCCGCGCAGTGAAATTACGCCGCGTGTGGCGCGGGCGACTTGGCGCGATGTGTCCACGCCCACGCCCCTCGCGCCGCCGCCGCTTGTCTTTGTGCCGTTGGAACAACTCAATCCGTTCCCCACGCTCAGCGCCGCCAATACGACGCGCACGCCGCCGCGGGCGACGCTGCGCGCCCGTCCGCATTTTCCCGAACCGCACGCGCAAGCTGTGGCGCCCGACAGTCTGATTTCGATTGTGTTTGAGATGCCGATGAACGCCGCATCCGTCGAGAAACGGTTTCATGTCACGCGCGCCGATACGGGCGCGGCGGTGGCGGGGTATTTTGAATGGCAAGCCAAGATGGCGGTGTTTTATCCCGTGCCGTTGTTGGAAAGTAATGCGTCGTATCGCGTCGTCTTGGCGGCTGGCGCGCAATCTGCCGACGGAACGGCGACGCTGCGGGATAAAATCGAGTGGACGTTCGCCACCGGCGAGCTCTTTGCCGTGCCGTTGAATCGCGAGTAAAAAATTTTTTGTCGCACCAAAAAAAGCGCGTCGGCATTGCCGACGCGCTTTTTTTTTATTCAAACCAGTTGGTCAAACTCGTCATCCGCGACATTGCAGATATAACTCCACCAATTCAGACGAATCCCGTTCAGGCGGCCAGCCGCTTTGGGGAAACGCGTGAACCACCAGCGGTGATGGCCGCGAATATCGCCGCCGCCCCACGCGCTCGCGCTTTGGATTTTTTGAACGTGCGGCAAATTTGGAAACGTGAGCCAATCATCCGCGTACGTGGCGACGGGCGTCGCATTGCCCCACTCGTAATCTTTTTGCGAGTTGGGCGCGTAATGCACATTGCCGCACTGCGCGCCGCCGGGCGCGATGCGGTCGTACAATAAAAATTTTGCAAACAGATTCGTCTCGGCAAATTGCGCCGCGTCGTACTTGGTCGGTTCCGCTTTTTCGAACGGCGTTTTACTGCGGTCATAGGCGTACGTCCAATGGACAAAGTCCATGCAATTGTACACGCGGCCCATCACCGATTCGGTGCGATGTCCCAAATCTTCTTCCATTTCGCCGACGCCGCGTTCGTATGAAAAACCCATAATCGCAAAGCGCCGCCCCGGCGTATTTTCAATGACGGGTCCATTGCACCAGAACGCATTCGTGCCGCACATGACCGATTCGTACGTTCCCGAAAACGGATACGTCAAGAGCCACACTTCGTCAATCTCGCGCGCATTGACGCGCGACAACAAATTAAATTCCTTGATTACCGCTTGATAATCAAAACGGTCGTCCGGTTCTTTATATTTGCTTTGGTTGACGGTGTACAAATCGAGATATTCGGTCGCGGTAAAGCGTTTGCCGTTCAAACGCAAAGGGAACGCGTCCACGTCAATCCGCTGCACGATATTGTATTTGACCAAACCGCCGGAACATTCGTCAATGTCCTGAATATAGCCCGCGAGCAAATCGTCCACGCGCGTCCAGCCGCGATTCTGGATGCCCCAAGCGGTGAGCCGCGTATTTTTTAGCGGGTCAATCACCGGGTCGTACACCAAGACCAATACGCGCGGCGCGAGCGGCGTGAGCGGCTCGGCGGTAATTTCATCTGCAGGTTGCGGCGCGGACGGCGTTGACGCGGGCGGCAGCGGCGGATTAAAAACATTATTGAAAAAATCGCGGATGCGTTGGAACAAACTTTTTTGCGGCTGACTCATGGACACCTCGTCAAATAGAGTGACAGATTGATTATACTCCAAATACAAACGGCGCGGCTAAAAAAAACGCGCCGTCCCGAATGGACGGCGCGTTTTGAATATCACGACGAACTTGTTCAGGGCGCGCTTTGATACGCATTGTAAATATCGAGACGGCCGTACCCGAACAGATTGTTGGGTATATCCGTCGGCGCGGTGCCGCCGCAAGTGAGATTGTTTGCCACGCTCACGCCGGTAAACGCGCTGTTGAACAGTAATGTTTCCGTCGCGTCCACATCGCCGCGCAGCGCGGGTTTAGCTTGCCACAAGAGCGCGACGGCGCCGGCAACGTGTGGCGCCGCCATCGAAGTGCCGTCAAAGTTTGCATAAGAATTCTGCGGCACGCTCGAACGCACATTCACGCCCGGCGCGCTAAGGTCCGGTTTGCGTCGGGCGCTGCCGTCTGCCGTTACGGGGCCGCGGCTGCTGAACGACGCGAGCGCGTCCGCCGCATTGGTTGCGCCAATCGTCGTAGCGGCGTCATAAATCGCCGAGGGGTCGGTGACGGTGGAACAACCGGGCCCGCTGTTGCCGGCGGAAACGGAAACGAAAATGCCTGCCGCGCGCACGTTCTCGGTGGCGGTCAAAATGCTGTTGGGCGCGCATTGTTCCGACGTTGGGCAGCCCCATGAATTGCTCACCACATCCGGCGCTTTGGCGGGGTCGGGATTTTGTCCCTTGCGATTCCACGGCGCGAGGAAAAATTCAAAACATTCGATATAGGTGTTGGGGCGTCCGACGCCGCGGTCCATGTTGCGACACGAAATCCATTTTGCGCCGGGCGCGACGCCAATTTTATTCGCGCCCTTGCCGCCGACAATGGTCCCCATCGTGTGCGTGCCGTGGTCGTTATCGTCGCACGGTTTTTTGATGTTCACGCCGCATGGATTCACGCCGCCGCCGATGGTGTGATGTACGGCGTCCCACCAATTATAAGAATGTTTCGCTTTGCCGGTCGTCTTGTCATAGCCGCGATATTTATTTTTGAGCGCGGGATGATCCCACTGTACGCCGGTATCTTGGTTGGCGACGACAATATCTTGGCCCTTGAAACCGAGCTCCCACATTTTATCGGCGCGAATTTTGCGGATACCCCATTCCACGCCATTGACGCTTTCGGGCGCGACGGCTTGGCTCGGCGTCGGCTGCGCGAATTCCACATCGGGATTGCCTTCGATGTATCCGACTTCGGGACGCGCCGCCAATTGGATGGCGGCGGCGGCATCTAGATTTTCAACCGCAAATAGATTTACCACATAGTACGCGCGATACGATAAACCCAATTGGTCTAACGCGCGGCGCATTTCCGGCTGCGTTTGCGCGGCGGTGGCGCGCAGCGCGTTAAAAACATACGCGCCCTTTTCGGCTTTGGTGCGTAAATTTTTTGCCGCCGAAACATCCGCTTGCTGCGCCAGCACTATCAGCGCGCGCGTGCGTTCGCCGCGCTGCAAACTTGCGAGAACTTGACGGTCAATTTTTCCCGCCACCGCTTGCAGGGTCAATGGCGCCGCGACGTTCGACGCCGGGCGTTCGGGCGCGGCGTTCAAATTCGGCGGGACAAGCAATAACGCGAGCGCAAACACAATGAACAACAAAATGGAACGTTGCATGAAAATTCTGCTTTCTGCCGCGGCTCGGCACGTCGGACGCCGCTTGCGTCGCGCGACGTGACAACCCTGCGCGAAAAATGAAAATTTTTTATGGCGCGTTTTGATACGCTTGCCATACGTTCAACCGCCCCCAACCGAATAAATTATTGGGAATCATGGTCTGGTTGGTATTGCCGCAGACTTGATTGCCCGCCGTCACGTTTGGATTTGCCGTTTTGAATAATGCTTTTTCCGTTTTGCTGATTTTGCCGCGCCAATCGGGATGCGCTTGCCACAATAACGCGACGGCGCCCGCGACGTGCGGCGCCGCCATCGAGGTTCCGCTCATCTTGGCATAATTGCCGCCCGGTATGCTAGAGCGCACATTTACGCCCGGCGCGCTAAGGTCCGGTTTGCGTCGGGCGCTGCCGTCCGCCGTCACGGGACCGCGACTGCTAAAAGACGCGAGTTCGTCCGCGCTGTTGGTCGCGCCCACCGTTGTCGCCGCATTATACAATGCGGGCGGGTCCGATACGCTACCGCACGCCGAGCCGGAATTGCCCGCCGATACGGCGACAAAAATTCCCGCCGCGCGCAAATTTTCTGTCGCGGTTTGCAGCGTGTCCGCCGCGCACAATTCGCTCGGCGGACAACCCCACGAATTGCTCACCACATCGGGCGCGCGCTGCGGGTCAGGATTGTTGCCGTCTGAATCCCAGGGCGCGAGAAAAAACTCGAAACATTCCAGATAGGTCGAAGGTCGTCCGACGCCATTGTCCATATTGCGGCACGAAATCCAGCGCGCGCGCGGCGCGACGCCGATTTGATTTTCGCGCGTGCCGCCGACGATGGTTCCCATCGTGTGCGTGCCGTGTCCATGATCATCGCACGGCGCGGCGGCGTTATAACCGCACGGATTGGGGCTGCCCGAAATGCTGCCGTGAATGGCGTCCCACCAATTGTAAGCGTGGCTCGCCGTTCCGTCCGCTTTGCGATAGCCGCGATATTTTTTTACGAGCGCGGGATGATCCCACTGCACGCCGGTATCTTGATTCGCAACTACAATGCCGCGCCCGCGGATATTTTTCGCCCACAATTTATCCGCGCCGATTTTTTTCAAATTCCATTCGACCGCTGCGGCGGCTTCGGCGGCGGGCGCGGTGGAAACGGGCGCGGCGAATTCGACAGCGGGATTGTTCGCCACGCGCGCGACGTTGGCAAAGCCCGCGATTTGCGCCGCCGTCGCCGCGTCGAGATTCTCTACTGCAATCACGTTCGCAATGTAAAACGCGCGATGCGTGAGGCCGCGCTGCGTCAACAACGCGCGCACATTCGCTTGCGTGCGTTGCGCCGTCGCGCGCAGCGTATTGAAAACGTACGCGCCTTTTTGCGCTTTGGTCGCCAACGCGTCGGCGGCGGATACATCCGCTTGTTCCGCCAGCACAATCAACGCGCGCGCCGTTTCGCCCTGCGCCAGTTTCGCGGCGACGGCGCTTTCAATTTTGGGCGAAAACATTTCGGCGCGCAGTCCGTGCGGCTGCGATAACGCCATGACCAAGAGCGTCATTCCCAACGCATAGCATAGCAATCTCGTTCGCATCGTTGCCTCCCTTTTCAACGCTCGCCCCCGTTTTGTTCGCGATATACGTTGACGTACTGTCGAAATTGATTCATCACCGTCCGCACGTACAAATGCGATTCGGCGAACGGCACCGTTTCCATTGCCACATCCAAATCGCTTTTTTGCCATTTGCGCGCGTTGCCGGGCCCGCCGTTGTATCCCAGCAGCGCATAATACGCGTTGCCGTCGAACATATCCAATACCGTGCCGAGATAATACGTCCCGAAACGCACGCTCACGTAGGGCTTGAATAAATCGGTTTGTTGAAAATCGCGCACCGCCAACGCGCGCGCGATGAAATCGCCCGTGCCGGGAATCACCTGCGTCAAACCGCGCGCTTGCGCGGACGAAATGGCTTGCGGATTGAAATTGCTCTCTTGCCGCACCAAGCCGAAAAAGAGCGCGGGGTCAAACCCATGACGTTCCGCGTACGGCACAATCAAGTCCGCATAATACGTCGGATAAACTAATTGACGCAAGAGGCGCGGCTGTTGCGTTTCATCCTGTCCCGACAGAGCCGCCAATTTATTTGCCGCGTCCATCGAGAGCGAAAAATAATTGTGGTCTTTGTAATACAACGCGAGCGCGTACAGCGCGGCGGCGTCGCGTTTGAAATTTTCGTTGACCGTTTGAAATTGCGGCCGCGCGTCGAGCGCGCGCGCCAGCGTCGCATATTCGCTGCCGCGTTGAAAAAATGGGTCGTTCAAAACTTGGGCGGGCAGTTCCGCCGACGCGGGTTTGGCGTTCCATGCTGCAAGCCATTTTTCCATTTCCGCGCGCGTCTCGGCGTTGTCTTGGATCAAATAATCGTTCACGTCATACGATGGCGGCGGCGCGGGTTGATTCAGCGCGTCAAAGGCGCGCCACGAATAGTACGAGCGCGGCGGCTGGGTGGCGCGCTGAAAAAATTGCCGCGCGGCGGCTTCGTCGCCCTGCTGTCGCGCGAGTTTGCCGAGCCAGTACGCCGCGCTGGCGGCGTGCGGCGACGCGGGATATTGCGCCAAGACCGCGTTCCAATTCGCTTGCGCGGCTGCGTAATTTTGCGCGAGATAAAAACTGACGCCGCCGTTGAATAACGCAAATGGCGCGAACGACGACGCGGGAAACGTTTGAGCGAGTTCGCTGTATGCGGCGGCGGCTTGGGCGTAATTGCCCGCGCCTTCGTACGCCAAAGCCGCGTTCCAAAAGGCGTTGTCTATGCGCGCGTCATTCGGCGCGCTCTTCAAGAGTTGGCGCAGCGTGGCGAGCGCGGCGGCGGGCGCGCCTTGGCGCGTTTGCGAAACTGCTTTGGCGTACAACGCATCGGGCAGCCGTTTATCGTCGGGATAACCGGCGAGCAGCGCGTTCAGATTACGCAGCGCGCCTTCGTGGTCGCCTTGCCGTTGATACGCCAAGCCCGCGTAATACAATACATCCGCGCCCGGCACATCCGTCGCGGCAATATAACGGCGAAACGCTTGAATCGCCAACGCATAATTGCCGACCGCGTAATTCGCCATGCCGCGCTGCAATTCGTTAATGTTCGGCGCGTCAAGCTCTACCAATTTTGCGACGGCTTGGTGCGCGCCGGGCGTGAGTGTGTACGCCGCGAGCGCGTGTTTCCAATGTTGAATCGCCGCGTCGGTTTCAGCTTGGGCGTACAACGCTTCGCCCCACAAATACTCGACGTTTGCGCGCGTCGCATCGTCGGGCGCGAGGTTGAACGCTTTTTCCAATTGGCGCGCCGCCGCCTCGAGTTCGCCGCGCGCCGCGTACACTGCGGCGCTTTTTTTCAAGACTGCGACGCGCTGCGCGGCGTTAAAATTTGGGTCCTGGAGCGCGATTTCATATTCTTTCAGCGCCGCCGCGCTGTCGCCGCTTGCCAGCAGCGCGTCGCCGATTTCGCGGTCGAGGACGCCGCGCAGCGCGCGCGAACGGTCGCGATAGATTCGCAAATGTTCGAGCGCGGCAGCGTAATTTTGCTGCTGCGTAAAAATATCGCCGAGAAAATAATGCGCGCGCGTCGCGAACGCGTCGCCGTCATTTTGTTCCAGCACGGCTTGAAGCGCCGGCACGGCGTTGGTGAAATCGGCGGCGAGATACAGCGCTTCGCCAAGTTGAAATTGGGCTTGGCGCGCGCGGGCGGGATCATTGCTTTCTTGCGCCGCCGCGCGAAAAGAAGTTGCGGCGCGCACATAGTCGCCATTGCGCCGATGCGTGATGCCTTGTAGGAACGCTTCGGACGCGTTCGCGGGAATGGTCGGCGGCGCAAGCGCTATTTCTGTTGTCGGTTCGGGAGAGGGCGATGGCGTCGCGGGGACATTTACATTCGCCGACGCGGCGCCGCGTGTTTGCCGCGCGCGATTGTTGGCGCGCGCAGGCGCGGCGGTTTCAAGCATGGATTCGGCAAACGGATTGAACGGTGTGCTGGCAAGCGCTACGAGGAGCAGGGCGAACGCGAGAAAGAGGAACAAACCAATGCCAATTAGACGCGCAGATTTCATGTGGCGAGATTATAGCGTTTGAATTCTTTACGCACAAATAGAAAACGTCCAACTCGGCGCCTCCGTTCCATAAAAAAAAAGAGCCGCTCGCGAGCGGCTCTTTTTTTGGTGAGCGTACAATTTTTTTTACGGGTCGCTTGTCAATGCGTGGACGGTGACATTGGTTAGCGCCGCGCCGCCGCCGTTGGTCGGGCGGCATGTGATGGACCATACGCCGGGTTCTTCGGACGCATACGGCGTTAGCGAGTCAAAACCGCTGAGGTGTGTATCCAGCGCAAAATTGCCGCCTGCGTCGCTGATTACGGTTCCCAAATCAAATGTGCGGCCATCGGGACGCGTGGACCAACATGATACGGTTTGATTGGCATCCCAAGCGCCGCCGAGAATCGTCAAGATTGGATTCAAGGCATCCACGTTGGTTGGCGCCGCAATGATTCGCCGATTCGACGAGTTTGTTACGACATCGCCGTTGACTTGAAAAGCTGTGATGGCGCCGTAACCGCTGCCCGGCGCATACGCGGTGGCGTGATATTCGCCGCGGCACGCGCGCGCGGTAAAGACTAGATCGAATGAAATCTCGCCGCGTTCGTTCGCTTTGACCGTATTGGGGCCGAAAAAGCCGTCAAAGAAACCTTGATAGTACGGGTCGTCGGCGCTTGCGCCTTCCACATTCCCGCGGCCGCTGCAATTGGGCGGCAGCGTCACCCACAGATTGACATATTCGTCGCGCCAAAAACCATTGCCGCTAAAATGAAACGCGCTCCAGTGACTGCTGGTCGCGTTCAGAGTTGCGCCGACCTGTTCCCAATTTGCGGATTCAATCGTTACTTGAACTTGGGCGTTCACGACAATACTTTGCGCCGCGCCCAATTGATGCACCACCCATGTCCAATTGCCCAACTGATGCGCGAAACTGCCGCCGCCCGTCAATTCATGCGTGCCGTCTTCCGATTGCCAGACAAAGTGCGCCGCGCCTTGGGCATCCGTTAAAATGCTGCCATTTCCGATATTAGAAGTAAAACCGACGACTTGGATGCCGCTGATGGCGCGCCCATCCGGTTCCACCACGTACGCGTTGACATGCGTGTTGGGCATGAAACCTGTACAAGTTATTTCAAATTTTGTGCCGGGCGGTCCAGAAACGGGGTCCGCCGCGCACTGCGCGTCGTTGTCGGCAAATGCCGGTTGCCCCGCCAACGTGACGCCCAGTAAAATCAAACCAAAGATGAATCCCCCAAACCAACGCCGCATCATGCCTCCTTGTAGCGATGTAATAAGAGCTGCGTTTCATGCGCTCAAGTATTATAGCCGCGCGCGGCGCGGGTGTCAATGAAAATTCTACGGCGATTACGCATATTTCAAGACCCAAAAAGTTTTCTACGATGGATTCTATCGCCAAACCTTTCGGGTCTTGGCGCGCAGCTTTTCGAGATGCGCCGAGTCGCCAAATAGCTGTCCGTTATTTATGCGTTTGCCTCGCCGCAAATATGCGCCTTTAATCCCAACTCTTTCATCGCTGCGGCTTTGGCGTACATGCCGTACACCGCACTCGCCTTGTCGGGCGTGTAAGCGACTTGAATGCGATTCGATGGATGACGCGCCAGCATTTGGTCGCGCGAGATACCTTGCAGGACGACGTGCATGAGGGGCCATTGTGGCGTGACAAGCTGCCAGCGTTCTTGCGTTTCCGCCAACGGCAGTTCAACCGCTTGCGCGATGCCCGTGTCAAAATGCAATTTGCCATCGGCGACGAAAACGCGACTCCACACAATCCAGCCCGGTTTGCTGACGCCTTTGATGGCGCTGCCGCCCAATGGAAAATACAATGGCGGTTGACGTTCGCCGCGCGCGTCGCGCCAACCATTCGCAAAATGCGCGGGCGGTACGGCGCCGGGAATTTGCCACAACCATACAAACGCGTCCAGATTTTCGTCCGTGTATTGACGCCCCCACCGTATTTCGTGCAGCGTGGTTTCGGGCGCGTACCCCAGTTCGCGCCACAGGCGATATGTGACCAAACTATCCAAGCCGGCACATTCGTCCGCTTGATTAAAATGCGGCAGCGCGTCGCCCGGATACAATTCGCGTCCGTCGCTCCAGACCGGCGGTCGTTCGACATTGTTCAAGGCGCCTTCGACCAAATCCGACGCGCAGACCAAAGCGTCAAGCCCCGGATGATATTGAATTCCAAGCGCGGCGCAGCCGAATTCGTCCGCGAGGCGTGTGGCGGCGATGTACATTTTGCATTGATTCAAAACTTGGGCGGACGTTAATTCGGTCGCTTCGGCGGCGCCAAATTGAAATTGCATCCCGCGCGCGTTGAACCAATCCAAAACCGCGCGGGCCTCGTCATCGGTCACGCTTCGCATTTTGGCGACGAGCGCGGCTGGCGAAAGATGTTCTTTGAACACGCCAGTTTCGGCTAAAAGTTCGTCGGGGATGTGGGCGTTGTCCATGCCCAAACAACTTGCGCCGCACAAGCCCAGGATAGCTTGCGCCGCGCGCAATTTTTTGGCGAACGCTTTGCCGACGCGCGCGGCGTCGCCCGGCGCGTCCGCTTTGTCGTATTTGCGAACGTGCGATAGATCGTGCTTGACGCTGCCCTTTTTCAACCAGCGCACCAAACCGCCGAGAAAAGCGGGGTCATCGAAATTTTCACTCCACAAAGCCGAATAGGCGACGCCCGCTTTGGCGAGCGCGGCGTTGAGATTCAACATGCCGCCGATGCCGCGCTGCTGTCCGCTCCAATGGGCGACGATGAGAAGGGGGCCCGCGCGCGCCATCAAACCCGCCAACACATGCTGTGAATGTTGTGCCGCCGCTACCGCCACAAGCGTCGGCGCATCCTGTGGAATGGTTTTGAAAATTTCCATTCCATACTTTTGACTGTCAATAAAACCGTGCTGCTGCGCGGCGTCGTATGGATGCGCGCGCTGTACCGCGCCGCCGAGCGCCTCGATGGCGGTAATAATTTTTTGCTCCAACTCGCTCTGCGCTTGCCAACAAGCTTGATTCACCGCCAAACGGGAATCGCCGTTGGCGACGAGATAAATGGGATTCATGTCAAAATCGGACATTTGAAATACGGGTTGAAATTGTAATGCGGCGCGCGCGTTTTTATTTGGCAAAGCCCACCAGCAGCAAATTGTTGCCGATTTCTGGCGGGGGGCCTTCGCCGCCGCCGCTTTGAAAAATTTGCGTGAATTGCACGTTCGGCGCCATCAATGCCGTCACCTGCGCGTTCAGGTATTGCAAGAGCGGCGTTATCGGAATATATCCAAAACTTGAACCGGCGGGCGATGGTAAAACTTTGAGCCACGCGCGGCGCACTTGAAGCGGTTGTTCCGTAGTGGTGACTTGGACTTCGGCGGCAAAAGGCAAGCCGCCAAATTGACTGGCGTTGCCGCCGAGCGCGAGCAGACCTGTTTCCTCCATCAAACGCGCCTTGCCTTCGCTAATGCCGATGCGGGGCCCGGCGAGAAAGCGGACGTAGGAACTGATTTCGTCTTCGGTGAACGCGACGCGAAATTGTTGACCGGGCGGAAGTTCTTTTAACGCGCTGATTTTGCGCGCCATCGCTTCGGCGTCGCGCGGGTCCGAACCGCCGATGAGCGGCCGCTGCAAAACATTTACCACCGTCAATGCCGATACGGCGCCGAAAAGAAAAAAACACGCGGCGGTGGCAAACACCAAACCGCCGACGATGAGGACGAGCCGCTGTACTTCTTTGGCGCTGAAACCGCGCTGCACCGAAACAGTCTGTCCCGAAATCGAATCGCCCGCGAC
>Ga0226835_1001189_pt1 | contig 15830 bp, 12 predicted proteins | sample LAC_MetaG_1_FD_163627 | JGI IMG/M metagenome (GOLD analysis project Ga0226835, IMG submission 163627) | Anaerobic ammonium oxidizing microbial communities from anammox membrane bioreactor (MBR) in UC Berkley, California, United States -... | ecosystem: Engineered > Bioreactor > Anaerobic >...
GTCTTTCTGATGCACAATGTTCACAACAAGGCGCCGCTGCTCTTCCAAACCCGCTGGGCGATGAATTACCTGGCCGGGCCATTGACCCGCGTCCAGTTGGCTGCCTTAAACGAATTGGCAGGCGCAGCGGCGACGACACCTGCGCTGAAGTCCGCTCAATCTATTTCGAGCGCACCCTCGCCGGGCGTGGCACCTGCCGCGGCGGCAATTGGCGGCGGTTCGCTCACTCGTCCGGCTGTGCCTGGCGGCATCCATGAATATTTCCTGCCCAACACTCTGAGCCTGGCGGAAGCGTACAAAGCCGCCAATCGAGCCATGCCTCCCGAAGCAGCCAGCGCCAGCCTGATCTATCGTCCTGTCTTGTTAGGGCAGGCGCGCATCCGTCTTTTCAACCGCAAGTACAACCTGGATTACGAATTGGTGCGCACGGTGCGCGTGCCGGACCCTGACCGGCGCGGCGTAGCGCGCTGGGATAGTTATCTGGTTGAACCCATTGACCCCAAGACGTTGGACGACCGTCCATTGCCTCAGGCGCGTTTTGCTGCTTTGGATGCTCCCTTTAGCGATGCAAAGGCGCTCGCCGCTTTGCAAAAAGATTTTGCTGATTGGGCTTATCGCAGCGGGCAGACGACGGTGCGCGCCAACCAGGCGCTCAAGTTATATGCCGGGCCGGATGTCTCTCAGGCTGAGTTTCGCCAGCGATGCGCTGAGGCGGCGCGCGCCGGCCGAGACGCTGAAGTGGAGAAGGTCAGCACAGCTTATGATAAAAGATTGGCAGTTATCCAGGAGAAGCTGCGCCGCGAGGAGCGCGAGCTGGCTGAGGATCAGGTGAGGCATTCGCAACGCAAATTGGAAGAAATGGGTACTCATGCCGAAAATATATTTGGCTTGTTTGGCGGACGCAAGAGCAGCCGCAGACTGACCTCTTCGCTGAGCAAACGCCGCTTAACTGAGCAGGCGAAGGCCGAAGTGGATGAGTCGCTAGATGCGATCGAGGATTACAAGAAACAAATCGCCGCTCTGGAGCAGGAGAAAGCCAATGCTATCGAGGAAGTGCGTCAGCGTTGGGGCGACCTGGCAAACGACATCAGCGAGATCACGGTTGCGGCGCTGAAGAAAGATGTGTTGGTGGAATTGTTCGGCGTGGCCTGGGCGCCTTTCTGGGTAGTAGGAGCAGAGGAGCTGCCAGCCAGCTATTGATCGGATTCGATGAGGCGGGAAGGCGCGTTCCACGTGAATTCAAAACCTCTCAGGATGGATGATGGCCTATGAAAACCTTGCTGATATTACGTCACGCCAAGTCGAGTTGGAAGGACGAAACGCTGCCCGATCACGAACGGCCGCTCAACAAACGCGGCAAGCAGAGCGCTCCGTTGATGGGCGAGTTAATCCGGCGAGAGGGTCTGATGCCGGATTTGATCTTATGTTCCACCGCCAAACGGGCGCGCCAGACCGCCGATTTGGTTGCAGAGGCCAGCGATTACCAGGGCGAAATTCAACATTCGCGCGAGCTATACGCGGCTCCGCCGCAGGCGTATTTACAGGCGCTTTCCCAATTGGAAGATCAATACGAGCGAGTGATGGTGGTGGGGCATAACCCAGGGCTGGAAGAACTTCTCCAGGCGCTGACCGGCGAGATGCAACCGCTGCCCACTGCGGCTCTTGCTCAGGTGGATCTGCCCATCGAAAGCTGGGCGGAATTGAAATCCCTCCGGCGCGGACGATTGGTCGAAATCTGGCGTCCAAAGGAGCTGGAATAGAGCGAGGCGCGCAGTCATCCACGTAGATTGTTTCTGCGTATAGAGGTATATGCCTCCTACAATTCTTTCTCCTCTTCTGATTTTGCTGGCCATCGCCGCCTATGGATTGTTGCATTCCTGGCTGGCGTCTTTGCAGGCTAAGGCGCTGGCGCGCCGCAGTTTAGGGCCGACCGTTGATCGTGTGTACCGTCTGGCGTACAACATTGTTGCGCTCGTCAGCCTGCTGCCGGTGTTGGCGCTGCCGGCTATCCTGCCGGATCAAACTCTATACACGATCCCCTGGCCCTGGACGTTGCTTACCCTGACAATTCAAGCGTTGGCTCTTCTGGCGTTGGCGGTCGGTGTGCTGCAAACCGGGCTGTGGTCGTTTCTCGGTTTAGAGCAATTGCTATCGTCCTCGCAATCCGGCGCTTCGCATTTGGTGGTGGGCGGGTTATATCGGTGGGTGCGTCATCCATTGTACACCGCGGGGATGATCTTCATCTGGCTGACGCCGTTGATGACCGTCAATGTGCTGATCTTGAACCTGGGTCTCTCCGCTTATCTGGTCATTGGGGCGTTTTTCGAAGAGCGCAAATTGCTGCGCGAATATGGCGAGGGTTATCGCCAGTATCGGCAGCGCACTCCAATGTTTTTGCCCAGGCTGCTCAGAAAATGATGTTCATCTCCATTAAGGAATATTCACTGTTTGGCGGCCGAAGGAGGGTAAAACGGTCGAGGAGATTTTTGGGGTATAATTCCACACCGTGTCGAATCGCAAGAGCCCGCAAGATTTGAGCGTTGACGAGCTGCGCTGGTTGCTGGTGGAGAAGCGACGCGCCGCCCGTTCGGCGCGCCTGGAGCATTATCGGCGCACCGGACGCGTGGTGAAAATTGCCTCGGACCTGGACAGCCCTCCGCTGCAAAGCTGGCGCAGCGATGTGTTGACCGAGCCGCCGATAGAGCGCAGCCGCGGCCGGCGAGTCTTGGATGGCTTTTTGTTGCTCATCGAAATCAGCGCGGTGCTTGGCTTTGTGTTTATTTTGTTTAATGGATTGAATGTGATACGAGAATTAAACCGTGAGGTGGCTGCGGCAATCGAACAGCCTACACTGACCCCCACGCCGCTCATTGGGGCGGTTGTCTTGCCATCCGGGCATTTACCGCCGACTTCGCCCGGCGGTACACGCTTCAATGAGGAGGAGATCCCCGAACATCTGCGCCCACTGGTGCAGACCATGTTCAATGCCCCCATCCCCACGCCGGGAGCGGAACAGGCCATCCGCATCCAGATCCCCGCCATTAGTGTGGATGCGCCGATTGTGCAGGGTGACGGCTGGGAACAGCTCAAGAAGGGCGTGGGTCAGAGCATTGGCTCGGCGAACCCCGGGCAACCCGGCAATGTGGTGCTTTCTGCGCATAACGACATCTTTGGCGAGATTTTCCGCAACTTAGACCGCCTGGTGCCGGGCGATCTGGTAATTATCTACACCAATCAGCGCTCCTACACTTACATTGTGGTGGATACGAAGATTGTGCAGCCGACTGCGGTGGAAGTAATGGCGCCCACGGCGAAACCGACTGTAACGCTCATCTCTTGTTATCCATATCTGAAGGATAACCTGCGAATCGTGGTAATTGCACGCCTGCAAACAGGCGTATAGATGATGGAGTATTTGAGGAGTAAACATGGCTCAGAAGAACAAGAAACACGCTCGTAAGACCCCGGCGGCTCGTTCAACCCCCGCGATGGCAACTGCGGTAAAAACCGCTGAGGTGGCTGCGCCGCTCAGCGGTGCAGGGAAGACCTATGTTACGGAATTCAACCCTGATTATAGCCAGACCATCAAAGATCTAAAACGTATTGGCATTTTGGCTGGTTCGTTTTTTGCGCTCTTGATTGTCCTGGCATTTATCATGCCGTAACAGAAAACGCCGCATCTGGAGGCGGATCTCACCGCCAGGGGCGTCAACTCCTGGCGGGAGATAAATTTATGGAGAAGAGAAGGGAGTCGCTGCTAATCTATGTCTGAGGAACTGCCTCCCCCCTCTGGCTCTCCCCGCTGGGGGAACAATACCAAGCTAATCGTTGGTCTGACCGTCGTGGCGTTGATCGGAGCGATGATAATTTCCTTTCGCACCATCATCGCCCCGATCATGCTGGCGTTTATTCTGGCTTATCTGATCCGGCCAATTGCCGCGTGGACAAGCCAGCATCTTCATTTGCCCTGGCGCACATCCGTCAACCTGGTTTATTTGCTGCTCCTGGTCATCATTATCGGTTTGGTGGCGATCGCCGGGATCGCCCTGGTGCAGCAGGCGCAAAGTGTGGTCGCCTTTGTGGATCGTTTTGTCCGTGAGCTTCCAGCCACGGTGGAACAACTGTCACAGCAACAGTTTACCCTCGGACCTTTCCGGCTGGACTTATCCCGCCTGGATCTGCAAGCTGCGGTTCAACAACTCTTGGGAATGGTGCAACCCTTACTGGGTCAGGCTGGCAACCTGGTGGGAAAATTCGCCGCCAGTGCAGCCACTACAGCGGGCTGGGGCCTTTTCATCTTACTTATATCGTATTTTCTGCTCTCTGAATCGGGTCAATTGCGCGAAGATATCGTGCATATCGAAATCCCCGGTTACAACGAAGACAGCATACGGCTCGTTAATGAATTAAATAAAATTTGGGACGCCTTCCTGCGCGGCCAATTACTTATCGCCATATTGATTGTCCTATCGTACTATCTGTTGCTTACCATTTTGGGGACGCGTCTGGCTCTGGCCATGGCATTGATGGCGGGTATTTCCGCCTTCATCCCCTACATTGGTCCGGCGATCACCTGGGTCACAGTTGCCATCGTCGCCTACCTTCAGACGAGCAACTATTTTGGGCTGCAACCAGCCGCTTATGCGGCGTTGGTTGTGGGCTGTTGCTTGATTTTGAACCAGATCTTCGATAGTTACATCACGCCGCGTCTTTTGGGGCGCGCCCTGGGTGTGCATCCGGCGGGTGTGCTCATCGCGGCAATCATTGCTACCAATCTCATTGGCCTGATGGGGCTGGTGTTGGCGGCGCCGGTACTTGCAACGGTCACTTTATTGGCGCGCTACATCGCACGGAAGATGCTAGACCTGGATCCCTGGCCGCCGGAGGAACGACCCGCCAGAACAATTGTTCCAATTTGGTCCCGCGTGGGGCGGCGACTCCAGGCGGTGTGGCGCTGGCTGCTTCGCCGCCTGGGTTATAGCAAATAACCAACGCACTCCCTGCGAGGTCTATCCGCAGGGAGTGCATTGTAGCTTTGGTCAACTCAGGCCGGGCGCGCCGCGCCGAATCCGGAGCCGTACAACCGCTCTTTGATTTCGATTACCTGCCGTCGCAGACGATCGTCTTTCTCCAACATTTCAGCCACTTTATCGCAGCCGTACATCACGGTTGTGTGGTCTCGCCCTCCCAGTGTTTCTCCGATCTGGGGCAAGGAGATATTGGCTTCTTCGCGCAGCAGATACATAGCTACCTGGCGAGGCAGGGCTACCAGGCGGGAACGGTCGCGTCCTAACATGCTTTCAACGCTCACCCCAAAGGTCTCTGCGACGCGGCGCACGATTTCATCCGGTTGCACATTGCTGCGGCGGGGCAACAAGTCCGCCAGCGCAGTATCTACCAGTTGGGGTGTAATAGGCAATCCGCTGAGATCGGCGAACGCCGCCACGCGGGTGAGGGCGCCTTCCAGCTCGCGAATGTTGGATTGCACACGTCGGGCGATGTGCGCAGTCAGCTCATCTGGCAGTTTGCAACCCAGGCGGTCGGCTTTCGAACGCAGGATCGCCAGACGTGTTTCAAAATCCGGCGGTTGAATATCGGCCGTCAGCCCCCACTCAAAACGTGAGCAAAGCCTTTCCTCCAATGTGACCAACGCCTTAGGAGGGCGGTCGGAAGAAATAATGATTTGTTTGTCCTGGCCGTGCAGGGTGTTGAAGGTATGGAAGAATTCCTCTTGCGTTGACTCTTTGCCGGCGATGAACTGGATGTCATCCACAAGCAGGACGTCAATGCTGCGGTATTTTTCACGGAAGGCCTGCGTGGTGTGAGAGCGGATAGCGTTGATCAGGTCATTGGTAAATTCTTCGGAGGACACGTATAACACCTGCAGGCCGCGACGGTGACACATGTTGCCAATGGCATGTAAAAGATGAGTTTTCCCCAGCCCGACGCCGCCGTATAAAAACAGCGGATTATACGCCTGAGCTGGTTTTTCGGCTACCGCGAGGGAGGCAGCGTGCGCCAGCCGATTACTGGGTCCAACTACAAAGTTCTCAAACGTGTAACGCGGATTTAGACTGGAGTTGTGGGTAGTTTCGGCAGGGATGTCGTCAGAAATGTCAACGGGGAGATCTTGTCGCTCAGCAGGTCTGTTCCCGTTTTGCCAGATCACAAAACGCACTTCGACGGTGCGGTTCATCATCCCGGTCAGCAAACGAGTGACCGTGCTGGATAAACGACTTTGCAACCAGTCCCGCGCATAAGCATTCGGCACGCCGATGATAAAACTGCCATCCTCGTAAGAGATAAACTCGGCGTTGCGAACCCAGGTGTCAAAGGCTGCTTTTGGCATATCCATTTGAAGCTGCCCACGAGCGGCTTGCCAGGCCTGTTGAGCTTTCATGAGGCTAACCTCCCAGAACGATGAGATTTTTGGTAAAGACAGCAATAGATTAAAGCATCCTACCGCAGTCAAGCAGTAGGGCTGTAAAAGGTGTATTTCAATTTATACCGTCTTACTGAAGATCGCTTTGTCCCCTGACGCCAGTAGGTTCACCAGCATTCTGGTCAGATTTTAGCAGAAACAGATGGTCTTTGGCAATACGAAAACCCTACGGAAGTCTAAAAAAAAACAATACTTTAAGGTTAAGAAACGTTAAAGAAAAGCGCGCGCGCGGCGTACTATGCGCAGCCGCGTTTCGATAAGTTGCTATGCCTAATGGTGGGAGATGAATTTGCGGTTACCCCCAGATCTATGCCTGTCGCCTGGTTTATCTGCAATAGCCCCTATATAAGGAGCTTCTAATCTTAAAAAATTAATCATAGGAAAATAACGCCGGCTTGCCTCATCATCAGTCTGCGGCAGACATTTCTAAGAATGTTAACAAAACGGTATGCAACAGCGTTTGCGGCGTTCAGGGCGGGGGAAATGTTGATGAATTTTATACGCAGCGTTAACGTTTATCTTGCACTTGAAGGGTATCTTAATTACAAAAGAATGCTGCAAGTCGCAGATTGCCTGGCTGGAAGCTCAAAGATAGGGCGGTCTGTCGGCTTGATCCTATACTGTAAACAGGAGGAAGAGAATTATTATGGCTAAAATTATTGGTATTGACTTGGGCACCACCAACAGCGTGGTGGCGGTGGTCGAAGGCGGCGATCCGGTTGTGATCCCGACCTCGGAAGGTTCGCGGCTATTGCCATCGGTGGTGGGGTTTAACAAAAACGGCGAACGGCTGGTTGGTCATGCTGCCAAACGTCAGGCGGTGGTCAACCCCGAAAACACCGTGTTTTCGATCAAGCGTTTCATTGGTCGGCGCTTCGAAGAAGTGACCACAGAGCGTAACCTGGTTCCTTATCAGGTGGTGCGTGGTCCGGCTGGCGATGCTCGTGTGAAAATCCCCGTAACCAACCGCGAATATAGTCCGCAGGAGATTTCAGCGATGATCTTAAGCAAGCTGAAAGCGGATGCAGAGGCTTACCTGGGCGAGCCGGTGACCAAGGCTGTGATCACCGTGCCAGCATATTTCAATGACAGCCAGCGGCAAGCCACAAAGGACGCCGGGCGCATCGCCGGGCTGGAAGTGCTGCGCATCATCAACGAACCGACCGCAGCCGCCCTAGCCTATGGTTTGGACAAAAAAGAAAATGAAACCATTCTGGTATTCGATTTGGGCGGCGGCACCTTTGATGTGAGCGTGTTGGAAGTGGGCGACGGCGTGATCGAGGTTAAAGCCACCAACGGCGATACCCATCTCGGCGGCGACAATTGGGATGAAGCTATTGTCAACTGGGTAGCGGATGAGTTTAAGCGCGAACATGGCATTGACCTCCGCCAGGATCGTCAGGCTTTGCAACGTCTGCGCGAAGCCGCAGAAAGGGCTAAAATTGAGCTTTCTTCTGTGATGGAAACAGAGATCAATTTGCCCTATATCACGGCGGATGCCAGCGGCCCCAAGCATTTGCAGATGCGTCTGTCGCGCGCCAAACTTGAGCAACTGACCGAAAATTTGGTTAACCGCCTGCGCGGGCCATTTGATGCGGCGTTGAGAGACGCTGGTCTGAGCGCCAAATCTATTGATGAGGTGGTGTTGGTTGGCGGCGCTACCCGTATGCCCATGGTGCAGGAATTGGTGCGTTCGCTGACGGGCAAAGAGCCACATAAAGGCGTGAACCCAGATGAGGTGGTGGCGGTTGGCGCGGCCATTCAGGCTGGCGTGCTGGGCGGTGAGGTTAAAGATGTGTTGCTGCTGGATGTCACGCCGCTTTCGTTAGGCCTGGAAACGCTTGGCGGGGTAATGACCGTCTTAATCGAGCGCAATACCACCATCCCGGTGAAGAAGACCGAAGTCTTCTCCACAGCGGAAGACAATCAGACAGCGGTGGACATCCATGTGTTGCAAGGCGAACGTCCAATGGCGGCGGATAATATGAGCCTGGGTCGTTTCCGCCTGGAGGGCATTCCTCCTGCGCCGCGCGGTGTTCCACAAATTGAAGTAACCTTCGATATCGACGCGAACGGCATCCTCAATGTCACCGCTCGCGACAAGGCGACCGGCCGCGAGCAGAAAGTCACCATCACCGCTTCGACGAACCTGTCGAAGGCTGAAATTGAGCGCATGGTGCAGGAAGCTCGCCAACATGAAGCTACAGATCGCAAACTGCGTGAGCTGATCGAAGCGCGCAATCTGGCGGATAATCTGGCTTATCAAACGGAAAAAACGCTCAAAGAACTGGGCGAAAAGGTAACCGAAAATGAGCGGCAGAATATCCAAAGCAAGATCGAGGCGCTGCGTGAGGCGATGAAAGGCGAAGACATAGATCGCATCAAACGGTTGAGCGAAGATCTTCAAAACGCTTTCCATGCCTTGAGTCAGCAGCTCTACGCTCAACAGCAAACAGCGGGTGCACAAACGGGCGGCAATGGTCGTTATACCGCTGGCGAGCGGCGACCGGAAGATGAAGGTGAAGTCATCGAAGGCGAATTCCGCTCTGCATGATCCTCAGGAGTAAGATGCATTTTGCGGCCCAGCGGCCGCAAAATGCTTTTTAATCAAGTATAATGCAGGCGATGGAGACCAAACGGTCGGCTGTTCGCGTGCGAGATTACCTCCCCACGGCGTTGATTTTGATGCTCTTGGGTTGGGGCGGCTTGTTCTTTCTGATCAACAATACCACGCCCAGCGGGGGAACGCGCTGGCTTTTCTTTTTCTTGGGCGTGATCGCCCTGACCGGTTCGGCGCTGCCGGGGGTGGCGTTCCTGAACCGACGTTTTCCCTCAACGCCGCCGCCAACGCCGTCCGTGATCGTGCGTCAGGCGGTGTGGGTGGGGATTTATATCCCGATCTTGCTCTGGTTGCGCATTGGGCGGGTGGTCAACCTGTCACTCGCCATTTTGCTGGCAGCCGGGCTGATCTTGATCGAATGGTTGTTGCGGCTACGCGAGCGTAGTGTGTGGAAGCCAGAACAGCGGTGAGCGCCCGCCCGGCAACTTTTTAGAATGGTGAGTTTGCGCGATTTACCCTCCGTGGATCAGTTGTTACAGGGCGCTCAAGTCCAGGAGTGGATCGTTGCGTATGGTCGCCCGTTGACAGTAGAAGCCATACGCAGCGCGTTAAACCAAGCGCGGGCGCGTTTCGCCCAAACGGGCGATCTCCCCAATTCGGTCGCGATTTTGCAAGAAGCCCAGAACATTTTGGAAAAATGGATCATGCCAACCCTGCTGCCGGTCATTAACGCTACAGGGGTAGTTTTACATACCAATCTGGGTCGAGCGCCACTTAGCCAGGCGGCGTTATTCGCAGCGCAAAGCGTGTCGGCGGGCTATTCTACGCTGGAATATGATCTGGAAAGGGGCCAACGCGGCTCGCGCTTGATCCACGCAGAGGCGCTGCTGCAAAGATTGACCGGCGCTGAAGCCGCGCTGGTGGTCAATAACAACGCCGCTTCTGTTTTGTTGATCCTCACCGCCCTGGCGCGGCGGCGCGGCGTGGTGATCGCCCGCTCGCAGTTGGTCGAAATTGGCGGCGGGTTTCGCGTGCCAGAGGTCATGAAACAGTCAGGGGCGCGGCTGATTGAGATCGGCGCCACGAACCGTGTACATCTTACGGATTATGAAGCGGCGTTGGAGGAAAAGCCAGCCCTCATTTTGCGCGCTCATCGTTCGAATTTCCGCTTGATCGGCTTTACCAGCGAGCCGGAGTTATCCGAAATTGCCGTTGTAGCGCGCCAGGCTGGCATTCCGCTGGTGGATGATCTGGGTTCCGGAGCTTTGTTGGATACTGCCCGCTTCGGGTTGGGGCATGAACCAATGGTGCAGGAATCGCTGGCTGCCGGGGCAGATCTGGTTTGCTTCTCCGGCGATAAACTGCTGGGCGGCCCGCAAGCCGGGATCATCATCGGCCGCGCCGACCTGATTGCCCGATTAAAGAAACATCCTCTGTCCAGGGCGATCCGGGCGGATAAACTTTGCCTGGCGGCGCTTTCCGCCACATTGCTGCATTATGTTAAAGATGAAGCCGAGCGGGAAATCCCCATCTGGCGCATGATCGCCACGCCGCTGGAGTTATTGAAGGAACGTGCAGCGGCGTGGGCTGCGACTTTGGGACAAGGCGAGGTCCTCTTAGGCGAATCCACCATCGGCGGCGGCAGTCTGCCGGGTGAAACCTTGCCCACATACCTGCTTGCTCTGTCGGTCAGCAAACCGGATCGAGTATTAACCCGCTTACGGCAGCAACGCCCTCCGATCATCGCCAGGCTGGATGAAAATCGCGTCATCCTTGACCCACGCACCGTGTTGCCAGAACAGGAGCGCGATTTGCTGGCAGGGGTGCGCTCTGCCTTATAGATCATCTTTCCCATCATATTTCAATATCCCGAAAGGTTATCGTGCGCTATGAAATCTGACCTTGATGCATTGATGGAAGCCGAAAATCTGGACGCTCTCTTGATCATTGGATCTGCGTCGCATAATCCACCGATGATGTACCTGACCGGCGGAGGACATGTTACCCAGGCTGACTTGATTAAGAAGCGCGGCGAACCGGCCATATTATATTGCTGGCCGATGGAACGCGACGAGGCCGCACGTTCCGGTTTAACGGTCTATGTGCATGATATGCAGGCTTATAACGAGGACTTGCGCCGCAATGGCGGAAATTTTCTGGAGGCGCATGTCCGCCGCTACCAGCGCCTGTTCAACGAATTAGGGTTGGTTGCCGGCCGCGTGGCGCTGTATGGCAAGTTCGACGCCGGCCACGTCTTTGGCATTTTCTCCGCTTTGCAGGAACGTTTACCCGAATTGCGGTTTGTTGGACAGGTGGGCGAAAGCGTTTTGCTTTCGGCGATGGCTACCAAGGATGAGCAAGAGGTGGAGCGCATCCGGCGCATGGGGCAGATTACCACGGAGGTCATCGCTGAGACGGCGGACTTTCTGACTTCTCACGCCGTTCAGGATGAGGTTTTGATCAAAGCCGATGGCCGCCCGTTGACCATTGGCGATGTGCGTCGGCGCATCCATTTGTGGTTAGCCGAGCGGAACGTAGAAAACCCTCAAGGGGTGATCTTTGCCATTGGCCGCGACGCCGGCGTGCCGCATAGCAGTGGGAACGATGCCGATGTGCTGCGTTTGGGTCAGACCATCGTCTATGACATCTATCCCTGCGAAGCTGGCGGTGGTTATTATTATGATATAACTCGCACCTGGTGTCTGGGGTACGCGCCGGATGCAGCGCAGAAGCTGTATGAAGACGTTTTGGCGGTTTACCAGCAGCTTCGCAGCCGCCTGCGGGTTGGGACGTCGGCGAGAGAACATCAAGCGATGGCCTGTGATCTGTTCGAAGCGCGTGGGCATGTCACGGTGCGATCCGATCCGCAAACCTTGAACGGTTATGTCCACAGTTTGGGACATGGCGTTGGGTTGAACATTCACGAAAGCCCGATGCTCAGTCTGACCGCCCCGGAAACTCAGCAATTAAAACCCGGCATGGTGATCACCTTGGAGCCGGGATTATACTATCCAGAGCGCGGGATGGGCGTGCGCCTGGAGGATACCTGTTCCGCCGACGCACAGGGTCTCTTTCAGCCGCTGGTTGAATACCCCATGGATCTGATTTTGCCGATGAAGAGTGGGCGATGAAGTCAATAGATCAGGACAAGGAATAGATAGAAAATCCATGAATGCTACAACGTTTCCGCCAGCTCGGATCCTGGGCATCGAAACTTCCTGCGATGAGACAGCCGCCTCGATTGTCGAAAACGGGCGCGTGATCCTGACCAGCATTGTCGCTTCGCAGGTTGATTTACATGCTCAGTTTGGCGGCGTCTTCCCTGAGGTGGCCTCGCGTCAGCATATTCGAACGATTTACCCCATTGTTGAGAGTTCGTTTAAAGAAGCGCACATGCATCTCGGCGAGGTGGATGCCATTGCTGTAACGCGCGGGCCAGGGTTGCCGGGCTCGCTGGTCATTGGCATGAACACCGCCAAGGGCTTATCTTTGGGCAGCGGTTTGCCCATTATTGGCGTGAACCACCTGGAGGCGCATATCTACTCTGCATGGCTGCACTGGCCCCCCCTGGCGAACGGTTCTAGCGGCGGCGTGGAATTAAAGCCTGAGCCGCATTTCCCTTTGATTGTATTGATTGTATCTGGGGGACATACAGAGCTGGTTTTAATGAAGGATCACCTGACGTATGAGAGATTGGGCGCCACCCTGGACGACGCGGCCGGCGAGGCATTTGATAAGGTGGCGCGTCTGATCGGGTTGGAGTATCCCGGTGGCCCGGCGATTCAAAAAGCCGCTGATGGCGGCAACCCGAAAGCTTTTGCCTTTCCCCGCGCCTGGCTGGAAGATAGCTGGAATTTTTCCTTCAGTGGTCTAAAGACGGCTGTGTTACGCGAGGTGCGCCGTCTGCAAAGTGTGCGACGTGAGCTGCCGGTAGCCGATCTGGCAGCCAGTTTTCAGGCAGCCGTGGTGGATGTGCTGGTGGGGAAGACTGTGCGCGCGGCGCAGGCTTTGGGCGCAGCGGAAATCCTGGTCGCCGGCGGCGTCTCAGCCAATAGCGCTTTACGCGCCGCCATCCACGCGCAGGCGCCATGCCCGGTACATATTCCTCCCCTGGCGCTCTGCACGGATAACGCCGCCATGGTCGCCGCCGCAGGTTATTATCGCTTTGCGAAAGGTCAGCGCGACGGCTTGGATATGGATGTGCTACCCAACTGGCCGCTCAGCGAAGTTTGAGGTAGGGTTTGGGTAATGGCGCTCATCCTCCCGCAAGTTTCAAACCTGCGGGAGGGTGCAATCAATGTTTTACCGCCATGTCCTCCAGCAAATCAACCAGACGGCGCGCCAGCGCTGGTCGGTCGAAGTTCTCCTCAATGTAACGGCGGCCGTTCAACCCCATTTGCCGGCCGCGCTGCGGATCATCGGCCAGGCGCAAAATCGCCTCAGCAAGTGCCGCAGCGTCGCCTGGGGCGACAAAAACGCCGCCCTCTGCTTCTTCCACCACTTTGCGAATCACGCCGTCAATTGCCAGAATCACCGGTCGCCCGGCGGCCATATAATCGAATACCTTGTTGGGATAGACGGTGGCGTACAATGGCACCGGCTTCAAGATGGCAATGCATGCGTCCGCCGCGGCGAGCGCTTCGGCCATTTCATTCTTTGGCGCTGGAGGGATGAAATGCACATTGGTCAATCCCATTTGCTCTGCCTGTGCTTGCAGGGCCGGCTTTTCCTTGCCATCGCCGAGCAGGACAATGGCAACGTCTTTGCGCTCCAATAACAGGCGGGCGGCCTGTAAGACTACCCCTAAATCGTTCGACAGACCATGCGCCCCGGCGTATAAAGCGACAAATAAGCCTTCCAGTCCGTGCGCCTGGCGGAACCCCAAGCCGCTGGCAAAGGGGTCGAACATTTGCGCGTCTGCTCCATTGGGCAGCAGATGCACCTGCTTTGCGCCGCGCAATCGCACATGGTCGAGGAAACCGGGCGAATTGACCATCACCCGGTCGGCGTGGCGATAGAGGAAACTTTCCAGCCACTGAGACAGCCGAATCAAGAGCGGATTTCGCAGGACGCCCACGTCCATGGCGAACGCCGGCCATAGATCTCGCACTTCGAACAGGAAAGGCGCGCCTTTTAGACGTGCCAGCAGCCAGGCGGTGACGCCCTGAAAGATGGGCGGCGAGGTGCCCCAGACCAGGTCAACCTGGCGCACCCTTAAACCGGTTGCAAAGGAAGAGATCATGAAGCTGAAAAAGCTGAGTACACGATGGACAAAGCTGCGATGCAGCGCCGAGTAGGCGCTGGCGCGCAGCACTGTGACACGACCGCCGTTCTGGCCGATTTCTTCAATGATTTCGGAGGATTCGGCGCGTCCGGTGAGATAACTGACCGTGCTGGCTACCACGGTTACTTGATGGCCGTGTGCGGCCAGATAACGAGCCAGCTCATGGTGGCGTGTGCCGCCGGGTTCATCAAGGGCAACGAAAGCCTGGTGAATAAGCAAAATGTGCATAAGGATTTATCATTCCAGCAGCCACTGGCTGGAGAATGACAATGGCAGATGACCGCGTAACGTCAGGCGCACGGCAAGCGCAGGGATTTTATCACCATAGGTGGGAGAACTCCAGCCCCAAACCGGGCAGACTGCGCCCTTGCCAAAGATCAACCGACCGGCGCGTGCGATTTGCAGCTCCAGGCTCTGTGTTTGCGGCGTGATAGATCGCCCCCGCAACGCCAGCCTGAGACGTCCCTGCGGGGCCTCTAATTCGACCTCGAAGCCAGCGCCGTTGGGCAATTCAACTGCCTGCCACGGCGCATCCGGGAGCAGCCAATTCAAGGTAGCCTCATATTCTCGCGGCTGAGATGCGCGATGCACTTTGTTGGGCGACAGCGTATCCTGGATCAGCCAATCGCCGTTCGGCAGCGCTTCCACCTGTCGGCGGTGTATGACGCCCAGGCGGCGGTAGCCGTTGTGTTCGGCGACGAGTTTAAGCCACTCGCCGGAATCTTCCGCCTCGCTTTCTATAATCTGCGCTTGCGCCCAACCGGTGAACAAAAACCGCCCCAAACGCTGCATCTGGTGTTGACCGTTCACCGTAATTGTGTTATGTACATCGCTGCCTGCCAGAGCGTTGTCCCAGGGGGGCGGCGCATTATAAAGATATGTCCCCGCATCTATGGCAATGTTTTCCCCGCGCAGCCACAAATCCAGGTGTAGCTGGTCGGCGTGGCCGGGGCGCCCGCTGAAGCGCGCAGCGCGCAAATACGCCCAAGATTCCCCGTTGGGAGAGCGCAACACGTTCGGGGCGGCGGGCGTTGGATGAGATAAGCGTGGATGCCAGATTGAGGTGGATGGGCTGGCAGAGTTGCGTGAAAAATCGCCGTTGAACCACAGGCTCATTTCGTCCCACTGACCAGCCGGATAGGCAGGCTCGCCACAGAAAGCCAGTGAAGCGGCCTGAACGACTGGCCGATAATCGCTGAATGGATAGATAGTCAAAGGGAAAATATACGCCCCATCGTTGGGGCCCAGGTTGGGCGCGCCGCCGCTGAGCGCATCCACCAGCGCCGTCAGCCAGCGCGTGGCCGCCGCCAGGCGCGCCTGCACGGCTTCATCCAACGATTCGCCTCGCGTTTGACTTATCTGACGCATCCATAAACCGAGTTGCAACATCAGACGATGATAATTGACGCTGTGTTGAATATAACCGCCATCCGCGGCGACCTGACTCAGCAGACCGCGTTGAAAGCCATTTTGCCCTACGCGCAGCCAGCGCGGGGCGCAAGGGTGTTGCGGCAACAGCAGCCCGGCGGTGACCAGCGCTGCCG
>Ga0226835_1001191_pt1 | contig 15823 bp, 16 predicted proteins | sample LAC_MetaG_1_FD_163627 | JGI IMG/M metagenome (GOLD analysis project Ga0226835, IMG submission 163627) | Anaerobic ammonium oxidizing microbial communities from anammox membrane bioreactor (MBR) in UC Berkley, California, United States -... | ecosystem: Engineered > Bioreactor > Anaerobic >...
CTAAAGAATTCATCGTTCCAACCTTGCCGGAATGGGGGTTCTTCCTCTCCAATTCAAACCTGGTGAAAACGCCGCTTCTCATGGCATCACTGGGAAGGAGGTGTTCAATATTCGCAATCTTCAACGCATCCAATCTCCCGGCGAAGAAATCACCATTGAAATGATCCGCGCCGATGGCGCCATTTACTCCTTCCTGGCCACCGTTCGGTTGGATACAAAGAATGAGGTGGAATACTTCCATCATCGAGGAATTCTTAATACCATTCTCTTGAATCTGGCCTGATGGACAGACTTATATAGCGATGTAGACTTTGGCTCTCCTGGGATCATTCGGGGAGTATAATTTTCACGCGGAAGTTAATCTGAGCCAATCAGGTTAAAGCAATAAATGAGATTCAACATCGAGGAGAGATGAAATGAGCAATAAGAAGGTACGTGTCGCCATCATCGGGGTAGGAAATTGTGCATCTTCTCTGGTACAGGGGGTTTATTTTTATCGCAATGCAGCCGATACCGATCGAGTCCCCGGTTTGATGCACGTCAATCTGGGCGGATATCATATCCGCGATATCGAATTCAGCGCGGCTTTCGATGTGGTTGACACCAAAGTTGGTAAAGACCTCTCGGAGGCCATTTTTGCTTACCCCAACAATACCTATAAATTTTCCGAGGTTCCCCATCTGGACGTACCCGTTTACCGCGGGATGACCCATGACGGCCTGGGAAAGTATCTTTCTCAGATTGTGAAAAAAGCCCCCGGCCCCACAGCAGATATTGTGCGTATCCTCAAAGAAACAAAAACCGATGTGGTGGTCAGCTACCTGCCGGTTGGTTCTGAAATGGCCACCAAATGGTATGTCGAACAGGTATTGGATGCCGGCTGCGGATTTGTCAATGCCATTCCAGTGTTTATCGCCAGCTCCGAATACTGGGCTGAACGTTTCCGCCAGCGTGGTTTACCCATTATCGGCGATGACATCAAGTCACAGGTAGGCGCTACAATCCTACATCGGGTGTTGACCAGCCTCTTTGTAGATCGGGGTGTGCGCCTCGATCGTACGTACCAGCTAAATTTCGGCGGTAATACTGACTTCCTCAATATGCTCGAAAGAGAACGTCTGGAATCAAAGAAAATTTCCAAAACCAACGCCGTCACTTCCATGCTCCCCTACCCTCTGCCAGAAAACGACGTCCATGTTGGCCCAAGCGATTATGTGCCGTGGCTTACAGACCGAAAGTGGTGCTATATCCGCATGGAAGGCACGACTTTTGGGGAAGTGCCGCTCAACCTTGAAGCCAAACTGGAGGTTTGGGATTCCCCCAATTCCGCCGGGGTAATCATCGACGCCGTTCGCTGTGTGAAACTGGCTCTCGATCGCGGCTTAAGCGGCCCGCTCTATGCGCCGGCATCTTATTTTATGAAAACACCCCCCAAACAGTTTAAAGATGATATTGCCCGTGAAATGACCGAAGCATTTATCCGGGGTGATTAATCTCCGTCCTTCCCGTCAATGGTAAAATGGGGGCATGAGACAGACCTTTCACAGAAACCAGGCTTTTCCTACAGCCTGGTTTCTTTTTGGGGGGGTGATCCTCATCCTCACGCTTACAGCTTGCTCTTCGAGCACTGGCAGTTCATCTGCGCTGTCTACCCCAGACAATCCCACGCTTACCGAGGTTTTTCGTCAGGCTCTCTTTGAAGCCACCCGTTCCATTCCAACAGCCACCATAACCCCCACTCCTTCCCCAAGCGCCACCCTCACCGTCACCCCGGTACGCACACCGCAAGCTCTCCCTTCCCCCTTTATAACCGGGTTGTTGAATCCTCTGGATACACCACACACCTACATTCGTGATACCTGTCAGTACTTGAGGGACCGCTGGGCGCCCGGTAAAAGCCCACCGGGCACGGTCGTTATGCCGATCATGTTTCATTCCATCACCGATGGTGAAGTCTCACACCCTTATCAGATCACCCATGCGAAAGTCTCCCAACTCCTGCGAGACCTCCAGCAGCAGGGATTTGAAGCCATTTCCATGGAACAGCTGGCAGGCTTCTTGCAACATAACGAAAAAATCCCCTTCCGCTCCGTGCTTTTGATTGTGGACGATCTTCATTCTGAGGATTATTATCGCGATCACTTTGAAGCGTTCCTTCGCGAAAACCACTGGGTACTGACCAACGCCTGGATCAGTGAGCCAGAAGCAAGCCAGCGGGTTTTGGCGGAGAATCAAAAACTCCAGAATGAGGGGTGGGTTGACCATCAGGCTCACGGAGTGGTTCATAACATCAATATCAATGAATTCAAGCCAGGAACCATGATGGATACCCCCTTGTATGGAAAGATCTCCGCAGAACAATTCACCAGGAATGAATTGGAAGGTTCCATGCGCAGAATCGCCGACGCCTTCGGAAAAGCTCCCATTGCCTACATCTGGCCAGGTGGAAACTTCAGTAAACTGGGGGTGCAGATCGCCCGCGAAGTGGGTTATCAACTCGGCTTCACGGTCAATCCTCGCGGGCCACTGATGTACAATTGGATTCCCCTGGCCGATTCTGAAGATCCCGCACGCCCTTCCTTCCGCCCCGAAGGATATGTGCAAGACCCGCTGATGGTCCTTCCCCGATACTGGGATCAGGATGCTTCTTCTCACATCGATACTGTTCGCCAGATTTCCAAACAGGCGGCTGATGCCGCCCTGCAAACCCGGTCAATCGAACTGGAATACTATGATTGGGTATGCCGCCCCCAATACGGCTCTCTGGATGAAGCAGTTTCTCCATCTCCTACACCCTGATGGGAAGCGAAGATGATCGCCCAATTTATCCGGAAAGTGTTCTGGTTGGTTAGTCTGGGGTTACTCCTCATCGCCTGCGTACGCCCAACTAACGAAGAAAAAAACTGGAAAGCCCGGTCAGGTACATCGGCTTCTCTTCGGGCAACTTCTTCTGTATTTCCCACTCCCACCCGGACCCCTCTTTATTATTTTGCCACTCGCGATCCTGATCTACCCAGGTACACGCCTACCCCTGACTCACCTCATCCTTTACCCACACTGCGGAAAGACCCTGAAACGTATGTGGTACAACGAGGTGACACCCTGGGCACCATTGCCCAACGATATGGTGTAAGTATTCAGAACATTGTCGAGGCCAATCAGATCGTCAACCCTGATCTGCTCAACGTGGGGCAAGTGCTTACCATTCCTGCCCCTCAACCTCTTCCTCCGGGGCCGTCTTATAAAATTATCCCGGACTCCGAATTGGTCAACAGCCCTGCCGCCGCCTTTTTTAACACCCGTAAATTTGTCGATGGGATCGATAATTACCTGAGCAATCTGCGGGAGGAAGTCGACGGAATCACGTTGACCGGCGCTCAGATTGTGGAACGAGTCTCTCGCGAATACTCCGTTAACCCCCGCCTACTTCTGGCCATTCTTGAGTATCAATCCAGATGGGTTACCCTGCGTGATCCGCCCGAAAAAACCCTGGATTACCCCATAGGATACGTTCACCCTGCATACAAAGGGCTTTACCGGCAGCTATCCTGGGCAGCGAATAACCTCAACCGGGGGTATTATCTCTGGAGAAGCGGAGGGGTAGCCGCCTGGATTCTCAGTGATGGGTCTCTGGTTCCACCCGATGAAACCATTAACGCTGGAACAGCAGGAATACAACATTTCTTCTCTCTCCTGTATGATCAGCCCGGGTGGGTTACCGCCGTCTCCGAAAACGGTCTCGCCGCAACTTACCAGGAGCTGTTTGGCTACCCTTTTGATTATGCCGTGGAACCATTAATCCCCGTTGACCTGAGCCAGCCAGTCATGCAATTACCTTTTGAGCCCGGAACGATCTGGTCTTTCACCGGTGGCCCACATGGCGGCTGGGGAAGTGGCTCAGCCTGGGCTGCGCTCGATTTTGCTCCCCCGGGCGAAGCCCTGGGATGTGTCACGAGTGATGCCTGGGTTGTAGCTGTCGCCGATGGACTCATTGTTCGGGTAGAAAACGGCGCGGTGATACAAGACCTGGATTCGGATGGTATGGAGCAGACCGGCTGGAGTATCCTCTATATGCACATTGAGTCCCGCGACCGGGTTCAACCCGGAACACGGCTTCGGGCTGGAGAGCGTATTGGGCATCCAAGTTGTGAAGGTGGTTATTCCACCGGCACGCATGTCCACCTCGCCAGGCGTTATAATGGAGAGTGGATTCCAGCCGACGCTCATCTTCCTTTTATCCTGGACGGATGGGTTTCCAGCGGGGATGGTATTGAATATGACGGATGGTTAACTCGTGATGGACAGATCGTTGAGGCGTGGGAAGGCCGCAAAGCGGAGAACCAAATCTACCGTTAGGTTTATCGAGTCCGCCATTATTCTTCTGGTGTTTCTCGGTGGTATCTTCGGTTGTGCCTGGACGCTTACCGGCCCGCTCAACCTGCTTTCATCTTTAAAACCCCTTTTAACAGTGGAACCGGCAGGCGTTTCAGCCAGTCAACCTGAAATTCCAACCACAGAGCCTGTGGTACCCTCTGTTCATACACCGACCCTACAACCTACCCCCACCTTTACCCCCACCCCAAAAATCTCCGCCACCCCCCGACCACCCTTTCTCTATTACACCCAGGCCGGAGACACCCTGAAAGCTCTGGCTTCCCGCTTCAATGTAAACCCTGATGAGATTCGCTCCACATCGCCTATCCTGCAAGAGAGTTTACTCGACCCCGGACAATTGTTAATCATTCCTCACCGGCTGGATGAAACCACTTCATCAGAGCAAGTCATGCCCGATAGTGAAATCGTCTTTTCACCTTCTGCGCTGGACTTCGATATCAATCGCTTTGTCACGGAAGCCGGGGGTTACCTTTCTACAATCCATGAATGGCATACCAACGGATGGAATGATGGCGCAAGAGCTGTGTACAGTGTGGCCATCAATAATTCCATTAACCCGCGCCTTCTTTTAGCTCTTCTAGAATATCAAAGCCACTGGGTTTATGGGCAACCGGCTAACCTCGCCCAAACTGATTTCCCCGTAGGGTACCCGAATTACGAAAAAAAAGGGCTCTCCCTGCAACTTTCGTGGGCGGTGCAGCAATTGAATATCGGGTATTACGGCTGGCGCGACGGGCGAGTCACTGAGCTCACCTTCAAGGATGGCACCAAAGTTCGCCTCGCCCCCGATCTCAATGCAGGAACGGTAGCCCTGCTTTATCTAATGGCTCAATTGTACGATCAACCTCACTGGGCCGGCGCCGTTTACGGGGCCGATAGCCTCCCGGCACTTTACGAACGAATGTTCGGCAGCCCATGGGTTCGAGCCCAGGCGGTTGAGCCATTATTCCCGGCCACTTTAACCCAGCCACCGCTTGAACTCCCATTTCGGAAAGGGAAGTTCTGGAGCCTTACCGGCGGCCCGCATTCAGCCTGGGGGCCCGATGGTGCCCGCGCTGCCCTTGACTTTGCGCCTTCTACCACCGAAAAAGATTGTTACCAATCTTCCGATTGGGTCTCTGCCATGGCCAGCGGCCTGGTCGTTCGCTCTGAAACGGGAGTGGTTGTGGTTGACCTGGATGGAGACGGGTATGAGCAAACAGGCTGGGCAATTCTCTATCTCCATATCGCCACAGAAGACCGGGTGCCAGCAGGAACATGGGTAAACACAGACGACAATATTGGGCACCCATCCTGCGAAGGCGGCATGGCCACAGGGACTCATGTTCATGTGGCGCGAAAGTATAACGGAGAATGGATTTTAGCCGATGGCCCTCTACCGTTTACCCTCAGTGGCTGGCGTGCCTATGCCGGTGCGAAAGATTATCAGGGAACGTTGACCAAAGAAGGCCAAACCGTCACAGCATCCATTTATGGAGACTACAACTCTCGGATTAACCGGTGATCAGTTCGAGGGTTCTTTCAGGATATCCGCCCCATACCATTCGATCACCGCATCACCCAGAATCGCATCCAATTCTTCGAAGGTTGTCCAAGCATCTGCCCTACCAATGAAAGATAGAATGTAAGCATCACCGTTGGGCAGAACAAGCACACCTGCATCAGCCACGATAATCGGACCGGTCATCGAACCCCGCTTGTTATAAAGGAGCGTCCCTTTCGGCAGCAGCGGGGCAAGTTTCCACAAACGGATGTGGTCATTTTCTGTCAGTTCTTCCATGAGATGGATCAAAATGTCGCTCGCCTCCGGCCCCACCAGCGTCTTCGTTTGAATACCTTCCAGCAGGCGGGTAATTTCTCGGGCAGTCGTTCGACGGGGTTCAATGGATGTGTCTGGCACGCCCCATTCATCAAGCGTCTTTCGTATCCCACCCTCTCCCATTCTTTGCTTTAAATCCCGGGTTAACAAATCCGTCGCGGTTTCTTCACTCACTACAAGCATGGCGCGAAGCAATTGGGCATAAGTCCGGCCTGCCTTCGGCGGAGCCTGATTAAGAAAGGTATCCAGATCCATTTCCTCAACCTCTGCCGATTTCATCACCAGTAAACCTATGGCAATTTTAATCGTCGAAGCCGGATGAACGATCTCATCAGCTGAGCGTGAGTAAACCACCTCACCCCCCACCTTTTTAATCATCACATTCCAGATACCGCCTCGATTTAATACCCTATCCAATCGTCCAACTACGGTGGAGATATCCACGGGCGGGCGTTTCCGCCACAGAATCAGGCCTTGATACCCCCCAAATGTGCCTGATGAACCCATTAATCCCTTTTCGCGCTGGTTGGGATCATAAAATAAAAATTCATCCACGATAAAAGACCTTCGCGATGGAAGATATTGGTTGGTTATTGTAAAAGCCCTTCCTTGAGAATCTACCCGAGTGATCAGGATATATTTTCCGGTGAAGACCTCCTTGTCAGGGATCAAGTAGACCAGGTCACCCGGGGAGAAAGAGAAACCCAGCAGATTAATCTGGCTGAGCGCCCCCTTTTTTTCCATCCATATATAGTCTTCATGAGGAAGGAAAACCTCAAGCCTTTGCCAGTCGCGGGTCGCATTGAGCAACCAGAATCGATGCGGTGGAATCGAAGCATCCAGTAACCCTGTTTCTTGCATCATAGCCACGGCCAGTGGCCCATCCATGGAGCCAGGATCTTCTTCATCAAGCTGTATCAATAAACTTTTCAATGCCTCTTCGGTTGTTGCCTTAAAATGGGCAGAAAGAATTTCATCGAAGGATGCAATCGACCGGTTTGGAGATGGGGTGATGCTCAGAGTTTCCTTAAGGGGCGCTTTGGTCTCAGGTAAGGGAGTTGCAGGTAGATCGAGCGCCTGCGCTTCTGGTCTTCCAGACTCTATTCGCTGTGGTGGCGGGCCGTAGGGCGCCAGGGTTTCACGGGTTCGGATCATCTCCCCCGAACATCCGCCGCCCAGAAAAACACACCCCCACAGGCATAAACCAAAGAAACCTATTTTCCAACGCTGCATTGTGCAAATCCCGGGTGAGGTGTCATAACCGGATAGATTATAATCTTGGTGAGTTCCTATGATCCCTGTACGCGCTCCTTTAATAGTAAAGCTATGCACCTGGTGGGCCATCGGCTCTCTGATTCTCACGGGTTGCCTTTCTACCGAATCAGCCATGGGCCAGGTCTCCGATGAGGTGCTTCAAGACCAACGGCTTTCCGCACCTCAGGTTACCTATTCTCCGCAGCCCACTCGTCCCATTTTTTCGCCGGGTGAACTGGTAGATTACACCGCCCAACCCGGAGACACCCTCCCGGCGCTCGCCGCCCACTTTAATACAACCGTGAGAGAAATTCGACAGGCAAACCCATTTATCCCAGAAGACGCCACCACAATGCCGCCAGGGATGCCGATGAAAATCCCCATCTATTATCAGGCTTTGTGGGGATCAGCCTATCAAATTATCCCAGATGCCCACTTTGTTAATGGCCCATCAGCGATTGGCTTCGACACTACCAGTTTCGTAGCGTCGCACCCCGGCTGGTTGAAGGATTATAGTGGTTATGTTGCCGGGCGTAACCGTAGCGGCGCCGAGATAGTCGATTTCGTTGCCACATATTATTCTATCAGCCCGCGGGTACTCCTGGCGCTCCTGGAATACCAGCTGGGAGCGTTATCAGAAGCGCAGCCCCCGGTTGATCTCTCTGCTTACGCGCTTGGCGAACGTTCCACGGCTTTGCAGGGTCTGTATCGGCAGCTGACCTGGGCTGCGAACGCCTTGAATAATGGATTTTATGGATGGCGCACCGGAGAGTTAAAGGAAATTACCCTCATAGACGGGCGCCTCGAACGGCCTGATCCGTGGCAAAATGCCGCCACGGTAGCCCTTCATTATTACTTTTCTCTCCATTCCTCTCCTTCAGACTACGAACGGGCCATTGCCCCTGAAGGCTTCGCGGCTACTTTTTCTCAGTTATTTGGGGATCCGTGGACAGCGTCTCCTCATATACCCGGGAGCCTGCGTCAGCCTCCGTTGCGATTGCCCTTTGAGGTTGGAAAAATTTGGGCGTTCACTGGCGGTCCACATAACCCCTGGGGTGAAGGAGCTCCGCTGGCCGCTCTCGATTTTGCCCCTCCTTCGGTCGTAGGGGGTTGCGCCACTACTGAAGAATACGCAACTGCTGTAGCGGATGGTGTCATTGCCCGAACCGATACCGGCATTGCTGTACTCGACCTGGATGGAGATGGGGATGAGCGCACCGGATGGGTTGTGTTTTACCTCCACCTCTCCACTCAAGACTTAATCGCTCAAGGAAGCACCGTTACTGCAGGCCAACCCCTGGGTCATCCATCCTGCGAGGGAGGTACCGCCACAGGCACACACGTCCATATTGCCCGAAAATACAATGGAGAATGGATCCTGGCTGATGGTCCACTGGCCTTCAACCTCGAAGGCTGGGTTGCTCGCAACGGTTCAGCCCCCTATCTCGGTACTTTGACCCGGCAAGGAAAACTGGTCAGAGCTTGTGTATGCTCTGACCAGTCAGCCCAACTTCAGTCTTTACCACAACGCTAATTCAACCATCGATCCATTGGAAGTTATTGATTGGCTTCCAGGATGGTAATTTTATGCTGGATATTCGCCGTTTTACCAAGCATGGCCTGCGCTGAGCAATATTTCGTTTCAGAAAGTTCCACTGCCCGTTTTACCGCCTCAGGGTCAATGGCGTGCCCGGTGACAATATATTCAAGTAAGATCTCCGTAAACACCCTGGGGTGTTCTGTAGAACGCTCGGCATGGGCTTTTACTTCAAACCCCGTCACCTGCTGGCGCTTTTTTTCCAGAATAGAAATGACATCCATGGCCGTGCAACCGGCCAGCCCGACCAGCAGCAGCTCCATCGGGCGAAAACCATCATTTTCTCCCCCGACTTCTGGCGCTCCTCCTAGGCTTACGGTAAAACCGCTGCTTGCCCATCCTTCAAAGGAAAGTCCATGCTTCCAGGTTGCCCGCGCGTCCATGTGACCTCCATTCAATTCGCGAGTGCCTTTTGAATCTCTTGGATCAAATGACTTTCAGGGGCTGCCCCCACCACGTTGACCGCTCCCATATTAATCGTGGTCTGGGGCACACCCGATACATTGAAGCGGTTCGAGAGCTCAGGAAATTCCATGGCTTCCACCATTTCAGCTTCCACAAGCGGGCTTTCAACCGCCAGCTGGTGAGCCAGCACCACAGCGCGTGGGCAATAAGGACAGGTGGGTGTAACAAAAACCTGGAGATGAACGGGGGACTTCAAAGTTTGAAGAAATTCTTTAGTTTCAGGGGAAAGCCCCGACTCTCTCCGAGAGACGATCAGCAGCGAGTTAACCAGCGAGGTGAATTCGTGTCCGGCAGGGATACCCTTGTAGCGTACCCCGTAATCAAGAATCTGATCCCCGTCTTTACCGGCGATGACAAAAGTAGGCGCGGCGTCCACTTTATATTGTTTCGCTTCGGCCTGGTTGGTATGCACATCAAACACCTTGAGCGAGAGCTTATCTGAGAGGCTGGTCACTTCCTCAAGGAGCTGACGAGTCTCTGCACAGTACTGACATTCTGCCGGATCATCGCTCCCAAAAAACAAGACTACCGTCTCATGTTCAAGATCGTTGAAAAACTCGCGCACCTGTTGTCGAATGTTTTCATCAAGCATTGGTTCCATTTTTTTTCACTCCTTTTGCGTTCATCGTATACCCCAACGGGGTCTTTAAAGAAATTATCAGGTAAAACCACCCGATTCGGTAAAACCACAATATTCACACCGAAGCACCAGCAATCCATCATAATCCAGCACCCCTTTACCACAACGGGGGCATGCTTTACCCGGTAGAGCCGGTTGAGAACATGGTTGATGCACCTCAGAAGACTCCTGACGAACCTTCGTTCCTTCCCGGGGTGCCCGATCCGTTTCCTCAAACCGACTATTCTGGTAATCCTCGGTGGTCATTCCAAAGGATTAGATCGTGCGATGAGGAAAAAGTTACAAGAAAAAAGCTTATCGTGAGAGATAATCCTCGATATTTAAACGAAAATACAATTTTTGCATAACGCTTTTCGGTAGTTCGTCTTCCAACTCTACCTTACGATATAAATCGATGGTTTTCCGAAGCGTATTGACCACGACCTGGCAATCCTGGCACTCTTCCAGGTGCCTTTCAATCTCAGCACACAGCTCTTTGCTTAAATTGCCATCCACGTACTCTGAAAGCGACGCTAACAGCTCCTGGCAATTACGTTGGGGGTGAGTCATGTCCAACTCCTTTCTTCGCCCGTTCAGGACATCTTATGGCTAAAATACACCGAAAGATCTTCACGCAACTGCAATCGAGCTCGCAGCAACCTGGTTTTTACTGCCGCTTCAGAGATTCCCAGCGCTTCGGCAGTCTCCTTCACCGATAAATGATTAATGTCTCTCAAGATAAAAACTGAGCGTAAAGCCGGCGAAAGCTTCTCAATCGCCTGGTTCATCGTCTCTCGTACTTCGGCGGTCATCAATTCATTTTCAGGAAGACAACACCAGTCAATGATCTCTCTTGGTTTTTCAGGTTCTTCGCCATCCCCATCATACCCATCCAGCGGCTCTTCAATGGGTTTCTTTTTCCTCAGGGTAAGGAAAATTTCATTCATGGCAATCCGATAAAGCCAGGTCGAAATACTGGAACGCCCTTCAAATTGTTGAATCGACCGCAAGGCTTTCATAAAAGTTTCCTGAAGGATATCTTCAGCGTCCTGCTCCGATCCGAGCATTTTTAACCCAAGGCGATAAATGGGCTCTGAGTACAGTTCTACCATTCGAGCCAGTTCAGCCTTATCGCCTGCCTTTAATGCTTCAAGCGATACCTCGGTTTTTACTGTTACTTTCTCTGTCATATTAGATGCCCCAATCTACAATAAGTAACGTATCCTCACGAAAGTGGCCAGGTCGGTAATACATCTAGATCAAGCGAGTCCCGGTACCCCTTGATAAAGCGATAATAACCGGCCGCCGCGATCATGGCAGCATTATCCGTGCATAACGCCAGATCAGGGATATGAACCTTAAACTCATTTTGCGCCAGAAAGGCCTGCCGCAACGCCCGGTTGGCCGAAACCCCACCCGCCAGAACAATATCACGAACGTCAAATTGACGGGCAGCTTTCAGAGTTTTAGTAAAAAGAATATCCACGACCGCAGCCTGAAAACTTGCCGCCAGGTCGCTCACAGGGAGTGGTTTACCCGTCGCCTCTAATTCTTTGACTACGCGCAAAACTGCGGTTTTCAATCCGCTGAAAGAAAAATTCCACCCCCCTTCCATTCTCGCCCGTGGGAATGCAAACGCTGTAGGGCTACCCTGTTCTGCCGCCTCCTGAATCGACGGCCCCCCAGGATAAGGAAGCCCAAGCAGTCTGGCCACTTTATCAAAGGCTTCTCCTGCGGCATCGTCCTGGGTTCCACCCAAACGTTGGTAAGTCACGTGCTCCTTCATTAAGATTAATTCTGTATGCCCTCCGGATACCAGAAGGGCGAGCAAAGGGAACTTTGGTTCGGGGGGCAAGATCCGGGGGCCTGAGGGTTGTACCCAGGCAGAATAAATATGCCCCTCCAGATGATTGATTCCCAGCAGTGGAAGATTGGCTCCTAACGCCAGTCCTTTGGCGGCGTTCATGCCCACAACCAGTGACCCGGCCAGGCCCGGCCCCCGCGTTACTGCGATCGCATCTACATCACTCAGGCTGAGATGAGCCTGTTGCAGCGCTTGCTCAATGACTGTAAAAACGGTTTTGATGTGCTGCCTCGAAGCCACCTCGGGGAAAACGCCGCCGTATTGCTCGTGAATATCAATCTGAGACGCCACAACGCTGGACAATAAGGAACGCCCATTTTCTAAAACCGCCGCCGCAGTCTCATCACACGAGGATTCGATCCCCAGAATTCTTGCAGAAGTGTATGGTTGACTCTGGCGCATTCCAGTTTCCATCAGCATCTACCCTTTGACCGGAATCAATAAATCATGAGGATATTCCGCCAGAGGTTCAATATTTCCATGCTCTGTAACGCAGAAAGTATCTTCAAGGCGAACACCCATATTCCGGTCTGGATAGTACAACCCTGGCTCAATGGTAAAGACACTCCCGGTTTGAAGCACATCCTCTGCCGTCGCCGTGATTCCTGACATCGGTCTTTCGTGAATATACAAACCAACCCCATGCCCGAGTGAGTGAACATATCCTCTCTCTGTGGAGGGGTCGGTCCGAATGGTTGGATGCCCCACCGCCTCAAAATAATCACACACTTTTTCATGATATGTACGGAGAAGTTCCCCTACTCGAAGCTGGCCAACAATTTTTTCGTACACCTCTCGTACCTCATCGTATAACTTTTGGACATCATCCGGCACGTACCCAAGGCACCAGGTTCGGGTCATATCGTAATAATATCCTCCGCCAGCTTCGCATGGAAAAATATCATACACAATCGTCTGGCCCTGTCGAAGGACATCACCGGGCGTCCCACTGGAATGAGGAACCCCCGCATCTCGTCCGATGGCAAAGATCGTCCCTTCAGGATTTTCAACCCCGAGTTCGGCCAGCCATAAGTTAATTTTCCGTTTGACCATGCCAATGGTTACCGTTTCTCCATTTCCAGTAACCAGGATTTGATCTTTAACTTTTTGAGAGGAAAGAAATTCCGCCGTTCTACCAACCACCTCGGTGGTGACCCTGCCCACCTGTCTGATCCGTTCCACCTCGCTGGCATCCTTGGTCGCCATTGCCTTTTGCATCACCCGATTATTAACATCTCCTACCAGATGAAGATCGGGTAAAAGATCATGCACTGAACGAAACACATCCAGAGCATAACCGGCGTCACTTTTTCCGAGGATCACTACCCTCCCCTGAGTCAGATCACACTCTTTAAACATCTTTTCATAGCGCAGAGCCATGGCTCTGGTCATATCGCCTTCCGCCTCTTTGAGTAACTCACCCAGGGGATACAAGCTATAACTTCGCAACCTCAATCCGCTTCTGGCAGCTTCGTCTCGTTCCATTGGCCCATGGAAAAGAGTTCCACCCTCTCCCGTCTTCCAGATCAGGTCTGCGCCAGTCAGGTGAGCAATACCAGTGAGGTATACCATAGGGGGGTTGTGCATTCCCGAACCAACTACAAGCATCCCATCCAGATCATTTTCTCGAAGAATTGCATCCAAATCGGTTTTCATAGAGGATTGTTCCTTTTCTTCTGCGATGTTTGACTGATAGATTGAAAAACCAGATTTAATTCATCCAGGAAGGCTTTCTCCTGTTCGACAAGCACTGTTCGCGGATCAAAAACCAGTCTTTCCTCTTCTACCCGGGCGATGATAGGATATGGCAGTTCTCTCAACCGCTGTAAAACTCTGCTCGCCCCCGGCACCTCAAGGGCCAGCAGCGAGGTTGGAAGAGTCTCCCCCGGAAGGCTTCCACCGCCCACCATAGAACGCCCCGGGATCACCTCTCCCCATCCAAGGCGGTCACGCCAGTAGGCCGCCCTCTGGTGAATGTCTTCTGGAGAAGCCGAAATCATCTGCCAGATTGGAATTTTCTGCACCGCTTCCCCTTTCAGGTAATGAAGAAGGGTGATCGCCAGCCCCGCCAGACACATCTTATCAGCCCGCACTGCCCGGGCCAGAGGGTGTTTCCTGATCTTTTCGACCAAATCCGCCTTTCCAACGAGGATTCCAGCCTGGGGACCTCCCAGCAGTTTATCTCCCGAAAAACAAACCAGGTCAGCCCCTGCATTAAGCGACTCCTGAACCATAGGCTCATGCGCCAACCCAAACTGCGCCGTATCAAGGAGAGCTCCAGAGCCAAGATCATCTATCACAGGAACGCCCCGCGCATGACTGACTTCAACGATTTCGTGTAAACCAGGCTCAGAGGTGAAACCAATGATTTTAAAATTTGAATGATGGGCTCTCACCACCAGGGCAACCGAATTTTGTAAAGCTTCGAGGTAATCTTCCAGATGAACCCGATTGGTTGTGCCCACCTCGACCAGTTTTGCTCCAGATTGAGCCATCACCTCTGGAATACGGAAACCGCCTCCTATCTCCACCAATTGGCTACGCGCAATCACCACCGGCCTCCGCCGCGCCAGTGCGCTCAGAATTAACAATAAAGCCGCGGCATTATTATTTACCACCAGCGCCGCTTCTGCGCCTGTGAGAGAACAGAGGGTCTCCTCTACATGCATACTCCTAGAGCCACGCCCGCCACGCTGGAGATCATATTCCAGCGTACAATACCCTGCTGAAACATCTGTAATAACCTGAAGCGCTTCCCTGCTTAAAGGAGCCCTACCCAGATTCGTATGTAAAATAACCCCTGTTGCATTAATCACCGAACGCAAACTGGGGGTCGTTTTCTCGATTAGTTTTCTTCGCGCCAGCTCGAGGATCTCCTCGCGGTCTGCTGCAGACTGCCTCTTGCCGCTTTTGAGCTGTTCGCGTAATTCATTCAGCACCTCACGAACCGCGGTTATAGTTAATTCGCGCCCAAATTCTTCCAGCAGGGCAGAACCGCTCCTGTCCCCCAGGAGCTGATCGACCGCCGGGAGTTTCCTTAACTCACTCATCAACTGGTTCCCTGGGTTTCCAGCGGCTAACTTCGCGTACCCGAAGAAGAAATTCGATGATAAAAAATCCCAAACCCAGAATCACTGCCAGTGGAGCAGTCAATACCCTCCCTTGCTGGAGCCACGCCAGGAGGCAAACGTAAACCCCCACCATCACGGCTTCCCGGATTATTGCCCCCCCGTCAGCAGGAGGATTGGTGGGAAATCGGAGATTGACAAAATACGCGACGGGCAACGTCGTTCCACTCAATGCTGAAAGAAGCAAAAAGAAAAACAACCATCGTGGCCCAAGGGTAGGTAACGTGGTGGCAACAAGGATGGCCAGCCCTCCCCACCCCAGCAAACTGAGTAGAATGCCGGCCCAGAGGAAGGTGCGAAAAGGGGGAAAGGAAGGAGGTTCTGTAGCGCTACTCATAAATTGGATTATATCGTAATCGCCTTATAACCATGACTCGCGGTTTTCATGGATTAATCGAAATATCTCCAGTGGCTCGGGGCGTTTCTGATCCCTTTCCAGGTACAACGCCCCGTTCGGGCAATGATTGACACATACACCGCACCCCATACACGCCGATTCGTCCACCCGGGCAACTTCGGTAACGGAAATGGCCTGGAATTGGCAGCGGGATTCACACACCCCACACGCCTGGCATAAATCCGCCTGAACTTTGCAAACAAATCCCGAGGAAATTAACATCGGGGTGCCTTGCCTTTGCGCCTTCATTGCGCCACAACAGCAGGCGCAGCAATTGCAAATGGC
>Ga0226835_1001193_pt1 | contig 15713 bp, 13 predicted proteins | sample LAC_MetaG_1_FD_163627 | JGI IMG/M metagenome (GOLD analysis project Ga0226835, IMG submission 163627) | Anaerobic ammonium oxidizing microbial communities from anammox membrane bioreactor (MBR) in UC Berkley, California, United States -... | ecosystem: Engineered > Bioreactor > Anaerobic >...
CGCTGCGCGATCGGGAAAACCATGTGTTTGTTTTTCCCTCATTTATCTTGGGACCGGGTCAATATTGCCGCGTTTATACCAACGAATATCATCCCACGTCTTGCGGTTTTAGTTATTACAGCCCTTCGCCGATCTGGAACAATGACGGCGATTGCGCTTACCTGAAAGATCCCTACGATCAATTAATAGACACGTTTTGCTATGATTGAATGGGCGTCTATGAAAGCGGATCGCGCTGAGGTCGCCTGACGACGGAGCGTTGACAGGCTGATCAGCTTCTCTGGAAGCAAAGCGCAATCCAGTCGCCGCTCTGGCGCTGTTCAGTGAGACGCAGACTACGCCGCTGCGCGGCTGCGATGACATCCTGGGCTTGTTCCTCCAGAATGCCAGATAATATCAGATAGCCGTGAGAGGTGAGAATGTCCTCCAATCCTTCATCTAACAAACGCGTCAACACCGGCGCCAGTATATTCGCCAGGACAACATCTGCCTGTTGTAAGGAAAATTGGCCAGCGCGGATTTCCGCCAGCGAGCCCAGCCCCAATTCCAGGCGCTCCGCTGTTCCGTTCGCCTGGGCGTTTTCGCGCGCCGCCTGGATGGCGTCCGCATCAATATCTACCCCCAAGGCGCGGCGCGCCCCCAATTTCAAAGCGGCGATGGAAAGGATCGCCGTGCCGCAGCCCAGGTCAATCACGTCCAAAGCCCGCTTGTGAATTTCGCCGGGCTGCAAGATTTCTTCGATCAGTTCCAGGCAAAGCTGAGTGGTGGGATGTGTTCCGGTGCCAAAAGCCATGCCGGGGTCAATGCGGATGGGCAACCGGTCCTGAGTCTCGACCTCCAGCCACGCTGGAACAATCATCAGTCGGCGGCCAACGGGGATCGGGTGATAATGCTCTTTCCAGGCTTCTGCCCAATTGATGTGTTGGATGGGACGGAATTGCGCCTCAGGCAAGGGACGGATGCGTCCCAGATACCAAAGCGCTTCCTGCAAGCGTTGGCGCGTCTCTTCCAGGCGGTCATCCACTGGCAAATATCCAAAGACCCGCAACGGTCCGACGGCATGCCCCTCCGAGTCATCTGCTTCAGCGGTCACCGCTGTGCTTTCGATCACTACGCCATCCGGCAGAAAGCGCGCCAGCACTTCCGCCGTCGCTTCGGCCAACTCTCCATCCACAATCAGTGATACTTCAACCCAGCTTGCATCCGTCATTATTCACCTGATGAAAAAGCGGGCGTGTTCTCGCCCGCATCAACATTGTCTCACTTAGCCGCCCAGAGCTTCTTTCAACCAGTCCCAGATGCCTCGCTCCTGCGGGCGCACTTCGCCGCCCATGCTTTTCGCCAGTTGTTCGAAAAGCTGGCGCTGTTCGGGGGTAAGCCGCTTGGGGATCTCGACATTGATAATTACTAACTGATCGCCGCGGCCGTTATTGCGCAGGCGCGGTACTCCTTTGCCTTTCAGTGTGAGGATCTCACCAGGTTGCGTTCCAGCAGGGATCTTCAACTTGACCGTCCCATCCACCGTGGGGACATCCACCTCTGCTCCCAGGGTGGCCTGAGCAATATTGATGTTTAAGTCTAACAAGATATCGTATTCTCGACGGCGGAAATATCGGTGGGGTTTGACCTGGATCAAAATATACAGGTTTCCATTAGGACCGCCGTTTTCGCCTGGTTGTCCTTCACCCGCCAGGCGGATTTGGGTTCCACTATCCACGCCTGCCGGGATGTTGACGACCTTGAGCCGCGTACGGCGCTCCAGGCCGCGCCCCTGGCAGTTCGGGCAAGGCGAACTGATGGTCTCGCCCTGACCACGGCAGGTGGGGCAAGTGCTTACCTGCACCATAGAACCGATGAACGTCTGTCGCACCTGGCGGACTTCGCCGCTTCCATTACAGGTTGAACATCGCACAGGGGTGGTGCCTGGTTTTGCGCCGCTTCCGCCGCACAGGCTGCAAACCTCGTCGCGGGTGATTTCTATTTCTTTTTCAACCCCGAAAATTGCTTCTTCAAAGGATAATTCCAGGCGGTATTGCAGATCTGCGCCGCGTCGCGGCGCATTGCGCGAGCGCGCTGTCGAGCGGCCAAACCCGCCAAAACCGAACAGGTCGTTGAAAATGTCGGCGAAATCGCTGAAATCCACCGTAAAGTCGCCCATCCCATTTGGACCGCGCACTCCGGCGTGTCCGAAACGGTCGTATGCCGCCCGCCGTTCGGGATCCGAGAGGACAGCGTAGGCTTCATTGATCTCTTTGAACTTCTCTTCGGCGTCTGGCTCTTTATTAACATCCGGGTGATACTGGCGCGCCAGACGGCGGAAGGCTGATTTCAGCTCATCCGCTGTGGCGGTGCGGGCGACGCCCAGGACTTCGTAATAATCACGTTGCGACATAGTTCAAGTTACGGCCGATGCGCCTCGATGCAAACGCATCGGCCCTTTGATTCACCTAGATTTATGCGTTGCGAAATTCGCCATCTACCACGTCTTCGCCTTCGCCGCTGCTTGGGCCTTTGTCAGCGCCCGGAGCACCGGCTGCAGGGCCGCTTTGTTGATATGCGGCCGCGCCCACCCGTTGCAACACCTGGTTCAAGTCTTCCGAGGCGCGCTGGATGGTTTCCAGATCATTGCTGTTCATCACTTCGCGCAGTTTGGCGATTTTTTCTTCCACTTGCGACTTCAAATCCGCTGGAACTTTGTCTCCTAAGTCTCGCAGGACCTTTTCGGCTGAATATGCCTGATTGTCGGCGTTGTTGCGCGCCTCGATCAGCTCTTTTCGGCGGCGGTCTTCCTCGGCGTGCGCTTCTGCTTCACGGCGCATGCGCTCGATTTCGGCTTCGCTCAAACCAGATGAGGCAGTGATGGTGATATGCTGGCTGCGACCGGTGGCTTTATCCTGCGCGGTGACTTTTAAGATGCCGTTTGCGTCAATGTCGAACGTCACTTCGATCTGCGGGATGCCGCGCGGCGCTGGCGGAATGCCGTCCAGGATAAATTTACCCAGCGATTTGTTGTCCGCTGCCATAGCGCGCTCGCCTTGTACCACGTGGATTTCCACCTGCGACTGATTATCGCTGGCGGTGGAGAAGATCTGGCTCTTGCGCGTCGGAATGGTGGTGTTGCGCTCGATGATATGGGTGGCTACGCCACCCAGCGTCTCTACCGACAGAGTGAGCGGTGTGACGTCTAACAGCAGGATGTCTTTGACTTCACCGCCCAAGACGCCCGCCTGGATGGCTGCGCCAATCGCCACCACTTCGTCGGGATTAACGCCTTTATGCGGCTCTTTGTTGAACAGTTTGCGCACAGCATCCTGCACGGCGGGCATGCGAGTCATGCCGCCCACCAACACCACTTCGCTGATTTGAGAGGGCTGGACATCGGCGTCTTGCAGCGCCTGGCGCACGGGCCCCATGGAGCGTTCGATCAAATCTTGGGTCAATTGCTCAAGTTTTGAGCGTGTCAGCGTCATGACCAGATGTTTGGGCCCTGATGCATCTGCGGTGATATAGGGTAGATTGATCTCGGTTTGCATGACGCTGGATAACTCAATCTTGGCTTTCTCGGCGGCTTCTTTGAGCCGTTGCAGCGCCTGGCGATCTTTGCGCAGATCAATGCCGTTCTCGCGTTGAAACTCGCTGGCCAGATAATCAATCAAACGTTGGTCGAAATCATCTCCGCCCAGGAAGGTATCGCCGCTGGTAGAGCGCACCTGGAAAACGCCGTCGCCTACATCCAGAATAGAAATATCGAATGTGCCGCCGCCCAGGTCATAGACTGCGATGACTTCGTCCTTTTTCTTATCCAGGCCATAAGCCAGCGAAGAAGCCGTAGGCTCGTTGATGATGCGCAACACTTCCAGTCCGGCGATTTTGCCGGCGTCTTTGGTGGCATTGCGCTGCGCATCGTTGAAATACGCCGGTACAGTAATCACTGCCTGAGTGACCGGCTCGCCCAGATAAGCTTCGGCGTCAGCTTTGAGTTTGCTCAATATCATGGCAGAAATTTCGGGCGGCGAATACTCTTTGCCATCCAGGATGACGCGTACATCGCCGTTAGGCGCTTCGGTCACTTTATACGGCACGCGTGAAATGGCGCGCTGTACTTCGGGGTCTTTATATTTGCGCCCCATAAAGCGTTTGATCGAAAAAATCGTATTTTCCGGGTTAACCACGGCCTGGTTGCGCGCCACTCGTCCGATCAGGCGCTCGTGGTTTTTGTTGACAGCCACAACCGAGGGTACCAGTCGCTCACCTTCGGCAGAGGGGATGACAACCGGTTCGCCGCCTTCCATCACGGCCACCACCGAGTTGGTTGTGCCAAGATCTATTCCAATGATTTTTCCCATAATTTCCTCCAGCAAATATCAGAAAGCAAAGTTGTTGTTCATGGCGGCTTATGCTAACGGGCGACGCGCACCATTGCGGGGCGCAGCACTTTATCCCCCAGCATATAGCCTTGCTGCAATACTTCGGTGATCTGGCCGCTCTCGTGTTGGGCGCTATCTTCGGTGAGAATTGCCTCGTGCAGGTTGGGATCGAAAAATTGACCTTCCACCTGCATGGGTTTTACGCCTTCGCTTTCCAGAATCCCCAAAAGTTTGCGGTAAATTAATTCGATGCCCTCCGCCCAGGCAGCGCCGTCGCCATCCGTCGGCCGATTCTTCAATGCTCGCTCCAGATCATCTACAACGCTGAGGTAGCGTTTGATAATCGCGCCGGCGGCGTTTTGATAGACCTGAGCCTGCTCTTTTTCGACGCGTTTTTTATAGTTCGCGAACTCGGCGCGCGCTCGTTGCCAGCCGTCCAGGTATTCATCTGCTTTGGCTTGAGCGGCTGCCAGTTCCTGACGCAGCGTTTCCATTTCTTTGGCGATCGCTTCCTCCGGCGAGGCGCTTTCCTCTATCGTTGCTTCAGTCGCTTCCTCGCCGCCTTGTTCTAACTCTTTTTCAACCATAATCTCTTGCGTTACTCCTTATATCCTGAATCGTACAGCCCCTATTGGGTGAGCATATCTTCGACCAGGTCGCTGAGCAGATCGGCTACAAAACGCACCGTCGAAATGGTTCGCCCATAAGCCATGCGCATTGGTCCCAAAACGCCCAATGTGCCGGTGGCTAGCCCCGGCGCGCCATAGCGCGCCAACACCATTGAACAGTCGCGCAGCTCCTCCCATGCGCCCTCGCCGCCAATCAACACCTGTACGCCCCCCATCTCGCTGGCCAGCACAGTGCGCGTCAACAGATCCTCTAATAAGGAGCGTTCCTCCAGGATACGTAGCGCCCGACGGGCGGCATCCGATTCGCCAAATTCCGGTTCCATCAGCACATGGGCAAGCCCATCGCGATAAAGTTCGCCAGCCAGTACACCTGTTGTGCGTCGCATCCCGTCCAGGATGAGCTTGCGTATATCTTTTTCCAGCGCATCCGTTGGGGTGGGCAGCGCGGCAATCCGGTCGCTGTCTAATCCAACGCATACGTTGTTGATGGACTGGGCCACCATACTGAGCTGTTCTTGCGAAACCGGTTCTGCCAGCGAGAGCATCTGTTGGCTGACTTCTCCGCCAACAAGCACCAGCACCATCAGAACCTGGCGGCCATGTGTGCTGATCAATTCCAGATGCTTGAAAATCGCTTTTTCTGGATGCGGCGCCGTGACCAATGAAGCCGCCTGTGACTGATGCGCAAGCACCGAAGCTGCCAGACGCATCCACCGGTCAATATCTGCGCCGGCTTGGTAGAACTGATGCGTGATGGTGCGTTTGGTTGGATCGGGCAATTCAGTATGCCCCATCAGTTGTCGAACGAAATAACGGAACCCTTCTTCGGTGGGCACCCGCCCGGCCGAAGTATGCGGCTGGCGCAGATAGCCCAATTCGGTCAGGGTCATCATTTCATTGCGCACGGTGGCTGAACTCACGTCCAAGCCATACTGCTCCACCAGGCGCACCGAGCCCACCGGTTGGGCGGTCTCGATATAATCTCGAATGACCAGCGCCAGGATCAGTTTTTGTCGTTCGGTGAGGTCGCCCATATTGCACCTGTAATTTTAGCACTCTCGACGGGAGAGTGCTAATTTCTCGCTAATCATCATACCACGCCAAAGGTAGAACGTCAAGAATTGGCATCTTGGGGCGCGGGTTTTCTAACGAGAAGTTAACAGACGAAAGTTTCAGCTTAGCAATGTGTCGTCTTCTACGGGCGGTGATAGATTCTCTTGGCGGAGCGTTTTCAGCGCATGGGTTAGATCATCTGGCATCGGCGCGCGAAATTCCACTTCGACGCCTGAAACGGGATGGCAAAACTTGAGGCGCGACGCATGTAGCCCCAGGCGCGTCAGCCCTTCCAGGCTCTTGCCACCGTATAAATGATCGCCGACGATGGGATGTCCCAGGGCAGCCAGGTGGGCGCGGATTTGGTGCGTCCGCCCGGTGTGGGGGATCGCCTCCAACAACGCATGGTCGGCATATCGCTCCAGAAGGCGCAGTTCGGTGGAGCATGGCTTGCCGCGTATGGCATCCACGGTGCTGCGATGGCGGCGGTCGCCGTTTGCTCGCAACGGTAAATTGACATTTTTTGCTTCCCACGCTGGCGAGCCTTGCACCAGCGCGTGGTAAACCTTCTCTACTTTTCGCTTCTCAAACTGGATGTTCAGCGTCCGATGGGCGGCGGCGCTGCGGGCGAATACAATCACCCCGCTGGTCTGGCGATCCAGGCGATGCACCACCCACAGCTCGCCATATTCAGCTTTCAGCAAGCCGAGCAGATAGGGCGCTTCCGGGCGGTAACCATCTACCAATGTGGGCAGGTCAGCCGGTTTATTGACCACCAAAATATCTTGATCTGCATAAAGCGCCAGACTGGGCGTGGAAGGTAGCATGTTGTTTGCGCGTTCTTGCCAATCAGGCTTCGCTCGCTGAGAACGCCGGACCTGGCGCGGCTTCACCGCGTCGCACTCCGCTCATCATCATAAAAGCGATGGTCATGAAGAGCGGGGCGATCAACATGGTGGCGTTGTAATTTCGCCCGCTGAGTTCAATGATCCAACCATTGACGTTGGGCCCCGCAATCGCCGCCAGAGTGGAAAACAGGTAATACAGGCCGGTATAAGTGCCTAAATGTGCCGCGTCGGTCATATCTACCACCATCGGTAATGAGTTTATGTTGATCAACGCCCATGCAACGCCGGCTGCCATCAGGAACAACCCGATCACCGGAACGACGCCCACGACGGGAAGACGGGTGATGGTAATGGTCAATGTAGCGGCGGGCAGGAAATAAATGGCAGCCAGGAGAACAGCCATCAACGCCACGCCGGTCATGATCGTCTTCCTCCGACCGAAACGTCCTCCCAGATAACCCGAAGGCAGCGCAAACAAGACAAAGATCAATGAAAGCTGGCCGAGCAAGCGCGCCCCATCCGCTTCAGCCAGACCGAGATGTTTCTGTGCATAGAGGGTGAAGAATGCTTCTACAGCGTTGTAACCCAGAAACCAGAAGAAGATGGCGAAGAACAAGCGCAGAGCGCTTTTATCCTTATCCGCGATGACCGCCCGCAGGCTGGTTATCATGCTGGGTTTATCTTCGCCCCATTCATAAACTTTGGGTTCGCGGATGATTGCAAAAACCAGCAAACTGGACAGAATGACCAGCGCCGAACCCAGCCAGAAGGGGAAGGCGGGATTTTTCTCATATAAGCTGGCACCCAGCAGGAAAGAAACGATGGCGCCGACGCCGCCCATGAAGTTGATGATTCCATTGGCCTGTGAGCGGAATTGAGAAGGGGTAATATCGGGCATCAAGGCGATCACCGGCGTGCGCCAAAACGCCATGCTGAGCAACAAAGTGCTGGTGCAGGCAACGAACAACGGCAGCACGCCAGCCAAGGGGATTAAGCCGAAAGCAATTGCTGCCACCGGCGCGCCGATCAAAATGAATGGCATCCGTCGTCCGATGGGCGTGCGCAACCGGTCGGACCAGGCGCCTACCGGTGGTTGGATCAACAGCGCAGCGATGTTATCCAAGGTCATGAAGAAACCAATCCAGACGGGAGAAAGGCCGAACTTATTCGCCAGGAAGAGCGGTACGAAGGCGTTATACACGCCCCAGATGACGCTCACGCCGAAGAAACCGAAACCGAGCAGAAATGTTTTGCCATAGTTGAGCTTCATTTTCTCCTCCACAATGTGAGATTGCTGTATAAGCTAACGGCGGTTGGATGAGGAGTCGCTTTCTTCACCCTCTTAAACCAATTCATCTTCAATGGAGAGGCCCTGGCGTTGTATCTTTTGGATCAGTTCGCGCTCTTCATCGCTGAGCTGCGCCTTTTCCAGCAAATCCGGCCGCCGCCGCCAGGTGCGCAACAGCGATTGCCGTCGCCGCCAGCGGGCGATACGCCCATGATCGCCGGAGAGCAGCACTTCGGGAACTTTCCAGCCACGGAACACAGGCGGGCGGGTATAGTGGGGATATTCCAATAACCCAGAGGCATGCGAATCGTCCAGCGCGCCGTCTGGATCGCCCAACACGCCGGGGATCCAGCGCGTCACGGCGTCAATCACCACCAGCGCAGCCAGTTCCCCGCCGGTGAGGACATAATCGCCGATGGAGATCTCGTCGGTCACCAGATGTTGGCGCACGCGCTCATCCACGCCTTCATAGCGGCCACACAACAGCCCCAAACGGCGCGGCTCACCTGGGCGCTCTAAGCCGCCCAGCGCCAATTCGCCGGCAATTGCCTGGGTGAACAGGCGGCCCTGCGGCGTCAGCAAGATCAGCGGACATTTAGGAGGCGCGCCTAATGTTGCTTCCACTGCGGCGAAGATCGGTTCCGGCTTCATCACCATGCCCCCGCCGCCACCGTAAGGTTCGTCGTCGGTGATATGGTGGCGGTCGGTCGCCCAGTCGCGTATGTTATGCAAACGCACCTCTACCAGCCCGCGCTGGCGGGCGCGCTGTAAGATGCTAATTTGCAAATAAGGCTCAAAGACTTCTGGAAAGAGGGTGAAGACTTCAAAGATCAGCGCGGTTTGCGTCATAACCGTAATTCTACTTGAAACTTATCTTTCATCAAAAGTATTTTTGCGTTTTGTTGCCAACAGCGCGAGGGGTTAGCTATATACCTCCAGCGCTGCATTTTAATGAGCATTCAAAGGTCGTAATTTGCAATTGCAACTCGTTCCTGCAATAGTTATCAACTCCAGCCTGCCCCGGCGGTTTTGTGACCGCAGGCGTCGGTTTCCAGCCGATGCCGAGAGAGCGCCCTACAAGGTTATGAGCCTTCGCAGTATGTTGCTTTTGAAGATTGCTTTCGCGCTTTGGCTAACCGCAAGCTAACCTTTGGTTAACGCAACGTTATTGACTTGCCTCGCGCTGGGGTGGTATCATGAGAGCATGTATCTTCGCGGAAATAAATGGACAATGACGCGTCGAACGCGGCGCCCACCTATCTGGCGGCTGGTCTTGTTGGTGGGGTTGATCGGGGTGTTATTGTACGTCAACCAGGTCGTAGTGCCAGCTACGCCGCCATTATTCATTCCTACAGCCACACCCACCCGCAGCCCGGAATCTTTTGTCAATCAAGCTGAGGAAGCTTATCGGGCTGGCAAGCTCAATCAGGCGATCCAGGCTTATAAGGATGCTATTTATGCAGATCCAACCAACCCGGCGAATTACGTTGCCCTGGCGCGATTGCAGGTGTACGCTGGCGATTACGACGCAGCAGTCGAAAATGCTCAAAATGCTCTGCTAAAAAATCCCAACAATCCAACGGCGCACGCCGTGCTTGGCTGGGCGCTCGGTTTTCAAGAGAAGTATGGCGAGGCGGAGGTGGAAATTAAAAAAGCCCTGGCATTGGATCCGAACAATGCTCTGGCGCATGCCTATTACGCGGAAATACTGATCAATCAGAATGATTACACTTTGTATGACAAGGCCGCAGAGGAGTCGAAAAAGGCGCGCGATCTCGATCCGGCGTTGCTGGAATCGCATCGAGCACGCGGCATTGTGCTGCTCAACACCCAAAACCTGGAAGAGGCGGTTCAGGAGTTTCAAGCTGCTCTGGCGATCAACAAGAACATTCCGGATCTGAACCTGTATCTGGGGATCACTTATAAAGCGTTGGGTGAATACGATCTGGCGCAAGAAGCGTTGCTGGCGGCGTATGCTCTTAACCCGAACGATACCGTCGCGTTGACTGAGCTTTCACGCGCCTTCTTCGCCGACGGGCGCTATCCGCAATCGGCGCAATACGCTGAAGAGGCGATCAAAGTCGAGCCTTCCGACGCTCGATTGCATGGCAATTTGGGCATCATTTACTATAAGATGGGTGATTACGCCAAAGCGATCTCGTCGCTGGCTCTGGCGGTGCATGGCGGGACTACAGCGGACGGCGTGGCAGTCGAAGGCATCCCGCTGGATTATGGCCGCCCAGAAGAATATTACTGGTATTATGGTTTCGCTCTGGCGCGCAGCAACCGTTGCGCGGAAGCGGTGCCGATCTTTCAGGCGCTGCTGACGGGTGTGCCTAATGACGAAATCGCTGTTTATAACGCCACAGAGGGGCTGGCGATCTGCCAAAATAGCGCCAGCAGTCCGGCTGCGCCAACAGCGACTCCGCAGGGCGAAGCGACTCCTGCTCCTTGATGCGATCTCTTCGGTATGGAACGTGAGCTGGTCGGTAAAAAACCTTCCTTCCACCAGGAAAAACGCGGCGCCAATTTTTATCGCGTGATGATCTTGATGGGTCTGATCACCGTCGCGGTTTGGGCGCTGCTCTCGGTGCGGCGTGGGGAGATCGTTTCTCCATTTGAGCCCACTGCTACCCCTACGCGCATCCCCGAATCTTACTTTCTCGAGGCGCAAGCCTGGCTGGAGGCTGGTAAGCTGGATGATCCAAGCAACGCCACCCCGGGGCCAAACGTCGCCAAGATCAACGACGCCATTGACGCCTATAAAGCCGCACTAGAAGGCGACCCGAATAACGCCCGCGCCTGGGCTGAGTTGGCGCGCATCCAGACTTACTCATCTGCCATGTTGCGCAACGACACCGAGCGTCTGGCTCGTTTGCAAGAAGCCAAGGCCTCTGCCGACAAGGCTATCGAGCTGGATCCCGATAACAGCACCTACCGCGCCATTCGCGCCTTCGCGCTGGACTGGTATGCTTTCAACCCCTTGGTGCCAGCCGAGCAGCGCAATGATCTGTTGGTAGAAGCAGAACGCGAAGCTTCGCGGGCGTATCAAATTGACCCTGAAAACGCCCTTGCGCTGGCTTATTATGCTGAGATCCTGGCCGATGAGCAAAAATGGATCACCGCGGAAAAATACGCCGCTCAGGCGGTGGAAAAAGATCCCGAGTCAATGGATACCCATCGCGTATATGGCTATGTTCTGGAAACGCTGGGGAAATACAACAGCGCCATTCAGCAATACCAGGAAGCGGTGCGTATCAACCCCAATATGACATTCTTGTATGTGCGCATTGGGCAGAACTTTCGCGAGGGCATCCGCAACCCCGATCGCGCCCTGGATTATTTCGACCGCGCTGCGAAGATCAACGAAGCGTTGGGCGTACAAAACCCGCTGCCGTATATTGAAATCGCCCGCACTTACACCCAGATCGGTCAGTTCTTCGCCGCTTCAATTAACGCGGAGAAGGCGCTTGAATTAGACCCCACCAACGCCCACACTTACGGTCAATTGGGCATCATCTTTCGGCGGGCGCGTAACTATGAAGGGGCTATGTATTTGTTGCAATGCGCAGTTAGCGGCTGCACCGCCGAAGAGAACGAAATGGGCAAAACGCCGGTTCAGGGCTTGCCGCTCACCAGCGTCACGGTAGCGTATTATTATGTGGAGTATGGCACCAATCTGGCTTTTCTCAGCCGCCCAAATGAAAATTATTGCCCAAAGGCGCTGGAAGTATTGGCGCAAGTGCGCCAGGCCTACCCAGACGATCCTACCCTGATGAGCATCGTCGAAGACAGCGAGGGCATTTGCCGCAGGCTGGCAGCAGGGCAGGCGCCGGTGGCTACCATTACACCTGCGATGAGCGAGACCTCTACGCCTGCCCCTTGAATCTATGTGGGTGATGGCGATCTTCGGCTAGTTATCCGATCAGGAATTGTAAGCGTTTTGTTAGAATTCCTCGGATTGCTTCCTTTCTTCCCTTGACTTTCGCTGTAAAAGTAGGTATGATTTAGACCGAGTTAGCACTCAAATCGCTAGAGTGCTAACTCGTCTGTGTGTACCTACTCGAACTCAAACCATATCTTTGATTGGAGGTTAGTATGTCGTTCAAGCTTAAACCCCTCGGAAACCGCGTGGTGGTCGAGCCGATTGAGCAGGAAGAGGTCACCGCTGGCGGTATCGTGCTCCCAGAAACAGCCAAAGAGAAACCGCAAAAAGGCAAAGTTCTGTCTGTTGGTCCCGGCGAGCGGGATGAAGACGGTAAATACATCCCCATGGACGTCAAAGTGGGCGACACCGTGTTATTTGCCAAGTACGCTGGCACTGAAATCAAAGTGGATGGCAAGAAACTGCTCATCCTGCGCGAAAGCGATCTGTTAGCAATCGTCGAAGACTAATACCCATTGTGAAGGAGTAAGGAACTATGGCAAAGCAACTGATCTTCTCCGAAGATGCTCGTCACCGTCTATCGAAAGGTATGGAAACCCTGGCAATCGCAGTTGCGACCACCCTGGGTCCAAAAGGCCGGAACGTTGCAATTGACAAGAAATTTGGCTCTCCCACCATCACCCATGACGGCGTGACCGTGGCCAAGGAAATCGAATTGCAAGACCCGTTTGAGAATATGGGCGCGCAGCTCTTGAAAGAAGCGGCAACCAAGACCAACGACATCGCCGGCGACGGCACTACCACCTCCACTGTTTTGGCGCACTCGATCGTCGTCGAGGGTATGCGCAACCTGGCAGCAGGCGCTAACCCGATGCTGCTCAAGCGCGGCATTGAGGCGGCTACCAAGGTCGTGGCTGAAAAGATTAATGAACAGGCCATCGAATTGACCACTAAAGATGAAATCGCTAACGTGGCCTCCATCTCCGCGCAGGATCGCCAGATTGGCGAGCTGATCGCTGAAGTGATGGACAAGGTGGGTAAGGACGGCGTAATTACAGTTGAAGAATCCAAGGGTTTAGAGTTTGAAACCGAGTACGTAGAAGGTATGCAGTTCGATCGCGGCTACATCTCGCCTTATTTCATCACCGATCCTGAACACATGGAAGCCGTGATTAATGAGCCTTATGTATTGATCCACGACAAGAAGATCTCTGCTGCTCAGGATATTGTGCCAGTCTTAGAGAAGTTGGTACAAATTGGCAAGCGCGATCTGGTCATTATTGCTGAAGATGTGGATGGCGAGGCGTTGGCTACCCTGGTGTTAAACAAGCTGCGCGGCATGTTGAATGTCGTGGCTGTAAAGGCGCCTGGTTTTGGCGATCGCCGCAAAGCCATGTTGCAAGATATCGCCATCCTCACCGGCGCGCAGGTGATCTCTGACGAGACAGGCCGCAAACTGGAGAGCACTACGGTTGCAGATCTGGGCCGCTGTGAAAAGGTTGTGGTCACCAAAGACGATACCACAATCGTGGGCGGCAAGGGCGAGCAGGCGCAAATCAAAGGCCGCATCGAGCAAATCCGCGTTGAGATTGATAAGAGCACCAGCGATTACGATAAAGAGAAATTGCAGGAACGCCTGGCGAAACTGTCTGGCGGTGTGGCGATCATCCGCGTGGGCGCAGCCACCGAAACTGAACTGAAAGAGAAGAAGCATCGCGTGGAAGACGCCCTCTCGGCTACCCGCGCCGCGGTTGAAGAAGGGATTGTGCCGGGCGGCGGCGTGGCGCTGATCAATGCAGTGCCGGCTGTGGCTGAGTTGAAGATGGACACCGAAGACGCCCAGATCGGGGTGAACATTGTACGCAAGGCGCTGGAAATGCCTCTGCGCAAGATCGCCGAAAACGCTGGCAAAGACGGTTCGGTGATTTTAGAAGGCGTTCGCCGCGCTCAGAAGGAGAAAGGCAATCTGCGCGTGGGTTACGACGTGCTCAAGGAAGAGTACCTCGATATGGTTGAGGACGGCGTCATTGACCCAGCGAAGGTCACCCGCGGCGCATTGGAAAACGCTGCCTCCATCGCGGCGATGATCCTGACCACGGAAGCGCTGATTACGGATATCCCGGAGAAAGAGAAGCCAGCCGCCCCGCCGATGCCCGAATATTAATAAACAGCGGTTAACGGTTCGCAGTCAAGTTGAAGTTTTGGCCCGGCTCCTGCAAATGGAGCCGGGTTTTTGCGTACGTTCCTCAACGATTGAAGTATAATTTCATAGGATTCGCCAAAGAATGGACTTTTATGTATAAGGTTGACGAGATTGATATTCGCATCGCCAATCTGTTGGTCGAAGATGGCCGCATGTCCAGCGCCGAGGTCGCCCGGCTGATTGGCGGTATCTCGGAACGCGCCGCTCGTTACCGCATCGAGCGGATGATTCGCGAGGGGGTTATTCAAGTTTGTGCAATCGCCAACCCGCAAGCCGTGGGCTATTCGATTCTTGCCAATGTCTGGCTGCAGGTGGATTCGGACGTGGTGGCCGAGGTGGCTAAGAAATTGACCGCTTACGATTGTGTGTTGCATGTCGCGTATGCCATCGGTGAGACGGATATCAACCTGCAGATTGTCGGTCATGATGCAGCCAGCGTTTATGAATTTGTCACTCAGGTGATCGGCAAAACGCCTGGTGTGCGTAAGACCACCACTTCCATTGTGCCGCGGGTGCTTAAAGGAGCGCATCAATGGAAGTTCCCCCTCGGCGATCCCATGAAAGAAAAATGCCCAGGCGACTCCTGAGCCAGGCATGTCTTTACAATTGAGCCTCAGGTTTCAAGAGTGAGATTGAACACCTGTTCTGCCCGAATATAAGGCTCGCCGCGCTCTGCGTTGAATTCCATTTGCCCTTCGATGATATAAGGTCCAGCAGCTCGCAAGGCTGTCCTGCTGCGGGCGTACACATCTGAGGGGATGATTACCTCCAACATGCCTTCCAGATCTTCCAGGATCATAAAGTAAATGTAATCGCCGCGCTGGGTTCTACTGCGCCGCCAGCTCTGCCGTGCGCCGGCCACACGCACGCGTTTGCCAATCTGAGCTGCGGCTTCCAGTGTGTTGAGCGCTCCAGCGGTCTGCAGACGGGCGGCGTGTAGTTCCAACGGATGCACGCTGACGCTCACGCCTAACACCGACTGCTCGGCGATGGCTCTTTGCCCCAGCGTCCAATCTTCATCGGGTGGAACGGCGACTTCGAACAGGGCCAATTGTCCGCCGCGCCAGCCGCCGCGTTGGATCTGGCGCAACAAGCCTGGGATGCTGCCCATGCCGCTCAACGCGCCAACGCGCGCCAGATTTTCCGCCTCCTGAGGACGCGGGTCGGCGCGGGCTAAAAAGTCTTGCAGCGAGGTGAATGGCCGATAGCGCAGGATGCGCTCTTGCGTCCGGCGAGTAAGCTCGCGCACCTGATTGAGACCCATGAAGAGAGTCGCTTGCTCATCCACCTGACGGACGCTAAATTCCCTGGAGGAAAAATTCACATGCGGCGGTTGGACGATCAATCCGAGTCGCCGCGCTTCAGTCAGATAAATGCTTTGGCTGTAGTAACCACCCCAGTTGGCTAAGACGGAGGCCATAAACAACGCCGGAAAATGA
>Ga0226835_1001194_pt1 | contig 15677 bp, 15 predicted proteins | sample LAC_MetaG_1_FD_163627 | JGI IMG/M metagenome (GOLD analysis project Ga0226835, IMG submission 163627) | Anaerobic ammonium oxidizing microbial communities from anammox membrane bioreactor (MBR) in UC Berkley, California, United States -... | ecosystem: Engineered > Bioreactor > Anaerobic >...
GCGGACCGCAGGGCGGACCCCGGGGAGGCGGACAGGGCTGGGGACCACCCGGTGGTGGTCAAAATCAAGGCGGACCTCAGGGAGGCGGACAGGGCTGGGGACCTCCCGGTGGTGGTCAAAATCAAGGCGGACCCCAGGGAGGCGGACAGGGCTGGGGACCTCCCGGTGGCGGTCAAAATCAAGGCGGACCCCCTCAAGGGCCGAATCCTCAGTAGGTCGAGTTCAGCGTGTACGAAGGGAGTTGAGAATCGGCACCAGAATGCCGGCGGTTCCGATGGCTGCGCCAATGAGAGTCTGCATGAACAGGTAGCTAGAGAAGCCTCCTGAGAGCATCAAAAGGAGTGATGTCGCTACTTCGCGATTGAGCATCATTCCCAGAAGGCAAAATATCGCGGCTATGGGCGCCACCTTAGGACCGTATTTGTACTCGGAGGTCCGGTGGATCAGCAGACCGAGACCGTATCCGATGCCGAAGACGATGAACCAGGAAAAGAATCCTCCATAGGATTCTGCGTTCACCCAGGAGAGGATCAGACCGGCTGCCGCCGAGACCACGGCAACCTTAATTTTAATCACCGGTGGAATCTTTAGAATGTGACTCTCGAAGCGGCCGGAGCAGGGTCCGCATCGATTTCCGACAGCACACTCGACGAGACATTTCGGACAAACCGGGGCAGAACAATCTATACAGCTGAGTCGAGTTTCGGAATGATCGCAAGCGCCCATGTTTTTTGATCTCGAAAAATGTTGAAGTCCAAGACTAATTATTCCTCGAACTGGATCGTGGCAATCGCCTCGATAGTCCTTCTTGTCGGTCTTGTTGACGCGGTTGGATTCTGGCTTCCCTTTATCACAGATCCGGGCGGTGCTTTGCAGGCTCTCACTAACAAGAAGAAGGTTGATTTTTCGGAAGGCGACGAAGACGAGGTCGAAGATGTCAGCGAAGTCAGTGAGACAGAAATTGTTCTGCCCGACCTGAGCGACTCGAAAGCCGTAGAGTCTACTCTCTCACTGGTTGTTAAGTTCGACGATCTGCCGGAGCGTTTCGATTTCGTATCGGCATCTCCGGGTGACGGGGATGATAGCAAGAGCTATGGAAAATTTGTCCTGCGCGACAGACGCACACGCACACAGTTCGATCTGATGGTCGAGCCCGACGGCGGCAGCGGTCCTGATGCCGTCGTCGAGAAGAGCGCTTCTTCCATGAAGGCTGTGATCGAGAAGAGCCAGAGAGAGGTCGGCGGCAAGGCTATGCCTTTCGTATTGGGCACCGGTGGTGATACCACGGGATCGAGTTTCGTTGGTTGTGTCTCGATCGGCCAGAGCAAGCTGCTCGTCTTCAATATCCATCCGGGTATCACTGGCCATGAGCTCGATCGCAAGCTGATCGATCAGTTTTTCGACCATGTCGAGACCATCCGGCAGTAGTTTCGCTTTTAAGTCAGTGAAATTTCGTCCGCTAGCCGGCCCGAGCTTCTCAGCGAGATACGACTACACGATTGTAGCGATCGACGGTGACGAATTGAGCCGTGTCGCGGGGGCGCTTCTGCTGGTAGTGCGACTGGTGGCGGGTTGTTCGATGACTCGAATAGACCGGGGTCTGATCGATCTGGTATCCGTGATCGAATATCGCCATAGGAGGCGGTGGCGGCACCAGGTAATTTTTTCCTGCAGACGGTGCTTTGTGAGTCGAGCTCTTGCGAGCTGAATTTTTCCGAGCCGGGGGAGCCGCGAGCTTGCTTTCAGGCCTTTTAATCGGGGCGGCTTCGGGAGCCGGCACCGAATCGGAACTGGCAGCGGAAGCTGAGCCGGCCGAGCAAAGAATCGGGGACTCGTCGGCTCTAGCCATACGGGGAAGGGACGCCGCAGAAACTATTGTGCTCGTTTTTCTCTCACTTGCTTTCTGCGTCTCTTTTCTCGTCTCGGCGCCTGTGGATGCGGCTTTCACCTGGGGCACCGCGGTGAAAGCCGGACTGGCGCTCATATTTCCATTCAAGTTCATACAATGATAAGCGAGCCAGATGCAGAGATTGACCGAGATCAGGCAGGCATAGACCGCCGGATGCATCTCGATGGCTATGAATCGCTTGAACAGTGTTGATTGAGACTCGATCATATAGAGAATCATAGCCCAGCCATAGCTCGAAAGCCTAATTACTTTTGAATAATAGCCGGCGCCGGACAAGCTCGATGTCGGCTCAAGGATGATAAGCAGCCGCCTGATTGACTGTGTTTACAATGTCGGCATAGCCTTTCCAGGAATGCTCTATATTCTCCATTCCGGTCTGGTACTGGCTGCCGGCGCTCTGGAAATGAGCCTGGACCTGTTGCGCTCCCGCCTCCACCTGGTCGGCGCCAGGCAGCTTGCCGAGAGCTTCTTTGGCTTGATTGCTGCCTCTGCGGGCCGCCTCCTTGAGCCACCAGACTCCTTCCGAATGGCTCATGGGCATGTTTTTCGCCTCCACCAGCACCTGACCCAGGGTGGACTGTGCTTCCACCACGCCGTGCCGGGCTGCTTTGCGAAGCCATGTCACAGCTTCGTCGCTATCTTTCCTGACAGTGATCCCTGTCTTCAGCAAGAAATGACCAAGCTGGGACTGCGCTTCCGGAAGCTCCTGGTCGGCGGCTTTCTTGTAATATTCGTAAGCTTTTTCCGCGCTCTTCTCGACTCCGACGCCGTTCTCGTAGAGCATGCCCAGGACGGTCTGCGCCCTGGCATGACCGCTGTCCGCCAGGGTGTGCAGGTGCTTGTGCGCGGTTTTGTAGTGCTTGCGCTTCAAGTGATTGCATGCCGTCTCGAATCGTTTGTCATGGCTGCTCTTCGCCAGGACCTGTTGGCTCGTCGAGAAGAGCATGAACGATACCCAGAGGGCAGTTGCGAAAAGAATGAGGGAGTGGCTTCTCGAGGGCTTCCGGGTCATGAATTACATGGTACCCTTTCTGCGGAGGAAGCGACCATGTCAAGTTTTGTTAGAACAATCACCGGATCAATTGTATGTCTAATTCTGGTCCTGAGCGGTTTCTGCCAGGCGCAGGCGGCTACAGCCGCACCCCTTGTGATCGCTCACCGGGGCGGCAAGAAGTGGGCGCCCGAGAATACTCTTTCGGCCTTCAAGAAGAGTGTCGATGCCGGGGTGGATGCCATAGAGCTCGATATTCACCGCTGCAAGAGCGGCGAGTTGGTGGTGATTCATGATGAGACCCTGGACCGCACCACCGATGGTCATGGTCTGGTGAAGGACAGGACTTATGAGGAGCTCAAGAGCTTGAGCGCCGGCAAGTGGTATGCCGAGGAATTCACTGCCGACAGGGTGCCTCTATTGAAAGACGTCCTAGCTCTGGTGGACGGTAAGTGCAGGATTTTCATCGAGGTCAAGAACGCCCCGGTCGAATATCCGGGCATCGAAGATGATCTGATCAAGCTCCTGGCCGATTACAAGCATGGCGACAAGATTTGCGTAATCTCTTTCGATCACGGCTTTCTCAAGAAGTTTCATCAAAAGGCCCCGCAATACTCGGTGGCGTTTCTCGATGTGGCGATAGTGTCTGATATTGGATCTTATGCCCGCTCTATCGGCGCCAGCGGCTGGAATCCGGGCTTCGGCGAGATTCGCAAGGACGCTGTGGATCGGGCCCATGCAGTCGGTCTTGCAGTCAATCCCTGGACGGTGAATGAGCCGGACCAGTGGCAGAGCGCCGTGAGCATGGGGGTTGACGGTATCATTACCGATGATCCCGCCGGGCTGAGAGATTACCTAAACAAGAGCCTCGATGATAAAGCCGTAAAATGAGGCATATTAGGAAAGAACCTGGAGAAGTACATAAGGTGCTTTCTGATGGCCAAGATATTGTTAGTCGAAGACGATAAAAATCTCGCTTACCTGCTCAAGCTGCAGCTCGAGCAGAGCCGCCACCTGGTCGATGTGGCCGGGATGGGCGCGGATGCTCTCGCCTTCTTGCGGACCAACAACTACGAAGTGGTGATTCTGGACTGGATGCTTCCCGATCTCCCCGGGATCGAGGTCTGCCGGCAGTATCGCTCGTCCGGCGGCAAGATACCTGTCCTGATGCTCACCGCCAAAGGGACCATCGAGGACAAGGCCAGTGGTCTCAACGCCGGTGCCGACGATTATATGGTCAAGCCATTCCATCCCACCGAGCTCGATGCCAGGGTGAACGCTCTTTTGAGGCGACCACCCACTTTCACCGGAAGGAAGCTGGTGGTCCGGGATATCGAGCTCGATCCCACCGCCGGAACAGTCACCAAAGAGGGTGTGGAGATCGAGCTCACCGCCAAAGAGTTCAGCCTGCTCGAGCTTCTGATGCGGTACCCGAACAAGAGCTTCAGTCTCGAGGCTATTCTCGATCGGGTCTGGGACAGCGACTCGGCGGCTTCCATCGACTCGGTTCGCACCCATATGAAGACTCTTCGCAAAAAGCTGGGCGACAGCGAAGAAAACGGCTATATCCGCACCAAGAGGGGGCAGGGCTACCGCATCGTCGATTCTTGATGCGGCAGTCTGTTATTGCCGATGAAAAACTGGTCCCTGACCACAATGACTACCATAGCCATCTGTGTGACGGTGCTTCTGCTCGTGCACATCGGCACGATCTCGCTGAACCAGTGCTTCCGCCGGCTCGAGGACACCAAGCTCTCCCAGCAGCGTCTCCAGGTTCTCACCGTCCTGGATGGTATCAGATTCGATCTGAGCGCTGCCGTCGCCGGAGAGCAGACTTATATCTTCAGTGGTCTGCCCAGGCACCGCGAGCAGTACGAGAAGAATATCAAGAAGGCCGACCAGCGGCTTCGCGATCTCGATATGGCCCTGAACGGGCGACACCGTATGCTCTCGGACGAGATCAAGAGCTATATCAGAGTGCGCCGTGAGTGCGCCGACGAGGTCATCGGTCTTCTCGAGTCGAATGGCACCGATGCGGCTCTGGCTCGCTCGGCGGAGATGGGCGAGGACCGGGTCACGAGCCACATCGAAAGGATGGTGGATGATCTCGCCAATCAGGCTGACGCCGAGTTCCGGGCCCGAGCTCATGAGATGGACCGGGGCAGTATGCAAACCGTGGCCGGTATCACGCTACTGATGTCGGTGGCCCTGATTATTCTGCTGGTGATCATCGCCGTCGTGCACAAATATGTGAACGAGAGACAGCGGGCCGAGAGCTCGCTGCGAATAGCCGAGCGCAGGTTCCGGGCGGTTTTCAACCAGACATTCCAGTTCAGCGGACTGCTCAGTCCCCAGGGCAATGTCCTGGAGGTCAATCATACTGCTCTGGAATTCGCCAATCTCGATCTGGAGAAAGTCCGGGAATTGCTATTCTGGGAGACACCATGGTGGAATTACAGCGACAGTGTACAGAGCAAGCTCAAGGACGCCGTGGGGCGCGCCGAGAAAGGCGAGATGGTGAGGCTCGAGACCGAGGTGATGGGTACTGCCGGTCCGGCGACTGTCGATATGTCGGTGAAGCCGGTCAAGAATGACGACGGTCAGGTGATTTACTTGCTGGCGGAGGCCCGGGACATAACCGAGCGTAAGCAGGCCGAGCAGGCAATCGCCGAGAGGGAGGCGCGCATGCGCGCTATCGTCGAGACCGCTCCGGACGGCATTGTCACGGTCAACGCCGACGGCACCATCGAATCGGTCAACTCCGCCATGGAGCGCCTCTTCGGCTACGAGGCCAGCGAGCTGATTGGCGAAGACGTCAATCTGATCTTGCCCGGCCTGCTGAGCGGCGGCACCGGGGAGGCCGATGAGCCCAACCCGATCAGGACCGGCGAGCGGCGTGTGTTCGGGATCGGTCGCGAATTCTACGGGACCCGCAAAGACGGCAGCCTGCTGCCGGTGGAAGTATCTCTGAGCGTGATCCGCCTGGAGGATCATCAGATCCTTACTGGTATCGTTCGTGATGTCACCGAGCGCAAAGAAGCCGAGAATCGTGTCAGGGAATTCTACTCCACCGTCTCTCATGAGCTGCGCACCCCGCTTACCGCGATAAGGACCGCCCTCGGTCTGATGGAGTCCACCGTGCTCGAGCAGGTGAGCCATGCCAAGCCGGTGCTCGATATCGCCTGCGAGGAGGCAGATCGCCTCATCCGTCTGATCAACGATATCCTCGATATCAGGAAGATCGAGGCAGGCAAGATGGACCTGCAGCTCAAGCGTCTCCACGCCAACGACATCGTCAGGCGCGCCGTGGATTCCATCGAGAGCCTCGCCCGGGACGCCGGCATAGGCATCGAGACCGAGCTCGAGGACGGCGCTATTCTACTCGCCGACGAGGACCGTCTTCAGCAAGTCCTGAGCAATCTCTTGAGCAATGCCATCAAGTTTTCGCCCGAAAGGAGCTCGGTCCTGGTAAAAGTCTTCGAGGACCGGGGCAAATGCCGCTTCGAGATCAGTGACGACGGGCCTGGCATTCCCGATGACGAGGTGGAGAAGCTGTTCGGGCGCTTCGAGCAGGTCTCGGTGAGGGACGGACGCTCCAAGGGCGGCACCGGTCTCGGTCTGGCCATCGCCAAGGCCATCGTGGAGCAGCATGGCGGCCAGATTGGCGTAGGGAAGAGCGCCGATCAATCCAGGTCCGGCTCGATTTTCTGGTTCGAGCTGCCCCTGGCTTCCCAGGAGCCCGCAGTGGCTTGAGTGGCGGTAAGCATAAAACTCGAAAGAATAATGATTAGGCTCCCGGAAAAGCTGGTAAGAGGCCTATAGTATCCAAGCCCGAATTCTGGAGTTGAAATGCGCCCTCTCAAGCTTGCTCTTCTTCTTGCTCTGCTTACGCATGCACCCTGCCTGGCGGCTGGGGAGGCGGCCTACAAAGCCGGTGTGGCGGCCTACCAGAAAAAGGACTATAAGACTGCTCTGGAGCAGTTCAGAGAGTCGGTGAAAAACGGCAACAAAGAAGCGGCGGTCTGGATCTATTGTGCTCATGCCTATCTAGCCCTGGGTCATAAAGACCAGGCGGCCAAAACATACCAGAGAGTGATCGACAATTTTGCCGGTACTCCCGAAGCCGATATAGCCGGCAAGGGGATCGAGGCGATCAACGCCGCCCCGGCAGCCCCCGAGAGTGCTCCGGAGGCTGCTCCGGTTGCTGATGCCAGGCCGGGAGCCGCTGCCCCGGGTGCTCCCGCGGGAGCGGCGGCCAGAGAGCCGGTGGGGCTTGCCACCAGGATCTCGGTGACCCCGCCCAAGATGGGCCATCCGCCGGTGAGCGAAGCGACCATGAAAGCTGTGCGCGAGGCGGTGGAGGCGCTGCCGGGAGGCATGCGCAAAGCCCTGGATGATAGCGACGCGGCTATCTCGGTCTCCCCGAATATGATCGACAAATGGCCCGATTCCATCAATGATCTCGATGAGACCAGCCCGACTCTCAATCTCGCGGAGAACCGCGGGCGGATTTATGGAAAAGAGATGAATATGTACGAGCGTCCTAAGGTGAGGGGCTCGAAGAGTCTGGGAGCGGCCCGCAGCCCCCGGCTGATGAAGCATACGGTCTTCAATCAGTCATTCCAGATCGTCGACGATATGTGGACCATCTCCAAAGATCCCAAGTTGAGACACGAGTACTTCCTGGACAAGAAGAATGTGCCTTTCTCCGCCCAGAGCAAGCTGGCGACTTTTCTCAAAGACGACGACTGGGGACCGCGGGAGACCTGCGCTGAGCTGGTGGCAGGTATGCTCGGGGGCGGCGACGAGAACACTGCCGATCTCTACCGATACTTCCCCCGGACCAGGACCTGGCTGAAGCAGAGGCTGGGGATCAGATAGAGAAGCAAAAAGATAAAAGAGCCGCCGAAGCGGCTCTATTATCATTGCTTAAAATCTCTCATGCGCTCTTGCGTCTTTTGGTGCCTCGACAGACCCCGCAGTTGTGGCCGACGTCGTGCAATTGTCTGTTGTTGGCTCCTCCATCCCCTCGAGTGCATTCGAGAACCAGGGCTTAAGCAATAAGGGTTGCGATTTCACTTGCATTTTCAATATAGAATCCGACCGTGAAGTGTAAGTGAACTGTACGTGAAGTTATCGTGAAGTAGACCGGAAATTCGTCGAGGTATGGGCGCTTGCGAATTTACTTTCGTGAGACTTAGATATACACCAGGGCGGCGATCCGCCGGGCAGAGCTGATCACCGCCAGTGGTGCTGGAGGACAGTTTTGATCTAGGGAAGGACGAGATTGAACGTAACAATCGGAAACGTATACTTCTTCTGGAAGGTCCATTGATCGGAAACCCAGTCGCCGTCATGCCCGAAGGTGCTGCCGACGAAGACTAGAGGCACCGGAGTCTTCACTTTCATCTCGGTGGTGACGGTGACTGTGGGATTGCCGGCGGTGGGGTTGCCGCCAAAGTCCTGATAAATGAATTGTCCCGGTCCGGTGAGGAGTTGCGGCTGGCTGAGGAAGTTGCCATCGGTCTTGTGGTTTTTGAGAATGGCGGCAGCGACATTCTGGGCGGCCTGGGGGCTCGACTGCTGGGCGGCGGCGCGGCAGGCGTCCCGGCAGGCCCGGTCGTTCATCTCGAAGCCGAGCATCAGTATGCTAATGTCCAGGGCCAGGAGCGTGAGCACCATCAGGAAGAGCGAGCCGCAGGCGATCTCGATGGCGGCGGTGCCTCTTCTGTTTCTCTCTCTTCTTATCATGACTCTGTCCTCTCTTTAATTTACTCAGTCTACGGAGACTATCTGGACCAGTTGTCTGGCGATGTTCTCGAAGGTCAGCCGGAGGCTGGCGGTGCTGGTGACCAGGAAGAATTTCCCGCCGTTGCCGGCTATGTAGGAGACTCCCGGATTGCCGCCGCCTGGTGTGTAGGACTGCGGGTTGCCGTTGGTGTCCGTGTAGGTGATTGTCTTGTTGGGGTCGTCGTTGAGGATATTGCATTCCCCGGGGATGACCTGAGAGTTCTGAGCCAGTCCGATGGTGTAGATGGGGATGCCTTCGTCTTTGATCTGCTGGGCGGCGCTGCGGGCTTGAGACCAGGGCTGACCGCCTCCGCCTGGAGCGGTTGGCTGACCGTCGGTGAAAAGGACGATGGCACGTCGGGCTCCCGGTCGGTTATTGCTCACCAGTTGCTGTCTGGCGCGGTTGAGCGCATCGCCTATATTGGTGGAGCCATAAGCCACGGTGGTGGGGATGACATTGAGGATGTCCGTGTATTTGGTGGTGTTCTTGTCCAGGCTGATTGTCGGCAGCGGGAAATTGCCCTGTCCGCCCTGGGGGTAGCTGGAGGCGATGTTGTTGGCCGGTTGCGTCTCGGTGGGGCTGGTACCGGCAGTGGTGGAGAAGGAGACGAATCCGAAGTGGGCTTCGGTATTGGTGTTCATGATGGTGAAGAACTCTTTGGCCGCTTCCTGTGCATCATAAATGGGTCTCAGCTTCATCCGGGCGTTGGTTTGATAGTCGGTCTGGTAGCCCGGGGTGGGGGTGACTGTGTTGAGCTCGGGAACGGTGCTCAGCTTCGCCTGGGTGAAGACGGCGCCGTTCTCGAGATTGCCCCGGGAGGCTTCGACCACGGTCTCGAGGTTGGGATAGTAGTAGCCTCCCGGGCTCGTGAAAGGCAGGGTCATTGTGCTGTCAGCGGCTTCGCTGATATTGACGACGAGATCCGTGTAGGTGTATTGATTGCCTGTGCCGCCACCGCCAGGATAGTTGCCTGGAGGAGAGCCGGCATTAGTGTTGCCGCGCAAGGCTGCGCTGAAGCTCAGGGGACGGTCGCAATTGCTGCTCGATGCCTCGAGAGTTTGCGGGAAGTGGGCGTTGAGACCGGTGCCGGTAGGGGGCGGTCCGACGATATCGAAGAGACGGCCATGGGCCATGCCACCAGGGGTGGGGGCGCCCGGCTTGGCGTTGACGAGTTGATAGCGGATGCGTCCTTGAGGCTGATCCCAGTAACGCTTCACGAAGGTCACCGGGGTCTGATCGTCGATAGAGCCCGAGACGTCGAAACAGAGCACGATGTCGAGTTGGGGCACGCGTCCGTGTCCGTCGGCGCGCAGGGTAAAGGGACCGGTTATACCGAGGAAATCACCGAACACCGGTTTGAGCCCGAAGGCTCCCACCACATGGACGATTCGTCCGTTGGTGTCGCCCAGGTTGACTGGCTGGTTGGCCGGGTTGCTGTTGGGATCGAGCAGCTCGATGAAGATGCTGGCTTTGTCCGAGTCGGGATTATGATTGGCGACAGCGACCTGATCGGCTGCGGTGAGAACGAACTCGCTGATGGTATTGGCTCGGAATGCTTCCCGGGCGGCAGCGATAACGGCATTGTGAGTGGTCAGAGGATCGGTGTTATCGGAGCTTGCCAGGGTCGCTGCGCCGGCCAGGGCCGCCGACTGGCAGGCCGAGCGGAGTTGCTCGCGGATGGCGGTCGCTCTCACGATCTCGAAAGTGAACATGCCGATCATAGGCAGAGCAATCATGCCGATCAGGAAGCAGATCAGGATGATCATGGCGCCTTTCTGATTTCTAGCGGAGTTTGCTCTCATCATCTTTACCTCTTTATTGATTGAGACCCTGGGGACTTTCGGCGAATTCGCGGCTGGAAACGGTGACGCTCCAGGGGCTTGTCAGTCCGGGGACGTTGAAGAAGACCGGGCCCTGATAGTTCAGCAGCGGCTCGAGGTTGCCGGTCACGATGGTCTCGAGGGCGTAGATATTGTTCTGAGTGTTGGCCGGCTGCTGGAGCTTGCCCGCGTAGCGGGTGACCTGCTGTGTATCGATTGCGGTCACGAGAATGTCCACGTCGATGCTGGTGACGTCGATGCCGCTGTAGCGCGAAGCGAACTCGCTCACCACCGGCGGTACACCCTCCAGTGCCGAAGGCTTGCCGGGGCTGCCGGTCTCGAATGTGTAGGATGTGGCGGCTGTATGGGCGCCATCACGGCAGGCCTCTGCCAGCAGGCAGTAGCGCAGGGCGATGGTGCCCATATTGATCATGGGAAATACGAAGAAGAAAAAGAGCAGGAAAAGAACGGGGGGAAGCTCGGCTGAGAAATTGCCTCTTGCGGAGCGGCTTCTGGTCTTGCTTGGTAAGGAAGAAACGATTGGATTCGACATTGCACATCACGAATGGTATCACCGATTGTTTCGAGTATAGGCAGCATGCGTGAAACGTAGGTGAATTGATCGTGAAATCAAAGTGAGCCGAAAATGAAACTTGCGTGAAGAGGTGGTTACCTGGAGATACCCTCCACAAGCGGTGCCACCACAGGGGCGTTCTCCGCCACCGCCGTGCCGCATACGCCGTGGCCGACCTCGATGCGAGTATGGTCGGTGGGCTTCCCCCGGAAGGGCCCGAGGACCAGAGTCTAATCAATATATAGAGAGCCTGGCCTCGGCCAGGCAGTCGATAGCCCGCCCCAGGGCGGTTCCCGGGCTGAGACCCGGCTGCCTGCAGATTGTCGTGATTTTTTCAACGAGTCCTTTGCTTTTCAAGTCCGACCTCTTAAAAATGAGTTGTCAAAGCCTATGCGATCTATATGAATAGTCGTATGATTCGCTAAGGTTCTTATCGTCCGGTCAGATTTTATCTTCGCCGGCCCGTCCAGGGCAGCCTCTAAGAAGGCTCCACAGTTCAGCTTTTCCGGATTCGGTATATTTATTTTCTATGCAGGCTGCATTCGATCGAGTGTCTTGCATTAATCGTTAGACGCGGCTTATCATTTGAGTATCGAAGTCAACAGACATATCGGCGCTGTCGGGACCTGAAGCAGAGTCTTCCCGAGTTTCGAATCAGCAAACCGAAGAAGACCTGCAAATCGCCCCTGGCAAGATGCGGGTCGAGAGGAGTCTCGAGGCTTCACTAACACTAAAAGACGAAGAGTCAACATTGGTGCTGGTACCGCATGCGGTTACCGCTGCGTTCACACACCCGAGGAGGCTAAAATGACCTGTGCTACTAATTACCTGACCCTGGGAGAAAATTTCGAGGAGAAAGGAAAATACTTCAAGGCGGAGCGCCTGTACAGGAGGGCCCTCAAGGCATTCGAGCCCGATGTCGACGAGCTTAGCGAAGAGCTTGTTCCTTATCTCTATAATCTCGGCATGGTCCAGGCGGCTCTGGAGAAAAATGTCGATGCCACGAGAAACCTCGGCCGGGTGATCGAGATCCTCGTCCACCATCATGGCGAGGACCACGCCGAAGTGGTGGAGTTGAAGACCGTCCTTGCCGAGCTCAATCCCGAGCAGGCGAAGAAAGCTGTCAATTCCTAGCACAAGAAGACGCTATCATCAGGGCGAAAAGGCTACCAGTGCCTTTTCGCCCTGGTGCTTCAAGCCGAATATCGCTTCAGTCTAGATTCCGGCAGATCCGGTGAGCATACGGGCGAGATTGACTGCTACGAACTCTCTCACCGCTGCCTCGAGATCGCTGCTGTCATAGAAGCCGTGATGCTCGGTCCGGAACAGCTCTTCGACATTGCCGCAATCGCTGGTCTCCACGGCTCCGCTCACCACTATCTCGCTGCCGACTATCTCCATGCGGAAAGTCATCTTGACCGCTGAGTCGCGCTCGAGACGGTAGTTCAGCTTGAGAAAAGCCGTGTAGACGGGTTTTGTCCGCTCTTTTCTGTAACCGGACTCCATTTCCCGGAAGTCCGCCTCGAGGTTTTGAACGAGCTCCCCGAATACAGTCCTCAGCCCGTTGAAGGCTGTCTGCAACCGCATCTCGTGTGGTGTTACAGTCTGGGACTGGGTGTTGCTCCTGAGCCCGCTTATCAGCTCGGTGAGATTAGCCGGGGGTATGGAATTGGCGGGACTGTAATTGCGCAGGGCGCTCAGGGCTTCCATGAGGTCGATGGCTGTCTGGAATCGCTCGCTCTGCTGCCATTGAAAGGCTTTGTCGAAGATCTGGTTGATCAGGAAGCTTCGATAGCCCGCGACCCTGTCCAGGGAGGCACGCACATCGGGGCGCTGGTGGGGCATCCTGCCGTCGCTGTCCTTGAGGGGACCGGGGATATGACCGGTGAGGCAATAGAGGAGAAGCCCGCAGACTGCGGTGACGTCCGATACGGTGTCGTTGCGCCGGGCCAGGTCGAGGCTGACCTGGTACTCGGGCAGCTCGAGAAAGTCTTTTATGGATGTGTTGTTCGCTTTGTGTCCATTTATCGGGAAGCTGAAGTCGATCAGGCTGGGCTGACCGTCGCTGATCACGATCTTGGAAGGGGTGAGGTTATTGTGGGTCATTTTGCGTCCGTGGCAGTAGTCCAGAACGCAAAGTATGCGAACCGCCATGTCGATCCCCTCGTCGAGGGAAACTGTGCCGTTTCGCTGCAGAAAAGTCTCGAGATTCTCTAACTGTTTGTTGATAGTGTCCATTTGGTGCGCCGAGCCGAAATATCCATTAGGATCTATCCACGATATAGCCCCGGATAAACGCCCTTTCTCTGCTTCCTGGCTGCCGCTCGGCTCGAAAGGGTCACTCCCGGGCGGCTTTCGGACAAGTACCTATTTTCTCAGTTTGTTATCGGTCTTCTCCTGCGCTGGCTGCCCGGTCGGTCACTCGCATGAAGATGGACTTGGTTTCTTTGATCACCCCTGAAAAAGTGACCCCGGCAAGACCGTGAGCGACCAGACCCTGAACCTGCTGGTCGGCATCCTCGCCGGCGGCGGCGAAAGTCTCATCGGCCCGGATCAGTCGGGTCACCCGGAAGCGGCTCAGGGGGTTCGTATTGTCTCGGAGGAGCTCGAAGGTGACCGGTACCAGCTTGCCCGAGACAGGACATTCGAAATGGAGGGTGCAGAGACACTTTCCTCCACCGCCCACCATATTCAGGTCTACTTTTTTCAGGTTCTTCTTCTGGAATCCGTAATCCCGGAAGATCTTTCGGACTGTATTGCGGTGGCCGCCTTCCGGAGCCACGAATATCCTGTGGACCAGGGTATCCGGCTGGGTGACGGCATACTCCACCATCCTCCGGTAGGTCCTTTCTTTCAGTCTTTCTTTCTCCAGCTTCAGCTCGTCTCTGAGAATCGACGAAATCGGCGGATTCTCCGGGACCTCCGCCCGGTCTGGGGGATCGGGCCGCTCGTTTTCAGGTTCGAGCGAACCGGCATCCACCGGCTTTTCCGAGATCCACTTCTGAATCTGGAAAATCAGGGCATTGTCGATGGAGACTTTGGCTATCCGGAAGGCGCCCAGGCCTACCGCCCTCTGAAATCTGGTGAGGTTTTTCGTGCGCTCCGCCGGGACGAAAATGACGTCGTCGGTGAAACGAGTGACCAGCTGGGCGACATCGACGAATTTGTTGAAAGTCTTCGCGTCCCTGGTCTTTATCGAGTCCCTGATCTGAGAGAGGGCGAACTGGGGCGTGGTGGTCCACCAGAGATAGCCTGCCCAGGCCGCCCCGGCAAGAATCAGACCGACGCACACCATGGCGATCACACGCTTGCTGGTACTTCGCATCTCGATTCTGCTCGTCATCCGGATATTCAAGAATCTTCCCGGTCCAGTGTCAAGTATATCTGGTCGAATGCTATCATTCGAGGTCATGAAAATTGGTATTTTCTGTGTCGCGGATCACTATCCCGGGGAACTCTCCCGGGACCTGCCCCGTTTCTATGATGAGCTTCTCGAGCAGGTAGTGGCTGCTGAAGAGCTGGGATTCTCATCTTTCTGGATCGCCGAGCATCATTTTCACGAGTCGCGAGCTAGGATCCGTTCCGCGGCCGCCCGTATTCCTCTGCGCAGCCGCCCGGATTACCTCGCGGATTCGACTGGGCAGTGCTGTGGTGGTGCTGCCTTTCGACAATCCCCTGCGTACCGCCGAGGACTTTGCCATGGTCGATATCTTGAGCGGTGGGCGGCTCTGTCTCGGAGTGGGCTCCGGTTATCTGAAACACGAATACGAAGGCTTCGGAGTCGAGCCCTCCACGAAGCGAGCCCGGTTCGACGAGTCCCTCGATATCTTGCGCCTGGCCTGGAGCGGCAAGCATTTTTCGTACCAGGGGCGGTATCACAAAGTCGACCATGTCAGGCTCAACGTCACACCACTTCAAGAGCCTCATCCGCCGGTATCGATAGCGATACTATCGGATCAAGCCGCTCCTTTCGTGGCTGAAAAAGGATACGGGCTGATGATGATCCCTTATGCCACCGCTGAAAGAGTCGAGGAGCTGAGCGCCGCCGTTGCCGCCTATCGAGCCGCTTTTCGAAAGGATCTTGCCGGGAGATCCGAGCAGTCGGGCGTGCCGGCGGTGCACTTCGCGCTTCATGCTTACTGCGACGAACGCGGTCTGGAGCCCGGTCTTGCCGCTCTCGAGCGTTATGTGCGCACGCGTCTCTACGCGAGGCAGCGCTCTTTCGAGGAGCTCGACTCGCGCAATCTCGTGGCCTTCGGCGATCGGGAGAGGGTCTCCCGGATTCTCGATCTCTACGAGAGTCTGGGCGCCGACGAATTGCTGCTCATGGTCAATTTCAATAAACTGATTAGAGAACCGCCAGGGGAGTGTCCCTGTCCGGAGCCGGAAAGAGGCGGTCCATAGCCTCGATATCGGTTTGCTCGAGCTTGATCGAGCCGGCGCCGGCATTCTCTTTGACGTGGTTGGAGCGCGATGCCTTGGGGATGGCGAAGGTGTCTTCGAGCCTGGTCAGAAATGCCAGGATGATCTGTCTCGGAGTGGCTTCATAGCGGGAGGCGATTGCCGCCAGCTCTTCGTATGCCGCGGACGAC
>Ga0226835_1001195_pt1 | contig 15649 bp, 11 predicted proteins | sample LAC_MetaG_1_FD_163627 | JGI IMG/M metagenome (GOLD analysis project Ga0226835, IMG submission 163627) | Anaerobic ammonium oxidizing microbial communities from anammox membrane bioreactor (MBR) in UC Berkley, California, United States -... | ecosystem: Engineered > Bioreactor > Anaerobic >...
CGTCGGTGGGGCATGTCGAGAGACTCGGCAAAACGCGGCCCGGAAACGCAAACGCCCCGGCCTTACGGTCGGGGCGTTCACTTCTAACGGGTGGGTCGCCCAGTTTCTGGACGACCCGGGCAATAGAGGACGTACCACGGTCTTGCGGGGAGACCTGGAGACCGACAGAGACTCGCATCGCGTCCGGCGGCCTCTGGGTGGGACAACGCCCGGGTTATGGACGCATCCGGATCTCCGACGGGTCGGAGACCCGGGCGGGTCAACGCCCCGCATGGCCGCGTGTAGTTTTTCTTCGTCGGGCTCGCGCACTTCGCCCCGCTATCCTTCTGTCAGCCGGAGGCTGGCGATGAATACGCTCAAGACGTCGATGCCCAGCCTCGCACGTGCACCGACAACCGTGTCAGTTGACACCACACTTGTGCTGTCTGCCGATTCCGCTCTTTTTCCGGCGGGCGCGGCGGAGCTTCAGGACCGGGACTGCAACGACGCCTTGGCGAGCTTGCTCGTGTACCTCTGCAACGGGCGCAAGATCGCGTATGTCCGCCCCGGTCTTGCCGATGTTCGAGAAACGGTCCCGCTTCTGAAAGTCGTCGCTGGCGACGCCGTCAAACCCGACACGCTTCCGCTCAATCCGACGTTTGACAGTGATCGCTTGTACGAGGCTGCAGGAGATTTCGCGAGCTACATGGGCGAGTCGGAGGGACACGACGTTCTTTCGTGGGTGCGGTTTCAGTTCGCCGAGGACAAGTACGCCCGCATTTTCTTTGACGGCAGCGGTATCAGCGCAGCAGACGCACAAGGTGCCAGGCTGCAAGCAGCCTTCAGGGCGCTGGAACGGGCCGATAGGCTCAAGTTGGCAGAACGCAAATGGAGGGAGTCTGGAGGGTCGGAGGTCTCCCTTCCAGGCCAGCATGCCGAGGCCGCGCGCCAGATCGGAATCAACCACTCTTCGTACTCCCTCGCATACGCGTTCTTTGGCTTCGCCAAGGGCCAAACCTACGCCTTGCAGTTGCCCGACGAGATTCGCAGCTGCGAGCATTGGCTGAGAGCGATTGCGGGAAGCAGGATGCGGAAACGTTTGCAAGAATCCCCAGACGGTTCGGGCTTCGATCCCGTGCCAGATAGTGTCTGCTTCAATTGGGGCTACTACCTGCCCGCGTTTTTCCGGAATTGCACAGAGTTTCGCACGCCGGATGGCCTTGCGAGCGTTGTGGCCAGGGCGCGTAAGGAAACCACGGCCGATGCTATTGCCGGGATCCTTGCCGAAGGGCGCGGTCGATCGGGCGCGGGCTATGCGAGCGCTATCACCGCTGCCTCAAACCAATTCGCAAGCACGGTGCTAGTGAGCGCCGGGTGGACTCCTCCGCTGCGGGACCCAGAGAAGTTCTGGGCACGCCAAAGTGCCGTGGTCGGCGGAGCAATCGGTGTCGGTGCCGTCGTAGCCCAAGCCGCACTGGGTGGACCGCCAGCGATTGCCGTAGGCTGCGGGGCCATTGTGGCGACCGCCTGGGCTCGCTATGTCTATGCGACAAAGCCGGGCTGGTATCAGAGGGTTGAGCTGCAATTAAGGCGGTTCACCAAGGCGAGCCTCCGCCCAGACTTTGACGTTGACCAGATTGCGCGTTGGGCTGAGGCGTCCAGCTCTCAATAGAGCCCATCCCGGCGCGCGCACCTCGCTCCGCCACCGCATAGAGAGGGTGGAGGTCCATCTCGTCCACGGTCCGCCCATGCTCCTACGCGGCCTTCCAGCACCGCTTCGGCCGCGGAACGTGCTGCACGGTCACCACCGCCCCATCGCCAGATACTACCACCGCGACGTTGTGGGCACGGTCTGCAACGCGGCGGAAAGCCGGGGCGTGCCGGCGCACGGCCTGGTCGCCCAGGAAGTAGGCGATGCAACCGTCGCCCGCTCGGTAGGTGTCGCCAAACGCGAGCACCGCCTCCATCACGCCGCCCGCGATGCCCCGCTGCTGCCGTCGGGCGCGTGCGTGCGTGGTCATCTTCAGCTCCGATACCTCTGGCCTCTGCTTCGGTGCTGCCATGTGAGGCTCCTTTCTGCCCCGGCAGATGCATCCGCTGTGCCAGCGATCCGGTGGGCATTTCCGGGCCGGCCCGGCCGCCCGTCCTTTCCTCATCCGGGCCGTTTCACCCGGTTGCGGGTCGATCGTGTATGATGCTCTACGGCGCACCCTCACTCCCCGCGTCCACGCGGCACCGCGGGCGATGGCACCGGGATTGCAGTTGCGCGGTGGAGCCTCGGCGAGTGCCGCCGAGAGCTCGCGAGGGAATGTCGATGGCATCGCCCTGGTACGAGGCCCTGTCAGTGCAGTACCCCGACCTTCACGTCGAGCGGGTCGAGAAGTTCGCGCGAGGGGGCATCGACGAGTTCATCCAGTACCTGCAGCACGCGAGGTCGCACCTGGAGACCACCTCGATCCGCGTGGCGTGGCAGCGCGACGACGGGAACGACGAGGGGCCAGCGTCAGCCGGCGTGTGGGTCGAACTCCTTGCGCCAGCGGGCGAGACAGACCGATTCGAGCGTGACGTGAGGAAGTTCTTCTCCGATCAGGTACGCGTCGTGTACGAGGCCGGGCCCGACGAGGGAACCGTTGCCTTCGACGACTCGCGGAAGATCGAGATTCTCGACGCGGACGAGAACACGGGGAGACTGCTCCTCGAACGCGAGCCGGCTGAAGAGCATCTCCTCCTGAGACCCAACACCTACGCCATCCACCGCCAGATGCAGGCCATGCGGCAGCTCAAGCACCAGCCGCGGCCCGAGAACCTCCCGCTGTTGCGGTTGCTCGGCCCAGCGGCGCCGAAGAACGGGATCTGGCCGGGCGGACGGGCGCTCCCAGCAGTGGAGTGGCCGAAGCCGCCGACCGTAGGCGTGAATCAGTGGTTCGTACTGACGCAGGAGATCGAAGGCGTCGAAGAGCAGCGAGCGTTTGTTCGGCAGGCCCTCGCGTCTCCCGACTTCTCGATCCTGGAGGGACCGCCCGGTTCGGGCAAGACCACCGTGATCTGCGAGTTGGTGATGCAGCTCGTCGAACAGGGCAAACGCGTGCTCCTGTGCGCTTCCACGCACGTCGCGGTTGACAATGTGCTGGAGCGTCTCAAAGGCAAAGACCAGGAGTACCGCGACCACGTTCTGGCTGTGCGGATCGGCGATCAGCACAAGGTATCGACGAAGGCGCGGCCGTTCCGCCTCGACGAGTTCAAGCAGACGGTCCGCCGGCAGATCAACTCTCATCTTCAGCGGGCGCGGAATCGGACCGCCGCACAGACGCTGATGGCGCAGGCGCTCCGGGGCGAGGAGGACACCATCGAGCGCATCATCCTCGAGTGCGCCAACCTCGTGTGCGGCACGACCATCGGAATTCTCCAGCACCCCGACATCAAGGCGCAGCAGGTCGACCGTCGTGGTGTCGAGCCCGCGTTCGACGTGCTCATCGTCGATGAGGCCAGCAAGACGACATTCCAGGAGTTCCTCGTGCCGGCGCTGCTGGCCAATCGTTGGGTGCTCGTCGGCGACCCGCTGCAGCTCTCACCGTACGTCGAGGACGACGAGGTGGCGGCAAACGTGCAGGCGGCCCTGCCGGAGGAGCACGCGCGGAATGCCTGCCTGGACGTCTTCGACAACATGGACAGGACCGACGCACCCGGTCGATGGAAACCGGTCATCGTCGTCTCCGACCACCCGGCCGTGCATGAGGTGTACGCCAGGCAAGCCGAAGCGCACGGCGTCGGTTGGGTCGATGGCGACGCCGCCGACGGGATGACGCTGCACAGTGCGCCGCTGATCCTCGCCACGTCCGATGGCGCGAAGCGCGCCGACGAGTGGCCCGCCGATACTGCAGTGATCCGGGGCAGCTTTCCCGGTGCGGAGCAGTTGCGGCGTCGGGCAGCTGGGTATCCCGGAGACTACAACCGGGAGCGAAAGGGAGATTCGGATGACACCTGGGAGGCCCAGATCGCGTGGAGGCTCTCGCGCGAGTACGAGCAGCGTCTATTTGAACGCGATGGCGGCCGGAGTCCCCGGGCCGATGCCTACCGGCGCGACCGCGAACGCATGCTCCCTGCTCCAGCCACGGGCATTGACGCCACCGCCATCAGCGATCATTTCCTGAACGTACAGCGGATTGCGCTGCCGTCCGTGATCGAATCCCTGCGCCTGGGCTTCGGCCGTCGCGGGTCGATCACCCCGACCACGCTCTCCGAGGGGTTCCCGGAGGACGTTCTGCGCCCGCGCCACAGCCGGCTGACATACCAGCGACGGATGCACCCGGAGATCTCGCGATTCCCTCGGGAGAACATCTACCACCGGCAGGCGTTGCTCGACCCGGCGGGCATGGCGCAGCGCCGGGCATGGTCACCGTCGGGCTGGGACCGCTACGTGTCCCGCGCGGCCTGGCTCGACGTCCCGACGCGGACCGAGGGGTTCAGCGAGCCAGAGGCGGATGTGATCGTCGCCGAGATGAGGGAGTTCTTGAAGTGGGCCGCACGCAACCCTCGACCCGACGAACGGCTGTGGGAGGTCGCGGTGTTGACCTTCTACCGCGCCCAGGAGCGATTGCTGCGCCGAGCTGTGCAGCCGCTCTCGGGCGAGCGCCATCCGATGGAGGAGTCCATCCTTCGGATCAATGGCCGCGACGCGGCGTCCGCGCACGTCTGCACTGTCGATCGCTTCCAGGGTCACGAGGCCGACATCGTGTTCCTCTCCGTCGCCAACCGGCGCCCGACGAGCTTCCTTGAGAGCCCGAACCGCATCAACGTCGCGGTGACCAGAGCCAGGTACCAACTCGTCGTCGTTGGGCACCGACATGCGATGGCCAAGTGCCGGTCGCCGATTCTCAGCGGGTTGGCGACGTCGCTCGAGTATGGGCTGCGGTACGGGCGACCGGGGGGAGGGCGGTCATCGTGAGCGTGTCCTTCACCCTGAAGCGGACTGTCCGTGTTTGCCGGTATGACCTTGTGGCAACCATCGCGCGGGAGGCAAGGCGGACCGAGATCACGCCCGTCCTCGTGTGGGCCAGGGCGCGTTCCGCTGGTGGGCACAGCCTTGATCCGGCGGCGCTTGCGTCCGAGCTGCTCGGCCCCGGCGCGGGCATGGCCACCGTCGCCAAGCGACTGCTGCTCATCTGCCGCGACCTGAGGCTCATCAGTGAGGACCGCCTGACCGACGATGGTCTTCGGGCAGCCCAGTCAGGCAGCGTCCTTCAGCCGGAGAAGGGAGAATGGACCATCTGGGCCTGCGAGGACCCGCTGGTGGAGTTTCCGATCGTCGGAGTTGCGCCGAAGACTGCCGACACGAACGGCAATGACCGCCAGGCCCGGCAGCGCGATGGGGCGAGGCCGCGAGCGGACCGCATGCCCGGGTGGGTCCTGTGGGCGCAGAACCGCTCCGCGGCGATGCTGGCGGACGGACGACTGGCCCGATTCGACGATATCTCGGCGCCCGCGATCGAAACCACGACGGGGGATGATCTCCAGATGTTCTGGACTCCGGGCGGCGAGCCGGAGGTTCGCGCCGCGGGTGCGATCGGCCCGTCTCGAGTCGATCAGCCCCTGATCGTCGCCGAGCTTCCGTCGAGGGATCAGGTGTGGGCCGAGTTGCTCAGCGCACGCCGGCTGAGTCAGAGTTGGGATTCGCGCCGCCAGGCCCTTCGCATCCCATTCAGGGCGGCGACAACGGAGGACGAGCGGCTCAACATGCGGACGCAGCTCACGTTCAAAGCGCCAACGGTGAATCGCTTCGGAGAGTTCGGAGATGTCACCGCGACCGACATCAAGCTCTGCCCCGACTCCGATGAGTCGGCGGGGGAATGGGCCAAGTACCAGATCATGTCGCAGCTGAGCGGAGTCCAGACCGAGCGGGTCTTTACGGCGCTGACCATGCGTGTTCGGGCTGCCTTCGATGGCTGGACCGTTCAAACACCAAGCCGCGAGATGCTGGCGCGGGAGTTGGCGGGCAACGGCGCGAGCGGGCCTCGCCCGCGGTCCTACTGGGCGCTGCAGTCCGCACTTGATTGGGGGCTGTGACGATGGACAACGGCGCCATGTGGGATCTGCCCGTCGAGGCGACTCTGGACCAGAGCAGGCTGCAGGTACCGCCGGTGCTCGTGCGGCAGCCCAGCCCAGGCCCGCGATCTGGGAGCACTCTTGCGGCCCCGGACTGGAAGGTGTGCGCGAGCGGGCGCGACCGCGTCGTCCTTGACGAGGTGCTCACGCTGCTACGCACCGCCAGGCATGTCGTCGCCTTCAGTTCATTCCTGTTGTCGGACGCGGAGGTCCAGCGCGAGTTGCTGGCCGCCGCGTCGCGCGGTTGCCGTGTGTACGGGCTCATCTCCGCCGAAGCGAAGCTGGATCGCGACGTGAGCGACGAGGACGACTTCGACGCGAAGACCGCCGAGGCGCACAAGCGCATGCTCGACGAGTTCGCCGGGCGCATGGTCATCCGGTCTTCCCCGTCGTTTCACGCCAAGTGCGTCCTTGTCGACCCTGGAACCGACGCCGCGCGCGGGTTGCTGCTGACGGCGAATCTCACGACCGAAGCGCTGACGCGTAACGAGGAACTCGCGGTGCGACTGACCGCGGCCGAGAGCCGCGCTCTGTTTACGCAGCTTCGGTATGCCATCTGGGAGCTCGCCGAACGTGAACTGGTCGGAAAGGGTCAGGTCGATCGAGTCAAGCCGCTGGGGGAGGTCGCCCTGCCTCCCACCGACACCGTGATCCACACGACGATGGGCGGACGCTGCCACATTAAGGATTCCATGCTGGCGATGATCGGGGCGGCGACGCAGAGGATTGTTGTCTCCAGCTACGGCTGGGACGCGGGCCACCCGGTCCTCGATGCCCTGTGCGAGCGTGCGTCCAAGGGCGTTGCGGTGACCGCGCTGGCCAGGTACCGCGCCATGTCGGTGAGCGCCCTGCTCAGATTGCGCCGCGCCGGCGTGGAGGTGTTCTGCCTTCCCTGGCTTCACGCGAAGGCGCTCGTGTGCGATCAGGAGTCGATCGTCATGTCGGCCAACCTTCAGCGGCACGGGATGGACGACGGCTTCGAGCTGGGCGTGCGGCTCGGCGCCGCGGATACTCTGGCGCTCCTGAACGTACTGGAGCAGTGGAAAAGCGCGGCGGATTGGAGGCTGGAGACGCCGAGGGCCCTGGGGGATATTGCGGGTGAGGTCGTGCTGCTGGGTCCAGGGGCACCGCCGAGGGCACTCGACGGCACCATCATCATCAAGCAGGATGTCGCCGTCACGCTGGATGACGTGATCGCCGACTCGGCGGATCGCCTCGAAGGGGCGAAGCACAGTGAGGCGTCACTTCGCCGCGAGGCTGAGAAGCGCGGGCTGGGGTGGGCACATGTGATCCGGTTTCGCTACCACGTCCGAGCGCCTCGGCTCCCGGTGAACGCCAAGGCGGAGCGGAATCCCAAGGGCGAGGCCGGCGACTCGGAGCCAGACAGCAAGGCTCCACGAGTGTTCCGGCTGCCGGATGGGTCGAGGGTCGTCGGCATGACCTCCCCCGACCAGGGCGTGGCGGCACGAGCAATGGCCGAATCGCTCGGCATCAAGCGGGTCGTGGCCGGGGAGTCGGTCCCATGAGCACACGGTCAGAAACGCTCATCGCGTGGCACTCGAAGAACCACGGCATCGAGGTGCTCCGAAACGCCGTGCGCCTCTTGAAGGCCAAGGGGCACCCCATCGGCAAGGTGATCTACCTGTGTCAGAAGGCAGAGCCGTTCACCGCCGACGCTGCGTGGGACGGCCCGCGTTTGGACGTGAGGATGCTTCGGATCAAGGACCCCAGCAGCCATGCGGAGGTGTACCAGGCCGTTTCCCAGGAGGTGCTACCGGACCTCGAAGAGGAAGCACAACTCAACGTCAATGTGTCGCCGGGCACACCCGCGATGCACTGCGTCTGGCTCCTGCTCCACGCGGGCGGGGCCTTCCCGGCCGGCACTCGGCTCTGGTCCTCGCAGCGCGAAGGACGGGACGGGGTGGTCCGAATCGATCCGGTGGAGTTTCCCATTTCGACGTACCTCGCAGAGATACGCGAAGCCGCGTCGGTGCGGGCCCCGGTCGCCCAGTACGACCCGGAGGCCAAGTCTCCGGCCAGACGGCGAGCACTCGAGGACCTGATCCGGTATGCGGGCGTGGCGGGCGCCCCGCTGCTCGTGCTCGGCGAACGCGGCACGGGAAAGACGAGGCTCGTCGAGACGCTCGTGGCGAGCATCAAGCGCCGCAAGGCCGTTGTGACCGTGCCGTGCGGGGCGCTCGACACGTCACTCGCTGAGAGTGAGTTGTTCGGACACGTCAAGGGCGCCTTCACGGGCGCCGAGGCCGCTCGGAAGGGACTGCTCGGGAATGCGGAAGGTGGCATCCTTTTCCTCGACGAGGTGCAGGACCTCCCGATCGGCGTGCAGCGGAAGATGATCCGCTTTCTGCAGGACCGACGACATCGGTATCGGCAGGTTGGTGGCGACAAGGAGCTGTCAGTCGACGTGGAGGTGGTCTGTGCCAGCAACCTTCCGATTTCTGAGCTCTCGAAGCGCCTCGCACCGGATCTGTTCGATCGCCTGAGCCACCTCGTTGTGACTCTGCCACCGTTGCGGGACTGCCGCGAGGACCTGCAGGACGATTGGGCTCGCGTGTGGCAGGAGTTGAGGGTGAACACGGCAGTGCCATCGGATGCCCCAAACCATCGGGCGCTCGTGGAAGCGGTCGCGGCGCACCCGCTCCCCGGCAACCTCCGCGATCTCCAGCGGCTCGCTGTGCTGATCACCGCGTGGTGGCACGGCCGATCCGACGGCGATGCCGTCGCGCGAGCGGTGGCAGCCTGGCAGGCGGCCGAGTGCTCAGCCGCTGACACCGATGGTGCGCACCCGTGGGGGAAGGGCTCTCGGCGCGAGCGAATCCGCCACTTTCAACGCGGCCTCGCCCTCTGGGCCAAGGAGCAGTACGGCACGTGGAATCGGGCCGCCAACGCCCTGGGTTGTGACGAGCGCACCTTGCGGGAAGATGCCGGCGAGTAGAGAAATCGGTCTCACCACGCGGGCGAATGACACCACAAAACGCCAAGACCCTATCACTTTCCTAGCGCCTTAGAGGGTCCTCCTTGTCGAATGCCAGTTCTTTGACATTTCGCATGGTGGTACCTATGCTGTCCAACCGAATCACCCCGCGCCGGCGAGGCGCTGGGCGGTCGCCACCTCTGGGTCAAAGCAAGGAAGCGCGGCTGGGATGCAGGGAAGGAGCACAAAGCTGGTGTCCAACCTCACTGAGCATGTAGCGCTGACCGAGGCCGAAGCAGCGCGCGCGCAGCAGCAGGTCGAGCAGGCCCGCGTGCGCCTCGAGCATGCGGAGCACGCTCGGCGCTTCTGGGACGACCTTCTGACCTCTCTCCGCCACGGCCACGTCGCACACGCACTGCTGATTCTCCGGCGCGAAGGCGACTTCATACGCGAGGCGAGAGGCACCGATGACGCTGTGGTGCAACGCCTCCGCGCGATGTACGGCGAGCTGCAGACAAGCGCGCGCGTGTCGGCGACCAATGTCGCGCGCGACCTTCCGTCGGCAGCGCGCAGCGCGGGGATCGAAATCGACAGCACATCGCGGCATCCCACGTACACGTTCAACCAGGGATTCCTTCGGCTTGAGTTGGACGAGCGGAACCTGACGGCCAAGGTCGCGCCAAGAGATGGCAACGCGATCGAAATCGGCCTGGACGTCGACCACATCGTGGAGACCGTTCGATCACAGCAGTCCCGTCTCTTTGAACGGAGCCTTGATGCCGACGTCGTTCTCCGCAGCATCTATACCGCCTACACGGCTGTGCTGCGCGCGGAGCGCAAGGCCGAGGGATACGAGTTGCCGCTGCGGCGTGTCATGAGCCGCCTGGCGAAAAACCTAAACCGCTTCGCCGCCGACGAGTTCAACGTCGATCTTTCGCGGCTGGTTCAACGGGGCGATCTAACGGTCGATGGGAAACGCTTGCACCTAAATCACACGCGGGACCGGCGGCAGGGCATACTGCTCCATGGTCTGGAATCCGGCGGCTACGTCGGGTTCATCAGCTTCAAGACGGAGAGCAAGACATGAAGCGCGAGAGCACTCGACTCGGTCAGGCCGAAGCGCTGGAGGTCATCGAAAGCCTACGCAAGGGCATTCCGCCAAAGCGATACACGTCCCACTACACGTCGGGAACGGAAGACTTTCTGAACAAGGTGCGTCACTTCCACCTGGACAGCCCATCGGGCAGGGGGAAGATCCGGTTTGTCAGCGGGTCGTGGGGATCCGGAAAAACTCACTTCTTGCGGCTGTTGCGAGAGGAAGCATTTGATGCCAACTTCCTCGTCTCCACCGTCGAACTCAACGCTGACTCGACACCATTCAACAAGTTTGAGCAGGTCTTCTACGACATCGTCCGGAATATCACGTCCCCGGAGATGTACCGTGAAGGTCATCTCGACCACGCTGCCCCGTTCGGCGAGGTGCTGCAGCGTGCGCTCGTCTCATCCTCCGCCGCCGCGGAGGGCGTCGTGTCCCACGAGCGCCTGCAGGACGCAAAGGAGCGACTGTTCGCCGCCGAGGGGATCGATATTGACTTCCGCCGCGTCACGGCCCAGTACTGGGAGACTCTCCTCGCAGAAGGCGCGGATCCGGCGACGCTGGAGGACCAGCGGGGGCGCCTCCTGCAATGGTTCGCGGGCGAGGGGACGGTGGGGCACTACCGGAAGCTCGGCATCCAAAAGGTCGTCAACCGAGCCAACGCGCGCCTGATGCTCCAATCGCTTAGCCGCCTCGTGACGCACCTTGGGTACAAGGGCCTCGTGATCCTGTTTGACGAAGCCGAGATGACGTTTTCGACGATGCGAAAGTCCAACCTAAAGCAGGCCCACAACAACCTATTGCACCTCATCAACAGCATCGACGAGACTGAGGGCCTGTTCCTGATCTACGCGACGACGCCGGACTTCTACATGGACGAACGACACGGTATCACGATCTATGGCGCTCTGGCCCAGCGGATTGGACGCCCCGAGGACAGGCCGCCGCGCCCCCTCGATCGGGTTTGGAACTTGGACAGCGTAGAGTCCGCGCTCGACGACTTTCTCAACGCCGCATGCAAGATCCGCGCTATCTACGCCACGGCGTATCCGGAATGCGCGGAGGTGGTCCCGGCGGAAGGCCAGTTGCGTGACTACGCCAAGAAACTCATGGAGGCGCACCCGGAATTCAGTCGGGTGAGCAGGTGGCGCGTGCTCGTGACCGGAACTGTGGAGGTGCTTGACGCGCGGGTACAAGGCGGCGAGCTGCCGACAGCTGAGCAGTTGCACGAGGACATCATGGAGAAGCTCAAGAACCTATGAAGGGGACGCCTTCGACCCAATACGATCGCGCAACCGCCGAGCGAGTCGTCGAGCAGCTCCGCTACGGCGTGCCGCCTCCTGAGCACGTGCGCGAGTTCACGGTTGGACGGGAGTCGCAGCTTCGCGCGCTGGAGGACTCATTGGCTCGACCGATCGAGGGCAGGGGCTCGGCGTTACTCGTGAAGGCCAACTACGGCAGCGGCAAGAGCCACCTGCTCAGGGTCGTGCGGGAGATGGCGCTCGAGGCCGGATATGCAGTGAGCTATGTGGTCGTTGATTCCGCAGGCGGGGTGCGCTTCAACCGGATGGACACGATCTTCGGGGCCATCTGCCGGGAGCTACAGGCAAAGGGTCACGCCTACAAAGGTGTCGGTGCGCTGTTCGAGACATTTGCCAACAGGCCGCCTGGCGGGATGTCCAAGGATCTGGAGCAGATCCGACGGCGCATCTCCAGCGATGGGAAGTGGGATCTCTCTGACTACCTCAAGTCGCCGGCAATCTATGTGGCCTTGCGGGCCTGGATCTGCGCCGGCGGTCAGGAGGCGCGAGACCTCATCCGGGACTGGTTGGAAAACCCGCAGAACTACCGGGGTCAGCGAAAGCAGTTGTACCTCGGCCTGGTGGAAGGTCACCGTCGCGCATTTCGCGACCCCCGCCGCGAATGGCAGTTCTATGCAGACGAGGTCTTCTCGTTTCACACGAGCGGGCACCTCCAGGCGTGGGGCGCGCTCGCGGACTTTGACCTCCTGGCCCGGGCGAGTGGACTCCGCGGGTTTGTGCTGCTGTTCGACGAGTTCGAGGACGTGATCCAAAACCTCAACCGCAGGGACCTCCAAGAGGCCGCCTTCCTCAATCTGTTCCGTTTCTTTGACGGTGATCGCTTCCCAGGGATGAGCTACTTTGCCGTCACGCCTGATTTCGTGCAGAAGTGCGAAACGGAGCTCCTCAAGCGCGGAGTATACGATTTCGACTATCAGCGATTCGATCGGCTTCCCTTTTTCGAGATGGAGCCGATCAGCCTCGCTGAGTTTGCCGACCTGGCCAGGCGCATTCGATCCGTGTATGGCGCCGCGTACGACGTCAATGCCCATCGTCTACTGCCCGATGCGGATCTCGACCGAGTCGTGGAACGGCTCTGGACGGTACGGTCCCCCGACCGGGTCCGAAAGGCGATCCAAGGCGTAGTAAAGGCCTTGGACGACGGCTTGGAGCGGGAGGGACGATGACCGTGGCCCCTCTTGGGATGGAGGTTGGACGGGCGTTCTATGGCGCTTTTCGCACGCTCCGACCAGCCCAGCGGGAGGCCATTGCACCCGTGCTGGCCGGCCACGACGTGCTCGTGCTCGCCGGAACGGGAAGCGGCAAGACGGAGGCCGTGCTCGCTCCCCTCGTGCAGCGGTGGCTCGGCGCCATGCGCCGGGAGGCTAACACCACGCTTCTTTACGTGACGCCGACGCGCGCCTTGGCCAATGATCTGCTGCGCCGAATCCAACCTCCGATGGAGGTCCTCGGTTTGGAGGTTGGCATCCGGCACGGGGAGCGCAACGATCTTTCGCGAGCTCGCAAGCCGAACCTGTTGATTACGACCCCAGAGTCACTGGATGTCCTCCTGACGAGCCGTGAAGGAGGCTTGCGGGCGGTTCGTGCCGTGGTGCTTGATGAAGTCCATCTCACCTACAACACTCAGCGCGGGTTTCAGGTCGCAGTGCTACTGGGCAGACTTGAGGCTTTCACGGAAGCCCCTTGCCAGGTAGTCGGGCTCTCGGCAACAGTCGCCGCGCCGCCGGACATCTGGCAGTTCTTCCGCCCAGGCCGGAAGTTCGTCACGGTTCTCGATGAGCAGGCCAAACCACTGGACGCCGTCATTCGTGATGTGCCTTCCGATCAATCGCTTGTCCAGTTGCTCGACGGCCTGTCGGGCAGCGCCCATGCAAAGATCCTGCTCTTCGCGAACGCCCGCCGCGAGTGCGACCGTCTCGGGGCGATTCTCAGAGATCGGACAGGATTCGGCAAGAACGTGTTCGTTCACCATTCGTCCTTGGATGGGAGCATCAGGCTCGAGGTCGAGCGTGAGTTTCAGGACGCCCCCAAAGGGGTTTGCGTGGCGACGAGCACACTGGAGTTGGGCATCGACATCGGAGACATTGACCTAGTGGCCCTCTATGGTCACCCAGGGGGATGGGAGTCGTTCCTTCAGCGCGTGGGACGAGGCAATCGCCGGTCACAAAAGACCAATGTCGTGTGCCTGGTCCCGCCGAGCCATGGATCCCGGTTCCTTGCGATCTTGGGCTTTGAAGCGCTCCTTTCACAGATCCGGTCCGGTCGCCTCGAGCGCGAGCGCCCGCTGGACATCTACGGCGCGGCCGCCCAACAGATCCTTTCCGTCGTTGCCGAAGCGAATGGCGCGTACCTGCGCACTCGGGATCTCGCGGGGCTCTTTTCACTGTGGGCGCATTTGGGGGAGGACGTCGTGGAGGAAATCCTCCACGGGCTCTCGCAAGCCGGCTACCTAATCCGTCACGAGTTCCAGAATCGGTTCGGCGGGGGCGACATGCTGCATCGGCTCCGGGACCTTCGCTTGATTTGGGGCAACTTCCCGTTGCGGAGTCGGGATGTTCGGCTCGTTGCCGGAAGCCGCGAGATCGGGACGGTGCCCGCGGTGAACCTCATGCGGCTTACGCCGGGCGTGATCGTGCGTTTCGCCGGCCAGCACTGGCGCGTCCGGCGGATCCTGGCGGATCGGATCGAGATCGAACGCGTGCAAAGCACGGTTGGCATCGAGATGACATACGGCGGTACTGCGGTGGCAATGGACCCGACGATCGTGGAGGAGATGCTTCGACTGCTGGAGGCTGGCATCCCAAGCCCGGCGCTCGATGTGCGCGCGACCAAAGACTTCGTCGCCGCTGCGGAACGGGCTCGTGCCCACGTTGGATGGGACCGCTTGCCACTCGTGCGCGACGCGACAGGAGCCTACTACTACTTGACGTTCGGTGGTCGGCTGCTGAACGGTGTGATTGCGCGCTGGGCAGGTTTGGATCTATATGAAGCCGGCGAGATCGTGCTTCGGACGAACCAACGCCTGGATCTTTCAACGCTGCCGACCGAACCGCGGGCTCTCCGGGAGTTGGCCGCGCATGCCCTTCGAGTTCCGACAGACCTTACCGCCTTTCAGGGCCTGCTGCCGGTGGAGATGCTCATCCGCGAGCTCGGCGACAGCTGGGTGAAGACAGCGGTTCAGGAGCGGTCACTTCAACGGTTGAGGAAGGCCCGACCATTCGTCGCGCCCTTTGAAGACTTGGCGCCTCTATGCGCGTAGCGTCGATCCCGATCGCCGGCGGCGGTATCCGAGTGTGTGGTCCGGCCTTGCGAGCCCACGCACCGGTTGGGCAGACGAGGCCAGGCTATGGCGTCGCGATCGTCCCCGACCCGCTGCCCGAGGAGCCGCTCCCCGAACCGCTCCCGCTCCCGCTGCCGGAGGAGGAGAAGGACGACGAGCCGCTGGACTTGCCGGAGGATCCGCTGCTCGAGCCGCTGCCGGACCCCGAGCCTGACCCGCTCCCGCTGCTACCCGATCCGCTCGATGCCTGCGTCGCGTCGTCCAGGATGCTCGACACGTCGTTGTGGACCCACACGCCGTCGGCCGAGAACGTGTTCGTGCCCGGGATGTGGATGGCCACGGTGCGCGTCGGCGCGTCCACGTGCTCGACGGTCTGCACGCGCTCCTCGGCCAAGCGTTCGCCGACGAGGTAGTCGCCGGGCTTGAGGAGTTCGGCCGAGGCGAAGCCCCACTCGTCGGCGCGGCGGACCAGGAACGGGTGCTCGGGCGTGGCCTTGATCCGCCGGTTGATGACTACGAACCCCTGGTGCTCGCCCAGGCGCACGCTGGCCACGCGGCCGTTGGTTGGGCGCGTGCCGCGGAGGCCGCCCCCGCGGGCGTGCGCGAGCCAGTTGTACTGCGCGCGGTAGGGCACATCGACCTCGAGGCCGGGCACCTTGATGGAGGCGACGCGGTCGCCGGGCTTGAGGTTCTCGATCGGCGTGAGCCGGCCGTTGGCCAGGCGCACGAGCGTGCCGAAGAGGAGGCAGTTGCCGCTGCTCCCCCCGCCGCCGCTGGAACCGCCACCGCCCGACGAACCACCACCCCCGGATGACCCACCACCCCCGATGCGCCACCGCGAACACCCGAGCACGCCCACGCCGATGCGCAGGGGGGCGCCGCATGAAACCGCACGTGCCCTCGGCCGATGAAGCCCGCCTCGCCCTCCACGAGCA
>Ga0226835_1001197_pt1 | contig 15610 bp, 15 predicted proteins | sample LAC_MetaG_1_FD_163627 | JGI IMG/M metagenome (GOLD analysis project Ga0226835, IMG submission 163627) | Anaerobic ammonium oxidizing microbial communities from anammox membrane bioreactor (MBR) in UC Berkley, California, United States -... | ecosystem: Engineered > Bioreactor > Anaerobic >...
TCGACCTCACCCCCGCGGATCAGGTGGACCAGGGCGCCGTCGAGGAGCTCATCGTCGTCGACACGAACGACCCCAAGCGCATCCGCCCGTTCGACGCCCTGCTCGGGCACGTGCCGGTCACGCTCTACGACCACCACCCGCAGGGGCCCGGGAGCATCGCCGCGGCGCGCGGCATCAGCGAGCGCATCGGCGCCACCGCCAGCCTCCTCACCCGCGAGCTGATGGCGACCGCCATCGTCATCCCCCCGCCCGTCGCCACCCTCGCCCTCCTGGCCATCCACGAGGACACCGGCAACCTGACCTTCGACCAGACCCGCGCCGACGACTACCGCGCCGCTGCCCACCTCCTCGCCGCCGGCGCGAACTTGCAGGTGGTGCGCCGCTTCGCACACACCAGCCTGGACGCCGCCCAGAGCGCCTTCCGCGACGCGCTCCTCGCGAACGCGCGGCTCGAGCGGGTGGCGCGCCGGCCCGTGGCGGTGGCAGCCTTCACGCACCCTTACGTCGGTGGCGTGAGCGCGACCGTCAACGACCTCCTCGACCTCTACGGCGCGGACGCCGCCGTGGCCGCGGTGCGCATGGACGCCCGGACGCTCGTGTTCGCGCGCAGCAACGAGCGCTTCGACTGCGCTGCCGCCCTCGAGGAGGCGATAGGCGGGGCGGGCCACCCCGGCGCCGCCTTCGGCAAGACCGACGAACCGCCCGAGGCGGCCCTGCAGCGGGTGACGGCCGCGCTCGCACATCACGCCACCCCCGCCCTCACGGCGCGCGAGCTCATGACGACGCCCGTGCGCACCGTCACGCAGCGCACCACCGTGGCGGAGGCGAGCAGCAAGCTGCTGACGTTCGGGCACAACGGGATGCCCGTCCTCGACGACTCGGGCCAGGTACTCGGCGTCGTGTCGCGCCGCGACCTCGACCGCGCCGTCCGCCTCGGCCTGGCCGACTCGCAGGTCAGCGGGTTCATGACCCGCGAGGTCGTCAGCGCGCCGCCCGGCGCCACCCTCCCGGAGCTGGAGGCGCTCGTCCTCGCCCACAACATCGGGCGCATACCCGTCGTCGATGACGGCCGCCTCGTCGGCATCGTCACGCGCACGGACCTGATCGGCGCGCGGCACCGGTCGGACACGACCGACGACCTCGCCGCCCGGCTGCTGCCGCGCCTGCCGAACAGCGTGAAGCGGGTGCTCGACGAGGCGGCGGCCACCGCCGGCGCCATGCCGCTCTACCTGGTGGGCGGCACCGTCCGCGACCTCCTCCTCGGCGCGGGCGTCAAGGACGTCGACCTCGTCGTCGAGGGCGAGAGCGCCGAGAGCTTCGGCATGCGGCTTCAGGCGCGGCTGGGCGGCACGCTGTCTTGCCACGTCGACTTCGGCACCTGCACGCTCGCCCTCGACGGCGGCGTCATGCTCGACCTCGCCACGGCCCGCGAGGAGACCTACGCCAGACCGGGCGTGCTCCCCGCCGTCACCCCGAGTTCGCTGCGCAAGGACCTGGCGCGCCGCGACTTCAGCGTGAACGCCCTGGCGCTGAGGCTCCAGCCCCTCCCCCACCAACTGATCGACCCGTTCGGGGGCGCCGCCGACCTGGAGGCGCGCCAGTTGCGCGTCCTGCACCCGCTCTCGTTCGTCGAGGACCCCACCCGCATCCTGCGCGGCGCCCGGCTCGCCGGCAGGTTGGGCTTCCGCTTCGAGCGCGGCACGCTCGCGCAGGCGAACGCCGCCCTCGACCCGCGCTTCCTCGGCAACGTGAGTCGCTCCCGGCTACGGGCCGAACTGGAGCTGACCCTCGACGAGCCGCGGGTCGCGCCGGCGCTGACCGTCCTGACGGAGCTGCACGCCCTCGAGGCGATGTTCGGGCTGCCGCGCGCCACGGGCCTGCTCGACCCGCTCGCACTGGCCACGGCCCTCGACGCCCTGCGCGAGGCCGGACCGGTTCCGAGCGAGGCGTACCTCCTCGGCCTCATGGTCGGCGTCGACGAGGCGGAGCTGCAGGCGCACGTGGACGAGTTCAACTGGCCCAGGCGCCACCTCGTGAGCGTGGAGCGGGTACTGCGCGTGCTTCGGCCTGCCCTCCGCCCCACACACCAGGGCAGGCCGGAGGCGTTGCGCGACGAGGAACTCGAGGCCCTCGACCCGGCCGCCCGCTGGCTGCTGCGCGCCATCGACCCGGAGCTGGCTCTGCGCCTCGAACGGCTCGAGACCGCCCCGCCCCGCCGGAAGCTGCGTGGAAGCGATGTGGTAGCCTTGGGCCTGCGGCCGGGACCCCGCATCGGGCACGTGCTGGACGAAGTCGCCCGCGCCCGCGCCGAGCACCGGGTTTCGACCTTCGAAGAGGAACTCGACCTTGCGAGGCGTTTGGTGAGCGCCGAACGCCACGCCGGCGGTCTGGAGTGACGCGATGTTCTTGAGGCTCATCAGCCAACCCAGCATCCTGGTCATCGCAGCCATCGTCATGCTGATGGCGCTGATCTTCCACAACATCGTGCAGGCGCTCGTGGCCGAGCGGTTGGGCGACCGCAGCCCACGCCTGGCCGGCTTCGCCGCCTTCGAGCCGCAACGCCAGCTCGACCCGTTCGGGGTCCTGTTCCTGCTGCTGCTCGGCTTCGGGTGGCCCAGGTCGGTTCCCGTCAACTCCCGCAACTACCGCGGCCGCGGCAGGGCGGAGGCGTGGGTGTGGCTCGCCGGCATCGGCGCCTACCTTGTCGTCGCCTTCGTGAGCCTCCTCCTCGCCGCCCTCTTCCGCTCGCTCAACAGCCCAGTGCTCGACCTCGCCTTCGAGGTGGCCGCCAGCTACTCGCTCCTGCACGCGGTGGTGAACCTCTTCCCGCTACTGCCGCTCGACATGGGGCGGGCCGCCCTGGCGTGGGGTCACCCCGACGTGCGCCGCGTCATCATGCAGGTGGCGCAGTTCGGCGTGCTCGGCTTCATGGTCTTCTTCTTCGTGCTGAGCGCCACCGGCGTCATCCCGCGACTCATGCGGTTCTTCGAGCTGCTGTTCTCCCGCATCATCGGCCTGATCCCCGGGCTCTGACGCGCCCGGCCGCCGGCGGCGGCTCCCGTGACCGCGTCTCGGTCCGTCAGCTCGCCGTGTCGACGAGCGGCGCGCTGCGTTCCCTCACGTCGACCATCATCTGCACGAGCGGGGCGTACGTCTCGAAGGTCTCGAGCAGCCGACCCGCCGGATCGAACTTCCTGATGAGGTGACCGCCGCGGCGCCCCGCGTACAGGTAACCCGAGTCGTCGACGCCCAGGTCGACGAGCGTGTCCGTGACCTCGCCCTGGCGTGCGTCGAGGGCGAACGAGACGCCCACGCGGCCGTCGGCCGTGACCTTGCGGACCTTGCTGGCGCCCGCGTCGGAGATGTACACGTTGCAATCGGCGTCGACCGCCATGCCGTCTAGCAGGCGCAGGCCGGGTTGCTCGGCCGACACCTTGAACGCCCAGCGCGTCTGGTACTCACCGTCTTCGCCCAAGCGCTGCACCTGACGGTTGCCGTAATCCAGCACGTATACGTTCCCCTTCAGGTCGACGGCCAGGTCGCGCGGGTCGTTGAACGTCCCGTGCCCCTTGCCCGGCCCCCCGAAGCTGGCGAGGTAACGCCCGTCGTTGGTGAAGCGCGACACCAGGTGAGTCTCGCTGTCGAGGACGTACACCGTGTCGTCGGGCGCCACCGCCAGCGCCACCGGGTAGAGGAACTCGCCCGGTTGCATCCCGTAGGCGCCGAAGGAAAGCTTCACGCTGCCGTCCGGCGCCAGCTTGTGGATCATCTTGTGGCTCTGCTGGCCCACCCGGTACTCGAAGATCGCCGCGAACAGGTCGCCGCCCGAGTCCACGCCCACCGACAGTGGCGCCGCCGAGAAGTTCCCCTCGCCCACCCCGATGTCGCCCACGGAGCTGTGCAGGTTGCCCTCGGGATCGAGGATCCGCAACACGCCCTGGCGCGCCGAGACCGTCACGACGAGGCGCGTGGGCAGGCTGCCCGACTCGTCGACCTCCAGGTCGACGCTCTGCAGCGTGTCGTACACCTCGTCGAGGGTGGGCCGGTCGTCGGGGTCCTTGGCGATCATCCGCATCACCAGCTGATCGAGGGCCTTGGGCACCCGCAACTCCACCTGCCTCGGCGGCGGCGGGGTCTGGAAGATCTGCTGGTGGACGATGGCCTCGTACCCGCCCTTGAAGGCGGTCTGGCCGGTGAGCATCTCGTAGAACACCAGCCCGAGGGAGTAGATGTCCGAGCGGTGGTCGATCTTGAGTCCGCGCGCCTGCTCCGGCGACATGTAGACGGGGGTGCCGACGCGCGCGCCCGTCATGGTGAGGCGCGACAGCACCTTGCCGCCAGCGATGCCGAAGTCCATGAGCTTGACCGCGTCGGGCCTGAGGCGGCTGCCGTCCTTGCCGTCCGCTGGCCTGATGCCGCCGCGGGTGATCATCACGTTGGCAGGCTTGATGTCGCGGTGGATGATCCCGGCGGAGTGGATGTGCTGCAGCGCGCGCACGACGAGCTGCATGATCTCCACCGACAGCGGGATGTCGAGCTCGTGCGCCTCGATGTACCCCTCGAGCGAGCGCCCGTCGACGAACTCCATGACCATGTAGTGCTGCACGCCCACGGCGCCGTGCTCGAAGGTGCTCACGATGTTCTTGTGGTTCAGGCGCTGCGCCACCTCCGCCTCCCGGTGGAAGCGCCTGATGAACTTGGCGTCGGCGACGTACTGCTCCATGGGGATCTTGAGCGCCACCACCTGACCGTCCGACAGGCGCTTGGCGCGGTACACGCTGGCCATGCCGCCCGAACCGACCTTCTCTAGCAGCGTGTAGCCGGGCACGTCGGCCGCGTCGAACTGCGGCGAGGACCCGCTCGTGGCGGCGCGCGCCTCGCCGACCTGCCGGCGCCTGCGGCTGGCCGGTGCGACCCGGCTGCTCTTGGCGACCTGCACGGTCGCCGGCACGAGGAGGCCGAGCGCCAGCGCTGAGAGGATCAGCGGCGCCATGGCGCGCTCCGCCCCGCCCAGCCACAGCACGGCCACGGTGAGGAGAACGGCGAGCGACAGGAGCGCCCCGAGCAGCCAGGCGGGGGCGCGCAGCAGCAGGGCGAGCAGGAGCGCCCCGACGACCCACAAGACGATCATGGCTCCACCCCGAACACGACTGTCGTGATGTTATCCGGCCCGCCACGCTCGTTGGCAAGGGCGATGAGCATCTCCACGTTCAACTGCCGGTCGGAGTTCGACCTGATCTCGGCGAGTATCTCCTCCGGCTTGACCAGGCCGTGCAGCCCGTCGGTGGAGAGCACGAGCACGTCGCCAGGCCCGATGGCCAGCTCGATCACGTCGGGCGCCACCTGCGGCCGCGTGCCGAGCACGCGCGTGATCAGGTTGCGCCACTCGTGGCTCTCGGCCTCCTCCTCGTTCAGGAGGCCCTTCTCGAGCTGCTCCTCCACCCACGAGTGGTCCTTGGTCAACTGGTAGATCTTGCTGCCGCGCACCAGGAAGGCGCGCGAATCGCCCACGTGACCCAGGTAGGCGCGCCCCTTCAGGATGGCCACGCACGTGAGCGTGCTACCCATTCCGCGCCGGTTCGGTTGCTTGATGGCCGCGGCGTACACGCGCCGGTTGGCGAGCCGCATGGCCTTGTCGATGAGGCTGCCGACCCCCACCACGGGCCGGTGGGCCCGCAGCTCCTCGACGTAGCGGGAGAACGACTCGTCGAGCACCTCGGTGGCGAGCTTGCTCGCGACCTCGCCGGCCGCCGCGCCGCCCATGCCGTCCGCGACCGCCAGCAACGTGAGATCACCGCCGTCGAGCGGGAAGCTCCAGACACGGTGGAAGTCCTCGTTGAATGGCCGCACACGACCCACGTCCGAGCCGTGGCCCACGTTGTGACCGAGCCGCACACCCCGAGTCTACATTGTGGCGGCGCGCCTTGGCCGCGCTAGCCGCTGCTCAGTTGCCCTTGGCGCGTGGCCGCCTCACCGTCTGCAGGTACGGGTAGCGCTCGAGCATGCGCCTGACGTCGGTGAATAGCCCCACCGCCTCCTCCACCCCGCTCGGGACCTGCTGCAGCCGCAGGTAGGCCGTCTGCCCGCCAGGGAACACGAGGGTGGGGGTGCCGAACACGTCCTGCGCGGCCGCTCTCATGTGCTCCACGGCCAGTGCGGTGCGGCCCTCCGGGTTCGCCAGCTCGTGCTCGAAGCGCGCCAGGTCGAGGCCCACCTGGCGCGCGACGCCGGTGACGGTCGCGAAGTCGAACGGTTGGTAACGCAGGTGGTTGGCGCGCTGCAACGCCAGACGGTAGGCGTCGTGCGCCTCGGGCCCCTGCTTGCGGGCCGCCAGTGACGCGAGGAACGGCAGCAGGCCCTTGCAGCCGCTCTTGTCGGCGCGGTCCAGCGGCTCGTTCCAGAGCTGCCAGGCGCCACCGTTCTCCCCCGCGACGCGCGCGTGTTCGCTCTGGAACAGCGAGAAGTGCTCCCAGGCGACCTCCAGCCCAAGTGGCTTCTCTATCAGGGCGATGAGCTCCGCGGCGCGCCACGAGAACGGGCAGACGTAGTCGAAGTAGACGGTGACGCGTTCGCGCATGGCGTCACTACATCATTGGCTCCGGCGCCGCCGGGTAGTGGAAGACACAGGCGCGTCAGTTGGAGTCGGTTCCGCCGTCGTCGCCGGGCGCCCGCGCCGCGGCGTCGTCGCGTTGGGGCAGCTCGGGTATGGGGCCGAACCTCGCCTCGTAGCGGGCCAAGTTGTCCTCGAGGCTCCGCAGCAGCGCCTTGGCGTGACGCGGGCTGGTGACGAGCCGGGACGTCACGACCGGCTGCTGGCCGGGCACCACCAACACGAAGTCGAGCAGGAACTCGTCGGGCGTGTGCGCGATGACGGCACCGTTCGTGGGCCGGCCCCGCGCCGTCTCCTTGTCGATCTCGAACTTGAGTGGGTTCATGCCCCAGGCTACCCGCCGAGCGCGGGGCGACGCCCAGCGGGCGAACGCCGCTCAGGCGCGCGCGGCGCCCGCCGTCAGTTCCTCGAACCGCCGCAGGCGACTCTTGACCGCCAGGCGCGCCCTGCCCAGGTCCGCGTCGTCGCGCACCGCCACGACGACCACCCGGTCGCTGCCACTTAGCGGGACGAAGAGCAGGGGCCCCGTGTCGAGGTTCACCATCACCTGCTTGGGCCGCGGCCCACCGCCGTCGTCCGGCAGGAGTCCGCCCAGCGCCGTGGCGGCGGCCAGCGCGCTCGTCAACAGGGCGGAGGCGCGTTCCAGGGCGTCATCGTCGTGGGCGCGGCTGGCGAGCAGGTCCCCCGCACCGTCGACCAGGGCGGCCACGGTGGCGCCGCGCACGGCCAGGAGCTCGTCGAGCAGCTCCTGCACCGGGTCCGGTTGCGCCGTCACGCGAAGGCGCCCGCCAGGCGGCCGCACACGTCGGCCGCCTCGCGTCTCACGGAGCCGAGGTCGGCGGACGCGCCCACGATCACGAACAGGAAGAGTTCCGGGTCTATGCGCCGCGCGAGGTAACCCCCGCTGGCGCCGAGCGCGACGAGCTCGTCCACGGCCGCCCCGAGCTGCCGGCTCATCTCGCCGCCCACCAGGGTAAGGACCGTGGTGAGGTCGGCCGCGACGTGCTCGAGCGCCGCCTCGTCGGGCGCGGAACCGAGTTCCGCCGCCTGAGCGTCGCTCGGGTGGCGTTCGACCAGGAGGCCGTCCATGCCGGCCACGGCCACCACCTTGCACCCGGGCAGTTGTGCCCACAGGCTCGCGAGGATGTCCTCGAGGTCGGTCATCGGCGGCACTCTAGCACCCGGGCGCGGTGGGCGGCGTGCGGCGGTTCATACGCCCCGCTTGGTATCCTGGCGCCGATGACACAGCTCCACGTGCGCGCGCCAGAGGGCGCCATCGCCCCCATCGTCCTCCTACCCGGCGATCCAGACCGCGCCACGTTGGTGGCCGACACCTTCCTCGAGGGGGCCGAGCGTTACAACTCCTACCGCCACCTCTACGGCTACACGGGCACCTACCGCGGCACCCGCGTGAGCGTGCAGGCCACCGGCATGGGTTGTCCCAGCCTGGCCATCGTCGTGGAGGAACTCGTGCGCCTCGGCGCGAAGACGCTCGTGCGCATCGGCACGAGCGGGGTGGTCGACGCGGCCATCGAGCCGGGCGACCTGATCGTCGCAAGCGGCAGCGTCGCCAACGACGGCACCACGCGTCAGTACCTCGGCGCAGACCCGTACAGCGCCGTGCCCGACTTCGAGGTGACGGCGGCGCTGGCCGCCGCCGCCAGGCGCCTACGCCCCGCCACGCACGTGGGGCTCATCCAGACTGAGGACGCCTTCTACGCCACCTCGCCCGGCTCCGTGCCCGCCCTCGCCGCCAAGGGCGTGCTGGCGCTCGAGATGGAGGCCTCGGCGCTCTTCCTGCTCGGCAAGCTGCGTGGCGTCAGCACCGGCTGCATGCTGGTGGCCAGCAACCGCATCGGGGACGCCACCTTCGTGGCTCCCGAGGTGTTGGACGCCGCCATCTTGGACATGATCAGGGCGTCGCTCGACGCCACCACCGACCTCGCCGCCGCCAAGGCGCGAGGCGAAGGGAGCCGCGCATGAACGTTGCCGTCATCGGGGCCGGCACCATGGGTTCGGGCATCGCGCAGACGTGCGCGCTGGCCGGCCACGACGTCGTGCTCCTCGACACGAGCCACGAGGCGCTCCAGCGCGCCGACGCCGCCATCAGGAGCAGCCTCGCGCGCATGGTCAAGAAGGAGTCGATAGGCGAGGACGCCGCTGTCGAGACGGTCACGCGCGTCGAGTTCCGGCACGGGATCAGCGGGCTCGAGAGCGCCGGGGTGGTCATCGAGGCGGTGTTCGAGTCGCTCGAGGTCAAGCGCGAGGTGTGGGGCCAGCTCGCGGCCGTCACCTCCGACGGCGCCCTCCTCGCCACCAACACCTCGAGCCTCTCCGTCACGGCCATCGCCGAGTTCAGCGGTCGGCCGGAACGTTTCTGCGGCATGCACTTCTTCAACCCGGTTCCCATGATGGCGCTGGTGGAGGTCGTGCGCGGCCTCAGGTCGCGGGAGGAGACGGTGGAGCAGGCCCGCGCCTTCGCCGAGGGCATAGGCAAGACGCCCATCGTGTGCGAGGACAAGCCCGGCTTTATCGTCAACCGGCTGCTCGTCCCCTACATCAACGACGCCGCCCACGCCCTCGCGGAGGGGGTCGCCAGCGCCGAGGACATCGACAAGGCCATGAAGCTGGGCGCCAACATGCCCATCGGACCGCTCGCGCTCGCCGACCTGGTCGGGCTCGACGTCTGCCTCGCCGCCACGGAATCGCTCCTCAGCGAGTTCGGCGACCCCAAGTTCCGCGTCGCGCCCGTCCTGCGGCAGCTCGTGAGGGCCGGCCGCCTCGGCCGCAAGAGCGGCGAAGGTTTCTACAACTACTGAGCGCGCGCCCCGGCCGCGCCCAGCTGACAGGAGTAGGGAACATGAGTGACGACCGCCACGCAGCGCCCGAAGACAACGAGGAGTTCGCGTTCGAGCACATCCGCTACGCGCTCGACGGCGAGGTCGCCGTCGTAACGGTTGACCGCCAGGCAGCCCTGAACGCCCTGAATCAAGAGGTGCTCGTCGAGCTAGGAACGGCCTTCGACCTGGCGGGCTCCGACGGCGCCGTGCGCGCCCTCGTCATCACGGGAGCCGGTCGCGCCTTCGTCGCCGGCGCCGACATCGGCGCGCTGCGCGACCTCGGCGACGCCTTCGCCGGCCGCGACACCTCGCTTAGCGGCCAGGACGTCACCGACTCCCTCGCCGCGCTCCCCTTCCCGACCGTCGCCGCCATCAACGGGTTCGCGCTCGGCGGCGGGCTCGAGCTGGCGCTGGCGGCCGACCTACGGGTGGCGGCGCCAGGCGCGCGCTTGGGGCTGCCCGAGGTCGGGCTCGGCCTCATCCCGGGCTTCGGCGGCACGCAGCGCCTCCCTCGCCTCATCGGCCTCGGCAGGGCGCTCGACCTCATCCTCACGGGTCGCCACGTGTCGGCGGAGGAGGCCCTGCAGCTGGGGCTCGTCAACCGCGTGGCGGACGACGCCCTCGCCGCCGCGCTCGAGCTCGCGCGTCAGGCGGCGAGGAACGCCCCCATCGCCCTGGGGCTCGCCAAGGAGGCCGTCGTGCGCGGCCTGGACGTCACCCTCGAGCAGGGTCTCGAGATAGAGGCCGACCTGTTCGGACTCGTCGCCACCACTGCCGACATGCGGGAGGGCACGAGCGCCTTCCTCGAGAAGCGCGCCCCGGACTGGTCCGACAGCTGAGCGCGTCGGCGGCAGCGCGCCGGCCCGCCCCGGCCGCGGCACCCGCGTAGAGTGGGTGCCATGCCGTTCCGCATCAAGGTCTCGCTCGCCATCATCCTGCTGCTCGTGGTGAGCGTAGTGGTGGTGCCGCTCGTGGTGCCCATCTCCCCGCCCCCGGACACCGTCCCGCTCCCCGCCGCCGTGGCGCGCGCCGCCCGGCCGAACGGACGGCTCGTGCGGGCCGAGGGCGTCGACCTCTACACCCTCGACACCCCGTACGCCGGGGCCGGCGAGGCGCCCCTCACGTTCGTGCTACTGCACGGCTACGCCTCGAACGCGTTCTCGTTCGACGCCGTCACCGCCGGACTTGCGCAGCTCGGCACCGTGATGGCCTTCGACCGACCCGGCTTCGGCCTCGCCGGGAGGCCCCTGCCGGCGGACTTCGCGCCGGGGACCAACCCGTACTCGCAGGACGCGCAGGTCGCCCAGACGGTGGCGCTGCTCGAGCGCCTGCCCCCGGGTCGGGTCGTGGTGGTGGGGGTCAACTCGGGCGGCGTGCTGGCGCTGGAACTGGCGTCGAGGCACCCCGAGCTGGTGTCCGGCCTCGTGCTCGTTGGCACCCCCGCCTACCTCCTCGGCCAGGGGCGGGGCGCGCCCGGCTGGCTGCTCGCCACGCCGCAGATGCGCCGGATCGGCCCCGCGCTCATGCGCCAGGTCGCGGGCCCACCTGGCACGCAGATGTACGAGGGCGCCTGGTTCGACCCGACGGCCATCACGCCCGCGCAGCGCGCCGCGCGCGCCGTCGGCACCACGGTGGACGGCTGGGACGAGGCGCTGTGGCAGGTCTCGCGCGTGGGGGCGCCGGCGAGCCTGGTCGGCAGGGTCGCGGAGGTCACGACGCCCACGTTGGTCCTCGCCGGCGCCGCGCCCGGCAGCGTCCCGCTCGCGGAATCGGAGCGGCTGGCCGCGGAGCTCCCGCACGCGACGCTGGTGCAGCTTCAGGAGTGCGGCGACCTGCCGCAGGAGGAGTGCCCGCAGCAGTTCGTCGACGTGACCACCGCGTGGCTGCGCTCCGGCGCGCTACCAGCACGGTAGACTCGCCGGCATGGATCTGCTTAGACGACTGTCGGAGGCGCCGGGGGTCCCCGGGCGCGAGGAACAGGTGCGCGCCATCGTCCGCGCCGAGCTGGCCGGGCTGGTCGACGAGCTGACGGTCGACGCCATGGGGAACCTGACGGCCGTCAAGCGGAGTGGCAGGGAAGGCGCCCGGAAGGTCATGGTCGCGGCGCACATGGACGAGATCGGCTTCCTCGTGCGCCACGTCGACGACAAGGGGTTCGTCAGGGTCCAGCAGCTCGGCGGCTTCGACCCCCGCAACCTCTTCGCGCGCCAGGTGCACGTGCACGCCTCCATCTCCGGCGAGACGCTACTGGGCGTCATGAACCCGGCGGGCAAGCCGATCCACATCAGCACGCCCGAGGAGCGCACCAAGGTCCCCACCCTCGATCAGTTCTACGTCGACCTCGGCCTGAGCGGCGAGCAGGTCAAGGCCAAGGTGCGCGTGGGCGACATGATCACGCTGCGGCAGCAGTTCGAGGACCTGGGTGACGTGGTCACCGGCAAGGCCCTCGACGACCGCACCGGCTGCTGGATCCTGATCGAGACCATCAAGCGCCTGCAAGGCTCCGACATGAACTCGGACCTCTACGCCGTGTTCACCACGCAGGAGGAGGTGGGCCTCCGCGGCGCCCAGACGGGCGCCTACGCGGTGGAACCCGATTTCGGCATCGCCCTCGACACGACCCTTGCGGTCGACACGCCCGAGATCGGCGAGCACCTGCGCGTCACCCAGCTCGGCGCGGGCACGGCGCTCAAGGTCATGGACTCGAGCATCATCAGCACCCGCTGGCTCCTCGACCACTTCATCGACCTGGCCGAGCGCCACGGCGTCCGCTACCAGCTCGAGGTGCTGCCGCTCGGCGGCAACGACGCGGCCGCACTGCAGCGCGGGCGTGCGGGCGCCCCGGCCTTCACGATCTCGACCCCGTCGCGCTACGTCCACACCGTCACCGAGATGGTCTCCAAGTCCGACCTGGACGGCGCCGTCACGCTGCTGACCGCGTTCGTCCGCGAGGGCGGACCGAACCCGAACGGCGGTCACGACCGACCATGACCGCCCCGTCGCGCGGGCGCCTCGGCGAGGTGACGCGGTGAACATCGGACTCATCTCCGACGTCCACGCGAACGTCATCGCCTTGGAGGCCGTCCTGGCGGCGCTCAAGGACCGGGGGGTCGACATGGTCCTCTGCCTCGGTGACCTGGTGGGGTACGGTCCCGCGCCGAACGAGACCATCGCCCTCATCCGCTCGGAGGGCGTCGCCTGCACGTTGGGCGCGTCGGACGAGCGCCTAGCCTACGACTTCGTGGCCACCGGCAAGCGCCGGCGCGGCGTGGCCGACGAGATCCTCAGCTGGACGAAGGGGGTGCTGGAACCCGACCACCTGGCGTTCCTGCAGAGCCTGCCCGTCCAGAGGCGCGTGAACACCCCGGCCGGTTGGCTCCGCTTCTTCCACGGCACCGTCGACAGCTCGGGCGGCCGCCTCAACCTCAACCAGGACCCGCACTCCCTGACGCGCCTGCTGGAGCAGCACCGCTGCTCCATCCTCGCCTCCGGCGCGACGCACGTCCCGTTCTTCAGGCGCGTCGGCCCGAGCGGGCTGGTCGTCAACCCCGGCTCGGTGGGCCTGTCGCTCAACGGCGAGCCGGGCGCCGACTACGCCCTCCTCACGCTCGACGAGGGCAGCATCGAGATCGAGATGGACAAGGTCGAGTACGACTACGCGGCGGTCGCCTTCGACATCGTGGCCTGGGGCATCTCGCCCATGGTGGCCGAGGCCGTCCAGATGGGCCGCATGCCCGACAAGCTCGCCGTGGGCGACGACGACCACGACTGACGGACGTCAGGCCAGCTCGAGCCCCAAGGCCAGCCCCTCGCCGCCGCCTATGCAGATGCTGGCGACGCCCCGCCTCTTCCCCTTGAGCCGCAAGGCGTTGATGAGCGTGACGAGGATGCGCGCGCCCGATGCCCCGATCGGGTGACCGAGCGCGACCGCGCCGCCATGCACGTTGACCACGTCGGCGCCGAGGCCGAACTCGCGCATGACGGCCATGGGGACCACGCTGAACGCCTCGTTCACCTCGTAGAGGTCGACGCTGGCCGGGCTCCAACCCAGCCGGTCGAACAGGCGCGTCGTGGCCTCGACCGGGGCGACCGTGAACCACTCCGGCGCGAGCGCCGCGCCCGCCCAGCCGTGGATGCGGGCCACCACCGGCATGCCGCGCGCCGCGGCCACCTCCTCGGACGTCACCACGAGCGCGGCGGCGCCATCGTTGAGCGTGCTGGCGTTCGCGGCCGTGACCGTCCCGTCGGGCTCGAAGGCGGGCCTGAGCCGCGGCATCTTGTCGAAGTCGACCTGGTCGGGCCCCTCGTCCTTCTCGACGATCACGCTGCCGCGTCTGCCCCGCACCTCGACCGGCACGATCTCGGCCGCGAAGGTGCCGTCCTCGGCCGCCGCTTGCGCCCGCCGGTACGAGCGCTCGGCGTACTCGTCCTGCGCCTCGCGCCCGAAGGCGTACTTGTTCGCGCACAGCTCGGCGCACGACCCCATGTGCTTGTCGCCGTAGGCGTCCCACAGGCCGTCCTTGATCATCGAGTCGATGAGCTTGGCGTCGCCGAGGCGCAGGCCCGACCGCGCGCCGGGCACCAGGTAGGGCGCGTTGGTCATGGACTCCATGCCGCCCGTCACCACGACCTGAGCGTCACCCGCGAGGATGGCGCGGCCCGCCTGGATGACCGCCTCCAGCCCGGAACCGCACATCTTGTTGAGGGTGACGGCCGGGGTGGACTCGGCGAGGCCGGCCTTGATGACCGCCTGCCGCCCCGGGGCCTGGCCCTGGCCCGCCTGCAGCACGTTGCCGATGAGCGCCAGGTCGACGCCGTCAGGCGCCACGCCCGCTCGCCTCACGGCCTCCGCGACGGCGGCGGCCCCCAGCTCGGCGGCAGTCACGCTGCTGAAGGCGCCCTGGAAGGCGCCGATAGGAGTGCGCACGGCACTCGAGATGACCAACCTCATCTAGTGACCTCCGGCGGCGGGTCCGGTGGCCGTGCCACGCCCGCCCAGCTCGACTCCACGTTACAGGGCGCCGCGCCGCCCTCAGCGCCTGAAGGCGACCTCGGCGGACACTCCGGCCCACTCCACCCCCAGTGGGCGGTAGAGGTCGAACGCCGCCGGCAGCAGCACCACCCCGGCCACGGGCGCCGCCGGACCGACCAGCTCGGGATCGCCCTGCTGGAGCAGCAGGCGGTAGGGGTGGCGCACCTCCAGCTCCCGACCCGACTGCACGAACCTGAGCGTAGCGTCCCACGGCTTCTCGTCGAGCGCCACGACCTGCAGGAGCAGCACGTTGTCTGCGCCCGCTCCCGAGCGCCAGGCGGCGGCGAGGGCGGAGTCCACCTGCGCCGTGAGTTCTGGCAGTGCCAGGGGCAGTAGCGTCAGGTCGAGGAGGCTGAGCTCCACCCCCTCGTCGTAGAGGCGCAACACGGTGACGCCGGGCCCGAGTTCCGTCGCCTCCCACGCGGCGACGTCGGGCGCGACCGCCTCCAGGGGACGACCCGGGAACGGCCCGATGGCGAGAGCCGCGACGCTACCGTCGGCCAACCTCAGGGCGGTCGCCCCGTCGAGCGGTTGCGCTCCGAGGTACTCGAGGGCGTCGAGGGGCGCCCACCAATCCCGCCCGTCGACCACGAGCGGCGCCGAGACCGCGGTCTCCGTCGGGCCGGCGTCGCCCGGCAGCTGCTGCAGGAGGGTGCTCGAGCCGGCGAAGAACGTCACGACGCCATTCGGGCCGCGGTACGTGAGCGTGGTGCCCGCGTCGGTGGCGACGACGCCGGCGGCGCGCGCCAGGTCGAGCAGCTCCACCCAGACGCCGCCCAGGTCGCGAGCGCCACGCACCGTCTTGTGGTTCTGCGCCGCCGCGACCCCAACGGACAGCGCGGCCGCGAGGAGGGCCGGCCAGAGCAGCGCTGCGCGTAGTCGCCGCATCGCGCAGAGCCTAGCATGCTCCCGGCGGTGGCTAGAATGCGGCCAGCGCCCGCCGCCGGCAGAGGGCGGCGCGTCACCGGAGGGAGTCGTCACATCGAGAAGGTGCACGGCCGCACTGGCGGTCTCAAGAGCAACCAGCTGAAGCGCCTGAGCAACCTCTACCGGCGGCGCGTGCCGCCCCAGGCGGCCGCGACCACCGAGCTGGCGCGCGCCATGGCGGACCTGACCATCGAGTTCGGG
>Ga0226835_1001198_pt1 | contig 15605 bp, 13 predicted proteins | sample LAC_MetaG_1_FD_163627 | JGI IMG/M metagenome (GOLD analysis project Ga0226835, IMG submission 163627) | Anaerobic ammonium oxidizing microbial communities from anammox membrane bioreactor (MBR) in UC Berkley, California, United States -... | ecosystem: Engineered > Bioreactor > Anaerobic >...
TGAAAAAAGCGGACATTGGCGTGGCGATGGGCATCACCGGCACCGAAGTTTCCAAAGAAGCGGCGGTGATGATTTTGACCGACGATAACTTTGCGACGATTGTCAAAGCCGTCGAGTACGGCCGCGCGTTGTACGACAATTTGAGCAAATACATTCGCTATCAAATGACAAGTCTGGTGAGTTTCATCGCGTGCTTTTTGGGTTCAGCCCTTTTCTTTATTGCGGGCGGCACGCCATTCAACACGCTGATGGTGTTGTGGATCAACTTTGCGATCACCGTTCCCATCGCGATTGCGTTGGGCTTTGACACGCCTTCGCCCGGTTTGATGGAACGCAAACCGCGTCCGTTGACGCAACCGGTGCTTTCGCGCAATCAATGGATTCGCATTGTCTTTTTGGGTGTCATCATGGCGGCGGGAACGCTCATTCTGGAACAGATGTATTATCCGACGAATGCCGTTTTGGGCTTGACCCTTGGCGCGACGGTGTTTTCACTGTTCAACGTTTTTGTGGGCTTGAGCTCGCGCAGTGAAACGCGCAGTGCCTTCAATCGCGAAATTTTGTCTGACCGCCGCCAAGTGATGTTGTATGGGATCACAATCGCTCTGATTATTCTCGCCACCTCGCTCGGAGCGCTACAGCGACTCTTGAACACAACAGAACTTTCGGGCGACCAATGGCTCTTGTGCATTGCGGTTGCGCTCAGTGTACTCGTCGCGGATGAAGTGATTAAATTCTTTATGCGCCGCCGCGCCAAACCGACAGCGGAAAGCAAGGCGGTTCCGGCTCCGGCAGCAGAATAGACGACCCATCCGCAGGAATTTGCGCTAAATCCCGGCTCACATGCGTATCCGCGCCGCGAGCGCATGTGAGCCGCTTGACGCAAGCAAAGGAGGCGCGGCGGCATATCGTCCATGTCTAGTCCATTTCGGGGGATGCAAATTACGGTATTTTGCTTAAGATAGGTAGGGCGACGAAGGCGCTATGGTTCCGGATTGGGTCACGGCGGCATTATTGGGCGCATTAGCCGCCTCGGCGCTGCTTATCGGCGCAGGATTGGTTATATTCAAACGCCCATCTTCCCGCGTCATCGGGCTGGTGATGGGCTTTGGCGCGGGCGCGCTCATCAGTTCCATCGCCTATGAGCTCGTTCCCGATTCCACCATCGGCGATAGCTGGATTTGGGCGATTGCCTTTGCGACGGGCGCGCTCGTCTTTTTTGGCTTGGATTGGTGGGTGGACCATCGCGGCGGCGCCAATCGCAAAGATATTGCGGGCGATGCCGGCGGGTCGGGGTTAACAATTTTTCTCGGCACCTTGCTGGATGGGATTCCCGAATCGGTCATTCTCGGCTTGGGTATCGCAGCGGGCAATGCGCCCAATATCGCATTTTTACTCGCCGTCTTTGTGTCGAACCTGCCCGAAGGCATGGCGGGAACTCTGAATTTGGCAGCGGCAGGTCGTTCGCGCCGCGACATTATATTGATGTGGTTAGGCGTTGTCGTCGCAAGCGCCATCAGCGCCGTCATCGGCTTTGCCATTGTGCGATGGATTCCCACCCTCGATGGCGCGTATGCCCAAGCGTTTGCCGCCGGAGCATTACTGACGATGCTGGCGGACGCGATGATGCCCGAAGCGTTCGAACATGGCGGCAAAAAGGTGGGCCTCTTGACCGTGATGGGTTTTTTGGTCGCCGCCACGCTCTCGGCATTGGAATAAATCTGTGTTCCGGCAAAGCTGACATTTTCCCGAACAGGCAAACCTAAACGCCATGACTACACGCCGCTTTTGGTTCCAAGTCGTCATTAACTCGATTGCGCTCTTGCTCACATTCGTGCTGCTGCGCTTTTTCCGCGTCCCCTCGCCCGACACGCCCGGCACATTCGTACCGGTCTTTACCATCAACGATTGGATGTGGTGGATGATTCCGGTCTTGGGCTTGCTCTTTACTCTCATTAGTTGGGTTCTGCGCCCGGTCTTGTTGATGATTTTCGGACGGCTCGTCATTCAGACGTTTGGTTTATTTTTGTTATTTATTGACGCGCTCGTATTTTGGTTGACGACGCGCCTTTCGCCATTTCAATTCGAAATCGCCAGTCCGGTTATTTTTTGGATTTTGATTGCGGCGATTATTTTCAATCTGTTCAAATTTCTATTGGGCGCGCTGGTGGGCGTGGACCGTCCGCAATTGGAACGCGCGCCGTCAGAAGGAATCATTTGGAAACGCCTCGAAAAGCTGCCGGGCTTTAGTAATAGCCGTCTCGCCGAAAATTTGCGCTTGCAGCAAGTCTATGACACGCTCGGCAGTTTCGCGCTCGAAATTGCGATGGAGCGCACTTCGCTGAATAATTTTCGGCGGACGATTTCCAACTGGGTGTATCGTCAAGACAATCCGCTCGAAAAAATGACCGCGCCGGTCAAAGTGCGCGTGATGCTCCAACAGTTGGGTCCAACCTATGTAAAATTCGGACAGATGGCGGCGAGTCAGGGTCAGGCGCTGCCGCAAGAATACGAAGTCGAACTCGAAAAATTGCAAAACACGGTGCCGCCGGTGCCGTACGCCCAAGCGCGTGAAATGATTATTCAGGAATTGGGCAAGCCGCCGGAAGAGTTGTTTGCCACGTTCGAGCAAGACGCGTTCGCCGCCGCGTCCACCGCCCAAGTGCATCGCGCCACGCTGCGCGACGGCACGCCCGTCGCGGTCAAAGTCCAGCGTCCCAATATCGTCACGATGGTCAATGCCGACCTCGGCATTTTGAAACAGCTCACGCAAACCGTCGAACGCGTCAATCAAGACGCGCGCACCGTGGACCTCAGCGGCATCGTTGAGGAATTTGGCGACGGCGTGCGCCGCGAATTGGATTATCACAACGAAGCGTACCACGCGCGCCGTCTCGGCGACAACATGCAAACGCAAACGGGCGTCCAAGTTTGCGCCGTGTATCCCGAATACAGTTCGACCAAAGTAATGACGATGCAATTTGTGCGCGGCGTAAAGATTACCAACGCGGCGGCGCTTGACGCCGCCGGCATTGACCGCGAAGATTTGGGCCGACGCTTTATGCGCGCGTTTCTAAAACAAGTGATGGTGGACGGTTTTTTTCACGGCGACCCACATCCCGGCAATTTATTGGTGGACACCGATACCGGCGTTCTGACGTTCATTGATTTGGGTTTGGTCGGCGTCCTGGACGGAACCAAGCGCATGGATTTGATTGATTTGGTATTGTCCTTGTACCAAAAAGACGCCGCCAGCATTGCCGATGTATTACTGCGCCTCTCGGAGCGGTTGCGCCCGGTCAACCTCGTTGCCTATCGCGCCGATATAGAAAATCTGGTGCAGCAATACGTGATTTACGGTTCGGGCAGCGCCTTGAGCGCGGTCATGTCGCGTTTACTCGGCTTGCTCCAAGAACACGGTTTGCGTCTGGATAGACAATTGACGCTGGCGCTCAAAGCGATTTCGCAATGCGAAGAGACGATGTTGGCGCTCGGCACAACCTTTGACGTCGTCGCGTTTGCGAACGACCAACTTGGCGGCTTTGCAGCCGAAGCGTTCACGCAAGAAAAAATTATCGCGAGCGTCAAACAGCAATTGCTGGTCGCGGGCAAGCAGCTGGCGCGGCGCATCCCCAGTTTGCCCGACGCGACCAATATGTGGCTCGACCAATACATGTCGGGCCGCTTTACCGTGCATCTGGACACGAGCGATTTGGGGCAACAGGTGGACAGCTTTGGCGGTTCGGTGCAGCGTCTCACCGCCGGTTTAATCATTACGGGCATCATCATCGGCACGGCGATTGTGGCGAGTCAATTGGTTGCGTTCCAAACCGCCAGCGCGGCGTGGCTGCCCTATCTTGCCGTCGGAGTATTTGTAAGCATGGTCTTGGTGGGAATTATCGTAATTTGGAATTCACTACGCACGGGCAATCGCCCGCGCTAGACAAAATTTATTCACGCGGATACGTTCCGCTATGCAGAGAGGAGAGAGGGGAATCATGGCAAACAGCAAGAAAAAGAAAACAACGGCGTTGACCAAAAAAGAAAAAAAGCAGGCGCTTCAAAACGCCGCCATCATCACGGCGGTTGAAGGCGCGGAGCAAGCCGCGGACGGCGCGCAATTGGTCAGCGCGGGCCGCGATCTCGCGGGCGTCGCCTTGCAAGCCACCGCATCCGCCGCGAGCGATTTGACGCGCGCACAGGATGCCGCGCGCGTGGCGCAGCGTGTCGAAGACATCGGCCGCGTCGTCGGCGCGGCGGGCGAAGCCGATCTCGCGCAAGGCATCGGCATGATGGCCACCGCTTCGGACATTCAAGCGTTGAGTACCGCCTTTCGCGCCTTGAGCAACGACGACCTCGACCAGGGGCTGCGGATTGGACGCATTTCGGGCGAGCTCGCCATCATCAGCGATGCTGTCAGCTTGCTCAACATGCCGGTCTTGGCGCGCGTGTTGGATGAACGCTCGATGGCGTTAGAACAAATCGGCGTTCAGGTTCTGGTCCAGTACATGCTCGGGCGCGAAATGTCCAAAGCGTTGGAAGCCAAAGGCATCGAAGTCGGCGCGTTCGGCGTGAACGAAGCGGCGGAAGGCATGGTACGGCTTGCCCTGTCCGACGCAGCTCAAGAGCGCGCCGCCGACTTGGACGAGATGAGCGAAGAATTGGCGGTGAGCGGCTTGAAATCGGCGGTGGAAGCCGGAGAAATGGCTGACGCGGCGAGAACGGTTGCAGACGCCGGAATTGCCGATATCGCGCAAGGCGCGGCAACGGTGGGCGCGGGCGTGGCGATGGATACCATCGCGGACGCGGCTTGATTCCATCGGATAAAACAAACCATGAGCGCGCAACCTCCGACCAATCAGCCCAACCCGACGCCGGACGCATCGCCGGGCAATCGCTTTATGGTGCGCGCGCAGCTGTTTGCGTTGGGCGATGATTTCTTTGTCGAAAACGAAAACGGCGCGCGGGTGTATTGGATTGACGGCAAAGCATTGAGCGTCGGCAAAACGCTGCTGTTCAAAGATTTGCAGGGCCAGGTAAAGTATCGCCTGGAACAAAATTTACTGCGCGCGCGCAAGACAATGACGGTGTATAATACAGAAGGGAGCGCGGCGGCAACCATTCAAAAAGGATTGCTGCGTTTGCTGTCAAGTCACTTTATGATAGAGGTGCGCGGAATCGGCGCGCTGGAAACGCACGGCGACCTGTTGCGGCACGAATATACTCTGACGCACAATGGCAAACCCGTCGCGCAAATCTCGCAGCAATGGTTCCGCGTCCAAAATACGTACGGCGTTCAGGTGATGCCGGGGGTCCTAGACCCGCTGCTCGCGTTGGCGTTATGCATTGGCATTGAAGTATTGCAGGGTATCCATTAAGGGCCCAACCCAAACCAGGAACGCGGCGCGGCGTGTTATTGCGTTACTTGCAATACACACCGCGCCGGTAAAAACTCAAGGAGGCAAGGAATGAAATCAAGACCCATCCCGGTCACTATTCTCGCGGTATTGTCCGCCATTGCGGCAGTGTTTGCGGGCATCCATCTTTTGCAGTCATTGGGCATCCTGCCGTATGTCATTGGCGATGCCAAGTTTCGGAACTTTAACCTGTGGTACGCGTTCATGTGGGGTTTGATGGTGTGGGTGTGGGTGTGGTTGTTCCAAATGCTCTGGCGCGTGGACAAGTCCGCCTGGCTCTTTCTCGCCGTCATTTCGGTCTTTAACCTCATTCTGGGATTTACCGCCCTCTTGGGTTCCGGCACCCAATTCTCGGATGTGAGCGTGACGGTCATTGTCAATGGTTTGATTCTGGCATACTGTCTCTTACCCGGCACCAAAGAGGCGTTCGGCGTCTAGACGTCTATATTACGCGCGGTCATCTTGTCAAGCGTTTTTGCAGCCGCACAGGATTCTTTTGCAAAAATGGCGCGCGATGACCGCGCGCAGGACAAATCAAGCAGTTCATCTTTCAAGGAGACAAGAAAATGGCAAACGATTCCTTTTTCGCGCTCATGTGCGCGTCGCTCATCGCTTTGTTTTTCGGTTTCGTACTCGCCTTTAGCGGCTATCGCTTTTTCCTCGTCATCTTGCCCATCTGGGGCTTTTTCTGGGGGTTTGGGCTCGGCGCGCAAACCATTCAGGCGATTTTCGGCACGGCGTTTCTGAGCGACGTAACCAGTTGGATCGTCGGCTTTGTCGTCGGCGTCGTCTTTGCGGTCCTCTCGTACCTGTTTTATATCGCCGCCGTAGCGCTACTCGGCGCATCGCTCGGCTATGCGCTCGGCACCGGCATCATGCTGGCGATTTTTCCCAGTTTGGACATCCTCACCTGGATCGTCGGCATCGTCGTCGCGGTCATTTTTGCAATCGGCGTCTTGGCGCTCAATCTGCAAAAATGGATTATCCTGCTCGCCACCGCCGTATTGGGCGCCGCCATCATCGTGGGCACTTTCCTATTCATGTTTGGCGGCTTGCCTTCGGCGCAATTGGTCGCCAATCCAGTGCGCGTGGTCTTGCAAACCTCCCCGTTCTGGGCAATCGTCTTTTTGGCGCTTGCCGCATTCGGCGTTGCCGCGCAATACCAAAGCACGCGACGTTGGGAGCTGGTGACGTATAACCGCTGGGAAGAAATGAATCAACCCGCATAGTCTATAAATTTTTAGTCGAACGCCAATGCGTACGCGTTGGCGTTCGACAAGAGATACCGACCAAAATGATTTGGCTGCGCGACAAGCAGAACCGCTGTGTCCTAACGCCAAATAGGTCAAGTCGAATCAGAAAGGAAAATATTTTATGCGCGGCAGACGCGAAGAACGACGCGAAGAGCGTCAAGACGAACGCCAAACCTTTGGGCGCGGCGGAAATGCTAATCGCTACAAGATGCGCCAAAATCTAGTTTCGATTGGCGACGATTTTTGGATTGAGAACGAGCAGGGACAGCGCGTGTACAAAGTGGACGGCAAAGCCCTGCGCGTACGCTCGACGTTGATTTTTGAAGATGCGCGCGGCCAAGAGCTCGCCAAGATTCAGGAAAAGATGGCGCGTGTACGCGACACGATGGAAATTGAAGGGCCCAACGGACAAACGCTTGCCACCGTGAAAAAGGCGATGATTACGCCGCTGCGCGAGCGTTTTTCACTGGATATTGCGGGCGGCGGCGACATTGAGATTCAAGGCAATCTGCTCGACCACGAATACACGTTTGAACAAGGCGGCAAAAAAATCGCCGAAACTTCTAAAAAGTGGTTCCGCATCGCCGACTCGTACGGCGTCGAAATTGCTCAAGGGCAAAACGAGATCGTGATTCTCGCGGCGACGGTCGCGGTGGACATGATCGCGCACGGCAGACGTTAAGCTCGCCACATACGCAACATGTAGCGTTTGGCAGAGAGGCAGCGCCAACACTAACGCGCTGCCTCTCACTTTGATTCTGAAATAAATTTTGCACAGGAGTGTACGTGAAGTCCGAGCAACAAAATAAATCCGGGATGGGGAATGAAAATAACGCGGGCGCTGGCGGCATCAATAAATGGCTGCTCATCGGCGGCGCCGTGGTCGCCATTTTATTGTTGGCGCGTTTGGTACTGGCTATCGGCGACGGTTCCGCGCAAGCGACGCCGACGCCGCCGCCCAACGCGGGCGTAATGGCGCCGTTTGTCGGGCCCGTGTGGGAATGGAACGGCACAACCGACGCGTCAGGAAACACCCTGTCCGTGCCCAATCCGTCGCAATACACGATTCAATTTTTGACGACAGGCACGTATCAGGGCAAGGCAGATTGTAATTCAATTACCGGCGCGTACACCGTGAACGGCAGCGCGTTGCAAATCAGTCCGGGCATTTCGTCGCTGGTCGCGTGTCCGCCCGGTTCGCTGGCGGACCAATTCACCGCGCAATTATTTAGCGTCGAATCCTTTGCCATGCAAGGTACGGCTTTGGTATTGAACCTCAAAGGCGGCGCGGGCAAAATGCAATTGCACCAGAGCGGCGCGCCCAACAATGCGGCGGTTTTGATTGGCCCCACATGGAAGTGGCGGCAAACCCTTTCCGGCGGCAATGCGTTACAGGTTCCCGACCCAAATCAGTACACGCTGCAATTTAAAAATAATGGCGCGGTACAGATTCAGGCGGACTGTAACACCGGCAGCGGCGTTTATACTGCGGGCAGCGCGAGTTTGCAGATTCAGATTCAACAAACCACGCGCGCCGCATGTCCGCCCGGTTCGCTCTCGGACGCGTACATTCAACAATTAAACAGCGCCGCCTCGTATTTTACCGGCGGGCCCGATTTGGTGATTCAACTCCAAGACGGCAGTCAAATGATGTTTGGCTCGGGAACTTTTCCAACCGCCGCGCCGCCTGCGACCATTGCGACGGTTACGCCGCTGGCTACGAATGTGCCGCCAACCCTTACGCTGACGCCGCTGCCCGCGTGTCCGGGCGCGCCGCGCATCGAATTCTTTACCGCCGAACCGACGATTATTCAACGCGGTCAAAACGCCGTCTTGCGCTGGGGCCAAGTGCAGTACGCGACAGCCGTCGCGATTGACCAAGGTGTGGGCGGAGTCGCCACGCCCGGTTCCGCCATTGTGGCGCCCGCGCAAACAACCACATACATTCTCACGGCAACCGGCTGCGGCGGCCAAGCGCAAGCGGCCATTACAATCAATGTCGTCGAACCGACCGCGCCGCCAACGCAAGCGCCGCCCACCGCGCAACCCACCGCGCAACCCACCGAGAAACCGACGGACAAACCAACAGAGCAACCAACCGCACAGCCAACGGAAATCCCAACCGAGCCGCCGGTCACAAACCTGCTTGGCGCGTGGAAATGGACGGGCGCAACGCTGAATGACGGCACAAAATACACTCCGTCCAACCCAAATCAATATACCGCGACTTTTGCAGAGAATGGCAGTTTGACCGCGCTTGCGGACTGCAATACCGGCAGCGGCACGTACACGACGAATGGGAGTTCGCTTACGATTGCGATTCCGGTCATGACCCAAGCTAGTTGTCCGCCCGATTCGCTTTCGACAAAATTTATCCAGTTGCTTACGCAGACCGCGAGCTATAGCGTACAAGAGAATACGTTACGCCTAGAACTGCAAGCGGACAGTGGAACGATGACTTTAATAAAATAAAAACAAGGAGCGATTCAAATGGCACGCGCCAACACCAAAACCGTTCAAGAAGCGAGTCCGGCGGCAGTCAGCCGTTTTATGGCTCAGGTCTATCTCGTCATGGGCTTGGGGCTGGTCGTCACCGCGCTGGTCGCCGGCTGGGTCACGGGCAACATGAATTTGATGATTCGCGTGGCGACGAATCCGTGGCTCGCCTGGGGCTTGTTCATTGTTCAAATTATTATCGTCGTCGCGTTGAGCGGCGCGGTGATGCGCATGAACGCGGGCGTCGCGTTTCTGCTGTTTGTATTGTACGCTGCCTTGACGGGCGTTACGCTCTCGACCTTGTTTTTGGTGTACACGCAAGAAGAAATCGCTTCGGTGTTTTGGTTAGCCGCCGGCACATTTGTGTTGACCAGTCTCTTTGCTTTGATTACCAAACGCGATTTGACCGGCGCGGGCAATTTCTTGTTTATGCTGCTCATCGGCTGGATGTTTGCCTGGATCATTAGCTGGTTCTGGCCCTCTTCCAATTTCAACTGGGCGCTAAATTTTATCGGCATCGCGCTCTTTGTCGGCTTGACGGCGTACGATACCAATCGGCTGAAACAAATCGGCGCCCAAGTCGAAACGCATCCCGCGCGCGGCGGCTTGGTCGTCGTCGGCGCGCTGGCGCTGTATCTCGATTTCATCAATCTATTCTTGCTCTTGCTGCGCGCCTCGCGGCGTTAAGCGCAGGAAGATTGATTCAAACAAGCGTCTGCACAACATGAAATGTCGCAGTATACGCAACAAGCTTGAAAACGCAGTAAAACTCTGCCAAGATACGGAGACATCATGAAACTATCACGCGCACGCGTCGTTCAATTTCTTACCGTGCTGGTCGTGCAAGCGCTGGCATTGCTTTTCTTTGCCTACTTTTCGCCGTACGTTCAAATCAGTTCTTTTATGAGCGCCGTTGCCTTTGCGCTGATCCTGGCCGTATTGCAGGCGGGCGTGTGGTGGCTCTTTATCAATTTCTTGGCGCACCTGCCCGCGCTGCTCTTTCCCTTTTTGACATTTATCCTGATGGGCGTGGCGACTTTGTTTGTCGCCAACTATATCCCCGGCGTCACCATTAACGGTTTTTGGCCCGCCCTGTGGGTAACTGTTTGGATTACCGTCATTAACGCCATTCTCGGCGCGATTCTCGTGTTGGACGAAGACGCCAATTTTGACCGCAACGTTACGCGCAAGATGGTGCAAAAACACGGCGTGCAGCAAAAAACCGACGTCCCGGGTTTTCTGTTTCTGGAAATTGACGGCTTGAGCATTGACATTTTCAAACGCGCTATCGCCGACGGTCACATGCCGACCGTAAAAAAATGGTTGGACAGCGGCTCGCATCATTTGCTGCAATGGGAAACCGATTTCACCGCTCAAACCGGCGCGATGCAAACCGGGATCTTGCTGGGCAACAATGATAATGTGCCGGCGTATCGCTGGTGGAGCCGCGCGCAGGGTCGCATGATCATGTCCGGCAACCCCAAAGATGCGTTCGCGCTCGAAAGTTCGCTGTCCACCGGCAAGGGGTTACTTTCGGACGGCGGCGCGTCGCGCGGCAATATGTTTTCGGGCGACGCCACCGAATCGCTCTTTACCATGAGCACCATCACTGCGCGCCGCTATGGGCGCGGACCGCGTTTTTATACGTACCTGTTCAATCCATTCATCATCGCGCGGTTGATTGCGCGTTTCTTTATCGAAGTGGTCAAGGAATGGTGGGAAGCGAGCGCGCAGCGCCGCGCGCACAAACGCGGCGATCCCAACGCCAAATATGTCGTCAACGCGCGCAATCCCGCCTATGCCTTTTTGCGCGGCATGATGGGCACGCTGCTCCAAGACCTTGCCACCTACACCGTCATTGGCGACGTCTTTCGCGGCGTGCCAGCCATTTACGCGCTCTATGCGGGCTATGACGACCTCGCGCATTTCGCGGGGATGCAGAGTCAAGAAGCCTTTGAGATGCTCCATGAAACCGACCGCTATTTCGCGCGCATCGAACGCGCGATGGCGTACGCGCCGCGACCGTATCACATCATTGTCCTTTCGGACCACGGTCAAAGCCAAGGCCCCACCTTCAAAGGCGCGCACGGCATTTCGCTCGAAGATTTGGTCAAAGGTCTGCTCAAAGGCGACCAAACCGTCTTTGGCGCGTTGGATACGAACGAAGCGTGGGACAATTGGAATGCGGTGTTGACCGAATCTACCCAAGACAATACGCGCACCGCCGCGCTGATTCGCCGCGCGATGGCAAGCAAAACCAAAGATGGCGTCATCACCGTCGGGCCGGACCGCGACCCCACTCAAGAGCAAGCCGAGAAAAAAGCGAGCGAACAAGCCAAAATCGTGGTCTTTGGTTCAGGCAGCACCGGTTTGATTTATTTCACCGACTCGAAAGAACGTATGACCATCGAACAGATTTCGGATTTGCATCCCGATTTAATCGTCGGTTTGCAGCAGCATCCTGGCATCGGCTTGGTGATTGTCAAGTCGGAAAAGAACGGTACAATGGTTATCGGCAAGGGCGGCGTGAATTATATAGATATCGGAACGGTCGAAGGCGTTGACCCGCTCAAGCCATTTGGGCCCAATGCGGCGCTGCACGTGAAACGCGAAAGCAGCTTTCCCGACTGCCCCGACATTTTGGTCAACACAGTGTTCGACCCCCAAACCGAAGAGTTGGCGGGGTTTGAAAATCAAGTGAGTCATCATGGCGGTTTGGGCGGACCGCAAAATCGCCCCTTTGTATGCTATCCGCAAGTCTTACCGTACGACGGCAAACCGATTGTTTGGGCGCACGGACTTTATCGGCTCTTGCGCGGCTGGCGCGAACAGGTGCAGCACATGGACAACAGCTCTTTAACCGCCAGCCAAACGGGCGCGCAAGCGACGGCAGCGCCCACACAATCCAATTAAATTGGGAGGAAAACGATTATGGGACAGTTAGTCGTCATTACATTTGAAACGCCGGACCAAGCCGGAGAGCTCGCCAAGACACTGCGCCAACTTGAAAGCGATAACGCGCTCAAGTTGGAAGATATGCGCGTCATTGTCAAGGACGCCGAAGGCAAGACGCATGTGCATGACGATGCCGGACATCCGGTGGCAGTCGGCGCGGCGATTGGCGGCGTCATTGGCGGCTTTCTCTTTATTATGGCGCCGGTGTTGGGCATTGCAGCGGGCGCGGCGGCGGGCGCAGCCATTGCCAAAGCGATGGATTTGGACGTGGATCAGAAATTTGTGAACGAGGTCGCCGAAAAACTCAAACCGAATACTTCGGCGCTATTTGTTTTGGGCAGCGATGCCAATCAAGCCGCCGTTCTCAATGCCTTGAAACCGTATCAAGGCACGCTCATCCAAACTTCGCTTTCGAGCGATATGGAAGCGCAACTCAGGCGCGCCTTGAGCGAACGCGAACCCTAAGCTCTCTGCCATTAACGCGGCGTCCGCGCAGCGTGTCTGCAAATTTTTTTTCAGCCGGTCCAAGACCTTTCGCGGTTTGACGCGACGCACTGCGTCGCCAGAATCGCGAAAGGTCTTGTCCATTGCCCGAAACCCCATTTACGCAATCAAAAGTCGGACCGCCGTCTGCGAATGATAAAATGAATCTGCCCATCAATGATTGGCCCTATCCCTTAACGCTCCAACGCTTGGCGTTAGCGCTGGCGATTGGCCTTTTTGTCGGATTGGAACGCGAGCGACGCGGCAAAGAATCGGGGCTGCGCACGTTCGCCTTTGTCGCGCTTTTGGGCTGTCTGGGCGGACTGCTCGGCGAAGCGTATGCGCTAATGACAATCGTTTCTACCATCGTCTTGATTGTCATTTTGAATCTGCAAACTCTGCGCGCGAATCAAAACGCGGAATTGACGACCTCCGCCGCGCTGTTACTAATCAATATCGCCGGGATTCTCTGCGGCATGGGACATACGCTTACGCCCGTAGCCATTGGCGTCGCCGTCGCCGCGTTGCTGGCGTGGAAAGAACGGCTCTCTGGTTTCAGTCTGCATTTGACCGAAAGCGAACTGCGCTCTGCCATCCTTTTGGCAATTCTCGCGCTCGTCATTTATCCGGCGCTGCCGGACGGCAGCATTGACCCCTGGCACGTTCTGGTTCCGCGCGATGTGCTGGTCATTGTGATCTTGATTGCGGGCATCGGCTTTGTCAATTATATTCTCTGGAAAATGTATGGCACGCGCGGCATTGAATTGACGGGTTTTCTCGGCGGTCTCGTGAATAGCTCGGTGGCGGTCAGCGAACTGGCGGCGCGCGTCCGCGAAACCGATGGACAGCTTACCGATGTCGCCTTTCGCGGCAGTCTGCTCGCGACGGCGGCAATGATTGTCCGCAATGGCGCATTGTTGGCGCTCATCGCGTCCCATGCCTTGCTTTATGCGCTTCTTCCGCTCGGACTCATGCTAGTCAGCTGTAGTCTTTTCATTATCTTGGCGCGTCATACGCCCAGCCCCGACGCGGATACGCCGCTGCTGCATTTGGAATCGCCCTTTTCGCTCCAAGCCGCGCTCAAGTTAGCGCTCGTTTTTTTGGCGTTGCAAATTATTTCGGTCATCGCGCTCGACCTGCTCGGCCAAATCGGCGTGTACGTTACAAGTTTTTTGGGCGGGCTCATCTCGAGCGCGAGCGCAACGGCATCGGCAGCGGCGCTCGCCGCGAACGGAACGATTCCCGACAATGTCGCCGGCATCAGCGTCGTCCTGACCACGTTCGCCAGCGCGCTTTCGAATCTGCCCTTTATTTTTCGCGCTAACCAACCCAAATTGATTCGCCGCCTCACATGGGCGACAGCAATAATCTTGGTCTTTGGCATTATCGGAGCGCTCATCGCAGTTTTTGTTTTGCCAAATTTGACGCAGTGGGTCGCTCCAAGTTGATTTGTGTTACAAAATCGAGCGCAACTCGGCGACGCCCGAATAGATCATCACTATCTCTGGCGTCGGCTATATGCTAAAATGTCCATAACACGATAGCTGAGCCGCGTGAATCGCGTCGGATTACGCGCGTCGCATCTCAAAACGCTCGACGGACGAATGGCTTTTTACGCGCTTTTTTCACGTTAAACCGACGTTTTGTATGCGATTTTCACAGCGTCGCGCTTATAGTATAAACGCGGAACGCCTATCAGGGCGCCGCTACAATCATTCACCGCAAATTTATGCGTAACGCATGAGTTTAATCTACAATTCAACGGTGAGCTGGAGGCAACGATGAATCTCGATCCAACGCTTGAAGAAAAAAATGAATGGCGCGAAACGGGAACCCCGAATAAAGCAAATGACGATTTGGTTCGCTGGTGGCGCATGGTTGACGTCGGCGACATCATGTCGAGCCCTGTCATCTGCATTGACCGCCAAAGTACCTTGCCCGAAGCGCTCGAATTAATGAAACGGCATCACGTTCGCCGTTTGCCTGTTCTCGACGGGCGCAGCATGGTGGGCATCGTCACGCTGGGCGATTTGCGCGGCGCGCTGCCTTCCGAAGTGACGACGCTTAATCGAACCGAGCTGGGCTATTTGATGGATCAAGTGACCGTCGAACGCGCGATGCGCCATCCGGTAATTTCGGTTCAGCCCGATACAAAATTGGCGGATGCGGCGCGCTTGATGCTGGAACATCGCATCGGCGGGCTGCCCGTTTTATCGGCGGCGAACGAGGTCATGGGGCTTGTCACCGAATCCGATATTTTTCGCATTTTGATTGACATGCTGGACCCCGAATATCGGTCAATCCGCGCGCGTCAAACTAAACAAGCGCCAACGCAAGAGAGCGCTTCATAAATCGCTAAAAGTCGAGTAAGCTTGGGGAATGACTCAATTCATCCAAACTTACCCGACCAATTTGAAGTATAGCGAATGGTTGCTGCTTGAGCAATTCTTTTATCGTTGCTATTGGCGTTGGGCGCGCAGTGGTTTGTGGGCGGAAATCAATGCGCGCTTGGTGCGCAAGTCCGCCAAAAACAGGGGCGTGAGACCCAGCCAAGTGCGGCAATGCTGGATAGCCAAGAGGACTCGATAACCAACACATACTTGGCAAGTGGTTGGAAAGAGTGGCGACTTGAATTTCGCAAGAGTGGCATGATTTATCTGCACCTCCGGGGGTTATTACAATGTGATTTGGATTGTCGGGCTCCCGTTTCCAACAAGAGTACGTTTTTAGGTATGGATCCTTGCGAAAATCGTACTGTAGAAACGATGGATGACTATAGTATTCTTTTCGTCTTGGGAGTTCCAGCAAGGTTCAAACAACCTCCCCGTGGCATCGAATTGGTTCAACCGGTTGCGGACCTAGATTCGGGTACACCTGTCTATGTATGGACAGAATAAAGACCGAGTGGCGCCAAGCGGCAATCAAGGATAATGTATATAGCGATAGCCGAACACCCGTTGGATGAATTAACGGAGGTTTCCTTTGCGAAAATGCCTGATTT
>Ga0226835_1001200_pt1 | contig 15552 bp, 16 predicted proteins | sample LAC_MetaG_1_FD_163627 | JGI IMG/M metagenome (GOLD analysis project Ga0226835, IMG submission 163627) | Anaerobic ammonium oxidizing microbial communities from anammox membrane bioreactor (MBR) in UC Berkley, California, United States -... | ecosystem: Engineered > Bioreactor > Anaerobic >...
ATCCCTCCGATCACCGTGCCCTGCGAGACGTACTGCCCGCAGCGCACATTGATCGAATTGAGGTGCCCGTACAGGCTGAACGACGCGCTGTGCGCGATGACCACCACACGCCCGTAGCCATTGTTGTTCCACCCCGCGTAGACCACGGTCCCTGCCCCCGCCGCCATCACCGGCTGGTCGGGCCGCCCGGCCAGGTCGACCCCGTCGTGATAGCCGGGGATGAAGCCGCGCATCCAGGTGTAGCCGGTCAGCGGGCGGTTGTACGGCTCGGTCCCGCCTTCCAGGTTGGCGGTGCAGCCCCACAGTGAGTAGGTCCCGCTCAGCAGGCCGCCCGCCGTGCCGCCCTCGGTGAAGGTCCCGGCGCCGGCGATTCGGGCGTTGAAGCGCTCGCCTTCGCCGCCGGGCACCACGACCCACAGCCCTTTCGGCAGGCGCGTATCCGGCACGGAGCCGAACAGCGTTTCGTTGTATTCCGAGTCGATGATGTCGTAGGGATCGACGCCGTATTTCTCGGCCAGCTCCCGGATGGTGATTTCCTCGGTCACCTCGTGGTACACCCCGTCTTCCGGCAGGATGTTGATCTGCGTGCCGGGGGCCAGCTCGGCGAGTTTGTTGGAGCTGTTCGACCAGATCAGGGTGTAATGGTCCTTGAGGCCAAATTGCCTGGTGATCGATTCGAGCGTGTCGCCGGGCTGAACGGTGTACACGATCACCCCGGCGCGCTTGTTGTCCGGGCGGACGGTGAAGGGCGCCGCGTCGCGCCGGATGACGCGCGTCTGCGGCTGGCTGGCGGCGGGCGTCAGCAGCGCGGCGGCGATCTCGTCTGCGGCAGCCGTCGGCAGGACCAGCGGGGCAGGCACCGTCCCGGTTTCGACCCCGGCCTGAGCAACGGCGGCGGGGGTCGCGCTGGCGGCCGGTGTGGGCGCGGCGGTCGCCACCTCGCGGACGGCCAGGGGGGCGTCGGTTCCGGTTGGCGTGACGGCGGCTGCCGCTTCTGTCGGCGCGGCGGGCGGAGCCGGCTCCGACAGCGCCGCATTCACGATGATGCCCACCCCGACGGCGATCAACAGGATGGCAGCCAGCGAAACCGTGATCCACAACACCCGCCCCGGCCCGCGCGGCGCTGGCGGGGCGGGAAGCGCCGGACGCGAGGGCCGCGATGGGCTGGTGTCTTCATCAGAAACCGGCGGCTCCTCGGCCAGCAGGTGCTCGGACACCCGCACGGCGGGGCGCGGCTGGGTGTCGCCGTCGGCGAGCGGGGGTTCTTCGGCGGCCAGGTGTTGGGCAGCAGCCAGCCGGCGGCTGGGGCTGGTGTCGTCATCGGAAACCGGCGGCTCCTCGCGCCGCAGCCGTTCGTCCAGGCTGGATGGCTCGCTCTTGGCGCCGTGATCCGGGTGGTTTTCGGGTTCGAGCGTCATTCCGCGCAACTCCCTGCCATGCCGTCTGCTCCCCCTTGAAGCCGGGGATCGTACCGCACCCAGGGGGATCCTGCAATCGATGGGCGGCGGGCGCCGTGTGCGGCAGATTCTGATAGACCTCTTATTCATCTCTAACGATAGCGGTGTAAAATAGGCGGGTGGAAGCAACGAGGGTGTCAGGAGGTGTGTGATGCCTCGGTACTCATACCGGTGTGAAGAGTGTGGGGTGCAGTTCGAGCGGACCCAGCACTTTCACGACGCACCCATCACGCTCTGCCCGGAGTGCGGCGGTGCGGTGCGCCGGTTGATTGGCCCGGTGGGGATCGTGTTCAAAGGCAGCGGGTTCTACGTCACCGATCATCGCACGTCGGGTGACAAGTCGTCGGACAGCGAGTGATCCTCGCGCTCACACACCGACACACAGCGCCCCATCTTCCCGATCGGGCGTTGTTTTTTTGTTTTTTCCACCGTCCGCACCCATTGGTAGGTGCCGGACGGTGTTGTGCTATGCGTCTCCGTGCACTTCGGCAGCCAGGCGCTCGAAGAAAGCGCGCATAAAGGCGGCGCGCTCGCGCGCGATGGTGCGCCCCGTCTCGGTCATCAGCCGGTCAGGGATGCGCGCCAGCTTGTAGACAAACTCGTGATGCGGCGTGTGATCCGGACTCGCGCCGTCGTACCCGGCGGGGACCTCGCCCCACAGCTTCTGACCGTTGCGCGCTCCATAGGCATAGGCGCGGGCGACGCCGATGGCCCCGATCGCGTCTAGCTTATCCGCATCGAACACGCATCTGGCTTCCAGTGTCTGCGGCTCAACGGTGCCGCGAAAGCGGTGCGCGGCGATAGCGTGGGCCACGGCTTCAATGAACGCCGGGGACGGCGCGGGATCGAGCGCGGCCAGGATGGTGCGCGCCTGATCCGCAGCCAGCCGCGCGTGATCCGGCCCGGCGCCGGGAGCCGCCTCGTCTTCCGTCACGCGGTGAATATCGTGCAGCAGCACCGCTGTCTCAACAATTGCCAGGTCTGCGCCTTCGGCCTGGGCGATGCGGCGGGCCAGGACCAGCACGCGCAGCACGTGGTCGAAGTCGTGCACCGGGTCACGATCAGCGTAGAACGTGCGGGCAACCTCAAGGGGGATCATCGGTGTCTCCTGATGCGCGGGAAGCACAAACGGCAGGCCGGTCCGGCTGCCGTTGTGAGGGATCGTCCTGGCGGAGAGGGCGGGATTCGAACCCGCGGAGCGGAATGACCGCTCACGCGCTCTCCAGGCGCGCGCATTAGGCCAGACTATGCTACCTCTCCGTTCGCACGGCCATTATAGCGGCGCGCCTGGGGTGGGTCAATACTGCCTCGGCGCGGGGGGCCAGGGCGCGTCCGCGAACAGCCGCGCCAGCCCCGGATACGGGACGAGCGGGATCACCTCGAACGAGATCAAACCCGCCTGGACCAGCGGCAGCGAGTCCAGCGCGGCGCGGGCCTGCGCTTCATCCGCGCATTCCAGCACCAGCACAGCCAGCGAGCGATCGGCGCGGAAGTAGATCTCGCGCAGCGTGCCTTCCAGATACAGCGCCCAGACGCGCCGCGCCTCGGCAATCAGGTGCGGCTGGAAGTCGTCCGGCGAGGCGTCGGGATTCTCAATTTCCAGGGCCAGGATTTTCACCGGCGGATGCCCTTTCTCTGCTGTGCCGGGCGATCAACTCTGGCAGGTGATTGGGCGGGCGGGGCGGCTGTCAATATTGAGCGGCATCCCCAGATAGGGCGAGGGATCGAGCGTGTTCGTCAGGTGCGCCTCGTTCTTAAACGACCCGTCCGGCTCGCTTTCGACGATGCTGAAGTGCAGGTGCATCCCGACCGGCAGCGCCCCGCCGCTGTAATCGCCCTGATAGCCGAGTAGCGTCCCCTGCTCGACCCACACCTCGAACGTGCCCGGTGGGAACGCATCCAGGATGTAGGACGTGCGCCCGTCGCGCGAGGCCATGTGCGTATAGTAGGTCCAGATGGTGTGGCCGGGGCGCAGCGGATCGTCGTGGCGGATGATCACGCTCGACAGCCAGCCGTCGAGCCGCGTCAGATAGCCCTCGTAAGCGGCCACGACCGGGACGGTCCCCGGCGCGCCATCGCCGAAAATATCCAGCCCGGTGTGCCGGCGGAAGATGTGGTACGGGCCGGCCGGGTCGCGCCACAGCAGGCCGATCAGCCCGTCGGTCGGCAGCAGGAACGGCGCGCCGGGGCACGGCTCGCGCAGGGCGGTGATCAGCGCGCGGCGGCTGGCCGGGTCGGCGAACCAGCGGCGGATCACAGCGCCGCTGTTGCTCTGCGTCTGGCTATAGAGGAAGACCGCCAGCGCGCCGATGCCCACCGTCCCGCCCAGACCGAGCAACACAACCAGCGCCTGGCCCCAGCGCGGCAGCCGGCGGAAGCGGCTTGGGGCGCGGCTCAGCATACTCGCTCCGGCGGGTTTACTCGATCCATCCGTGCTGGCGCAGCCAGTTCTCGAGCTGCGTTTCGCTCGGCTCGGTGATCATCGTGCCGCGATCGATCCCGCGCGGGCTGGCGCCGGGCGCGAGGGGTTGCGGCGGCTCGTAGGGGACAAGCTCCCCTGGAAGCGCCAGGATGATCGTCGGGACGGACTGGAAGCCGGTCCACTCGATCACACGCTGTTTGGCGGCCGGGTCTGCGTCGATGTAAATCTCACGGTACGGGATGCCTTCGCGCTCGAGCAGGCGTTTGGCAGTGCGCACATAGGGGCAGGGTGAGAAGCGGCTGTACATCACGATCTCATAGTCCATCGGGTCGGGTTCACTCCTCGCAGATGCAGGTGAAGCAAAGCCACGGTCGAGCGCCTACTGCCCGGCCACCGGCGGGCTGCCGTAGATGTCCGGCCGCAGAAAGCAGCGGAGCCCGTTGGCGACACCCTGCGCAACCAGCTCCGGGCGCTGCGTCAGAATTTCGCGGTCGTTGCGCATATAGCCCAGCTCGATGATCACGGTTGGCGTGTCGCTGGAGACTTCGGAAAACGTGTGATAGAGCGTCATATCGTTGGTGATGCCGTAATGGCGCGGCAGCCCGGTCGTCGCCCCATACTGGCTGATCAGGCAGTTGAGCAGGCGCTCGTCGGCGCCGCGTGTGGTCTGGCGCGCCGCCGCCGAGGCCGCGTTGTAGCCCGTCCCGGCCGGGCCGTAGTCCGAGCAGTCGTTGGTGTGGATCGACACGAGCGCGTCGGCCCGGTAATTCTTCAGGCGCGGGTCGAACTCTTCCAGCAGATCGACCGTGTAGGACTCGCGTTGCAGCGCCGCGACGACCAGGCGCGCCACCGTGGTGTTGATGCTCAGCTCGGTCAGGCCGTCGGGACAGACGGCGCCGGGGTCCTCGTTGAAGGTCTCGTCCTGGGGCGTGCCGCTGTGCCCAGCCACGATCCCGATGCGCACCTCGCGCACGTCTGTGGGCAGGGGCGAGGGCTGGATGTTGATCAGATGTTGCGTCGCCTGCACCTGATTCAGCCCGGCGCGGAAGTTGTCGGGCAGGAAGGTCGGGCGCGTCCACAGCGAGAAGATGGTCGAGACCAGGACCGCAGCGGCCAGCACCATCAGGATCGCGCGCAGCGCCTGCAAGCCCGTAGAAGTCGCCGCCGGCGGCTTCCGTCGGCGCGTCCGCGCGGCGCGGGCTTGTGCTCCGCTGCGGCGCGGCGCCAGCGTGATCGGCGGGGCGGGTGATGCTTTCAGCGTCTGGCCGTCGACCGTCACCGCCATGAACAGGTCCGGATCGGCAGCCTCGACGGGGTCTTCGTCTGCGTCGCCCTTGTCGCGCTCCGCGTCCTCGGACGACGCCCGCGTCTGCTCGTCGCGCGGCGCCGTCTGCCCAAGCAGGTCGTCCGTGTCGAAGCGGCGGAATTCGAACTCGTCGCGCGAAAACCCGTCAAACGGCGAGCGCCGCGCAGAGCCGCCCTCGGGGCGCGAGGCAGACGGTGGCCGGTGCGGATCGTCAGGCATACGACACTCTCAACAGACTGTACAGGTCGCCCTGTTTATACCACATCTTGAGCGGGCCGTGCAGCCGCCCCACAAGACAACGCCGCGATCCAGAGCCGGATCGCGGCGCATCGCGGGGGGATGGGTGCCGCGCTAAAGCTGCTCGAGCAGCTCCTTGTTGCGCAGGTTCTCGACCCTGCCTTCGAGCAGATAGTGCACCAGCTCTTCGGCGGCCTGGATGCCGACCGCGGCCTGCGCCTCGTAGGTGCTGGCGCCCAGGTGCGGGGTGTAGATCACGTTGGGCAGGCCCAGCAATGGGTTATCCGGCGGCGGCGGCTCGACTTCGTAGACATCAATAGCCGCGCCGGCCACCCGCCCGCTGCGCAGCGCCTCGGCCAGGTCTGCGCTGTTGACCAGCTTGCCGCGCGCCGCGTTGATGATCCGCACGCCCGGCTTCATCTTGGCGATAGCCTCGGCGTTGATCATGCCTTCCGTTTCGGGCGTGATGAGCGCGTGCAGCGAGATGAAATCGGCGCGGGCGTACAGCTCCTCGACGCGCGGGACCAGCGGCAGCCCCAGGTGTTTGGCGAGCCGCTCCGGCACGAACGGGTCGTAGGCGATCTCGGTCATACCGAACGCCTGCGCCCGCTCGGCCAGCGCGCGACCCACGCGCCCCAGCCCGATGATGCCGAGCGTCTTGCCGCGCAGCTCCGTGCCCATGAACTTCTTGCGCTCCCACAGCCCGGCCCGCATCGACGCGTCCGCCTGGGGGATGTGGCGCGCCAGCGCCAGCATCAGCCCGAACGCCAGCTCGGCCGTCGAGACGGTGTTGCCGTCCGGCGCGTTCATCACCACGATCTTGCGCGCGGTGCAGGCGGCCAGGTCGATGTTGTCCACGCCGACCCCGGCCCGCACGACAACCTTGAGATTGGGCGCGTGATCGAGCAGTTCGGCGTCCACCCGTGTGCTGCTGCGCACGATCATCCCGTCCGCTCGCCCGATGTGCGCCAGCGTTTCTTCGCGCGTCATCTTGCCCGGCGCGTAGACCTCGAAATCGGACCGCGAGCGCAGGTATTCCAGCCCTTCCGGCTCCAGATCGTCGGGAATGAGTACGAAATAGCTCATGGCCTCAGCCCTCTTGCGCCAGGAACTCGTCCATGGCCGCGAACAGCTCTTCCAGGTGCTCCGGCTGGGTATCGCCCATATGCGCGATGCGGAACGCCTTGTCCTTGAGCTTGCCGTAGCCGTTGGAGATCATCATGCCGCGCTTTTTCAAGAAGCTGTTGAGCGCGCTCACGTCGATCCCGCGCGTGTTGCGCACGTTGGTGACAGTCGGCGAGTGGTAGCCCTCTTCCGAGAACAGCTCGAACCCCGCGCGGCGGACCCACTCGTGCGTCATCTGCTGCATCTTCACGTGCCGCGCAAAGCGATTCTCCAGCCCTTCCGCCAGGATGTCGTCAAGCTGGCGGTCGGCGGCGTACATCAGCGCGATCGGCGGGGTGGCGGGGGTGTTGTTCTTCTGGTGGTGACGGTCGATCTCCAGCACGTCGAAATAGTAGCCGCGGTTCGTGACCTGCCTGGCTCGCTCCAACACGGCAGGCGACACCGCGCCGAAGGCCATTCCCGGCGGCAGCGCGAAGGCTTTCTGCGTGCTGGTCAGGCAGACGTCGATACCCCACTCGTCCACCGGGATCTTCACGCCGGCGTAGCAGCTCACCACGTCCACCAGGAACAGGGTGTCCGGGTAATCCTTAAGAATCTCGGCGTATTCGGCCACGGGGTTCATCACGCCGGTGCTGGTCTCGTTCATCACAACCGCGACGGCGTCGTACTCCGACCGGCGCAGCGCCTCGGCGAGCTGCTCCGGCCTGTTGGCCTGGCCCCACTCCGCCGCCAGCACGTCCACCTGCTTCCCGTTCAACTGGCTGACTTCGGCCCAGCGCTCGCTGAAGGCGCCGCAGGTCAGGTGCAGGATCTTGCGATCGTCGCGCACCGCGCAGCGCGAGGCCGATTCCCAGACCCCGGTGCCCGATGACGTGTAGATGTAAACCGGGTTCGAGGTGTAGAAGGTTTGCTGGAGCTTGGGCTGCAGGCGCGCATACAACTCGGCAAAGGCCGACGAGCGATGGCCGATCATCCACTCCGCCTGTGCCTCAAGTATTTCCTCGCGCACTTCAACCGGACCGGGAATAAACAGACGGACGTGTTCAGACTGCTTGGGTGACATGCTCGAATTCCCTCCACAATGGCTCTATGCAGCGGGCACGATGACGGCCCTGAGACCGCCGGGCGGCCAGGGCAGGACGGTTGTCTGCAGGATGGTTAGCCATGTTCAGCCAGCAGCGTTTTCAACTCGGCGATCTGCGGGATGGCGGTCGGGTCGACTGCGTAGGCGATGGCCGTGTAATAGCTCAGATAGTCGCCAAACTGGATCGCGTGCAGCATCTGCGCCAGCCTGCTCTGGCCTTCGGGCTGGAAGGTGTCGGCCATGATGCCGTTTTGCAGGCAGAGCTTGAAGGTCAGCTCGTGGCGCAGCCGCACGCGCGGATGATCGTGCTGGCGCGAGGTGATGAACAGCGCCGCAAGCTGAACGCCGTGATCCATCGGAAAGCCCATCGCCGCTACCACGTTGTGATCGGCTTCGGGCAGCGGCTCGAATTCGGCCCACGACTTGGCGTTCTCGTTGAACTGCGCTTTCCAGCGCCGCGCGACCGGCTCGAAGATCCCGGCGCCGAAGATCAGCGGCACGCGGCCCATCATCTGACCGGCGGTGCGCTTGGCCGGGTTGGCGCTCAGAGGGCTGCCCGCGCCGTAGATCGCGCGCCTGTCGCGCAGCAGGGCGACGCTTTCCGCCACGTCGGCTTCGAGCGCGGGCGCCAGCCCCAGCCGGTGCGCCAGCCCGATCAGCAGGCCAAAGCTCCATCCCAGCGCCGCGCGCGGCTGGCTGGCGTAGTCGAACTGCCACAGTGGATAGCTGTGGCGCTGCGCGTGAGCGGCCAGGGCGCCGCCGGTCGTGATCGCCAGCAGGCGAACCCCGCGCGCCAGCGCCTGATCGGCGGCGGCCAGCGTTTCTTCCGTGTTGCCCGAATGGCTGCTGGCGATCACCAGCGTGTCCGGCCCCCGAACCCAGGCAGGCAGATCGTAGGCGCGCACCACCTGGAACGGCACCGGCGAGGTGGCCGCCAGCAGCGCCGCCGTCAGGTCGCCACCGATGGCCGAGCCGCCCATCCCCGTCAGCACGATCTGGCGCGGGGCGCGGTGCGTCTCAGGAAGCGGGGACGCCTGCGCGTGCGCCCAGGCGCGCTCGATCTGATCGGCCAGCGCGTCGATGTGCCCCAGCATGTTTTCGGGATCCAGCGCCTGCATGTGGGCCTGGTCTTCCAGATTCATCGCTTAACCCCCTGTGCGGTTGCGGTGTATCGAGGGCAGACCTCGCCAGTACAGCCGTCAATACTACCGCATTGGCGCGCAATGTCCTATGGTTCGGCGCAAACAAAAACCGGGCGCTGCCGCCCGGTTTCGCGCGCTGGTGTGGGGAACAGCCTCAGTCGTCGACCCTGCCGTGCTCGTTCCCGGTGATGGTGTAACGCAGCTCGGCGTCGGCGTACCGCCCCGCGTAATCCGTCGCGGTGATCCGCAATTCGGCGGGGAAAGTCACGCTCTGCCAGTCCGCCCGGTACTTGTTGCCGTTGTCTTCCATCATGATTTTCGATTGACCATCGAGATAGGCGGTCAGCACGACGTTCGGCTGATAACCCCCGTTGAACTGCGCCGTGAACCACACCCTGCCCTGGTTCCTGTTGGCCTGTACCTGGAACAGCGTGATGACGCCGGGGAGCGGATCCTGGCTGTCGGGCGGGTTCTCAGGCTCTTGCGGCGGCGAAGGCGGCTGAGGCGTCGGCAGCCCCTCGTCACTGTCGCCTGGACCCGGTTCGTCGCCGGGGCCGGGATCATGGCCCCTGTCGTCTGGCGTGCCGGGGCCGCCTTCCTCTTCCGGCAGGCCGGGATCGCCGTCCTGGCCCGTGGCGCAGAACGCCTCGGTCGTCCCCAACGCGTTCAGAACCTTGCAGTATTCCTGTTCCAGGCTCAGGCCGAACCCTTCGACGGCGAGCAGCGCCGCGATGCTCACCAGCGTCAGCAGCAGCGCGTATTCAACCAGCCCTTGCCCTTGCTCGCGCGCCTGTGTTGCGGATCGGAGTTGCTGTATCATGCCGGTACCCTAGATGAATCCGAATAAACTCACCTGTAGGATACCGGTCAAGAATATAAGTACAATAAAACGAGGATTAAGATCGAATAAAAACTGGCGTCAGCGCGGGGGATAGAACAGGTTATACAGGCGGCGGTTCTTCTCGTAGTAGTGCTGGCCGGCTTCCGTGATCGCCACGTAGAAGACCAGGGTTTGCGCGGACTCGTCGCGGCGGAACAGCTCGCGCGCCAGGGGTGGATCGGCATCGCGCAGCGCGCGCAGGGCAGCCCACGGCCCCGCCGCCGGATAGCGCCCGCCCTGCGCGTCGATCCCGCGCTGTCCCGCGGCGTAGAGCCGGGTCAGCGTCTCCCATTCCTCGCGGCTGAGCAGTGGAGCGGGCATCGCCTGCGGTCATCCTTCTGCGGCGTGCCGCGGCTGGATTGTGGCGATAATCAGCAGGCCGATCAGCGCGACCACGGCGCGCCAGGCGGCCAGCGCCCAGCCGGCATCCGGACCCAGCAGCACAACCATGATCTCGCTGGCGGCGTGCAGGAAGATCGCGCCGAACAGCCAGCCGATCTCCCCGCGCAGAAACACCTGAAGCACCAGCCAGCTCAGCGCCGCGTGCTGCGCCAGCGGCAGCACGCCCGCCAGCGCCTCGGCCAGCGCGCCGCTGACCAGCGCCCCCGCATCGTCGGGCCGCCCGGCGCCATAACCCAGCAGCGACAGCCCCACCCCGGCCGCCAGCACCCCGGTGTAGATCGTCTCGACCGCGCCGTGCCCCAGCCCGATCATCAGCGCGTGGGGCCGCGTGACCGCGCCGCGCGCCAGGTACTGGTAGCCGAGCAGCCGGGCGATTTCCTCGCTGAACCCGGCCAGCAACCCGAACACCACGGCGCGCACCGCCAGCAGATCGAGCAACGGGCCGCCGAAGGTGCTCAGGAGCACGTACTGCACGGCCAGCGCGCCGGTGTAGGTGATCACGCCGACGGTTAGCAGGGCGTAGGGCGTGCCGTAACGGCGGTGCAGCGCGCGCGCCAGGGCTGCGGTCGCCGCCAGCAGTCCCACCCCCACCGCCAGTACGAGAATCCCGTAGAACAGCATCCGTGTTTTCCTTCACGGCGCCGATCGACACCGGGGAAAGTGTCGCCGATCGCGCCGTGCGCGTCAAGCGATCCGCCGCCTGCGTTGGCCTGCATGGAACTTTTGGCAGCGTCCAAGCGTCTGACTCGCGGCAGGCAGTCACACAGTGGCCGGTGTCTGGCCGTGCGGCAGCGCCGGTGCTGGTTCTGCTACGATCCTATGTATCACGGCAGGTCGCCTGCCCGTGTCGTTGGTATCGCTCGCAATCTCATAAGGAGAGGAAACCCATGTTGAAGAGGATCATGCTTGTCGCCGCGGCGCTGGTGATGCTGGCGGTACCGGTGTTGGGCAGCGCGGCGCTGTCCGGCGGGTCGGTTGCCGCGCAGGAGCCGTCCGGCCAGCGTTCGATCACGGTCACAGGCTACGGCGTCGCGTATGGCTCGCCGGACATCGCCCGTGTTGGGCTGGGGGTCGAAACCAGCAACACGGATGTGCAGGTGGCTCTGGAAGAGGCCAACACGCGCCTGAGCGCGGTGATTGCAGCGCTGCGCGAGGCCGGGATTGCCGAAGCGGACATCCAGACCAACTACTTCTCGATCTACCAGGACTACTATGGCGGCGGCCCTGAAGGGCGTGGTGAGCCGACCTATCGCGTGTCGAGCAGCGTGAACGTGCGCGTGCGTGATACCGACCAGGTGGGCGAGCTGATCGCCGAAGCGGTGGACGCCGGCGCGAACATCGTGAACTTCGTCGAGTTCAACATCGCCGACCGGGCCGCGCTGGAGAGCGACGCGCGCGAGCTGGCGATCGCCGATGCCCGGGCGCGCGCCGAGGAGATCGCCTCGCTGCTCGGCCTGACGGTGGGCGAGCCGCTGCGGGTGGTCGAAGGCCCTGAGGTGTCCGTCATGGGCGACTTTTACGGTCGTGGTGGCGCGGGCGGCGCGGGTGCTCCGCCGATCGAGCAGGGGGCGCTGAGCGTCAGCATGTCGATCACCATCACCTACGCGGTGGAGTAACCGCCCTTTGCATGACGCAGCGTGGGGGCGGCGCATGCCGCCCTCAACATTTTTTATGAGATCGCCGTGGTTTTTAAACAGGACTCTAATGACCCGGTATTGTCAGGCTCCGGAACCTGATGTTAAAATTGGGACAAGATGAAACGATGCTTCCCATTCTCTTTCCGTCAGTTCCGTGCGGAAAAGCCCCTGACAAGGTTTCACGGCAACTTGTCGAGAGAGAACGCTGCGCTGGATAAGGGCGGTGCGGCGCTTGTTGTGCGCTCTCCGGCTGTGGCACCGGGTCAGGGAAGGGGAGTGTAACGACAGTGGGAAAGTCCGAGCCGCGCGCGGTATCGGCGCTCGACATCTTGCTCGTCCGGCGTCTGGCCGGGCGCAGTCTGCCGCTCGACATGGTGAGCGCGCTGACCGATGGGATCAGCGGGGTTGAAGAGGCGGCGCTGGCTGCCGTCCCGCTGACCGACCTGGGCGCGCCGACCCTCATCTTGCGGAATGGGCAGGGCGGGTATGTCGGCCAGTTCCGGCACCGTCTGGGCGATCCGATCGCTCAGTTCTCGTTCCTGGCGCCCGAACCGGAAGAGGGCAACTGCCGCGAGTGGGCGCGCCTGCTGGACGCCGTCGTCGGACAGGCAGGGCGGCGAGGCGCGCATCTGGTCTGCGCGGAAATCGCGGAAGACCACCCGGCATTTGTCGCCTTCCGCCTGGCCGGGTTTGCCGTTTACTCGCGCCAGGTGTTGCTGCGGCGCGCGCCGGCGGCGGTCACGTCCGGCGATCCGGGCGTGCTGCGGCCCGCGCTGGACAGCGACACGTTCGCCATCACGCTGCTGCATACCAACACGGTCCCGCGCCTGCTTCAGCAGGCCGATCCGCTGCCCGAACGGGCGGAGAACGGGCTGGTCTACGAGCGCGACGGGCAGATCGCGGGTTTTCTGGCGGTGGTGGAAGGCAAACGTGGCATCGTGATCAAGCCGTACTTCCATCCGGAAGTCTACGATCAGGCGGCGGCGGTCATGCGCTCGGCCCTGATGCTGATCCCGAACGCTGCCGAGCGACCGGTGTACGTCTACGCCCGCGCCTATCAGGACTGGCTGCGCGGCGTGCTGGAGCAAGAGGGGTTCTTGCCATGGGCGCATCAGGCCTTGCTGGTTAAATACACTGTCGTGCGCGCCGAGCGGCCTGAGTTGAACGCGGTCGCCGCGCTGGAGCCGAACCGCCGCCAGACACCGGCGGTTGACGGACCGATCCATTTTCAGCCGTATAATCGAGATGGTCAGTAGCATCTCGTCAGACCGATGCCCGCCGGTAGACTGCGGGCCGAAGAACACACAGTGACCGAATCTATCATCCAACACAAAACTATGGAACGTCGAATCACAGACGATCTGGAAAAACTCAAAGCGGTCTTGCCCGGAAGCCTGGTTCGGGCGCTCGAAGCGGTCGGCCGTCATGATGACGACCTGCTGGAAGTGATCCTGGACCTGGGGCGGGTGCCCACCGCGCGCTTCGTCGATGGCGAGGTGGTGCTGGATGAGCACGAAGTCACCGCCGACATGATCGACTATGTCGCCCAGCGCCTGGGCGCCTTCGACGACGACAACCGCGCCGGGATCGAGCGCACGCTGCACCGCATCAGCGCGATCCGCAACCGCCGCGGGGACATCGTGGGGCTGACCTGCCGCGTGGGTCGCGCCGTCTACGGCACGATCGACATCATCCAGGACATCATCGAGGCTGGCAACAACGTCTTGCTGCTCGGCCCGCCCGGCGTGGGTAAAACCACCCTGTTGCGCGAAGCGGCGCGTGTCCTGGCCGAATCGCGCCGGGTGGTGATCGTCGATACCTCGAACGAGATCGGCGGCGACGGCGACGTGCCGCATCCGGCGATTGGGCGGGCGCGGCGCATGCAGGTCGCCAAGCCACTGCTCCAGCACGAGGTGATGATCGAGGCGGTGGAGAACCACAACCCCGAGACCATCGTCATCGACGAGATTGGGCGCGAGCTTGAAGCGCAGGCAGCGCGCACCATTGCCGAGCGCGGCGTGCAGTTGATCGGCACGGCGCACGGCAACACGCTTGACAACCTGCTGCTCAACCCGACGCTGTCTGACCTGGTCGGCGGCATCGAATCGGTGACGCTCTCCGACGAGGAAGCGCGCCGCCGTGGGACGCAGAAGACCGTGCTGGAACGCCGCGCGCCCCCGACCTTCAACGTGCTGATCGAGATCCAGACGCGCAACCGTCTGGTCGTGCTCGACGACGTGGCCGCGGCGGTCGACGCCAACCTGCGCGGGCGCCCCCTGCCGGTTGAGATCCGCACCCGCCAGGAAAACGGCGAGATCACGATCGAGTCCGCGCAGCCGGAGCAGCGCATCTTCGGGCAGCGCAACGGCGGGCGGGGCGACGGGCGCGCCGGGGGGCGCGAGCCGGCTGGCGCGCGGGTTCCGCGCGGTGCCGGACACGACCGCCTCTACGGGACGGACGCGCAGAGCGGCGCGTATGAGCCGTCCACCCAGACGGCCGGGCGCGGCATGCAAACCCTGCGCGTCTATCCCTATGGCGTGGCGCGCAACCGTCTGGCGCAGGTCGCCCGGCAGCTTCACGTCCCGGTCGAGATCGTCGACGACCTGGACCAGGCGCAGGCCATCGTAACGCTCAAAAACTACTACCGCCGGCGCCCGCGCCTGATCGTGGACGCCGAGCGACGCGGGGTTTCGATCTACGTGCTGCGGGCCAACACCGTGACCCAGATGGAAGATTTCCTGGTCGATGTCTTCCAGTTGTACGGAGATGATGAACTCGACCCTTTTGGGCGGGCGATGCTTGAGGTCGAGCAGGCGATCCGCCGGATTCGCAATGGCGCGCGCTCGATCGATCTGTCGCCGCAGTCGGCGCAGATCCGCCGCAAACAGCACGAGATGGTGCGCGCGGCGCGGCTGGTCTCGCACAGCTACGGGCAGGAACCCAACCGCCGCGTGCGCATCTTCCGCGACGAGCCGGTCGGCCCGTAAGCGCGGTCAGGCTGCCGGAGCAGTTCATTGGGGCGGGGTGAGGCATCCCCGCCTTTTTGCTGCCTGGCGCGCGGCGCTGGCGGCAAGTTGCCGCGCGGCGCATCCCCCCAGTACAATCCTCTGTGCAGCCGGTGCGTCCGATGCGTCTGGGCTGTCGATCCACCCGGCTCGACCGGGCGGCTAAGGAGGGCAGGAGAATGAGACGGGGGTGTTTCACAAGCGCGGTGCTGGTCCTGATCGTCCTGATCGCTGTGCTGGTCGCGCTGCTGGTCTGGCTGGGCAGCGAGCCGAACGGCATCCGGACCCGCATCGAGGCCGACCGGACGCGCCTCGCTGTGGGGGAGACGCTGGCGCTCAAGGTGACCATCGAAAACGTGAGCCTCGATCCGGTGCAGCTCAACGGCGTCGGGCTGGATGCCGGGCTGCTGGACGGCGCAACCCTGGTCCAGACCCTGGTCGATGACCAGCCAGCCACCCTGCCGGTGAGCGAGCGCGACTATCCGGTGCTGGGCGCGTGGCAGGAATATGGCCTGGACCGGCAGATCGCGCCGGGCGACACGCTCGATGTGGTCTTCGTGCTGGAAGCCGTGACGCCCGGCGCGTATACCGGCGAGGTCACGGCCTGGGTCGATTCGCGCCCGCTTGGCCTGCCGCTGGTGCAGGCGCGGCGCGAATCGTTTGATTTTGCGGTGCAGTAGGCAGCGGGCAGGCGCAGTGTTCATCACGTTTGAAGGACCGGACGGCAGCGGCAAGTCGACCCAGGTTCCGCTGCTGGTGGAGCATCTGTGTTCCCTGGGCTATCGCGTCTTCGCCACGCGCGAGCCGGGCGGCACGCCCATCGGCGACCAGATCCGCCAGGTGCTGCACGACCTG
>Ga0226835_1001201_pt1 | contig 15534 bp, 18 predicted proteins | sample LAC_MetaG_1_FD_163627 | JGI IMG/M metagenome (GOLD analysis project Ga0226835, IMG submission 163627) | Anaerobic ammonium oxidizing microbial communities from anammox membrane bioreactor (MBR) in UC Berkley, California, United States -... | ecosystem: Engineered > Bioreactor > Anaerobic >...
TGACCGCCTGGATGAGTTTCAGCTTCACCTGGGACGCGCTCGACCGCATGACGGCGCTGGTGGGGCATGGCCTTCATCGGCGCTGTGCCGCCACCGCCGATGGGGAGCGTGTGGTCGAGCGGGAGGGTTCGACCTCCACCTTCTCTTTGCGGGGACTCGACAACCGCGTGCTGCGGGAGATGAAGGCCACCTGGATGGGGGCGGGGTGGGCGTGGGACTGGGAGAAGGACAGCATCTGGGGGGTGGGGCGGCTGCTGGCCAGCGTATCGCGGCGCGACGGCCTACGCCACGCCCACGTCGACCACCTGGGCTCGCCGCGCCTCGTGACCAACCGCTGCGGCCAGCGCGTCGCGCTGCTCGATCACAACCCCTGGGGGCTTGACCGTCCCACGGGCGTGCAGGACGGCGAGCGCCACCGATTCACCGCCCACCAGCGCGACCTGGGTCAGCTCGACCGCACCTGGGACGACTTCGACTACCTGCACGCTCGCTACTACTCCCCGCTGCTCGCCCGGTTCCTGAGCGTCGACCCAGCCGGGACCGACCCAAGGAAACCGCAAACCTGGAACCGGTACACCTACGTCCTGAACAACCCCGTCAACATGACGGACCCGGATGGGAAGCTGTGGTGGTTCGTGGTCGGTGCCGCGGTGGCGGGTGCAATGCTTGCACCAGAGCCCGCCAACGCTCCACCTACGGCGACCGCGCCAACACAGCCCAACTCCAACGGCGGAGCGATGATCGCCGGAGCTTTCGGCACCGGGGGAGCGGCCACCGGCCTTCGCGCTGCCATTAAGGCGTTCATCCGCGAGGCAGTGTCGTGGAGGCCACAAGAGTCGTTTGCCAGTCACGACGAGGCCAAGCGTGCCGGGGACGCTGCTGCGGAGGCCGGGCTCTCGAAAGGCGACCTAAAGCGTGTCAACGAGAGAGAGCTTCAGTCTGCTGGTTACGATGCTCACGGATTGAAGCGCGACGCGGTCGGTAAGGAGAACATTCAAAGATACGACATTTACCGAGCTCCCAATGGTGACTTGTACGCGGTAAGAAAGGGCAGGACGAACGAGCCTCCAGTCCCTCTCGGCGAGAAACTGGTTCGTGAGACCCCAAAGTGAGACTCGAGTGATGGCTCAAGCACCTACATCATCCGAAGGCGATCCTCGGCCCCGTGTCCGCGTGAGCTTTGTCCTCGCCGGCGATGCGTTGGACCTCGATGATTGCACTCAGTTGCTCGGCCTGCATCCCACCGACGCAGGGCGGCGGGGCGACCGACCAATTGGGGCGAGGTTCCCTCGGCCTTCCACCTCGTGGGTCCTCGAGCTGGATCGCAGAGTTTACGATCTCGACGATGCAGTGCGCGAGCTCTTGGAGGCGCTGTGGCCTCGCAAAGAGGCTGTGATATCGCTGCTCGGTCTCCCAGGTGTCGAGGCTCATCTCATCTGCAACGTCGAGGTCTTCGACGAGAGCGTTGTCCTGGGTCTCACGCGACATTCCATTGGGCGACTGGCGGCGCTTGGCGCGGCATTTGGCCTCGACTACTACGACTATAGGTCCGGATCACACTGAGGTCGCCATCCGGCCCGCTGGGCCAACCTGTACCACGTAATCGCGACCCACGCCGTTGGTCGGCGTGGGTCGCTTCTTTCTTGCTCGGTCCAGAAGGGGGCGTCGTCCTCGACCGCGGCCGGCGCCGGCTGCTGTTCCTTCGGCCGACGCTCCAGCGACTTCGCCACCACGAATCGGATCAGCGCGCCGGCGAGCTGCACCGCAAGCTCGGCGTACGCACGGGGCGTCTCGACCACCTCGGCACCCTGGCCGTGGCCACCGAGCCGGGTGCGCAGGAACGGCAACGCCTTCAACACCGACTCGCCGAATGGAACACGCAGTGCCTCGGGCAGGTCGTCGTAGTGGCCGCAGGCGATGAAGTCCCCGCATGTGTGCCATGTATCACATCGCCAACCGGTGTCGGATGGCGGCGCAAGGGAAAGCGTCGGCTCGCTCACCGCCGGCCGCCACGAACCGGCCAACACTGCCTCCTCGACGGTGGCGACCAAGGAGAGAGGTAGCTCATGCTCAACACCGCTCTTGCCACCGACCCACGCCCGGCGCCACCGCCAGCGTGGCCAGACCACGCGTCCGGGCCTCCGAGCAATCTTGCCTGACCATGCCAGCGAAACCAGCGATCTAGCGGTGTTTTCGTGGCAGGGTAAAGATCCCCTGCACGCCCGCTACTACAACCCAAACGTTTCACGCTTTCTCAGCGTGGACCCGACAAGGGACTGGGATCCGAAGGTACCTCAACCCTGGAATTCCGATGCGTAGGTTCAGGGGAATCCCCTCAAGCCTGTTGACCCTGTCTTCGGCAACCTCGTCCAGTACAACGGGCGTACGCTGCCCGTGGTGGGCGCCACCAACCGGCTGGCTGCGGCAGGGTATGATGCGTCCGGTAACATGACCGCCTGGATGAGTTTCAGCTTCACCTGGGACGCGCTCGACCGCATGAGGGCGCTGGCGGGCCATGGCCTTCATCGGCGCTGTGCCGCCACCGCCGATGGGGAGCGTGTGGTCGAGCGGGAGGGTTCGACCTCCACCTTCTCTTTGCGGGGACTCGACAACCGCGTGCTGCGGGAGATGAAGGCCACCTGGACGGGGGCGGGGTGGGCGTGGGACTGGGAGAAGGACAGCATCTGGGGGGCGGGGCGGCTGCTGGCCAGCGTATCGCGGCGCGACGGCCTACGCCACGCCCACGTCGACCACCTGGGCTCGCCGCGGCTCGTGACCAACCGCTGCGGCCAGCGCGTGGCGCTGCTCGATCACAATCCCTGGGGGCTTGACCGTCCCACGGGCGTGCAGGACGGCGAGCGCCACCGATTCACCGCCCACCAGCGCGACCTCGGCCAGCTCGACCGCACCTGGGACGACTTCGACTACCTGCACGCCAGGTACTACTCGCCGCTGCTCGCCCGGTTCGTGAGCGTCGACCCCGGCCGGGACAATGACCTTCGAGCCCCCCAGAGCTGGAACCTGTATGCGTATGTGCGAAATAGCCCTCTCGTTCAGGCCGATCGCACTGGTGGCGCTGCGGTTCTTGTCGTGGCGATCCCACCTGCGCACGCGATGGCCGCGGCCGCGTCTGCAGCGGTCTTGGCGTGGCTCAACGCAGAGTCCTCGACGAACCCCGGGCGCAGCAATGCGCAGGTCATGGCAAGCAACCTGGAGCGCCTGGGCACGTCTCTATACCGCTGGGTGGGCTCGCGCGACCAGGTTCGAGCTAGAGATCGGGGTTATCTCGATCACCTTCGTTCGCAGGAACGCCGTAGGGCGCAACGATCGACCAAGGCACCCGACCCCGAGCGTCCTGGGGGCGGCGATCCACTGCCACCCGCTGCGCCAGGTTCACACACGAGGGTGGGCGAGCGGCCTCAGGATCCCTTGACACCCAACGAGCTGGGCGATATTGCCAAGGTGGGTCCGCTAGGTCCGGTTCTTACATCTCTGGGTGCCGAAGGGACTCCCGACGAGAATGGAGGGGACACGGTGAGGCAGCGCACCGGCAAGCGTGTGCCGGAACTCCACCCTGCCCCGCCGGTGATCCTGGATGTGCGAGGGCGCACTTAGAAAAAAAATACACCCTGAGGAGGGCGTGATGATCTTTCAGTGGTATGGCGGGTCAGATAATACGGGACGCATTCCACGCAGGATGAACGAGTTACTCGTACACCTGCGCGACACGCTGCCGCTGGAGACGCTCGTGCGGGAGCTCGAGGCCCTCGCTCAGGAGGAGCAGGACCCTAACATGAGGGCGAAGATTTTCTTCGAGATTGGGAGGTTGTATGGGCACAGCGGGCAATACGGGATGGATCTTCGTTTTTTTGAAAAGGCGGCAACTTGCTTCGATCTTCTATCGGCGAGTTTTCAGCTGGTGGCGCAGGAATATGTGCGCGTCGCGTTCGCACTCGCCGGTCGTGGCGTTGACGTCGGTGGCGCGCCTCTCAGTCAGTTCGACGATGCGCCCCACGTACTGGCGGCGTTGCTGTGGGGCGATCAGGGAAGGCTGGAAAAGATAGACTGGGAAATCGAGTGTTTGCATTTGGCCGCCTTCTTTCGTGAGTGCGCCGACGTCTTTCGTCACCCGCTCTTCGCCCAGCTCTCCCTGATCGCGGCCGCTCGCGCGCACCACGGAGATAGCGAAGAACCGTCGGGACTCCTTGCACTGGCGCATGCCTATGGCCGTCTTGGCGACAAGGTAAATCTCCGGCGCGTGATCGAAATGCTCAAAGAGGTGGACTTCACTGGCGAGTGGTACCGGGCAGCGGTGGAGCAGTGGGGAGAAGAGGGTGACCGTGGCGCCGTCAGTTGACTTCGTCCTCGGAAAGCCCAGCGAGGCAAGGTGCTGCGGGAGGTGACGTACACGCCCTCGGCCGGGAGCTGGGCCTGGCGCAAGGACCACGTCTGGCGCGACGGCCACCTCCTGGCCTCGGTGTCGGCCTCCGAGGGGCTGCGGCATTACCACCTCGACCACCTGGGTTCGCCGCGGCTGCTCACCGACCGCTGCGCGGAGCGCCTGGCCAGCTGGCAGCTGTGGCCCTTCGGGCTCGACCCCCAGGGTCAGGCCGGGGGTGGCGGGCAGCACCCCGAGCGGATGCGTTTCACCGGCCACGAGCGCGACCTGCACCTTGCAGACCGCGCCAGCGACGACCTCGATTACATGCACGCTCGGTACTACTCCCCGCTGCTCGCCCGGTTCCTGAACGTCGACCCCGGCCGGGACAACGACCTTCGAGCCCCCCAGAGCTGGAACCTGTATGCGTATGTGCGCAACAACCCCGTTCGACTCCTGGATCTTGACGGCAGGGCGGTTTTCGAATCAGCCGATAAGCTTCGCGAGGTAGGAAAAGCAGTCGTGGCGCGTCCGGACCTTCAGCCGCGCAACGGCCAGACCTTCTGTAACTTCGGAGTTCAGGCGATCCTGCGGGCTGGAGGCGATCATTCCCTCGATGGCATGAGGGCGGCGCAAATGGCAAAGTTTTTGGCGAACCCAGACAATGCAACGGAGGTGACATTCGCGGAAGCGGTCGCCCTGGCCAAGAAAGGCGTGACCATTGTGGTTGCCCAAACGGCTGGTTCGGGAGGGCATGTGGCGGTGGTTGCTCCCGAGGATCCCGAAATGGGCGGGTCGAGGTGGGATCATCAGCTGCTTCCGGTGTTGTTCAACGTCGGAGATAAAAACGGGGTTGACGTGTTAAGGGAGTTCTTCAGGTTAGATCACAAGCCGAAGGCGTACCTTCTCAACCGCGACAAGAAGGCCCTCGAGGCGAAAGAGGAGAAGCACCTTGCAAAGACAGATGACGAGCGCCATCAACCGTAATCGAAACGCGTGGACCAGTCACGGCATCGGTGGTGTCGGGTCACGTGGGAGAACCCCTGGGCGGGCGTCAGCTCTGGGACTTGCCGGCTTTTTTTTCACGATACTCCTCGCCTGCACCTCCGCCGCGACAGCTTTCGGCGGGGAGGGAAACGATGCCAAGACCTCCTCCCAGGGGACGCTTCGGGTTCAATCCACTCTGGTCATCGAAAAGGGGGGCGAACACCGGACGCTGCGGCAGCTGGAGCCGGGTGAGGAGTTCCAGGGGTACGGCTTCTTGAGCCCCACGAAGGTCTTCGTGGCGAGCTCGCGCCGGGAATGCGGCGGCGCGTGTACGTACCTCGAAGTCATCGACGTGGAAACCGGGGTGGAGAATCTGTTGCATATCCTCGGAGCGACGGGGGGCTCGGAATTTGAAGTGAGCCCCGACGGCTCGTGCGTTGCCTTCAACTGGTCGCGTGGAATCTGGGTGTTTTCCGGCAGCAAGGTGCTGGCCGACCTGGCAGCCGGACGCTTCGACGAGAGGAACTTCAAGGAGCGGTTTCGCCGGATCGCGGAGGTGGATGATCCACTATGGTTCCTGAGTTGGGTCGATGGGCGCCGCCTCAAGTACTGCGTCAGCAAGAAAGACTGCGGGTGTTCGATGAAAGAGGTTGTCGTATCCTGCGAGGAACCCACGCCTGACCCCCCGCGAGCGGCCCAGGAGGGCGCCGCCAAGGCCGTACCGTAGGGCGGAGCTCGGTGGTGGCTGCAGCCATCCCGGCCCGCACCCACGGGGGGTTTGGGCGTGTGCCGCGCCGCCAGGCGTCTGGAGCATCCGGGCAGCAGCCGCGGCGGACCCTTCCCCGGACGGTGTCCGGGGCGACCTCGCCCCCTGGGCTGCGTCCACCCGGCCCCCGGCGGGGTGCTTCTGCGCTCGTCGGCGTCCTACGATGCGGCGGGCAACCTCACCGGCTGGGCAGTGGGCAGGATGCCTTCCAGGCGAGCTGGGATGCGCTCAGCCAGATGCGCTCCCTCGAGGGCCTGGGGGTGAACCGCCGCTTTACCTACGACGCCAGCGGCGAGCGCATCCTCGTGCGCGAGGTGAACCTCTCGCCGGTGGTGTACACTCTCACGCTGCGCGATCTGGGAGGCAAGGTGCTGCGGGAGGTGACCTACACGCCCTCGACCGGGAGCTGGGCCTGGCGCAAGGACCACGTCTGGCGCAAGGACCACGTCTGGCGCGATGGCCACCTCCTGGCCTCGGTGACGGCCTCCGAGGGGCTGCGGCATTATCACCTCGACCACCTGGGCTCGCCGCGCCTGCTCACCGACCGCTGCGGGGAGCGCCTGGCCAGCTGGCAGCTGTGGCCCTTCGGTCTCGACCCCCAGGGTCAGGCCGGCGGTGGCGGCCAGCATCCCGAGCGCATGGGCTTCACCGGTCACGAGCGCGACCTGCACCTTGCCGATCGCGCCAGTGACGATCTCGACTACCTGCACGCTCGCTACTACTCCCCGCTGCTGGCCCGGTTCCTGAGCATCGACCCCGGCCGGGACAATGCCCTCGCAGCCCCCCAGAGCTGGAACCTGTACGCGTATGTGCGGGGGAATCCAACCAACTCTGTAGACCCAGCTGGAAAGGTGACCTTGGTTTTCACGGTTACTCATGGTAGTAACCTGAAAGAGAAGTTCGGTCATTCTGCGGTCTTCGTTTTTTCGCGAACAGGCAACGCGGCAGGAGTCAGCTTGGGTGGAGAGTACGGCTTTGAGAAGGGGGTAGCAGAGTTCGTTCGGCACTACAACGCTCAAAGCCGCACGGTACTGCTTACCGTCTTGAACACCACGCCGGCACAGGACGCAAGGATGATCGACTTTCCTCCGCTCCAGTCCTGATGGCGGTGTTGACCGCGATGCGCCGGGTGCTGGCCTCATGGTTCGTGAGAACTGTGCGCAGGCTGTCGCCAATACATTGGAGGCGGGCGGCGTCATTCCAACGGGCACGAACCCATCTCACATGCTGGGTGGTGCGTTGAGTACACCAGGCCAGCTCCTTCAAAGCCTGCAGGGGCTCGACACCAACCTTGGAACGATTGTGCTGAAACCGGATTCGACGCCCGAACGAGAGCGCTTCATTCAGTACTTTCTCGATATCACACCGGGGCGTCGGGATAAGGAAACATTATGAAGCGGCCGATTCGGTTCATCCTCCTCGGTCTTCTGCTCGGGGTCGTTGCCGGGGCTGTTTTCTTGGCGATCGAAGTGCGAGCCTTCTACCGTCGTGCACTCCAGGTTCGCACATTTGCCGATATGCAGACTATCACCGCGAGAATGAACGCGGCCATCGACTCGGGCGAGCGCTCCCAGGCCAAATTGTTCTCCCTGGTGCAATCCGTCAATCAGGGACGGGATGCCTGGGGGAGGGACTATGTCTTCGATCTGCAGGCTACCGCCGCGGGAATAGAATACGTTCTCATCTCCCGAGGAAGTGACGGAAAACTCGATCTTTCGGATGTGTCTGCCTACTTCACCCTTTCGGAAGCCGATATTAAGTATCAGTATTCTCGTGATATCGTGTTTCGCGACGGGGTCGCAGTGACGCGAGCCGGGAAGTAGCTCCCTCCCAGCCCAAGATACTGGGCGGTTGGGCGTCTTCCCGGCTCGCTCCCTCGCGAGACCGAGGCGAGGCCGCGGCGGATTGCCACCTCGGGGGTGCGGCACAACGGCGTGCCGGGTGCGGGGGATTGGTCGGCCGGGATCTACGCCTGGGACGGGGCGGGCAACATCAAGGCGATGGCGGCCGACGGGGTGCTCAAGCCGGCGGGGGACACCTTCGTGTATGACAGGGTGTCGCGGCTGCGCCGGGCAAGCCTGGGGGGGTTGAACGCCACCCAGTGCTACGGTTTCGATTCCTTCGGCAACCTCACCAGCTGGGCGCAGGTGCTCGGGTCGGGGGCGTGCACCCCGCCGGGGCAGAGCAACACCAACCCCGCCACCAACCGGCTGCTGCCGCCGGCGTCCTACGATGCCGCTGGCAACCTCACCGGCTGGGGCCGTGGGCAGGATGCCTTTCAGGCGAGCTGGGATGCGCTCAGCCAGATGCGCTCCCTGCAGGGCCTGGGGGTGAACCGCCGCTTTACCTACGACGCCAGCGGCGAGCGCATCCTCGTGCGCGAGGTGAACCTCTCGCCGGTGGTGTACACTCTCACCCTGCGCGATCTGGGAGGCAAGGTGCTGCGGGAGGTGACCTACACGCCCTCGACCGGGAGCTGGGCCTGGCGCAAGGACCACGTCTGGCGCGACGGCACCCTGCTGGCGAGTCAGAGTCCCAGAGCAGGGGAAGGGTTGCGCTACCACGTCGCCAATCATCCGGTCCGCCCGCACTTGGCACCGACACTGGCACGGTCACGGTCACGGACACTGGCACGGTCACGGACACGGTCACGGACACGGTCACGGACACGGTCACGGGTGGCGCCGGACGTGAGCGCGGCCGTGGCGGCCGCAGGTGTTCTGCCATGTGCGAGTGGAACCGTTGGCAACTCTCCGACGCCCTTGCCGGCCTCGACGTGATTCGCGGCCGCACCTGCTGTCCAGGCTTGCGGGCTCGTGCGGGTGAGCGGGCGGCCCGGTGTTTCGCGGTGAAGTCGGGGGCGGGGGGCCAGCTGCAGGTGTGGACGGCGGTGCTGAGCGCCTCGACCTGGGATTGGCGCCGCATCGGCTCGGAAGAGAGAAGCGACCCGGCTCTGGTCAGCGACGTCGTCGCGGCACCTTCGCCAGCCGCCGTCGGGCGGTCGCCAGTTCATCAGGGGTGTTGACGTTGGCGAAGGCGGAGGCGAGGTCGGGGGGCAAGTTCGGGGTGAGGATCTTGGGGTGGGGGGCCACCAGCCGGGGGGCCACCTCGCCGCGCAGGAGGAGGTCTTCCAGCAGCGGTGCGGCCTGCGGCTCCCACAGGGCGGCCAGGGGCTCCAGGTGGCCGCGGGCATCCTGGGGGATGACCGCCCATACCCCGGGCCGGCGATGGGAGAGTACCCAGGCCAGCGCCTGGGGCGTCAGGGCGGGCATGTCGCAGGCGGCGATCAACCAGGCTGCCGCGGGGTGAGAGCGCAGGGCGGCGAGGATCCCGGCCAGTGGACCTGCCACCCCGGGCGCGTCGGGCACCCGGGGGTGGGAGGCGGTGCGCGGCGCTTCACCCAGCAGCACCACCCCCTGCCCATGGGGGGAGAGGGCGTCTGCCACCCTCTGCAGGAGGGAGCGCCCGCCGACCCGGGCAAGGTGCTTGGGCCTGCCCATGCGCGTGGAGGCCCCCCCCACCAGTACCCCCCCAAGCAGCGGGCGGGCGGCGAAGTGCTTCTCGATCACCTTCTCGGCCAGGGCCAGGAAGGCGGCCAGGCGGCCGTCCCCACCGGGCAGGGTGGCCAGGAGGTGGGCCAGGGGAGGGGTTGCGGGCTTGCCTCCCTCGTCTTCGAGCCACACCTTGGGCAGGGGGGTTCCCTTGTGCCCCTCCACCAGCACTAGGTCGTGGGTGGCGGCCAGACCCCGCAGGGCTCGCTCCAGGGAAGTCCCATCGCTGGCCGGCAGGCGGGCGAAGCACTCCGAGGGGGAGCGCAGCACCACGCTGGCGCCGGCGCGGAAGAGGCGGTCGGAGTCCTTGCCCGGGCGATCCACCTCAATGCCGTGGGCGTCGTGCTTGACCACCCCGACCCGCAACCCGCTGGCGACCAGCCGCGAGATGGTGGCCTCCAGGAGGGTGGTCTTGCCGGCGCCGCTCCAGCCGCAGACGGCCAGCACCGGGGCGGGAAGGAAACCAAGCCGCACGGCGCCAGTGTACGTTCTCTCTGTGCTCTCCGCTGCCTGGCCTGGTCAGTGCAAGCCGGAATCCCTTACGTGCCGGGCGCTGTCGCCTTGCGGGGGCGGATGGCAATGGTGCAGCGGGCGGCACACACCAGCTCGCCGCCCTCGTCGGTGACGTCCACGGCGTAGACGTGGGTGGTGCGGCCGCGGTACAGCGGTCGAGCGGTGGCCACCACCGTGCCCGTGCGCTTGGCCTTGAGGTGGGTGGCGTTGAGGTCCACCCCGGCGACGATGGTGCGGCTGAGGTCGACGCTCATGGCGGCGGCAAAGGAGGCGGCGGACTCGGCCAGCAGGGCCGAGACCCCGCCGTGCAGGATGCCGAAGGGTTGCCGGTGGCGGTCGTCGATGTCGAGGGCGACCTGAAAGTTCTCGGGGTCGTAGCGCTGCACGCGGATCCCCAGGGGGGTGAAAACCGTGTGCGGTAACAGCTGTTCGGCGTGGCGAATGAAGGTGTCACGGTCCACCGCTGGCCCCCTTTTCGAGCGGGATCGTAGCACCACCGCGGATTGACGAGCGTGGGTGCGCCTCCTAGAGTGCTGAGGCGATGAAACGGCTCCTGCGGAAACCATGGATAGTGGCGGTGCTGGCGTGCGCGGTGGCATGGGCGGTGCTGCTGGTGGCGCTGGCCTGGGGGAGGTTCGACGGAGATGCACGTGGGTTCATCTTCGCCGGGGCCGCCTTCCAGCGACCGGCGGTGCTGGCCGACGTGCCGGTGCTCTCCCAGTACGGCTACGACGGTCAGTTCTACGCGGTGCTGGCCACCGATCCGCTGCTCCTGCATGCCGCGACCCCGGGATACCTGGACACGGCGGCCTACCGGGCCGCCCGCATCGGCGCGCCGCTGGCGGCATGGCTGCTGGCGCTGGGGCAGCCGGCAGCGGCGGTATGGGCCTACCTGCTGCTGTGCTGGGCGGGGGCGCTGGCGCTGGTGGGGGTGCTGGCCGGATGGCTGGGCGAGCGGGGCGTCTCGCCGTGGTGGGCGGTGGCCCTCGGGGTCAGCGGAGGCGTGGCTGCCTCGGTGCTGCGCGCCACGCCCGACGCCCTGGCGGTGGCGTTGGCGTTGGGAGGGTTGTGGGCGCTGCAGCGGCAGCGACACGGCTGGGCCCTGGGGCTGCTGAGTGCGGCGACGTTGACACGGGAGACCATGGTGCTGGTGGCGCTGGGGGTGGCGGTGGCCGAGCTCTTGGGAGGTCGGCGCCGGCAAGCGGTGTTGTACGCCCTGATTCCCGCCGCGTTGTACGGCGCCTGGCGGGGGGTGCTGGCGCTGACGCTGGAGGACGCCGCGCTGGCGACAGGGGGAAATCTCGGCTGGCCGCTGGCGTGGGTGGTCGGCAAGCTTGCCAGCCTGGGGCGCGGCGGTGCCGGGGCGGTGGGGATGGAGGTGTGGGGGGTGCTGGCGGTGATCGCCGGGTTGGGGGGAGCGGTGGTGCTGGCCCGGCGCTCGCTGCGGGAGGCGCCGGCGGCCTCTTATCTGCTGTTTTCTCTGCTGGCCCTGGTGCTTTCAGGGCAGGTGATGGTCGAGGCCTACGCCTATGCCCGGGTTCTCCTGCCGCTTGCGGCGCTGGGGCTGGTGGTGGCCTCGGGAGGCAGCCCGCTGTCACGGCTCTGGTTCTATTTCCAGGCGGTCTTCCAGGCGCTGGTGGGACTGGCCATGGTGAGGGTGGAGCTGGGCGCCACGTTTCCGGCCCTGGCCAACCTCAAGGGGTATCTTTTCGGGTAGCTCCACCGCCTCAAGACCGAGAGAACGTTCCTCTTTTTCTCGCAGGCTCGCATGGTGGCGGCTCCGTCGGCGGTGAGGGTGGCAGGCCGCGCCCGAGGGTCGCGGCTATACTGCCCGGCCGTGGCGAGGGTCCTCTCCGGCCTTGATCTGCTCCGTCGCGATCCGGCGCTGCTGGCCGGTCGTCGCTTCGCGCTGCTGGCCAACCAGGCGGCGGTGACCGCCGAGCTGGGGCCGGCCTGGGAGGCTTTAGCGCGGACGAAGGGCCAGCTGGTTCGGCTTTTCGCCCCGGAACACGGGCTCCATGGCGTCGCCCAGGACATGGAAGCGGTGGGCGACGAGGTGCTGGCCGGGGTGCCGGTGCGGTCCCTCTACGGAACCGACGAATCCACGCTGGCCCCCTCCCCCCAGGAGCTCAAGGAGGTGGAGGCGATGGTGGTGGATCTTCCGGACATCGGCTGCCGCTACTACACCTTTGCCGCCACCATGGCGCATGTGATGGCGGCGTGCGCGGCCGCAGGCGTGGAGGTGATCGTCTGTGATCGCCCCAACCCGCTGGGTGGCCTGGCTCTGGAGGGCGGGCCGGTGGAGGAGGGACACCGCTCCTTCGTCTCGGAGCTGCCGGTGCCGGTTCGCCACGGTCTGACCCTGGGGGAGCTGGCGCTGCTGCTGCAGGCGGAGCGCCACCCCGGGCTGAAGCTGGCGGTGCTGCCCTGCCAGGGATGGGTCCGCCACCACTGGTGGGATGACACAGGGCTGCCCTGGGTGGCCCCCTCCCCCAACATGCCCACCCTGACCACGGCCACCCTCTACCCCGGTGCCTGCCTGGTGGAAGCCACCAACCTCTCCGAAGGGCGGGGGACGACGCGGCCGTTCCAGCTCGTCGGCGCACCCTGGCTGGACGGCGGGGAGCTGGCCAGGCGCCTGAATGCCCGTGGCTTGCCCGGCTGCCGTTTTCGACCTTGCCGCTTCCGCCCCGAGTTTGGCAAGTGGGCCGGGCAGGTGTGCGGCGGGGTGGAGTGGCACGTGCTGGACCGCCTGGCGCTGCGCCCGCTGGCTGCCGGGGTGGCGCTGCTGGAGGAGACTCGCGCCCTGGCGCCGGAGCGCTTCGCCTGGCGGCGGGAACCCTACGAGTTCGTCGCCCACCTGCCGGCCATTGACCTGCTCACCGGTTCTGCCCGGGCGCGAGCGGTGATCGAGGGGCGGGGTGACATGCCGAGCCTGCTGGCCGAGTGGGAGGAGTACTGCGCGCGGTTTCGCCAGCAGCGTCGAGCCTTCCTCCTGTACCCGGAGGAGGAATGAGGGAGGCGGTGTGGCCGGCGGCGGTGCTGTTCGACCTGGACGGCACGCTGGCGGACTCCTTCGTCGGCATCCACGCGGCGCTGGCCCGGGCGCTGGGCGACAGCGGGCTTCCTCCCCGCGATCTGGAGTGGGTGAGGCGACACGTGGGCCGGGGCGCTCGCCCGCTGCTGGAGGATGCCATCGGCACCGGCCAGGAGGAGCTGGTGCGACGGGTGGGGGAGCGGTTCGGGGAGGTGTACCGGGCCACCTACCTCCAGAACACGCCGATGCGCGCCGGGGCGGCCGAGCTACTCGCCCTGGCTCACGCCAACACCGGCGGCCGGGTGGCGGTGGTGTCCAACAAGCTGGAGTCGCTGTGCCGCACCTGGCTGGACCACGTGGGCCTGGGTCGCTGGGTGCCGCTGGTTGCCGGGCCGGACACCTATGGGGCGGCGAAGCCCGACCCGGCCGCGGTGCTGCCGGTGTTGGAGGCTTTCGGGGTGCCCCCGGAGGCCGGGTTGGTGGTGGGCGACATGCCCATCGATGCCCTTACCGCGGCCAACGTGGGCATGGCGGCGATCCTGGTGGGCGGGGGGGCGGTCGAGGAGGAGGAGCTGCGCCGGGAGCAGCCGCTGGCCGTCCTGGGGGATCTTGGTCAGGTGGCAGAGTGGCTGGTGAGGAATGGGCGCGGGTGGGTCTACCATACGCCCGCGGGGAAGGAGGGAGACGCGAATGCTTGATCGACCGAGCGACAAGGAGCAGGAGTACTTCATGAAGCAGGAGCTGGAGCGCCTGGCCCGGCTGCGCGAGGAGCACCGCAAGAAGCTGGAGCAGGCCGAGCGGCAGAAGCGGAAGGAGCAGTACTGGATGCACTGCCCCAAGTGCGGCGACGATCTGGAGACGACGCAGCTCGGTGGGGTGGAGGTGGACGTGTGTCCGGACTGCGGCGGTCTCTTCCTTGACGCCGGCGAGCTGGACAAGATCCTCGAGGAAAAGACCCGCGGCCCGTTCTCCAAGGCTCTGGGCTCGCTGCGCTCGGTGTTCGGTGGCTGAGTCCGACGCTCGAGCTCAGGGGGAGAATCCCTCGCCAGCGGGAACCGGCCGGCGGCGCCGGCGCGTGGCGCTGGTGTTCGGCGGGCGGTCCGGCGAGCATGAGGTGTCCCTCGTGTCCGCCGGCTCGGTGGCCGTTGCCCTGGATCCACAGGAGTTCGAGGTCCTTCCCATGGTCATCGATCGGGCGGGGAGGTGGGCCAGCCCCGAAGAGGCGCGGCGGATTCTCGCCGCCACGGGCAGGCGCAGCGATCAGGTGCCCGAGGTGCGTGGCGAGCTGGGTCTGGATCTCCGCCTGGTGGCGCGCCAGGTCGACGTGGTGATGCCGATCCTGCACGGGCCCTTCGGCGAGGACGGCACCATCCAGGGGCTGTGCGAGATGCTGGATCTGCCCTACACGGGGTGCGACGTGGCCGCCTCGGCGGTGACCATGAACAAGGTGTTGACGAAGCGGTTGCTGCGCGAGGCGGGGTTGCCCACGCCCCGGTTCGTGGCGGTGGGAGAGCGGGAGTGGCGGGCGACGCCAGACCGGGTGGGCGAGGCGTGTTCGAGCTTGTCTTTGCCCGTCTTCGTCAAGCCTGCCCGCCTGGGCTCCTCGGTGGGGATCAGCAAGGTGCGGGAGCCCGAAGGACTGGTCGCCGCCCTGGAGGTCGCCCTCGCCTACGACGAGCTGGCCATCGTGGAGGAGGGGATCCCGGCGCGGGAGATCGAGGTGGCGGTGCTGGGGGATGATCCGCCGCTGGCCTCGCGGCCGGGGGAGGTGGTGCCCGGCCGGGAGTTCTACGACTATGTGGACAAGTACCTGGCGGACTCCTGCCAGCTGCTGGCCCCGGCTCCCCTGGATGCACCCCAGGAGGAGCGGGCGCGAGAGCTGGCTCTGGCCGCCTTCACAGCCCTGGGGTGCGAGGGGATGGCGCGGGTCGATCTCTTCCTCGACCGCCGGGACGGTCGCTTCCTCGTCAACGAGGTCAACGCCATCCCGGGTTTCACCCCCATTTCCATGTACCCTCGCCTGCTGGCCCTGAGCGGGGTGCCGTACCCCGAGCTACTCCGCCGTCTGATCGACCACGCGCTGACCCGTCACGCCCGGCGGCGGCGCACCGCCGACGCGGCGCTGCGGCCCCTCGCCCAGCGGGCCGGGGCGGAGCCCGGGGGCGCAGAGTAAGACTAGGAGCCTGTTGCGCATAGGTGCGGTGCAGATCCGGGACGAATGCTTCGCGTCGCGGCTGAAAGGGCTTGTTTTTCTGGGTGGATGCGTGATAAGTTATGGGCATGAAGCAATTTCGACAGTGGG
>Ga0226835_1001202_pt1 | contig 15510 bp, 15 predicted proteins | sample LAC_MetaG_1_FD_163627 | JGI IMG/M metagenome (GOLD analysis project Ga0226835, IMG submission 163627) | Anaerobic ammonium oxidizing microbial communities from anammox membrane bioreactor (MBR) in UC Berkley, California, United States -... | ecosystem: Engineered > Bioreactor > Anaerobic >...
TTCGATTTTACGACGTTGATTGGGCAAATAACCACTGCGGTATCCAGAGATTCGATCTTTGATTTGCGGATTAAGATCAGAGATATATTTTCTAAGAATTTCGACAAACCGACGGGTTCGAGCGAAGACTATGGTTTGAATTTCATAGGAAATAAGATCTCGTAACAGTCGCTGGCTTTCCTGCATGGCGCTGGCGCGTATTCCCAGAGAAGAGTCGATTACAGGGGGATTATAAATCAGAAAGAGTCTTTCACCCGTTGGAGCACCATCATCATCAATCAACGCTACGGGTTGCTCTGCTAACCGGCTGGCGTGTTCTGCGGGGTTCCCAATGGTTGCTGAAGTGAAAATGAATTGAGGGGAGGAACCGTAAAATCGGGCGATACGCTTTAAACGGCGCAACAAGTTTGCAAGATGAGAACCAAAAACACCCCGGTAGGTATGGACCTCATCAATCACTATATAGCGTAGATCCCGAAACAGAGCCTCCCAGCGAGTATGGTGAGGGAGAATCCCCATGTGGAGCATATCGGGATTCGTAAGCACGATGTTTGCCCTTGAGCGAATTGCACTACGCTGGTGAGTTGGCGTATCACCATCGTAGACAGCTGCGGTAATGGAAGAACCTTTTAACCACTGGACAAGTTTTTCATATTGGTCTTGAGCTAAGGCTTTCGTTGGATAGATGTATAAAGCCCGACTACTTTCTTGATGGAAGCAAGCGTCGAGTACCGGTAAATTAAAACATAACGTCTTTCCGCTGGCCGTACCGGTAGCAATAACAATCGACTTTCCTTCAAGGGTCGCTTCCCAGGCGTGTTGTTGATGGCGGTATAAAGAATGAATTCTTTCTCTTTCTAATATTCGTCTCAATTGTGGGTGAATCTCATCCGGTAATGGTGCAAAGACAGCAGGCTTTGCAGGAATACGTACAACTTTCCAGATATTTTCTGAGATTGTTGCATCGGAATTCCATAAACGAAAGACATGTTCAACGGGTTGTGCTTCTTGGTGATTTTCAAACGATTCAGCCATAGGTAACTCTGTTGTACCCGAACTTAGAACAAATATCAAGGTTTTTGGGGTTTTTCACCTTGAAAGAGAGTGTTATACAATTAGAAAGGTTGCTGGAAGAGGAATATACGATTTTTAAAAAGGGTAAATTCATGGCTTTACTCAGTGGAATTTTTTTATTGACCTTGGGATGGATTGCCGGGTTATTGATCAATTACCTGGCCGATCAACTCCCCTTTTTTCGATCACTTCATCAACCCAGATGTCGGCGCTGCAGTGGTTTACAATCCTGGTTGCAATTTTTCTTTCAGGAAGACTGCCCAATTTGCGGAGCTACCCAGGCCAATCGGCATAAAGCAGTACAAATCGCATACCCATTACTCTTTATCGGGAGTCTTTTCTGGATTCCAGGCCGCCTTATCCTTCTGGAAGTCATTTTAATCCTTACTTACTTTGGCCTGGTTTTGATCATCGACCTTGAGCATCGTTTGATTCTCAATCTGGTGATATACGTAGGGGCCTTTTTGGGAATAATTGCTGGATTTCGGTTACATGGGCCGGGTAACACTTTGCTGGGAGGAGCTGCTGGATTTGCCATGATGTTGATTCTCTACTGGATTGGGGAATTATTTACGCATTTTCTGTCGAAGCGTAGAGGAGAGCCCATTGAAGAGGTTGCTCTGGGGTTTGGTGATGTAAATCTTAGCGGAGTTCTGGGGTTATTCCTGGGGTGGCCTGGAATCACTCTGGGGCTTTTCGTGGCAATTGTGTTAGGAGGCATTGCCAGCGCTGTCTTCTTGATTGTTATGACCCTGAGACGAGAATACAAAGCGTTTACCGCTTTACCGTATGCTCCATTTCTGCTATTCGCCACATTATTCCTGTTGTTTCGCCCTTAAGCCGGGGCTCTGCCTGGCATAATTTCCTGGTGAGGGCCGGCCCTCCATACCTCTTCACTGACCAGGTCTACATATTGAGAAAAATTTTTTTCGAATCTACTCAATAAAAGCTGGGCTTGAGTATGGTAATCTTCCGGGTTACTCCATGTCTGTCGTGGATCGAGAATTTCTGTGGGGACGCCATCACAGTGTAAGGGAATTTCAAGCCCAAAGTACGGCTCTTTACGATACTCTTCATGATCCAGAGAGCCATTAAGAGCTGCTTTAATCATCGCCCGCGTGTAGCGAATGGAAATTCGCTGACCCACCCCGTAGGCTCCTCCAGTCCACCCGGTATTTACCAACCACACTTTGACCGATCGTTCTCTGGTTTTCTCTCCCAGAAGATTCGCATATACTGTTGGGCTAAGCGGAAGGAATGGCGCTCCAAAACAGGCTGAAAACGTTGCTTGAGGCTCTGCGCCTAATCCTGTCTCTGTACCGGCCAGCTTGGATGTGTACCCGGAAAGAAAATAATACATCGCCTGATCCTGAGATAACCGGGCGATGGGAGGGAGGATTCCGAAAGCATCAGCTGTGAGGAAAAAAATATGTCCGGGATGATTGCCAATTCCTCCGGGTACATGGTTGGGAATGAAGGTGATTGGATATGCCCCACGCGTGTTTTCGGTAAGATGATCATCATCAAAATCAAGCTCTCGGCTTATTGGATCACAGGTGACGTTTTCGAGCACTGCACCAAACCGGTGGGTAGCTGACCAAATCAGTGGTTCCAGCTCTTCTCGAAGATGGATGGTTTTTGCATAACATCCGCCTTCCAGGTTGAAAATCCCATCTCTATACCAGGCGTGTTCATCATCCCCGATAAGGTAACGATCAGGGTCTGATGAAAGGGTGGTTTTTCCCGTCCCCGAAAGGCCAAAAAACAAAGCCACATCTCCATCGGAGCCCTGATTGGCTGAGCAGTGCATGGGCAGGATTCCCATGGGGGGGTAAAAATAATTTAAAGCGGTAAAAACTGCCTTTTTTATCTCTCCAGCATAGGAAGTGCCTGCAATGATTAAAATTTTCTTTTCAAAATCCAGGGCAATTAAGATATTCGAACGAGTTGAATCGAAAGATGGGTGAACCTGGAAATCGGGACAATGGAAGATGGTAAGCTCTGGGATATGTTGAATGATTTTATCTTGTGGTAGGCGAATAAATAAGTTATGAGCAAATAGAGCGGCCCAGGCTTTCTCTGTGATTAATCGAATAGGAAAGCCGAAATCAGAATGGGCTCCTGCCTGAAGATCCTGTACAAAAACATCTCTTCCTTGAAGATAAGCCCGGATTTTATGGAGTACCAGATCAAACTTTTCGGGTTGAAATGGCTGATTGACCTTTCCCCACCAAACATGATCGGCAGCGTGGTTTTTTACAATAAATTTGTCGTCGGGAGATCGTCCGGTAAATTTTCCAGTTCTGACTACAATGGCACCGGAGCTCGAGAGAATGGCTTCCTGTTTTTGAATGACCTTCTCAATTAAAGCGGACGGTTTAAGGTTCCAGTACACTCTACCTAGATTGTGCAAACCGTGATGCTCAAGAGGGTATTTTCCAGGCATCCCGTCTATTTGCATGCAATGCTCCTTGTTTCGCCTTATTTTGGATGAAACTGATTGAACCAGAACCACAATACATCTGCTGCTGGCTTCCCGTTAATCGAAACAGATTGATCGGCTATTCCCACCGGCGGATAAAAACCCGCAGAAAAAACACCTGCAAGCCAATCATTTCGGCTGATTTCGTGAAGAATGGCGTTATAAATTACGGCCTGGGTGCGAAGATCGGTCTCTACGGATGGGATCTCCAGCCCTCCCTGGTAAAAAACAGTCGCCGGGAGGCAGGCATCAGCAGATCGAATGCAACCGCTTGCAGCTCCCCGAACAGAGGGATAGGCAATGCCAAGAATCATTGGTTTATCAAACCGATCACGAAGACTGCGTAAATCGGTTTCAAGAAGATGTTCAACATTGGAGGAAATTTCTGTCTCCCCTGGAGTATCCTGACTATTCAGAGGTGCTTCGAGGAGCACATAGAGTTGATCGACCTCGTTGAGAAAGGGCGGAATGTTTTTGAATCCTTCGGGATATGGCAGGAACCAACCGATTTGACCTTTAAAACGCTCTCTCACCTTTGAGATCAAATTCCGCCAGCGCAACTCAGCATCCCCAGGGGAATTCGATCCTCTCCCGTCAGGTAAAATTCCATTCGGAAAAGCTGGAAGGATGTTAGTCTCTCCGATGATTAAAATATCGGCATGATTTTGCTGAGCCAAATCCGCATGATGAAGGAGAAATGCTTCGTAACGGTCAAACCAGGTTTGCCACCAGTTACTGTCCCGGGGGGCTTCATTCCACCATAAAAGCGCGGGTTTATCCAGGGAAGTAGTTGGGTGTACTGCTACCGCTAAGCCTTTTTGTTTGGCCAAATTTATCTGCTCGGAAATGTCATACCAGGAAGCATCGACGCCTGCGACCAGTTGGAGCATGGGGGGAATGTTCCCACTATAATGCCAAGTGGGTGAAAGAATGACCCGGTTGGCATTTATTTTCGAAATACTTTCAAAGGCCTGAGTAAAGTAGGGTTGCCATGAAGGGTGGTAATCTGGAATCAATTCTATGGCCGTCATAAAGGATTCTGGTTTTTGGGGAATACTTCCACCGGGTACTGTGACGGGGTCGATTGCGCCAGCCATCCAGTTCCACTCCGCTACTTTAATTTCGAACACCTGTGAATCAGGCTGGGGAGTAAAAGATCGGCTTAGTCCTTCGGTTCCTTTGGTCTGAATGTCATCAGCTATTCCGCATTGTTCGTTTCTGCAAATTCGATAAGAAGTTTCACCAATCATATCCAGTGGACTGTAAAGGATAAATAACCAGCGATTATTTCCCAGAGGCCACATGGGGATTGGTTCAGTCCACCCATATGGGTTAAATTGAATGGATATAGTTTCGCCAGGGGGTGTTGAGCCTGGAACTTCGACGCGAAAGGTGACTGAGCCCTTTCCGGGAGAAGACCAGCTGGCGATTTGATCCTCTACGGTGGCAGGAGTAGAAGGAACAATCAGCTGGCGGGTTATCCATTGCCCCGACCCATCTCTTTCTGCGTTCCAAAAGCCATCTCCAATAGTGTATTTATATCGAAGGTCAAGTCCCACAGGTAAACGCAACTTGATCTCGTATTTACCATCCTCTCGCAGTTTTAAGAGCGGCGCGCGTGAAGCCAGAACATTCATCCCACCACGAAGGTTGGCGTAGGTATTCCCTAGGGGATAAGTATTACCTACCAGTCGAATGGGCAAGCCCATTAAGCTACCACTGGGCGGGATTGCGATAAAGGTAACTTCTGAAAATGAGGCCGATGGAATACGAATATCTGCCGGCGTGGCTGAGTTTTCTGCCACCTCAGCTTCTTGCTGGAACACCGGATAACTACCATCCAGGCTGTAAACGACCAGATTGTGAATGCCCGGTGGTAGATGGTCTATGGTAAAAGTTCCATCAGATGATGAAATGGTTTCCTGTCCGCAGATTGTAACCAGGCTGGGAGAAACCGGCTCCCCGGTCTCTTGATCTAAAATTCTGCCAACAATCCGACCGTACGGCCCATCATAGGGCAGGTTGCTCCAGGCTGTAATGGTGTCGTGAATAACTGCCGGTGCGGAGGCCAGAACCATCCGGTATCGCACCTGCTTACCAAGACTGTTGTACTCATAAACAGGAATATTTCCATCTCGAACATATCGATATTTAATAACCGAACCCGCATTCACAGTTAACTTAAGGGAAAAGGTATCAGCGCTCTGGGCATTCATTTTCATCCGGGTGGGATTGAATGCCAGCCCGGTAACTTCATCTAACACTTCCAGGGCTACTGATTGCCCGGTTTCTACAGGAGAAGGAAGCCTGGCGATGAACTCCAACTCGACGAGTTTTGAGGTGTTCGCAGGTTTCTGACTTTCAGGGGGTAGGGGAGCAACCTGAGGAATATCTACCCACGAGCATGCGTTAAGAAGGAGAGGGAACACCAGAAAGAGGGTAAAAATAAACGGTTTTCCTTTCTTTTTCATGGTGCTCCTGTGTCTATGTAGGGATGGGTTACGCTAAGGTTGGGCTCCAAACTCGATCTCAATCTCGGCCTGATGATCAGCCAGGCTCCCCAGGACTCCATTAACGAACCGGGGAGTGCTATCAGAACCGAAGATTTTCGCCAGCTCTACGGCTTCATTAATGGCCACTTTAACAGGTGTGCACTTTTCTACAGCAAACTCCCAAAGAGCAATCCTGAGAATATTGCGATCAATCACGGCCACCTGATCCATCGGCCACTCAGGAGCATGCCGGGCAATCAGATGGTCTAATTTAGAGGCAAGAGGTAAAACGCCGAACACAATTTTCCGGCTAAATTCTGAAAGCTTATCATCCAGCGGTTCATCCATTAATCGCTGGTTTAAAGCCTCCAGGGGTGGATGGCCTGTCAGATCAACTTCATAAAGAACCTGCAAGGCCACACTTCGGGCCTTGGTGCGTAATTTCATGGGTCAATTCTCAGGTGTGTTGTATTCGATATCTTCAACGTGAATATTAACTTTACCCACTTCCATGCCCACCATTTCGGAGATAGCACGGGAGACCTTAGCCTGAATAGCCCGCCCCACCTCGCGAACGTTGACATCTTTTTTCATGATGACATAAATGTCAGCGTATACCACACCATTATCCACAGTAATCCGCACCCCCTCGTTCGGGCTCCGCGAGAAAATCCGGTTAACATCTGCAGGAGGAGTAGCCAGGCGATGTACGCCGGGCACGCTGAGGGCGCTTAATCGAGCGATTGACAGCAGAACTTCTGGTGCGATGGTTGTTTTCCCTGGAGGTTGTTTATTCATATTCATAACCGTGTTATTCCTTCAATATATTCTAACTCATTCTGAGCCAGAAAGGGAACAATCGGTGGCATGATGAAACGCAAGGGTGGTTGTGGCATGGGGTAAGATTCCAATTTTTGGGGGGGAAGAAAAATTATTCAGGGCTTTTTGAAATGCAGTCTGAATATTGGGCGCAGGTGTTAAAAGGAGATGATGTACGCGCTTTTCTTCTATGTTTGACACCAGTATGATGTTGAATTTTTCCAGCAAACGGGCAACCTGAAAAGCCTTATGGGGACCCACTTGGAAACCCAAAGATTGAAAATGGGAGTAAATTTCAGAGATGGAGCGCTTCCCTTCCATAAATTGCTCATAGGTTGCACTACCAATCCCTTCAGAACATTCGGCTAAAAGTATAATCGTCCCCCCCACATTGCAGAACATGGAAGCATGGGTAATGGCTTTTTGGGCCTGATAAAAATTAATATCTTTTGGATACCCCCCTGCAGAGGCGATCACAAGGTCAAAGAGGTTTGGGTTAAAAACCCCCCATAAAGCTTTGGAGGCCTTAATCCCTTCCCGAATGACTGCTTCGGGATGACCGGCAAAAACCCGCACAATTTGTTTATCGTGGTTTAAGATGGCGTTAATCGCCAAATGTACCCCGATTCTGGCTCCGATTTCTTCGATATCCTGCCGTAGCGGGTTTTTTTCAAATTCTCCGATCCAAGCATCAGGTTGGGTTAACAGAGCATGGTTGGCGTTAATGGTCGGCCAGCCAGCAAGGCCAATCGCTGCCGTCTTATATCCTCCAGAAAACCCGGCAAAGTGATGCGGCTCAATGTCGCCGACCACTATCTTGAGGTCAGCCTGGTAAAACTGCCGGTTAACCCAGATGGGCGTTCCCCGGCTGGTTTCTCCAAGATGGATCAGGTTGTTTTGATCTTCGATATTATGAGAATAGATTGAATACTGTTCGACAATGGATGATGGAAGGATCGAAGAAAATTCTTCCGGTTTCATGGGCAAATGCGAACCGGTGGCAACCCAGATCTTTATTTGTTTTTGGGGTATGCCCATGGAATGCAATCGTTCCAGAAGTGGGGGCAGTAGTAAATGGTTGGGCGCTGGCCTGGTTTTGTCATTGATGGCAATGGCTACCTGTTGATTTGGAAAAACAGATGTCCAGAAATTCACCTCGTCAGGAGATACCCTGAGAGGATCTTGGAGCGCCTGTTTTACCAACCTTAAAGGATCGGGTGCTGGTTCAAGCGAAGGAGGGGCAATCCACTTCTGAGTGTATTTCTCGGGAATTTCGAGTTGTTGAAGTGTTTTACCGAAGGGTAATGAATATTGAGCCATACGCTTATTTTACCGCAGGGATTGTTTAATTTAACTCAGTTAACCCCTGAGCTACCTCCCAGGAAGTTTTACTCAATTGATGATGGATGGTCAGCTCTCTGCGATATATACGGAGGGTCGTTTGCAATAACTGAGGGGCAGACAATATTTCCAGAAGTTTCTGTTTTTCAAAAGCAGGAATTTGTAATATTTCACAGGCCATAAAAATCAATAATGTTGGGTCATCTGGAAGCTGAAACTTATGGAGATGGTTCTGTATGGATTCCATATCACAATTTTTACTCGTTGAAGTGATGCATTGAATATAAGATTTAACCATTTTACGAAGAAGATTTGCTCCTCTGACTACCTCCAGGGTTCGGGGAGATTCTGTAGGGAGAACATCGACACTGGCAATGGCGTAGAGATGGCGACTCATGATTTCGAAAATTCGAAACCGATCCTGCCCCACAGCGATAAGATCCATATGCCCATTCGGGAGCGAATCTACATGGATTATATGGGCTATACAACCGATGTCAGATGGTGTAAGGGGCTGTGTGAAGCCCGGTTCTGTTTCTTGATATACAACACCAAAGAGATGATCTGTAGTTATAGCCTTTTGCACCATTAACCGGTATCTCTCTTCATAAATGTGGAGGTGCATGGGCATTCCGGGGAATAAGACGGTATTTAGCGGGAATAACGGTAAAGTTAACATAAAAATATTCTAATACTTTCCCATCCTTCCAGGTGGAAAGCATATAACCTCTAAGTTATTCGGTTTGCTGATTGTGGCGAAGCCTGTCTTTCGGCTTAAGGCGACAGCTTGGGGTCTACGAAAATTTCCACATAAAATGTGCAACGCACCAGGGACCCTTCGGTGAGTGTCCAGTAAGTTAGATAATATCCTGGGTCTTTGGGAGCAACCATAGATATCGTCAGGTCGAAATTGCTTCCTGAAACCACATTCGTTGGAAAATCAATCAGGTTCTTGCTGGTATGCATCGGCGTTCCCCCTCCAAACCTGACATCAATATTATCTTTAGTCCAATCGCGATCACTCGTGTTTTGCAGGGTCCATAATGTGGTGAAGGAAGCACCTGGAGCGACACTGGACCCATCTGCTGGAGACTGATTAATAACTTTACATTTTCCAGCGAGTGGAGGACGTTCATTGGTAGGATAGATGGTTTTGGGAATCGGGGTTAAGGTAGGTAGAACGAAGGGCGTAAAAGTTGCCAGCGGTGTCGATGTTGGTCGACGAGTGGGAGTAAATTCCTCTGTCGGTAAGGGAGTGGGAGTCCATGTAGGGGGTAAACGGCGAGGGGTTGGTGTAAAGGTTGGTATGAACAGCGAAGTGATTCCACCTCCATCAGGCGGGAAAGGATTGAAAGGCATATTAGGGTTGATGAAGATCACCAGAAAAATAATGACCATTCCAATCATACCAATGATCAGGAGGAAAGTTAGAATATCCCAGATTGATGTTTTCATGGTCAGATCCTCACGAGGTCTACAATCTCCATCCGTTCCCTTACCTGATTATATAGGAGTTTTCATTATTTCATCTTATCATGCAAGAAATGCGCCAGAAGATTTTTTGAGATGATACGCGCAGAAATACGCCTTGCTTATCGTCGTTTTATGATTCGAGCGAATAAGAGGATAATTCCGCCGATAAAACCTGCTGCGGCCCCAAAGAGCAGCGCTTCCCTAGGTCCAAAAAGCGGGGTCAACTCGCCCTCCACGTGTTGGGCGACCAGAAAAACCACACTGCTATCTTTGAAGACGGCTTTCCGGGTGACCATCACAGCAGCGGCGCTCTGATCCATGTTAACCTCGGCGCCGGCAACGATGACCTTACTGGAAGACAGATCCATTACTACTCCAGCTCCGGCTACCACTGCACCAGCAGAAGAGTTACTCAGGCGGGCATCCTTCTGCGTTTGAACAAAGCCCAGCTTACTTCCATTCACGTCTGCACTCTCAGCGTTAAGTTTTGCCAGAGCAGCCTGCCGTAAAGTGGCATTGCCCGCTTCAGCTGATTGGACGATACCTTGCCGCACTGTGATATGGTTGGCAATCAACCGCTCTGAACGCTGGCCTTTTATCTCTGGTTCAGCATTCCAATCGTGGGTTTGATTTTGTTGTTGTTCCATATACTTTTCTCCATACCTTACACCGGGAACCAGAAATCGCCTGTGTTAAAAACAAACCGAAGGAGAAGACTCCCCACCAGGATGACCACGGATACCCCAATCATGACATAATCCATTCCCTGGTACTTAAGGGATTCCACCCAGGTTCTCTTTTTTAATCCAAAACAACGCAAATCCATGGCGTTAGTAATATCTTCGCCTGCTAAAATGGCATTCATCGTCACCGGTACAAACAATGGAGCCATTCGGCGAATCCGGGTAAAAAGGTTACCTTCTATTTTTTCTACCTCATATCCTCGAGCGCGTTGAGCATCCAGAGTAATTTGAAAATCTCGGGCGAGGGTGGGTATAAACCGGAAGGCTAAATCCATGGTAAAGGCAAGTTTATCGGGTAATCCAATCCCCCGAAAAGTAACCCCATACTTTCGCGGGTCCATAGTGAATGGGATGACAAGAAATAACGAACCGATGGAAATAATACGCAAAAACTGGGCTAATGCAAACCAAACCCGCTCTCGGGTAAGCACATAATGGATGATCCATCCTGTGAGCGGAATTTTTATCTGAAATTGGAGCAGGGTTTTACCACCACTAATAACCCCCCCAATGGTTCCACCGCCGGTGATAATTGTGTTGACCAGAATCATCATGGTGGAAAGCACGAGGATAAACAACCATGCCCGGCGAGTTTCCTGCCACGTCAAACGCGCCAGGAATACCTGACTGATGGATAAGAGAAAGAAAAAAGATAGGTACCGAATATCCCAGAACAGAACAATGGAAAACAACAGTGCCAGAGACATGATCCACCGGGCGCGGGGATCAAAACGTTCAATGAAGCTATGCCTTGGGCGATAACTGAAACTAACCAGCATGCAACCCTCCTGCCGACCCAGTTTCCGCGGTTTACCCGGGAAACTGGGTCGGCGTAAGGCTTAAGAGCTAACGGCCGGACCGGGCAACAATGGCGCTATAGGCCACCATGAGGATGGGAACGAGGATTAATCCATTGATCACATTGGTAATAAATGCAGGTACGAAATTGAGTGAAATTGCGGTTGCCAGATCAATCCCCGAAACCCAGATCTCCGACAGAGAGGCAATTCCCATTCCTAGAACCACCCCGAGAATAACCATCCCTTCTGCTTTTAAGAGGTCGCCCCAACTGCGGAAATCTTTGATGCTCAAATAGATCAACCCCGGGACCAGGGCCATCAGACCGTTTCCAAGATCCCACCACGGCCAAAAGCCATAACCCGAGAGCAAATCCGAAAGGATGTTTCCAATAGCTCCCGATAGGAACCCGACAATTGGCCCAAAAGCTACCCCGAAGAACATCGGAATGGCGACTGCAGGGCGAAGGGAAACGTTTCCAGCGCCGGGTATCTGGAGTAAATTCGTGGCATAGGAAAGTACTCCGTACAGAGCAGCTCCGATAGCTGCAAATACAACTTCACGAGTGCCAAAAGCCCACAAAGTTTTTTTCATCTTACACCTCCGAATCTGGAAAACTGGATGAAAGATAGTTAACCAGAGCTTCCGCCCGCATGAATCGCCCGGTCCGCGGAAGGAGCTCAAGGTTCAACCGTAAGAGAGAAGTAGGTAACACATGAGTACTGCGGAGCAGCTCTTCGTCGCTTAAAACATCTTCTGGGCGTCCATCGGCTGCAATCTGGCCATCTTTGAAGAGGAGGACTCGGTTGGAATAAATGATGGCCAGGTCAAGATCATGGGTAATGAACAGGATGGCATCAAACCCTGGCATTTGGATGATTGCATCCATAAAAGAAAGGTAATTCCAGTAATCCTGACCAGTAGTCGGTTCATCCATCATTAAAATTCTGGAGCGCATAGCCAGAATGGCGGCAATGCTAACACGTTTTTGCTGGCCAAATGATAACGCCAACGGAGGAGATTTCCTTTCATGGAGAAGATTCACGCTCCTTAATGCCCACTCAACGTTTTGTTGAATTTGTTCAGGAGGGTGCTTCAGATTTTTGGGGCCAAACTCAAGTTCTTCCTGTACGGTAGGGGCAAACAGCATCTGAGAAGGGCTCTGGAAAACATAGCCAATGGTTGCGGCCGCCTGAGCTACCGAGAGCTGTTTTGTGGGTCTCCCTTCCAGGTAAACGGCTCCCCGGGTAGGTCTGAGAAGGCCGATGGCATGTTTTACCAGGGTGGTTTTCCCGGCGCCATTGGGTCCCAGGATTGCAATAATATCTCCTTGCCGTATGGAAAAATTTACATCCTTCAGAACCAGATCGCTTTCTGGTTTATAACGGAAATCTACATGTTCAAAGCGGACCAGTTCCTTAGCGTTAGGTGGAGGAGAAGCCGGACAAATGGATGGGAGTGAACCGGGTTTCAGGCGCTTCACAACAACCTCTGCCGGGAGCTTCACCCGATTTATTTCGATCGAGTCAAGCATTCCGTGAGGATCTCCATAGTATGTAACCAGGCCATCCTCCATATACATCACGCGATCGGGATGAATTGCCAGTACATCATCGACGCGGTGTTCTACCATGACAATGGTTATTCCATCATCGGCAAGTTTACGGAACATTTGTAATGCATCCGCGGCAGAAATAGGATCGAGGCTTGCCAAAGGTTCATCTAACAATAATATTTTCGGCTGCATTACTAAAATACCGGCCAAGGCTACTTTTTGTTTTTCACCGCCAGATAAACTGAAGGTTTCACGATCTCTCAGGTGGGAAATTTTCAAATATTCCAGGGTCTCTTCAACCCGGTAAATGATCCTCTGGCGTGGAACCGCCAGATTTTCTAAACCGAAAGCCACCTCGTTAAAAACGTGGCTTGAGACAATTTGCCGTTCAGGATCCTGAAGTAAAGTGCCTACCTGTTGTGACAGCTCGGACATACTGAGCTGTTGAATTGATTCACCAAAAATAGTAATTTCTCCGGTTAAGTCTCCCGAATATACCCTGGGGGCAAGACCATTGATACATCGTAACAGGGTGGTCTTTCCGCATCCACTGGTGCCAGCGACGAGGAGTAGCTCACCTGGTTTTACTTCCAGGTTAATATTTTTAATGGACGGATTATCTCGCCGATGATATCGGAAGGTCAGGTTTTGGATGAGCAAAGGGAGTTCTTTTCCAGACTGCATAGTAGTCTATCGATTTTCAGGAAATATCACCGTGATCTGATCCCCGATGCCCAGGCCGAGCATGTGCTGAGCTGAGCCATTAACGACCCCTATTGAGAGAAATCCTGCACTGTCAACCAGGGCTACCAGCTCCCCTGGATGCCTGTCTCCAAAAGTTTTTGAAACCCCATCGATGCGGGCTGTACCAGCCAAAATGATGATTCTCGATTCTTCCCCGATCATTTCTCCCGGTAAATTGGTAGATAAATTTCCGAAATGATCCACATGAATGATTTGAGCCAGAAAGCCCTCTCTCGTCTTTTCTGGTTCAGGTAGAGACAATTGGAATGGGTCGAATATTCTAATACCCATCTGGTCTGGTGCAATTCCCCGGGCAAGATAAGCCGCAGCGGGGGCAAACACATCGCGACCATGAAAGATGGAGCTGATTTCTTTAAGCCAGTACTGTGGACGGTTGAGATGGAAGTATTCAACCGGGTTTCCCGTGGCCTCTACTCGCCTGGCGGCGACCGAAACCAGCCCGTTATCGGGCCCAACGAAAAATTGATCCCCAAGCTTTACGGCCAGAGGACGTCGGTTAGTACCCACACCAGGGTCAACCACCACGACATGGATCGTCCCGGTAGGAAAGTAGGGTAGAGCACGGTCAAGTACCAGTGCGCCAGCCAGGGTATTATGACGGGGTACATCGTGGGTTAAATCGACCACTCTGGCCTCCGGCGCAATGGACCAGATCACCCCGTGTAGGATACCACAGGCATAATCGCCGTGGCCGAAATCGGTGGTTAATGTGACGAGACTCATTGGGTTGATTTTCCTTCTACAATGATTTCGTCACCCACATTGGCACCGAGCAAAGATTTTGCATCGCCGTTAACGACAGATATGGATAAATCGTGATCGGTCCCGATTAAGGCGATCAGCTCTCCCGGAGAGCGCTCCCCAAACGTTTTTACAAGGCCATTAATGGTGTGTCCTGCCACAGTAATTTTTATTTGATCCATCTCGGCCAGGTGCGCTTCGGTGATATTTGTGCTCAGATTGCCAAAATGGTCTACAGCTATCACTTTGCCTATCCATCCCTGTGGAGTGCGAATGGGTTCGTCCGGTTGAATCATCACAGGATCGTCGATTGGGTCTCCAAGGGCATCCAGGGGGACACCGGATGCCAGATGAGCTGCTACCGGGGCAAAAATATCTCGCCCATGGAAAACACGGCTGGGTTTCGGTAGCCAGTATTGCGGGCGGTTCAGATGAATAAATTGCAAAGGATCATTCGATTTTCTAGCTTCGAAGATAACAGGAGAAAACAGGCCATTATCCGGCCCGACAAAAAAATAGTCTCCAAGCCTCATGGCAATCGGTCGCCTGTTTGTACCCACCCCCGGATCAATGACGGCAACATGGATGGTGCCAGCCGGGAAATATCGATAGGAGCGAAACAGGACCAAAGCCCCTTCTTGAATATTCTGCGGTGCAATGGAGTGGGTGATATCGGCAATCTGGACAGATGGGGCTATGCTATAAATTACCCCTTTCATGATTCCAGGATAGCCATCAAGGTAACCAAAATCAGTTAAAAGTGTTATGTGTCTCATCGGAATCATTATACAATGCAATGAAAATTAAAGCCCCGAAGAAGATAGCCAGCGAACTCCTAAAAAGCCAAGGATCAAACAGAAAAAACCGGTTGCCGCAAACATGGGTTGGATGCCAATTCCATCTGCGAGAGCGCCGCTGATCCAGGGGCCGGCAAACATCCCCAGACCATAAATGGCCTGGTGTAACCCCATCGCGGTGGAGCGTTGTTGATCGTCTACTCTGGAAATGGATAACCCCATGAGCAGAGGGTGAGATATCCCTGCTCCAAGGCTTGAGATAAATTGGGCAAAAAAGAGCCATCCCAGAGATGGAGAGAACGCCGCCAAAATTGTTCCTGCAGCGAGGAAGGTGAAACTTGCGGCGGTCAATCTGCGGTACCCAAACCGGGCTACGGCTGTTGTGACCATGTTACCGATCATGACGATTGCAATGCTGCCACTGGTAAGT
>Ga0226835_1001203_pt1 | contig 15503 bp, 14 predicted proteins | sample LAC_MetaG_1_FD_163627 | JGI IMG/M metagenome (GOLD analysis project Ga0226835, IMG submission 163627) | Anaerobic ammonium oxidizing microbial communities from anammox membrane bioreactor (MBR) in UC Berkley, California, United States -... | ecosystem: Engineered > Bioreactor > Anaerobic >...
GACGTTGCGCGCCCAACCCTGCGCAGCACGACGGATGGCTGCCTCTGTGAAGATGGATTGTTGTCCAGAGAGGAAAGGCTGCGGCTGATGGATAAAGGCTTCGCGTATTTCCCGATCCTCTCTGGAGAGGCGTTCGGGGAACTCGATAAAAGTCTGGAAGCGATGGGAGATGACCACATCACGTCCGTCGCGCACAATATAGATCAAATAGCCATCTGGATAGACTTTGTGCATCAGCCGCACCGCCTCGCCATCCAACAGGCTGCTGGGGCTTTTATCGCCCACGATGCGTTTGCCCTCACGACGTGCGTCGCGCTCCAGGATGTAATCCGCCGCGGCGCGCAGCACCACAGGCGAAAGGTCGCTGCCGCGGTTCCAACGGTTGCTGCCCCGCGCCAGCCATGCTCCAACTTCTTCGTCAGCCACCAGGGCTTCCAGCAGCGGCGGTCGGGTGAAGAAGTGCGCCTGATAGTTACAATGAACTTCGGGGTGCAGCCGGATGAGGCGCGCCAGCATGGTGGTGCCGGAACGCGCGTGACCAAAAATGAAGAACTTTTCCAGCGGGAAAAAGCTTTTGGCTTCCGCCACATCCTCGGGCGAGATGGGAGGAACTGCTCGGCGCACCGGACGCGGTGCGTCGCCGCCGCGCAGAACACGTAACGCAAGTGAAATTCTTTGCCGAAACGAAGATGACATAAATTCTACGGGTCGAATCGCCGCTTCCTGCGGCAGGGTGTTTTGTTAATCATCCAGATCGTCGTCTTGATGCGCCAAAGATGGCGAAGGCAACCAGCGAGCAAGTCTGCGCCTGATGGGCCAGGAAAGCGCCCGCCAGCGCGCCATCAAGGCAGTCGGCCCGGCGCTGACGGCGGGCAGATAGCCCCAGCGTTTCATCTGCGCTGCGGCCATCCCCTCGATCACCGCCGCATCTTGCGCGGAAAGGTTCTCTTTCCAGCGGGCGACCGGCGCGGCGCTGATGGCCTGAAAGCGCTCGGCGAACATGGAATTGCCCTGCCATTGGGCGCCGGCGCGGGTGGGCGCGGCCAGCGAGGCATCCCAGTCTATCTGCAAAAATTCGGTCAACTGGCGCAAAGTCGTCTGGGGCGACTGAGTCAGATCCTCGTAGCGCAGGATCAGGTACTTCTCAGCGCCAAAGCGCTTCTGGTTTTCGAGGCCAGCCTGCGTGGAGCGCCGCCAGTTGGCGGCAAAGAACTCTGCGCTCCAATCCGGGTGTTTGCGCCGATAGGAAACGTAATTATCGCGTGGGTCGCGCAGAATATGCACGCAGCGCGCCTGCGGCCACCAGGCGAAAATCTGCGCCGCGTAGAACTCGTTATATGGCGACTTTTCCACCCAGCCGCGGGTTTGTTCGTTGATCTGCCCACACACCCGCCCATACGCCAGCGCCGCTGCGCTCAGCACATCCCCGGGGTGGCGGCAGTGCTCGGCAGCCAGGCGATGCATCTCCGCCCGCACTTGCTCAAAGGGGATCGCTGAGTAATCCCGATCGGGAAAGCCGGCCTGGCTGGGAGGCGGGTCGGTCAGGTTCCATTGGAAAATATGGATCAACGTCTCGTCCGCCAGCGATAGAAGCTGCTCCAAATCCAGGCTGGCAGCGCGCGGCAGAAAGCGGCGGAAGAAAACCGTCTCCTCTGGGTATACCACCAGTTGGGGATGCGAGTCAAACACCGCCCGCAACAGGCTGGTGCCAGCTTTGGGGTGGCCACAGATAAAGATCGGGCGATCGCGTAAATCAGCGTTCATCAACGGTATAGAATGGCGAAAATACGCCGGTAAATGGCAGTCAGGGCGCGGCGTCCGCCGGGTATGCGCAGCAGCCAATGCCGCTTCGTTGAGCGGCGTAGGGGAACAACTGCTTCTGAGCCGCTCGCCAGCAAGCCCAGCGCCCTTGCTTCCTGCGCCATCTGCGGGCTGATGACGTTGCCCAGGTGGCGCGTGTAACGCTGCACAGTAGATAATCGCAGATAGCCGAGATTATCCACGGCCTCATCCAACTCGATCATCGAGCCCATCAACTTACCTGTCCAATCAGACGGCAGGGCTTTCAGGATGAGCTGTTTAGTGGTTACAAATTGGAAATGGTTGGCTGAGCCAATCGCCTCGCAATAACCGCCATCCTTCTGCTGGCGAAAGACCAGATCCAGATGATCCCGCGTGGCTGCCAGATGCGCCTGCGGATCGCGCCCGGTGCTTATCGCCCAATCCGCCTCCCATTCATCTGGGATGCGGCGCGTTCGTTCCACGCTCAACCCCACGGCGCCGCTGGAAGCCAGGATGTCCAGGCTCTTGCGGGCGTGACCGGCTGCGTTGCGCAACGGCGCGCCGCTGACCATGCCAGCGCGGGGGAAATACTCCAGAATTTCCAGATGCGCTTCCAGCCAGCCCGGATAGAACAAGATGTCATCATCGCTATAGGCGATGATTTCGCCGGGCGCAGCCTGAAATAAGATGCGCAAAGCATCTATTTTGCCGATGTTCTTCTGCGAAAGAAGCAAGAAATTCACCGCGCCCTGGGCTTGCATTTGCCGCAAGTACTGGACGACTTCAGTGCAACTGCCGTTATCGAAGATCATCAAGTCGTGCGGCGGCGCAGTATGCGCAATCAAACTGGCCAGCGAAAGCTTTAACACCTCCAGGCGCTGCTCGAAATAGCCCGTCAGCTCCGGGATGTATGTGACCATGGTTATCGTCAGGCGCTTGGGCCGCGCTGCAACGACCTGGCCGCGCGCCGGGTTAATGCCAATGCGCGCCATGTTTATCCGTAATACCTGCGGCGCAGGCGGCGAAAACGACGCGCCAGCGCGCCGCGGAAGCCGCGCAGCCCGCCTTCTTTGGGCGTCAGCCAGCGTTCGACGGCGCGCACTATGCGCATGGGGGTCAATCGGGCGCGGCGTACTCGCCCATTGACCAGTTCCCGGTTGGCGTCCAATACCATATACATGGTCGAGAAGCCGCCAGCCAAAGCCATATTTCGCTGGCTTTCATCCAGATTATAGTGCGGCTGTCCGCCGGGCAAATGACTGTAATCGTGGGCTTGGTGAATAATCATCACATCCTGCGTCCCGTCAATCACCGGCCACCCCATCCGACGTGCACGATAGATCATCCAGTTATCCCAACCGGCGCGCCCCACCGCAAAATCGGGCATCTCCTGAAAGGCGTGGCGCGGAAAGACGAAATAGTCGCTGCCTGCCGGGCGGTGCAAGCGGCCGCGTCGGAGCGCCTCCTGGCGCAAGCGCTCCGGCCAGCCATCTGAGAAATCCAACGGTTGAGATACATCTAAATCCCAGCGCTGACCGATCAACAGAAAAGGCCCGCTCACCTGCGCTGCAACCTGCTGAGCAGCCTGGACAATTTCCGGCAGCAGCAAAATATCGCCGTTCACGAACGCCAGAAAAGGGCTATCGCCCGCTTGCCGCGCCAACCCAAAGATTGAGCTGATCAGCGGCGTCCCAGAGTCGTTGCGCCGCACATCCGTCAGGAGGGCGACGCCGTATTCGGCCGCCGCTTCCGCCAGACCTGGTTCCTGACCAATCAGCAAAACGTTTACCTGCGGGCCGAGGCGCATCCAGGATTGGATGGCGTTACGCTGGATCATGTTGATATGGGGATCGGTGAAGGGTTTGGGCGCTGAAAATATGGTGAGATAGCTCATTGACAAATACCCGAACGAGAGGGGCGTCAGGTCGGCGTCGTCTGGCTAATGACTGCGGCGGCCATCCACCTGGCGGTAATCCTTATGCTGTACATTGGCGTTGATCTGCGCCAGTTCTGGCCGACGCTGGAACAACGCCAGCGTCTCTAACCAGGTAAAACCATCCCGACCCGCAAAATGGGTGTAGATTTGCCGCACCAGTTCCAAATCCTCTGAGGTATCCACCGTCCAGCGCAGCGCGCCGTAGTCCTCGTGATAATTGACCAGCAGGATGCGAAAGCGCTCCTGATGGTCGTAGAAAAACGGCATCACATGCTCGCGCTGGTGCGGCTCTTTCGCCTCTCGCCAGGCGATCTCTAAGGCCTGAAAGCTGCACACCTCGGTATCCAACCCAATCGGATAGGTTCGCCCCCAGGGAGGCGGCAAGCGGTTGGCGGCAAAGTCGAATGGGAATGAAGTTTCATTCCTGGCAGCGTTCACGTCGGGCGTGGGCGAAGTCGCCGGTAGCAAGCCATTGGTCAGCCAATGCGGCTGCGGCGGAATGCGTCCCAAAAAGGCGTTGACCGTCAGATCTACCAACGCCGGGTCAATCAACGGACAGTCCGCCGTGATGCGTACAATCACCTGCGCTCCAGAGCAGCGGGCAGCCTGATAATAACGATCCAGCACGTCATGCAGGCTGCCGCGGTAATAATCCACGCCGTTCGCCCGGCAAAATTCGACGATGGGATTGTCCGCTGCATCCTCCGTTGTGGCGACAACCAGCCGGTTAATCGTGGCTGCCCGGCGCGTGCGTTCGATCACGCGTTGCAACATGGGCTTTCCGGCGATCTCTAACAGCACCTTGCCCGGCAGGCGAGAAGAACTCATGCGCGCTTGAATAATGGCAACGATCTCAGGAGATTTCATGAAGTTTCCAGAGCCAGTTGATAAGCGCGCAGCAATTGGGGGAAGTTTTTATTCCAATCTGCGCGGGCTTCTGCGAGCTGGCGGGCGGCGGCGCCCAATCGCGGCAACTGACCACGCTGTTCCACCGCGCGCAAAATCGCTTGCGCCAGGGCGTTTGCATCGCCGGGAGGAAACAGCCATCCATTCACGCCCGGCGTCACCCACTCCCGATTGCCGGGAATATCGGAGACCAACACCGGGCAGCCGCAAGCCATCGCCTCCAGCAAAGAGATAGAAGCGCCATCGCTGTAACTGGCAGAGAGATACAGATCCGCGGAGCGATAGTAGCGCGGCAAGTCCGCATAACCGATCTGCCCCGGAGTCAACACACGATAAACGTTTCCCTGATTCGGCTGAGGAAATTTCTCAACCGAACTCAAGATCTGCCGCAGCCTGCCCGCCTGCGATCCGCCACCCAACATCACCAAGCGCAGCTCAGGGCGCTGTTGCGCCGCCAGGACGAAAGCCTGAGCAATGGTCTCCACGCCATAAAGCGCTTCCCAACTGCGCGTGGAGAGCAACGTGAAGGGCGCCGACGCATTTTCCGGCGAGGGACGTTCGCGCCCAGCAGGGGAAAAATGCTCCAGGTCAATGCCCCAGGGGAAAGTCACGATGCGTTCTTCCGGCATCCCGTAAGAGACAGCCAGACGGCGGATAATCTCGCTATCTCCCACCAGGGCAGCGCTGCGTTGCAAGGTATAGCGGGTCGCCCAGCGCCAGGCGACGCCGCGCTGCGCGTCGTGGATCAGGTCATAGCCCCAGGACATGCTTACCAATGGGCGGTAACCGCTCAAGGCGACCAGAAACGCCGAACGTTGTACTGGCCCGGCGTGAACCAGGTCGGGCTTGAGATGATGCAAGATACGCTTTAGGTCGAACCATAAGCGCGAGCCATCCTGAAGGCGGGCTGGGGATTGACCGCCGCTCCAGGGAATGATCTCGACCTCTGGCGGCAACGGGCGGTCTTCCACCTGGGGCTCGCGACGCTCCAGGCGCAGATAATAGACCTGGTGCTCCGTTCTGGCCAGCGCCGCAAGAAAGCGATGATCGTGGGGGGTGTAATCGCGGGAAAAATAGAGCAGCTTCAAAGGTTTTTATGCACCCAAATCCGTCCAGCGCAACTCTTTGCCATATGGAAGATCATGCAAAGCCCTGGTTCCGATCACCGCCTCAATTTCGTGGGGCTTGATTGCGCCTGGCGTGGCAGGGCGCAGCACGTCAATCATGTCTCGCGTGAATACTTCGCCAGCTTTGATGTCGCGGGCGGCGCGCAAACAGCGGCGCTGCACGATGACGGTCTCGCGCTCATTATCGGCAATGAATTTATCCGTCGAACCCAGGGCGCGCTCCAACAAGCGAGTCTCCTCCACCATCTTCGCCCAATGATCGGGGTTCATGGCGAATTTATGATCCGGGCCTTCGCGCTCGTTGCTATCGGTGAAGTGGCGTTCGATCACCCGCGCTCCCAGCGTCACCGCGCCCAGCACCGGCGCCAGGGCGTGCGTGTGATCGGATAAGCCCAGGATGACGTTCGGGAACATGAGGGCGTAGGTCTTCAGCACATTGATGTGCAGGTGATCGTAATTCTCCGGGCTGGCGGTATAGTTGGTGTTGCACTGCATCAACACCAATTGAGGGTTGATTTTCAGGATGGCATGTACCGCGCGTTGCACCTCGCCGATGGTGGAAGCGCCGGTGGCGACGAAGAACGGCTTGCCCTTACGCGCCATGCGTTCCAGCGCCTCGATCCAGTCAATCTCTCCCGACCCGGCTTTATACATCTCCACATACGGATCCAGCATATCAATGGCTTCAAAATCATAGGGGGCGGAAAAATAATCAATGCCCACCGCTTCGCATTCTTCTTTCAAGACATCTGTCCATTCAAAGGGGATGGAGGCCTCCTGATAAACCTGAAAGACGGATTTCTTCCAGCTTGCCTGGTGAGAGACCTGACCGCCAAGAGCGCGAAAGCCATAATCCGAAACGATCTGCGGGGCGCGAAAGTTTTGGAATTTGGCGGCGTCTGCCCCCGCCTCTTTTGCCAGGCGAATGAGCATTTTCGCCCGCTGCAGGTCGCCGTCGTGATTGGCGGCAATGTCGGCAATGAAGTAAGTGGGATGGTTCAAACCAATTTTGCGAGAGCCAATTTGAATTTCCATAGGCATGGACTCCTGACAGACATTTATGGATGGATCATGCGCGCCAGTTTCTGTGGATAACCTTGTTGATAAAGGGTGTAAAACCGTTCCAATCCGGTGGACAAATCGGGGACAGGTTCGCCCAAAGCGTGGATTAATTTATCCGTACGCAAAGTCAGATTTGGGGAGCGGACGGCTTTCAGGCCGCTATCCCGCACCGAGGTGGGAATGACCAGGTTTTCATCGAAGCCGAAGGCGCGTGCCACTCGTCGGCCAAACTCATATTTGCTAATGCACTCGCTCCCCACCACATGATACAGACCACTCAAACCAGCAGCCAGCATTTTTACCAGCAAACGGCCAAGATCATTCGCCAACAGAGGGCAAAAGTACACATCGGTGAAGCCCATGGCTTGCTCGCCAACGCTGAGCTTGTTGTAAAAGAACTCCGCCAGGCTGCGTTTGCCGGACAGACTCCAACCGAACAGATTGACGCGCGCCACGATGGCATCCGGGTTTGCCGCCAGCACCTGCCGCTCGCCGTCCAGCTTCGTGCGGGCATATATGCTCAAGGGATTGGGCAGGTCCTCTTCTGTATAGTCGCCGCGCTGCCCGTCGAACACCGCGTCCGTCGAAACGTGAATCAGGCGCGCTCCGCCCCTGGCGACATGCTCAGCCAGTACACGAGGAATTTCGCTATTCAGTTGTTGCGCCTGCGCCGGATTGGCTTCGCAGGCATCCACATTGGCCTGCGCCGCGCAGTGGATCACCCAATCCGGCTGAGTCTCATCCAGCAGGCGCTGCACCGCGCCGGGCGCCAGCAGATCGGCCTGAACAACGGTGAACTCCTCTGCGCGCAACGCATTGCGATTCACCTGACCAATCACCGCATATTCGGCGGCGATTTCTAAGGCTGTATTCAGACCGAGCAGGCCGCTGGCGCCTGTAATCAGGATGCGGCGTTTCCGCACGACCTGCCCTCCGATCAACGCCTCAAGCTTGTTCAGAACAAAGAAAAGCGACAAACTCGAAGCGCGGACTTTATGGAGCGTAAATCATTTCTAGCCATCAGACAGTTTTACTCCTCCACGGAGCGATGTCATTGCGAGGGGTGTTTCTTGCCCCAAAGCAATCTTCCGGCAGCCAGAAAACGACTTTGGCAGAAGATTGCTTCAGTCGCTGCGCTTCTTCGCAATGACATTTTGCAAACTGTCAGGTCGCTAGAATCATTTCAAGGTTCTGAAATACCATTGCCCTCAAAGGCTATCTTTTCGAAAGGGGCAATAAATTCACGGATCTGATCCACAGTTAACCATTGCGGGTTGGTTTCACTGGTGTAGCGAAAACCATCTGGCAAGGGGCGTCCCTGGTTCTGCCAGTCATAGCCGAACCACAGGGCAGAGGAGGGTTGGACGATGAACATATCTTCCAGCTCCACCGTGGCGCGTGCTTCATCTTCGTTGATCAGCACTTCATGGAGTTTTTCCCCGGGGCGAATGCCCACCACCTCCAGCTCGGCGTCCGGAGCGATTACTTTTGCCAGATCAACGATGCGCGTGGATGGAATCTTAGGCACAAACACTTCGCCGCCGCGCATTTGCTCCGTGCAACGGATCACGAACCGCACTCCTTGTTCCAGGGTCAGCCAGAAGCGCGTCATGCGGGCGTCGGTGATGGTCAACTTGCCATTCTGCCTCTGCCGGATAAAGATGGGCACCACGCTGCCGCGGCTGCCCACCACATTGCCGTAGCGCACACAGCTAAAACGCGTCACAGTGCCGGCGGCATAGGCGTTGCTCTGCACAAAGAGCTTCTCGGCGGCTAACTTCGTAGCGCCATATAGATTCACCGGGTTGACCGCTTTATCCGTGCTTAACGCCATGACCTTCTCCACGCCGGCGTCCAGCGCGGCTTCGACCACATTGCTGCTGCCCAGGATGTTGGTTTTGATCGCCTCCATGGGGTTATACTCGCAAGCAGGCACCTGTTTGAGCGCCGCCGCGTGGATGACAATGTTGACCCCATGCATAGCCCGTCGCAGGCGATCTTGGTCGCGCACGTCGCCGATGAAATAACGCAATCTTGGGCCGTCAAAGCCGCTCATGCGCATTTCATGCTGCTTGAGTTCGTCCCGGCTGAAAACAATCACTTTCGCCGGCTGATACTCCTCGAGCATGATCTGGATAAATTTTTTGCCAAACGAACCCGTGCCGCCGGTGACCAGCACGACCTTCTCTTTCCAGTTCATGGGACGCTATCTGCCTCCTCAGGTTTTTGGATGACGATCAGTGGATACTTCCCATGTTCGCCGAAGTAACGCGGGTATCGCTCTTCCAAAGCATAGATTAAACGCAACAACACACGCCCGCCCAGGCGCGGGTGAATCAGCGCCCGCATAAAGCGCACCGTCACGCTGCGCCAAACCAGTATCTCGACTGGCATATATCGGCCCACCTCTTTCCTTACCCATTCAGCATCATGCTTATTGGTGAAAGTGCCTTTCGGGGCGCTCTCTCCTTTGCGCGGTCGCACCCCTTGGCGGCCAGGAGCGTCATTCGCCTCATCGCCAGTTTCTGCCACAGTCCAACCCAAGCGCGCAAAAACGTGACGAAGACGGTTTGCGGCGCGAATCAACGGCTCAAAATAATTCATCCAACGCGAGGCAGACCAGCCGTTGACCACCACCGCTTTCTTCCCCTGCGCCAATACACGATACAGTTCGCGGAAAGCGCCCAGATGTTCATCCTCCGGCAAATGGTGAATGGTGTGCAACGAGACCACTCCATCAAATACTTCAGCCTCGAATGGCAGGTTGGCTACATCTGCCACCACGTACAGGCCACGCTCGCCTAGACGTTTGCGCGCCTCTTGCAACGCGGTGAGCGAAATATCAGCGCAAACGCGATAGCCATAGCCGCGCGAATATTCCAGGTATTCCGGGTACTGCACCGGTCCAGAGCCAGCGTCCAACAGAAAGCGCCCGCTGGGAGAGAGATGCCGCATCACGCGCAGGTGACAATTGTGGATATATTGCCGGGCGACCGGCCGCAAATCTTCATAACGGGCGTTTTGATAAAGATCCGCGCCAACCAGTTTCCAACCAATTTGATCGTAGAATTGTTTGACCTCTTGTTTAACCTCGCTCATAACACCTCATGCCGCATCAACGACCCAATCGCGCGGCTCGCCCGCCAGCCATCGGAGTGTTTGACCAAATTGCTGCTGGCCCTCCGCCGATAGCACCTTTTCCAACGGCCAGTCTTCCAGATCGTTCCAAAGGTTAAGCATGTGCCAGGGAAACGGAGTGGGGTAATCAAAGAAAAAGTGATAGGCGTATTTCCAGGCAAGCTCGACCTGCGGGCGGGATGGACGTTGACTCTGCGGGGCAGAAAGGGCGCGTTCCATCATCTGGAAATAGCTCTCCCAGCTATCTGGGTCGAGGGTGAAACCTTTGCCGCGATAGTGGGTCTTGCCGGCCACGATGACCGGGACGCCGCTCATCGCCATCTCCATGCCAACCGTGGTGGTGTACACCAGACCCAAGTCGGCGAGCTGGATCAAATCATAGGTATTGATTGGATCCAACGCCTTCACCAGATGGATATGCGCCGGTATATGGGGGAGAGCATTTTGAACCACCTGCGCCACCGAAGGCCCCTTGAGATACCGCTCGCCGGGGTGAATGCGCACCACCAGTTGCAGGTCGGAGCGTTGAGCCAGATATTTCACCGTGCGCTCCAGCCAATCGGTCATATTTTGGCTGAAAATCTGGCGGCCTAAAGTAAGGCTATCGCCGATGACATTAGCGGCTAACAACACCACCGGGCGTTCATCCAGCCCCAAAGCTTGACGCACCTGTTCCCCACTCTGGCTGGGCGCTTCTTGCCACAGGCGGGAGAAATTTTCCCACAATTGACCATTCTGGCGCGAAGCATACAACGCACGGATCTGCTCCCACTGACTTTGCGTCAGCGACCGCCCCTGGCGCGCCCGCCACAGCTTGTCAGTGTTTTGGAGCATCACTTCGTCATTCTGAGCAAACCAGACGCGGCCACGCTGCTCGCCAAATTCATAGGTCACCACAGGGATCTGCGCCACCCGCGCCACCTGATAAACCGCCCCCATCTCCAGGATGCTGCCATTGGGGGTGATGATCAAATCGGGGTGTTGACCCAATCCAGAATTTTGCATCCATCCTAACACCGCCGCAGCCGCCTGCAAATTGCGTTCCAGGCGTAAGCGATAAAGCCGCGCCGCCTCGCTATGCGTGTCATCCGGGTCCACCGTTTCGACTTGCAGTGTGTATTGGGTATCGCGTATAGATACCTGATGAAGCGCCTGCATCAAAGCTGGCGTCAGGGCGCGGCCCAACACCGGGCGCACATCTAACAACGAGATTGCGCTCATCACCGGGTGAGCCAATTCCAGCACGCTGCGAGCATAGGCGTTCTGGCGGCGGACATCGAAACGCTGCAAATGCCGACGAAAATTGGGGTAGGGCAAATAGGCTAACGTCACCTCATGTCCCAGACCTGCCAAAGCCATGCCCAGCAGCGCAGTATGCTCAATCCAGTAGCGCAGCGCGGCGAAAATCAAGATACGCCGCCGCTGATTTACTGGGATCGGCGAGGTTGGGGCTGCTTGCTGAATCAATGCTCGCCACTCCGGCAGACGCCTCTCCAATTGGCGCAACGAAAAGCTTTTGGTGAGAGGTTTGCCGCGCTGGACAAAGCGCCAATACAGCTCGGCAGTGTAAGGCAACTCACCCAGGATACGTTTTACCGTTCGTTTACCGATCATAGAAATGACCTTCATCCATATCTGGAACGATTCCCAATGAGGCGTCGCCCTCGATTTGCCAAACCAACCGCGGCCGCACCGGCCCCAGGCGCGCTTCCAGCCATTGTGAACCCGGCGCGTCCGTGCCATCTACATTGAAGGTCAGCGCCTGTTCCTCTTGAAAATAACGCCGGATGCGATAGGAGCTGGCGTTAATCCCCAGTATGTAACGCCCTTCGTTGAGAAAATCGGGCGGAAGGGCGCAACGACTGATATATCGCCCAGCCGGACGGGCACGATAGCGCTCGAATTGCACCATATCATCCGTATCGAAGGAAGCCAGCACATATTCGCCGCGGGCGGTGGTCAAATACAGACCCACTCGCAGACCGACGATTGTATCATCCAGGGCATATTCCACTTCAATCGTCGCCGGTTCGGTGGAGCGTATCGTATCTACCACCTGTCCCTGGCGGTTCTTGACCCGCATAGCGAGGGGGCGAAATGGAGCGGCGCTTTCTGGAATTTCGTCAGATATCCAGATACGCTCGCCGATTTTCGCCAGGCCGGAGGACATATAATAATCCACTGCTTCGGGAGCGGCGGCACGGTAAACCAGACTGCCCCGCTCTAACACGATGGCCTCCTCGGTCAGATGCAGGATAGCCGACATGTTATGGCTGACAAACAGCACTGTACGACCTTCATGGGCTACATCGCTCATCTTGCCCAGGCATTTGCGTTGAAATTCGGCGTCGCCTACGGCTAACACTTCGTCCACCACCAGAATTTCCGGCTCCAGGTGCGCCGCCACTGCAAACGCCAGGCGCAGGTACATGCCGCTGGAATAGCGTTTAACGGGCGTATCAATAAATTTCTCCACGCCGGAAAAATCCACAATTTCATCGAACTTGCGCTCGATCTCCGCCCGCTTCATGCCCAGGATTGCGCCGTTCAGATAAATATTCTCACGCCCGGTCAATTCCGGGTGGAAACCCGTGCCTACCTCCAGCAACGACCCCACACGACCGTGCACTTCCGCATAGCCTTCGCTAGGTTCGGTGATGCGGGAGAGAATCTTCAACAGGGTGCTTTTGCCGGCGCCGTTGCGCCCAATCACCCCAATCACCTGGCCCTTGCGCACCGAAAACGATACATTGCGCAGCGCCCAGATATATTCATCCTCCGCAGCTTGAAGCTGGCGATTTTTCTCATAACCGTTGTTCGCCAGGCGGCGAAATGGCGCAGATAGTTTCGATGTCAGCGTCTCGCGCAACGTGCGATAATCCTGGCGCGGGCGCAGGCCACCGACTCCAGCTCCCAGACGGTAAACTTTTCCCAGATCTTCAACGCGAATAGCAATATCACTCATTATACGGTGTCCGCAAACGTGCGCTCCATGCGCCGGAAATAGAACAAACCCGTGACCAGAATCAGGATGGCGATGGTGGTGGATACCGCCAGGATTGGTCCAGGCGCCGATTGCGTTCCCAACAACGCCCAGCGAAAACCCTCCACCACTCCAGCCATCGGGTTGAGCGCGTAGAGCAATTGCCAGCGCCCCGGCACCATGCTGGCCGGGTATGCCACCGGTGTAATGAACAGCCAGAATTGCGTTATGAAAGGCAAAACATAGTTAATATCCCGATATAACACGTTCAGCGCCGATAGCCATAAACCGACACCCAGCGCGGTGACCACGGATAACAGTAAAAACAACGGCAACGTCGCCAGAGCTGGCGTGACGGCGATGTGATAATCGCTGCCGGGGGCAAAGTTATAGTACAACATCATGCCGATCAGGACGACAAACGCCAGGGCAAAGTCCACCAATCCGCCCAAGACAGAAGCAATAGGGATCGCCAGGCGCGGGAAATAGATTTTGGTAATCATCGCCCGGTTGGCGACCAGCGAGCGACCAGCGTCGGTGAGCGCTTTGGTGAACAGCCCCCAGGGGAGCAAAGCAGTGTAGGAAAAGATCGGATACGGAACATTGTCTGAAGGCACTTTCGCCAGCCGCCCGAAAAAGATCGTAAAAACCACCATTGTCAGAAAAGGCTGCAAGATCGCCCAGGCCGCCCCCAGGGCAGTTTGTTTGTAGCGCACTTTGACATCCCGCCAGGTGAGAAAATAGATCAACTCGCGGAAATGCCAGAGTTCTTTTAGATTGAGAGCCGCCCAGCCGCGCGAAGGGCGTAGGAATAATACCATCTCCTGCGGTTGCGAAGGCGCAGTTGAGCTTTGTAATGAAGTCTGCGTCATCGGATATGTTTGCGGTTCTCTTTATACCATTCGATTGTCCGCCGCAGCCCCTCCTCCAGCGGCATTTGCGCCCGAAAACCAAATAGCCGCTCGGCGCGGCTGGTATCCAGGGCGCGGCGCGGTTGACCGTTCGGCTTGGTGGTATCCCAGACAAATTCACCTTGAAAGCCGGTGAGCCGGGCAATGCGTTCGGCCAACTGTTTAATACTCGTCTCCTGGCCAGACCCCAGATTAAACGGTTCTGGCCCATCATAGCGTTCTGTCGCCAGTAAAAGACCTTCGGCGGCATCTTCCACGTAGAGGAATTCACGCGTGGGGGAACCATCTCCCCACAACACAATCTGCCGCTCGCCGCGCTCGACCGCCTCCACACATTTGCGAATCAGGGCCGGGATCACGTGCGAGGTTTCCAGATCAAAGTTGTCGCGCGGGCCATAGAGATTGACCGGCAGGGGATAGATGGCGTTGAAACCATACTGCTGCCGATAAGCTTGCGCCTGAACCAGCAGCATTTTCTTCGCCAGACCATACGGGGCGTTGGTTTCCTCTGGGTAACCATCCCATAAATTTTCCTCTTTGAACGGCACCGGCGTATATTTGGGGTAAGCGCAGATGGTGCCCACGGCGACGAACTTCTCCACGCCCGCTCGCCAGGCTTCATGGAGTAATTGCACTCCCATCATCAGATTGATATAGAAGAAATCCGCCGGACGGGCGCGATTGGCGCCGATGCCGCCAGCCAGAGCCGCCAGGTGCAGAATGACATCCGGCTGGGCGTCCTTCAACATACGCAGGATGGCTTCTTTCTCCACCAAATTGTAGCGTTCGATGCGCGGCACAAATACTTCTTTTGCTCCACGCGCCTGTAGCTTTTCGACCACATAGGAGCCCAGAAAACCTGCGCCCCCGGTCACACACACCCGCCGATCTTTCCAGTAGCTCATTTGCGTCATCATTCTCCTCGAGGATCAAGATGCAAAAACACCCGCGTCCCTGCCACTTCCAGCACAGGAAGGTGAACCGCGGCAGCGTTTTCATGCTCATCAAACACCCGCACACCCTGTTCCAGGCAGGTCAGTCGGCAAATATCGGCAATGTCTCCATCGCCGTCAATCACCACTTGATCGTAACCTGCCTGACGGATCTGCCCCAGCAGATCGCGCACACGCTGGCGAGTGCGCCGATACAGGCGCATAGAACTTTCAATATAATCCACCGTCAGCAATGCTCGAAACGCCAGACCCTCCGGCGTGATAATGTAACGCAGCTTCCGCCGCTGTGCCCGTTTGACTTTGACATAACCCTTCGACACCAGGCGTTTAATATGCCAGTTGACTGTGCCAACAGCCACGCCCAGTTGGGCAGCCAGCGAGGCCTGAGTCACATCTGGATCATGTTCGATCTGTTCGAGCAAGGTCAGCTCGCGGTCGGAAAGAGATTCGCTCGCCATAGCCAAAATTCAACTGCTGAATTATAACGCCGCGCGCCGACAGGTCAAGGATGAATTCTGGCGCGTTCAGGGCGCATTCCGGCAGTCATGGATATCGTACAGACGGCGGAAATCCCCCCTATCGGTCTTGCGTTCGGAAATCAAATGAACACAATCTTGCTGATAGAGCCGTCTTTGTTCCGGCGTCATTTTACTCCAATATCCACGTTCGATATAAAGATAGCGATATCCAGAGCGCGCTGCCGAA